>Ga0233425_10001151_pt1 | contig 61718 bp, 57 predicted proteins | sample Watercolumn_Towu_2_FD_181712 | JGI IMG/M metagenome (GOLD analysis project Ga0233425, IMG submission 181712) | Freshwater microbial communities from Lake Towuti, South Sulawesi, Indonesia - Watercolumn_Towuti2014_140_MG | ecosystem: Environmental > Aquatic > Freshwater > Lake | place...
GGGGCTGGATTACCAACCACTCGAAATCCGTCAGATCAAACCGCGCCATCAGCATCTCCCTTCCGGAAAACACTGAATCAGAACTCAAGCCGCTTGGGAATCCTGTTTATGGGTATGTGACCTAGGGTCAGGACCCTGGGCCCGGGACCCTGGGCTGCGAGGACCGGCGCCGCTTCATCTGCCAGTGGCTTGGGCGAAGTGTTCACATTCAGGCGCGAGCTCCAAAAAGCGGACATTTCCGAAAGCAGAATCGGAATGCCGAGTCGGCTGGCACCGATCAATCGCAAGGTCGTCCGCGAACTTTGCCTTGCCGGTTGCCGAACTTGAGCCTTCATGATCTAACGGCTGCATGGCACGCCTTGCCTCTTGTCACTGCCTCGGGCTCGAGCTTGAATGCGAAGGGGAGCCGGCAAAGATATCGCTGTGCAACTGCCTCGACTGCCAGCGACGCACGGGCTCGCTTTTCAGTGTTGCGGCCTTCTTCCCTCGCGAGGCAGTCAGGATCGTCAAGGGAGAGGCAGCCTCCTTTTCTCGGTCGTCGGCAAGCGGCCATCCGGTGACGTTTCACTTCTGCGGTCGATGCGGATCCTCGCTTTGGTGGGCTCCGGAAAGGATGCCGCATCTGGTTGGGGTCGCCGTCGGGGCCTTCGCGGACCCGTCCTTTCCGATGCCGGCCCAAGCGGTATGGACAGCGGACAAGCATCAATGGCTCACGTTTCCGGACGCGATTCCTCTCCATGAACGAAACCCGCCGCCGAAAGGGGCGGCATCGCAAGACTGTGCGCTGCAGAAGGGTCGCAATGATGGTTCGTCCGACCCGTCTTCCGTACAGATCTTGCCTTATGACCCTCGTCATTTCGCGGGGGTCGATGGCTTGTGGAAGACATGCTTTCCTGACGATCCGGCATGGAATAGGGCCGCCATTTCCGTCGCCGACAAGCTGCAATTCCAACCGGGTCTTCTGTTCGTTGCCGAGATCAACGGCAACGTGGCCGGAACAGCTATGGCTGGCTACGACGGGCACCGGGGTTGGCTGTACGCGATCGCGGTTCATCCCGATCAGCAGCGGACGGGCATCGGCACCATGCTTGTCCGCCACGCCGAAGAAATCCTCGCGACGCTTGGATGCCGCAAGATCAACCTGCAAATGAGGGCAGAAAACGATAGGGTAGCGGCTTTCTATCGTCGGCTTGGCTACACGGCCGAAGCCCGGATTTCGATGGGCAAGCTCCTGAAACGCTGATTCGAAATGGAGGAGCGGAGGCTGCTTCGCTTCATTCTGTCCGCCTCATTCGCGTCGGACTCTCCTCTGAATCGGTCACATTTCACGGGAGCGCGTCAGCGCTGCCGCCGGAAAGCCTGTCCGCGCAAACAAATGGGGCGGCCTCGTTGTGAGTGCCGCCCCAGTTAGTGGGGTCCGTCGGGAGAGGGAGAGGACGGACCGGAGATTGGCGTCTTGGGCTTATCGGTTAACGCGCCGCCATCTGGCTGTCGGCTTCGACTTCGGCGACGCCGGCGACCTTCAGGGCCGCGCGGAACTGCTTGGCGGCGGCACGTTCGTTGCCGGCCTCGCAAAGCTTCTTGCCGGTCGAGACGAAGCGCTTCGCGCTTGCCTTCTGGGCGGCGCTTGCGCTGTCGGCCGCGCTGTTCGCCTGGTCGGCGAGGCCCGCGCAGCGATAGTCGCTGCCGCTCTGGGCATAAGCCGGCGAGGTCGAGGCGATCAGGCCGGTGAACGCGAGGGCCGAAGCCGCAACGATCGCGAAGGCCGAGGGGAAGCGGCGGAAAGAGGAGAGCTGATTGGTCATGGGAGAGGTTCCTTTCGTTTCGTTGTGCAACCTTTCTAGGTGCTGTTGCGCAAATAGATAATCCTCTCTAATCTGCAAGTGCTTTGAAGCAGGATTTAACAATCCCCCATGGGGCGCTCGACGGGATCGAAGCCTTTCTTCGCGTTGCGGAAAGGCGCAGCTTTTCCGCCGCCGCCGCCGACCTTGGCGTCTCCCCCTCGGCGATCAGCCAGACGGTGAAAGCGCTGGAGGCGCGCATCGGCGCCCCCTTGTTCATGCGCACGACGCGGAGCGTCGGGCTGACGCAGGCCGGCGAAATGTTCCTCGAACGCGCCGCGCCCGCCTATTCGGGCATCGCCGACGCCTATGAAGCCGCGCGCAACCTCGGCAACCGCCCCGCCGGGCGGCTGCGCATCAATCTGATGCGCGGCGCGGTGCAGCCGCTGTTCGAGCCGATCATCGCCGGCTTTTGCGAGGCCTATCCTGAGATCGAACTGGAAATCTATGCCGACGACGCGCTGTCGGACCTCAGCGCCGGCGGCTTCGATGCCGGCGTGCGGATGGGCGAATCGCTCGATGCCGATGTGATCGCGGTGCGCCTGACCGGCCCGTTCCGCTTCGTCGTCGCGGGGACGCCCGCCTATTTCGAGAAATATGGCCGCCCTGAAACGCCGGAGGATCTGCGCAATCATCGCTGCGTCCGCTTCCGGCTCGCGACCGGCGCGTTGATGCCCTGGACCTTCGAAAAGGGGAACCGCGAATTCGACGTTGCGGTGACCGGCCCGGTGATCGTCAACGACTGGATCGCGGCGACCGTGGCGATGCGCAGCGGCATCGCAATGATCATGACCGCCGAGCCGGTCGCGAAGGCGATGGTCGAAACCGGCGAGGTCGAACTGGTGCTCACCGAATTTGCGGGCACGACGTCGGGCCTGTTCCTCTACTATCCGAGCCGCAAGCAGGTGATGCCCAAGCTGCGGGCGTTCATCGACTATGTCCGCGAATATCTGCCCGACGACCTTTCGGGACGGGCGGCCTGACGGTTTCACCGGCCGCGAAAACAAATCCCTTCACCGCCAGCAGAAAAATTGGGCTGGCAAATGCGCGCGAAAAGCGGCAGCCGGTTGTCAATTAATATGGTTGGGATGAAGTCATGTTCGATCTGGCGGTGCTGGACCCCTCTTCGCTGTTACCCTTCATCCTGATCGGCTTCGCGGCGCAGCTCGTCGACGGCGCGCTGGGCATGGCCTTCGGCGTGATCTGCAACACGCTGCTCGTGGCGGTGATGGGCGTCCCGCCCGCGCAGGCGTCGGCGCGCATCCATGTCGTCGAGATGTTCACCACCGCGGTGTCGGGGATCAGCCACCTGATCCATCGCAACATCGAATGGCCGCTGTTCTGGAGGCTGCTGATCCCCGGTGTGATCGGCGGCGTGCTCGGCGCCTATGTCCTGACCTCGCTTCACTCCGATGCGGTAAAGCCCTTCGTGCTCGCCTATCTCGTCGCGATCGGCATCTGGTTGCTGGTGCGCGGCATCCTCTATCCGCCAAAGGTGCAGAAGCCGACGGTGATCGCGCCGCTGGGCCTCATCGGGGGCTTTCTGGACGCGGCGGGCGGCGGCGGCTGGGGCCCGGTCGTAACCTCGAATCTGCTCGTCCAGGGGGCGGAGCCGCGCAAGGTGGTCGGCACGGTGAACAGCGTCGAATTCTTCCTGACGCTCACCGTATCGGCGACGTTCATCTATCATCTCGGCTTCGACCAGATCGCGGGCGCGACGTTGGGGCTGCTGATCGGCGGCGTGCTGGCGGCGCCGCTCGGCGCCTTCATGGCGAAGCGCTTTTCGGTCAAGCTGATGCTGACGCTGGTCGGCGTCGTTCTGACCGCGACCAGCGCCTTCGGCCTCTATCGCGCGCTGACATAGGGTCGGCCGGGGGCCGGCCGGACCGCCGTCATCAAGGCTTCGCTCAGCCTGCGTTCAGCGTCGTATCCCTACGCAGAGGTCAGTTATGACATGCTGGCGCGCGTTTGCGCTGGACCATCGGACCCATCCGCTGATACGGAGCGGGCCGGAACCTCTGTTATAGGGTGAAGATGACCAAATTTTCGACCATGATCGGGCTGATCGTCTCGGCCGCCGTTATCGCGACGCCGGTGGCGGCACAGACCGTCCCGGACAATGAAGTCCCCACGACCAGCCTCAACATCCCCGGCAATGTCCAGCTTTACGGCGATGCCAAGCCGAACGTCTATCGCCCCTCGGCGACCGTGAACGGCGAGATCATCACCGCGACCGATATCGAGCAGCGGATGGCGCTGATCCGTATCGCGAACAACAATATCAACCTGCCGCCCGAGGAAGAACAGCGGCTGCGCCAGCAGGTGTTCAGCAACCTGATCGACGAGAAGTTGCAGATCCAGGAAGCCAAGGCGGCGAAGATCGACATCGACGAAAAGCTGGTCGACGACCAGTTCGCGCGGCTTGCGGCGCGCTTCAAGCAGTCGCCCGACCAGTTTGCGAAATATCTGGCCTCGAAGGGCTCGTCGGCGGGCGCGGTGAAGCAGCAGATCCGCGGCGAATATGCCTGGGACCGCCTGCTCCAGCGCAACATCCAGTCGTCGACCAACGTGTCGACCGAAGAGGTCGAGGCGATCGTCAAGCAGATGAACGAATCGAAGGGGCTCGACGAGTTCCACCTCGGCGAAATCTATCTGTCGGCGACCCCCGAAACCGCCGCCGCGGTGGCCGAGAACGCCCAGAAGATCATTCAGGCGCTGCAGGCCGGCGGCAGTTTCCAGGCCTATGCCCGCCAGTTCTCGGAAGCCTCGACCGCGGTCGTCGGCGGCGACCTCGGCTGGGTCAAGGCGGCGCAGCTTCCGCCGACGATGGCCGAAGCCGCCGCGCAGATGGCGCCCGGCCAGCTCGTCGGCCCGGTCGAGGTGCCCGGCGGCATCTCGATCATGTTGATGATCGACCGGCGCCAGGTGCTGACCGCCGATCCGCGCGATGCGGTGCTCAGCCTGAAGCAGGTCTCGCTCGACTTCCCCGCCGGCACGACCGAGGCGCAGGCCACCGACCTCGCCGGCAAGTTCGCCGAGGCGACGCGCGCGATCGCCGGTTGCGGCGGCGCCGACAGCGTCGCGGCCGCGCTCGGCGCGCATGTCGTGTCGCGCGACAACATCCAGATGCGCGCGCTGCCGCCGCCGCTGCAGGCGACGCTCGCATCGATGCAGATCGGCCAGACGACGCAGCCCTTCGGCGCCGCGAACGAAGGCATCAGCGTGCTGGTGCTGTGCGGCCGGGACATGCCGCAGACCGCGACCGCGCCCGACCTGCAGGAAATCGAGAATCGCCTGCTGGAGGAAAAGGTCAACAAGCGGGCGCAACGCTATCTGCGCGACCTGCGCCGGGATGCCGTGATCGAATATAGCTGATGAGCGATTCCTGCCAGCGGCGCCCGATCGCGGTCACCATCGGTGACCCGGCGGGCGTCGGCCCCGAAGTCGCGGCCGGCGCGTGGGCGGCGCGGCGCAAGCACGATCTGCCGCCCTTTGTCGTGATCGGCGACGCCGCCGCGATCGAAGCGGTCTGGGACGGTCCGGTCGCGCGCGTGGGCGAGATGGACGAAGTCGCCGCCGCGTTCGAGACGGCCCTGCCGGTCTGGCATCTCGAAGACAGCGGCGCGCTGCCCCCCGGCTCGCCGACGCCCGCCGGCGCGGCGCTGGCGCTCCACGCGCTCGAAACGGGGATCGGACTGACCCGCAACCAGGCGGCGGCCGCGCTCGTCACCGGACCGGTGTCGAAACATGCGCTGCACGGCATCGGCTACACGCACCCCGGGCAGACCGAATTCATCGCCGAACGCTGTGGCGTCACCGCGACCAACGCGGTGATGATGCTCGCGGGGCCGGGCCTGCGCGTCGTGCCGCTGACCGTCCACATCCCGCTGGCGCAGGTGCCCGAACGGCTGACGAGCGAGTTGATCGTCGCCAAGGCGCGCATCGTCGCGCGGGGGCTGGCGCGCGACTTCGGCATCGCCACGCCAAGGCTGGCGATCGCGGGGCTGAACCCGCACGCGGGCGAGAACGGCCAGCTCGGCGACGAGGAAGGGCGGATCATCGCCCCCGCCGTCGCGCAGCTTGCCGAGGAAGGAATTGCCGTCGACGGGCCGCTCGCGGCCGATGCGCTGTTCGCGCCCGGCATCCGCGACGGCTATGATGCGATCCTCTGCGCTTATCACGACCAGGCGCTGGCGCCGTTCAAGGCGCTGCATTTCCACGACGGCGTCAATCTGACCTTGGGCCTGCCGATCATCCGCACCTCGCCCGACCATGGGACGGCGTTCAACATCGCGGGCACGGGCAGCGCCGATGCCGGGCCGACGATCGCGGCGATCGCGATGGCGGCGCGTATGGCGGCCGCGCGCGAACGCAGCTGCGCGCCCGCGAAGTGAGCGTCCAGCCGCGCGTCCCCCTGCCGCCGCTGCGCGAGACGGTGCGCGCACATGGGCTGTCGGCCAGCAAGGCGCTGGGCCAGAATTTCCTGTTCGACGAGCAATTGCTCGACCGGATCGCCGCGCTGCCGGGCGATCTGGACGGCGCGACGGTGTTCGAGGTCGGGCCGGGCCCCGGCGGACTGACGCGCGCGCTGCTCCGCGCGGGCGCGAGGGTGATCGCGGTCGAGCGCGACGACCGCTGCCTGCCGCTGCTCGCCGAACTGTCCGACGCGTTCGACGGGCGGCTGACGGTGGTGCCGGGCGATGCGATGGCGATCGATGCCGACGCGCTCGCGGGCAGACCCTATCATATCGTCGCGAACCTGCCCTATAATGTCGGGACCGCGCTGTTCACGCGCTGGCTCGAGCCCGCGGCGTGGCCGCCGCAATGGCGGTCGCTGACCTTGATGTTCCAACTCGAGGTCGCCGAGCGCATCGTCGCGCCGGTCGGCGCCGGCGCCTATGGTCGCCTAGCCGTCCTCGCGCAGTGGCGCTCGCACGCCCGGATCGCGATGAAGGTCCATCGTTCGGCCTTCACCCCGCCGCCCAAGGTGATGTCGGCGATCGTCCATGTGACCCCGGCCGACGAGCCCGAAGGCGTCGATCCGCGCGTCCTGTCGAAACTCACCGAAAGAGGGTTCGGCCAGCGCCGCAAGATGCTGCGGCAGAGCCTGAAGGGGATCACGGGCGCGATCGAAGCACTGGATGCGCTCGGTATCGATCCGACGCGCCGCGCCGAAACGGTCGGCGTCGCCGAATGGGTGGCGTTGGCCCGACGATTGGGCCGCTGACATTCCGCTCAGTTCGCCGGCTTGGTCTCGTCGATCTTGTCGACCCATTCGGGATAGAAAGTGGGCTCGCGCGCCGACCAGCCCGGCGCGGTCGCGGCGGCTTCGCTGATCGACTGGAGCAGGGTCTTGCGCTTGTCGGGGTGAAGATGCGGCAGCGAGGCCGCGGCGCAGAAAGCGCCGGGCAGCCACGGCCGCGCGTGCGCGCCGAGCAGCCGCTCATAGAGGAAACGGTATGAGGCAAAGCCGGGCAACCGGTCCTGCCCGAGGTCGAACGCCGACACCGCGACGAGCGGCGCCATGAAGCCTTCGAGCGCATCGAGCCCGCTGTCGTCGGGGATATGCGCCCGGATATCGCCGATCCGCTGATAGACCTTCGCCTGCACGCGGATCGCGGTTTCCTCGACCATGTCGCGCGACCAGCGGGCGATCGCGTCTTCGCGCTCGAGCCCGATATCGAGCGAGCGGCGGATGTACCGCTGCGTCGCGGCGGGAAAGCCCGCGAATTCCTTGATCTCGGATATGGACAGGTCCCCTGCGGCCGGTCCCGAACGCGTCGCCATGGTCATGCTCCCGCACAGCGCCCGGGGAGCCATCCCCCCGGAGGCCTGCATCCGACAATCTGCCACGAAAAGGGTTAGTGGCAGGTTAACCATATTGCCGGCGATCGTTCAGCATCGCGAGGGGCGTTGCGCGGCCGCGCGACCGGGCCTAATCAGCGTGCCGAGCCAGGAACAGGACACGCAGGACGCACCATGTCGCACATACCGCAACCGGTCATTTCGTCGACCGGCCTCTTCACCCCCGCCGAAGCGATCTCCAACGAAGAACTTGTCGCCAGTTTTAACCAATATGTTGCGCTGCACAATAGGGAAAATGCGGCAGCGATCGCGGCAGGCGATGTCATCGAACTCGCTGAATCGAGCGTCGAATTCATCGAGAAGGCGAGCGGTATCGGATCGCGCTACGTCGTCGACAAGGCGGGCATTCTCGACCCCCGCCACATGGCGCCGCGCATCGCCGAGCGCAGCAACGACGAGATATCGATTCTCGCCGAAATCGGCGTCGCTGCGGCCACGGACGCGCTCGCCCGCGCCGGTCGCGACGCAGGCGACGTCGACGCCGTGCTCTGCGCCGCGTCGAACATGCAGCGCCCCTATCCCGCGATGGCGGTCGAGATCCAGGACGCGCTCGGCATCGACGGCTTCGGCTTCGACATGAACGTCGCCTGCTCGTCGGCGACCTTCGGCATCCAGACCGCCGCCGACTATATCCGCGCCGGTCATGCGAAGAGCGTCCTCGTCGTGAACCCCGAAATCTGTTCGGGGCACCTTAACTGGCGCGACCGCGACAGCCATTTCATCTTCGGCGACGTCGCGACCGCGATCCTCGTCGAGGCCAAGGACATCGCTCCTGCGGGCCATTGGGACATCCTCGGCACCAAGCTGAAAACCCAGTTCAGCAACAACATCCGCAACAATTTCGGCTTTTTGAACCGGAGCCATGGCGGGATCGACCAGTCGGGACCGAAAAGCGACAAGCTTTTCGTCCAGGAGGGCCGCAAGGTGTTCAAGGAAGTTGTGCCGTGGGTCGCAAACCTGATCGTCGAGCAGATGGACGTGCTGGGCCTCGAAGGCGCCGACATGCGGCGGCTGTGGCTCCATCAGGCGAACGCCAACATGAACCGGCTGATCGCGCACCGCGTACTGGGGCACGAGGCGAGCGAGGACGAAAGCCCGACCGTGCTCGACACCTATGGCAACACGTCGAGCGCGGGCTCGATCATCGCCTTCCACCTGAACCATGAGGATATGGCCGCGGGCGACACCGGGCTGATCTGCTCGTTCGGCGCGGGCTATTCCGCTGGGACCGTGTTCGTCCGCAAGACCTGAGATCGCCCGTTCTTCCACGTTACCCTGAGCCCGTTTCAGGGTCCATGGGCTGACCTCGCCCTGAGCGCGGCGTCGAACGGGAGCATCTGCGATGGATGCTGAAACAGCGAGGCCATCGCCGCAGCCAGCATGACGAAGATAAAAGTGGGCTTGTTTTACGGCACGAAGGTCGTGAACAGGTAAACCGCGAACAGCATCAGATGGATCGCCCCCTGCAAAACGGTGGTCCGTCCGTTCGCGAGCGTCTGCGACGCGACGATCAGCGACAGGAACAAGAGCACCGCCGACTTGGCGTCGAGGCCGAGGCTGATCGGCAGGTCGGTGACGATCGACAGGACCGCCACCGCCGGGATGGTCAGCCCGATCGTCGCCAGCGCCGAGCCCAGCGCGAGGTTGAGGCTGGTCTGCAGGCGGTCGGCCTTCGCCGCACGCACCGCGGCCAGCCCCTCGGGCGCGAGGATCAGCGCCGCGATCAGCACGCCGAGCACCGCGGGCGGCGCGCCCCAGTCGGCGAGCAGCGCGCCGATCACCGGTGACAGCGCCTTGGCGAGAAGGACGACCGCGAACAGGCTGGCGAGCAGCAGCGCGCCCGAAACGGCGGTGCGCTGCGCACTCGGCGGCGCGGCGTGCGCGTCGGGCTCTCCGTCGCCGTCGACATCGCCGTCGGGAAGGAAATAGTCGCGGTGGCGCACCGTCTGCACCAGCGCGAAGGTCGCATAGAGGATCAGCGAAACCGCCGCGACGAAGCCGAGCTGCGTCGCCGAATAAAAGGGTCCCGGGACGCTCGACGTGAAATTGGGGAGGACCAGCGTCACGACGGTGAGGACCGTCAGGGTCGCGAGCGCAGCGCCGATGCCGGTGCGCTGGAAGCGCTGCTCGTGATGGCGGATCGCGCCGCTCAGGAGGCAGAGGCCCATCAGCAGGTTCAGGATCACCATCACCGCAGCGAACACCGTGTCGCGCGCCAGTGTCTGCGCCTTTTCGGGCTCGGCCTGCATCAGCGTCAGGATCAGCCCGACCTCGATCACCGTCACCGCGAGCGCGAGGATCAGCGTGCCGAAAGGCTCGCCGACGCGGTGCGCAATGACCTCGGCATGATGGACCGCGGCGACGACGGCCCCCGCCAGGATCACGCCGACGAGGACCGGGTTTAGCGGCAGGGCAAGGCTGGCCATCGCGGTAACGAAGCCCAGGATCGGGAAAATATCGTTGGCGCGGCTTGTGAGGCGAAGCGTCTGGGTCATGGGATGTCTATTGCAGCCGCCTTTTCCGATGGCCACCCCCACAGAAAATTAATGCGAGGCCGTAGCATACAGCAATGTTCCCCCGCCTTCGCGGGGACACACGGCTTTCTCTAATGCGCGCGGACCGGCAATCCGGCGGCGGCGAGCCGCGCATGGGCGTCGGCGATCGTCGCTTCGCCGAAGTGGAAGATGCTGGCAGCGAGCACCGCGCTCGCGCCGCCCTCGCTCACCCCCGCGACCAGATGGTCGAGCGTGCCGACGCCTCCCGATGCGATCACCGGCACGTTGACCGCATCGGCGATCGCGCGGGTAAGCGCCAGGTCGTAGCCGTCCTTCGTCCCGTCGCGGTCCATGCTGGTGACCAGCAGCTCGCCCGCGCCCAGTGCGGCCAGCCGGACGGCATGGTCGAGCGCGTCGATCCCGGTCGGCTTGCGCCCGCCATGGGTGAAGATTTCCCAGCGGCCGTCTTCGACGCGGCGTGCGTCGATGCTGCCGACGGCGCACTGGCTGCCGAAGCGGTCGGCGATGTCGGCGACGAGTTCGGGCCGCGCGACCGCGGCGCTGTTCACCGCGACCTTGTCGGCGCCCGCGAGCAGCAGCGCGCGGGCATCCTCGGCGCTGCGCACCCCGCCGCCGACGGTGAGCGGCATGAAACAGACCTCGGCGGTGCGGCTGACCATGTCGAGCAACGTCCCGCGCCCCTGATGGCTGGCCGAAATGTCGAGAAAGCAAAGCTCGTCGGCGCCCGCGGCGTCATAGGCGCGCGCCGCCTCGACCGGGTCGCCTGCATCGCGCAGGTCGACGAAATTGACGCCCTTCACGACGCGCCCGTCGGCGACGTCGAGGCAGGGAATGACGCGGACGCGGACGGTCATGGCGCCCGCCTCTCAACCCCGTTCGTGTCGAGCGAAGTCGAGACACGCCGCGGAGTAGCACCCAGCCAGGACGTGTCTCGACTACGTTCGACACTAGCGGCGAGTGGGAGGCTTCTCATCCGCGTCCCACCGCAATCGCCTCGGCCAGATCGAGACGGCCGTCGTAAAGCGCGCGGCCGGTGATCACGCCTTCGATGCCGTCGGCGACATGCGGACGCAGCGCGTGGATATCGTTGATATCGGCAACTCCGCCGCTCGCGATCACCGGGATATCGACCGCCTGCGCGAGCGCCACCGTCGCCTCGACATTACAGCCCTTGAGCAACCCGTCGCGCCCGACGTCGGTGAACAGCAGCGCCGCGACGCCCGCGTCCTCGAACCGCCGCGCAAGGTCTTCGACGCGCACGTCGGACACATCGGCCCAGCCCTCGGTCGCGACCATGCCATCGCGCGCGTCGACCCCGACGACGATCCGGCCGGGCAGATCGCGCGCGGCGGACTTGACGAACTCCGGATCTTTCAGCGCCGAGGTGCCGATGATCACGCGGTGGACCCCAAGCGCCAGCCAGCGATCGACGCCCGCCCGATCACGGATACCGCCGCCGACCTGCACCTTGCCCGGAAAGGCCGCGATGATGCTCTCGACCGCGCCGCCGTTGACGCTCGCGCCCGCAAAGGCGCCGTCGAGGTCGACGACATGCAGATGCGTCGCACCGGCATCGGCGAACAGCCGCGCCTGCGCCGCGGGGTCGTCGCCATAGACGGTCGCGCGCGCCATATCGCCCTCGGCGAGCCGCACCACCTGCCCGCCCTTGAGGTCGATCGCGGGAAAGATGGTCAGGGCCGCCACGTCAAAAACCTTTCCAGCGTCGCGAGACCATAGGCCTGGCTCTTTTCGGGGTGATATTGGACGCCGACGATAGTGTCCTTCGCCACCGCCGCCGCGAACGGTCCGCCATGGCTGCTCGTCGCCGCAACATCGACGGCATCGGCGAAATGATAGCCGTGCAGATAATAGGCCTCGCCCGCCGCGATCACCGGATGCGCCAAGGTGGGAACGACGTCGTTCCAGCCCATGTGCGGGATGCGGAGGCCCGGCGCCGGGTCGAACGCGCGCACCGTGCCCGCGATCCAGCCGAGACCCGCATGGCGCCCATGTTCCTCGCCCGCATCGGCGAGCAACTGCATGCCGACACAGATGCCGAGGAAGGGCGCGCCTTCGCCGCGCACGCGCCGCTCGATCGCCTCGACCAGACCGTCGATCGCCGACAGCCCGTTCATGCACGCGGCGAAGGCGCCGACGCCCGGCAGCACGATGCGATCGGCCTTGGCGACAATATCGGGGTCGGCCGTGACGGCGACGCCCTCCGCGCCCGCCGCGACGAGCGCATTATGCACCGAGCGAAGATTGCCAGCGCCATAGTCGATCAGGGCGATGGTCACCTAATTCCCCTCCCGCAGGCGGGAGGGGCAACGAGGCTCGCCAGCTTGCTGGCTAGCCGCAGTGGGGTGGGCAGCAGCGAGAGCGGTATTGCCCACCCCGCTGCGACTAGCGGACACGTCCGCAAGTCTCGCTACCCCTCCCGCTTGCGGGAGGGGGAAGGTCATAGCACACCCTTCGTGCTGGGGATGGCGTCGCCCTTGCGCGGATCGATCTCGACCGCCTGGCGCAGCGCGCGCGCCAGCGCCTTGTACATGCTTTCGGCGATGTGGTGATTATTCTCGCCGTACAGCGTCTCGATGTGCAGCGTGATCCCGGCGGTCTGCGCGAAGCTTGCGAACCAGTGCGGAAACATCTCGGTATCCATCTCGCCGAGCCGCGGTTGCGAAAAGCCCGATTTCCAGACGCAGTGCGGGCGCCCCGAAATGTCGAGCACGCAGCGCGTCAGCGTTTCGTCCATCGGCGAATGCGCCTCGCCATAGCGGGCGATGCCGCGCTTGTCGCCGAGCGCCTTGGCCACCGCTTCACCCAGCGCGAGCGCCGAATCCTCGACCGTGTGGTGCTGGTCGATGTGGAGGTCGCCCTTCACGCTCATGGCAATGTCGATCAGCGAATGGCGCGACAATTGCTCGACCATATGGTCGAGGAAACCGATCCCGGTGGAAACCGAATAATCGCCCGTGCCGTCGAGATTGACGGTGATCGCGATATCCGTTTCCTTGGTCGTGCGCTGGACGGTGGCGGTTCGCATGGCGCACGCCTTAGAGCCTCCGTTTCACGTTGCAAGGCGATTCTCCCCCTTTGAGGCCTCTTGACCGGCGCTCGCGCGACGTTCATCCCCCGCGCATGAGTGACGATGTCCGCGACAGCCTGATTCCCTATGACGAAATCGTGCAGGATGCGCTGCGCGCCGTGGTCGGCCGCGTGCTGAGCCAGATCGAGGGGCACGACAGCCTGCCCGGCGAACATCATTTCTATATCACCTTCAAGACGCAGGCGCCGGGCGTCGACATCCCCGCGCATCTGGTCGCGAAATTCCCCGACGAGATGACGATCGTGCTCCAGAACCGCTTCTGGGACCTGACGGTCGAAAAGGATCGTTTCAGTGTCGGCCTGTCGTTCAACCAGACGCCGTCGACGCTGGTCATTCCCTATGCGGCGATCACCGCCTTCGTCGATCCGTCGGTCGATTTCGGGCTGCAGTTCCAGGTCAGCGACGACGATATCGAAGCGCCCGAGCCGCATGACGAGGCCGACAACGACCGCCCCGAGGTGTCGGGCGAGGATGGCTCGAACGTCGTGACCGTGGATTTCGGCAAGAAGAGATAAGGTGCCGGGCCCCGCCTGGCCTCCCAGCCGCTTCTGGCAATATTGGGCCCTCGCGGGCATGGTGATTCTGACCGGCGCCTTCTGGTGGGGGGTCGAGGGCTATGCGTTGTTCGAGGGCGGCTACGCGCAAAGCCAGATCGCCGACGGACTGCTGCGCTTCAGCCTGCTCGTCCTGACCCCCGCGCTGGTGCTGCTATGGCTCGCCGCCGCATGGCTGCGCCGCCGCGTCGGCGAGACCGGCTATTGGCAGATGCTCGCGCTCGTGGCGATGACCTGGGGCAGCGCGATTTTGGTGACAAGGATGATGCTGCGATGAGCACCGCGCGGATCGAAAGCGACAGCATCGGCGAGATCGAGGTGCCGGCCGACGCCTATTGGGGGGCGCAGACCGAACGCAGCCGGCACAATTTCGCTTTCCCCCCGCACGAGCGGATGCCGCTGCCGGTCGTCCACGCGCTGGCGCGGATCAAGGGCGCGGCGGCGCGGGTGAACCGGACCCACGGCCTCGACGCGAGGCTCGCCGACGCCATCGCCGCCGCTGCCGACGCCGTCGTCGCGGGCGAATATGACGACCAGTTTCCCCTCGCCATCTGGCAGACGGGCAGCGGCACCCAGTCGAACATGAATGCGAACGAGGTGATCGCGGGGATCGCCAACGAAAGGCTCGCGGGAACGCGCGGGGGCAAGGCGCCGGTCCACCCCAACGACCATGTCAACATGGGCCAGTCGTCGAACGACAGCTTCCCCACCGCGCTGCACGTCGCGGTCGCGGTCGAAACGACGGTGCGGCTGCTTCCCGCACTCACCGAACTCACCGACGCGCTCGCGGCAAAGGCCGCCGTCTGGCACGATATCGTCAAGATCGGCCGCACCCATTTGCAAGACGCGACCCCGCTGACCCTGGGGCAGGAATTTTCGGGCTATGTCGCGCAGCTTGTCTCCGCGCGCGCGCGGATCGAGGGCGCGCTGGCGCACAATATCTGCAAGCTCGCCCAGGGCGGCACTGCGGTCGGCACCGGCCTCAACGCCCCCGCAGGCTTCGACCAGGCGATGGCCGACGAACTCGGCCGCAGCACCGGCATCGCGTTCGAACCCGCGCGCAACAAGTTCGAGGCGCTGGCGTCGAACGACGGGCTCGTCTTCTTCTCCGGCGCGCTCAATACGCTGGCGGTCGCGCTGACCAAGATCGCGAACGACATCCGCCTGCTCGGCTCCGGCCCGCGCGCAGGCTTCGGCGAACTCGACCTGCCCGCGAACGAGCCCGGCAGCTCGATCATGCCGGGCAAGGTCAACCCGACGCAGTGCGAGATGCTGACCATGGTCGCGGCGCAGGTGATCGGCAACCATCAGGCGGTCACCGTCGGCGGGCTCCAGGGGCATCTCGAACTCAACGTCTTCAAGCCGCTGATGGGGTCGAATGTGCTGCGTTCGATCGAGCTGCTCGCCATCGGCATGGCGGGCTTCACCGAGCATTGCGTCGTCGGGATCGAGCCCAATCGCGCGCGCATCGACGAGTTGATGAACAGGTCGCTGATGCTGGTGACGGCGCTCGCCCCCGAAATCGGCTATGACAAGGCCGCCAAGATCGCCAAGCACGCGCATGAGACCGGATCGACATTGCGCGACGCCGCGCTCGAACTCGGCTATGTCGATGGCGAGACGTTCGACCGCGTCGTCGATCCGCGCACGATGCTGGGACCGGAACCCTGAGCGCGCGCGAGGCATTTATGGAGGGGAAGGAGAGAAAGATGATGGGACGGATCATCGGCGGCGTGCTTGGAAGCGCGATCGGACGCCAGAAAAATCATCACCCCATCGCGGGCGCGGTGATCGGTGCGGGAACGCTGTTCGCGGCGCGGCGGCTGTTTCCGCAGCGCTATGCGGTACTCGCCGCGACCGCCGCCGCCGCCTATCTCACCAAGAAATGGGCCGACCGCGCCGAAGCGCGCCAGGCGGCCGCGGATATGCAGGCCGCGACCGCGAAACGCGTGGCGAGCGGCGAGGCGCCGACCGACGGCGAAATGCTGGGCGACGCACTCCCGCCCGAAATCCCGATCGATGCGAACGGGCACGCGGCCATCCACTAACCGCCCGCCTGCCACTCCTTCACCGCCTCGACCGGCGCGACGAGCATCAGGACATTGAGCGTCAGATTGTCGCGGATCGTCCACAGCGTGAACAGCTCGAACGCGATTGCGATCAGCACGGTGACCCACCAGCGCATCCGGCTTGCGGCGAGGAAGCCCAGCACCATGAACGCCGTATCGCTGACCGAGTTCAGGATCGAATCGCCCGAATAGCCATAGGCCATCGTCACCTCGCGATAGCGGTCGATGATGATCGGCGAATTCTCCAATATCTCCCACGCGCCCTCGATCCCGATTGCGAGCGCCAGTGCGACCCACAAGGGCCGCGACGGCATCAGCCAGCGCGACAGGCCGAAAAAGATGAAGCCGTGGATGATATGGCTGAAACTGTACCAGTCCGAAAACTGCTGGCTGTTCTGGTTCGACTGGACGATTCCGTGCCACAGGCTGACCGTGCCGCACGGGCAGATCGGCGGACGTCCCATCGCAAAGAGGATCGCGGCCAGCAGCGCGAGCAGCGCTGCGGTGACCAGCCAGCCCTTGCGCGACATCCCCGCCATCCGTCTCTCCCCCTTGACCGCTGCCCTCACCCGCGCGAATAGCGCGCATGACCGAAAGCGTCCATCTGAACCGCCGCGGCGTACTCTTCGTCCTCTCCTCGCCCTCGGGCGCGGGCAAGACCACCATATCGCGCATGATGCTCGAAGCCGACAAGGATATCGCGCTCTCGATCTCCGCCACCACGCGCCCGCCGCGCCCGGGCGAGGTCGACGGCGTCCACTATCATTTCGTCGATACCGACACCTTCAAGAAGATGGCGGCCGACGGCGAGTTCCTCGAATGGGCGCATGTCTTCGGCCACCGCTACGGCACCCCGCGCGCGCCGGTCGAGGAAATGCTCGCGGCGGGCAAGGACGTCTTGTTCGACATCGACTGGCAGGGCGCGCAGCAGCTCTATCAGGAAGCGGGCCCCGACGTCGTGCGCGTCTTCGTGCTGCCGCCGACGATGGAAGAACTCGAACGCCGCCTCCGCGCGCGCAAGACCGACAGCGACGCGGTGATCGCCGCGCGGATGGAGCGCGCCGCGAACGAGATCAGCCATTGGGACGGCTATGACTATGTGCTGATCAACGACGCGGTCGAGGAATGCTATGGCGAGGTGATGGCGATCCTGCGCGCCGAGCGGCTGAAGCGCCGCCGCCAGATCGGGCTGATCGGCTTTGCGCGCGACCTGATCCGCTCGGTGCCCGACGCGGACAGGAAGCTTTAACACACATCGTCATTGCGAGGAGCGAAGCGACGCGGCAATCCAGAGTGTGCGTAAACCGCTCTGGATTGCTTCGCTTCGCTCGCAATGACGAGGCTTTGGGACGTTACCCCGATCTCGCCAGCTTGGCTTCCAACTCGGCGACCATCTCCGCCCGCAGCGGTTTCGCCTGCCCGTCGGTGCGGCACACGACCACCGTGTCGCAGGTCGCGATGCAGCGGCCGTTCTGGAACATCGCCTGGACGATCGTCCAGCTCGAGGTGCCGAGGCGGCCGATGCCGGTCGCGATCTGGACCGGATCGGGAAAATTGCCTTCGGCCAGATAATTGATCTCGACCGCCGCGACCATCGTGCGTTCGTTCGCCGGACGCTCTTCCAGCGGCCGCACTTCGCGGTTCAGCAGTACGCGGCCGCTTTCGAACAGCGCGGCAAAGGCCACATTGTTGAGGTGGCCGTTGATGTCCATGTCCTGGAACCGCGTCTGCAGGTCGATATGGACAGGGTAGCTGGCGGCGTCGAGCCGCCAGCTCTCCGGTTTCGCCATCAGCGCGGCGCCATGCGGATGCCGCCGTCGAGGCGGACGTCCTCGCCGTTGAAATAGCCATTCTCGATCATGCAGAGCGCGAGATTGGCATATTCGGTCGGATTGCCGAGACGCTTCGGGTTGAGCACCGAGGCGCCGAGCGCGTCGCGGACATTCTGCGGCGCACCCGCGAGCAGCGGGGTGTCGAAGATGCCGGGCAGGATCGTGTTGACGCGGATATTCTCGGCCGCAAGGTCGCGCGCGATCGGCAGGGTCATGCCGACGACGCCGCCCTTCGACGCCGAGTAAGCGGCCTGGCCCATCTGGCCGTCCTCGGCCGCTACGCTGGCGGTGTTGACGATCGCGCCGCGCTCGCCGTCTTCCATCGGGTCGAGCGTCATCATCCCCGCCGCCGACTTCGCGATGCAGCGGAAGGTGCCGACGAGGTTGATCTGGATGATCCAGTTGAACGCATCGAGCGGGAAATGCTTGATGCTGCCGTCTTCCTTCGACCGGCTGGCGGTCTTGATCGCGTTGCCGGTGCCGGCGCAGTTCACAAGGATACGCTCCTGCCCGATCGCGGTGCGCGACTTGGCAAAGGCGGCGTCGACCGACGCGTCGTCGGTGACGTTGCATTCGCAGAACACGCCGCCGAGTTCGGCCGCGAGCGCGGCGCCTTTCTCTTCCTGCAGGTCGAAGATCGCGACCTTGACGCCTTTTGCGGCGAGCGCACGCGCGGTGGCGGCGCCGAGGCCCGAGGCGCCGCCGGTAACGACGGCGGATACGGTGGAATCGAGTTTCATGCGGACATCCTTTCCTTAATATAAGCGAGTGTTCCGGCGAACGCCGGAACCCAGGGCGTCAGAACGCAGCGTCGGCGCCACACCGCCCTGGGCTCCTGCGTCCGCAGGAGCACGAAGAGAATTTAAAGTCGCTCGACGATCGTGACGTTGGCCTGGCCGCCGCCTTCGCACATCGTCTGCAGGCCATATTTGCCGCCGGTCGCATCGAGCACGCCGAGGAGCGTCGCCATCAGCTTTGCGCCGCTGGCGCCGAGCGGGTGGCCGAGCGCGATCGCGCCGCCATGCTGGTTGAGCCGCGCATGGTCGCCGCCCAGATATTTGAGCCACGCCAGCGGCACCGGCGCGAACGCCTCGTTGACTTCATAGGCGTCGATGTCGCCGATGCTGAGCCCGGCCTTCTTCAGCGCCTTTTCGGTCGCGAACAGCGGCTCTTCGAGCATGATCACCGGATCGCCCGCGGTCACCGATACATGGTGGATGCGCGCGCGCGGCGTCAGGCCGTGATCCTTCAGCGCCTGTTCGGAGACGACGAGCACCGCCGAGGCGCCGTCGCAGATCTGGCTCGACGTCGCGGCGGTGATCGATCCGCCTTCCTGCAGCAGCTTGACGCCGGCAATGCCGTCGAGCGTCGCGTCGAAGCGGATCCCCTCGTCGACCTTGTGCCATTCCTTGCCCTCGGGAGTCTCGATCTCGACCGGCACGATCTCGCGCTCGAACACGCCCGCCTCGGTCGCCGCCTTCGCGCGGCGGTGGCTTTCGAGCGCGAAGGCGTCGAGGTCGTCCTTGGTGAAGCCGTGCTTCTTGACGATCATCTCGGCGCCCCTGAACTGGCTGAACATGATGCCGGGATATTTTTCCTCCAGCCGCGGCGACTTGTAGTTGCCCAGCCCCTCTTTCATGAACAAGGTCGCGACCGACCCCATCGGCACGCGCGTCATGCTTTCGATGCCGCTGGCGAGGACGATATCCTGCGTCCCCGACAGCACCGCCTGCGCCGCGAAGGTGATCGCCTGCTGCGACGAGCCGCACTGGCGGTCGATGGTGACGGCGGGAATCGAGTCGGGCAGCTTCGAGGCGAGCACCGCGTTGCGGCCGACGTCCATCGTCTGCTGGCCGCCCTGGCTGACGCAACCGGTGATGACGTCGTCGATGGCGCTCGTGTCGAAATCGTTGCGGTCGGCGATCGCGTCGAAGACGGCGGCGCCGAGGTCGACGGGGTGCACGCCGGCGAGCTTGCCGCCGCGCTTGCCGCCGGCGGTGCGGACGGCGTCGACGATATAGGCTGTGGCCATTGGGGAGTTCCTTTCACCTTCTTCCCTCTCCCCTTGCGGGAGAGGGATGTGGAGACTTGGCAGCTTGCTGCCTAGTCGAAGCTGGGCGAGGGGTCGCGCGTCAAAACCCCTCGCAAGACTTGCAAGACGGCATGCCGCCAAGCCAAGTCTTTCTCTCCCGCAAGGGGAGAGCGTTTTTCGTCAGAGCTTCCGCCCGATCAGTTCCTTCATGATCTCGTTGGTGCCGCCGAAGATACGCGTCACGCGCGCGGCGCGCCAGGCGCGGGCGATCGGATATTCGTTCATGTAACCGGCGCCGCCGAACAGCTGGAGGCATTTGTCCATGACTTCCCACTGCAATTCGGTGTGCCACAGCTTCGCCGCCGCGCCTTCTTCGGGGGTCAGCTCCTTCTTGAGGTGCCGCGCGAGCGCCCAGTCGAGGTGCGCCCAGCCGACCTGCAGCTTGGCCTTCAGATCGGCAAGGACGAAACGGCTGTTCTGGAAGTCGAGAATCGGCTTGCCGAACGCCTTGCGCTCGCGCGTATATTCGACCGTGTCGTCGAAGGCGCGCTGCGCCGAAGCCTGCGCGCTGACGGCAATCGAGAGCCGCTCCTGGGGAAGCTCGCTCATCAGATAGATGAACCCCTGCCCCTCTTCGCCGAGACAGTTGGTGATCGGCACGCGCACGTCGTTGAAGAAGAGCTCCGACGTGTCAGCCTCGTCCTGCCCGATCTTGTCGAGGTTGCGGCCGCGCTGGAACCCTTCGCGGTCGGCCTCGACCAGCACGATCGACACGCCCTTCCACGCGGGCTGGGCGTCGGGATCGGTCTTGACGCAGACCAGGATCAGGTCGGCGTTCTGGCCGTTGGTGATATAGGTTTTCGATCCGTTGATGACATAGTGATTGCCGTCCTTCTTCGCAGTCGTGCGCATCCCCTGAAGGTCGGAGCCGGTGCCGGGCTCGGTCATCGCGATCGCGGTGATCACTTCGCCCGCGACCATCTTGGGCAGCCAGTGCTTCTTCTGCTCCTCGCTGCCGTAGCGGACGATATAGTTGGTCACGATGTCCGACTGGAGCGAGAAGCCGGTGGTGACGCGGCCATAATAGGCGCTCTCTTCGTCGACGATCGCATTATAGCCGAAATCGAGGCCGAGCCCGCCATATTCCTCGGGGACGGTCGGGCAGAGCAAACCCAATTCGCCGGCTTTCGGCCAGATGCTCTTCGGGACAATCCCCGCCTCGGCCCATTCCGCCTGATGGGGGGCGACTTCCTTTTCGAGGAACTGGCGCACCGTCGAGCGGAACGCCTCATGATCCTCGGTATAGGCGGAGCGTGAGAGGTTATCGAGCGACATCGTCTTTCCTTTTCCCAGTGGGCGGCCCAGCGTTGGGTGGGGCCATTGTGCCGAGTCCCCGCATCATGTCGTGCGGGTTTCGTGGCGCACCTGACCTTACGTTTACGTCCACGTCAAGTAGAAATGCCGCTACGGCACAAGGATGTTGGTGATTGGGAACTTCGGCGCCCCCGCCTTCGCGGGATCGACGAATAGCTTTGCAACCCTGTGCAGCCGTCACGCGGGGCGCTAGCATCGATGCCATGGCAGACCTCCTCCTCGACGCCGGCGCGCTGCTCGGCGAATCGCCGCGCTGGCACGCTGCCGAAGCGCGCCTCTATTGGGTCGATATCGACGCGCACCGCATCCATCGCACCGACCCCGAAACGGGCGCGACCGAGACGATGCAGCTGGATGGCCCCGTCGGCTGCGTCGCCCCGCGCGCGCGCGGCGGGCTGGTGATGGGTTTGAAGAACGGATGCGCGGTGATCGACGCGTGGGGCGAGGCGCCGCGCCCCTTTGGTCCCGCGGTGCTCGCGGGCATTCCCGAGCAGCGTTTCAACGACGGCTGCGTCGATGCGGCCGGCCGCTTCTGGGTCGGCAGCGTGACGAGCGACAAGGCGAACCCCGCGGCGATGCTGTTCCGCCTCGACCCCGACGGCGAAATCACCCCCATGGTCGGCGGGCTGCTGACGAGCAACGGCGCCGCGTTCAGCCCCGATGGCCGCACCTTCTATCACGCCGACACCCCGACGCATGCGCTGCGCGCCTATGATGTCGATCCCGCGACCGGCGAACTCGGCGAGGACCGGCTCTTTCACCAGTTCGAGCTCGGCGCCGGCCGCCCCGACGGCGGCACCGTCGACGCCGAGGGCTGTTACTGGTCGGCGCTGTGGGACGGCTGGCGCGTCGTGCGGCTTTCGCCCACGGGCGAGCTGCTGCAGACCGTCGAGCTGCCGGTCCAGCGCCCGTCGATGATCGCGCTCGGCGGCGCCGACCTGCGCACCGCCTTCGTCACCAGCGCGGGCAAAAACCTGACCGACGAAGACCGCAAGGCGCAGCCGCACGCGGGCGGCCTCTTCACCTTCCGGGTCGATGTGCCGGGTATGGTCCAGCCGGGGTTCGCAGGCTAGCGATCCTCCCCATCGCTTCCCGACAGGGAGGATTTTGCTGCCCTTGCTCCCGCGCGCCATCTCGGGCTAAGGCGATCCGAATGGTTTCGCTCGAAACCAAAATTCCGGGGAGCTATGATAATGCCGCGCCGCGCGCAGCCCTTTGTCCGTTTGTCGCTGCTTGCATCGACCGTCCTTTTGATGGGTTATAGTCCGATGACGATTGCCGCCGACACCGCAACGAAACCCGCCGCCGCCGCGGACACGAACCCGATGCTCGCGCCGTGGACCGGCCCCTATGAAGGGGTGCCGCCGTGGGACAAGCTCGACCCCGAACTGTTCCCCGACGCCTTCGCCAGGGGCATGGCCGAAGTGAAGGCCGAGGTGCAGAAGGTGATCGACAACCCCGCCGAGCCGACCTTCGAGAACACCCATGTCCCGATGCAGCTCGCCGGCGAATCGATGGAGCGCGTCTTCGCGCTGTGGGGCGTGCAGACCTCGAACAAGTCGAACGACCGCGTCGAGGACATCGACGCCGAATGGAGCCCCAAGCTCACCACTTTCTATACCGAGCTGTTCCTCGAGCCCAAGCTCTTCGCCCGCTACAAGGCGGTGTACGACAAGCGGCTGACCAGCGGCCTCAACGCGCAGCAGATCCGCATCGTCGAACGCAGTTATGACGAGATGGTGCGCGACGGCGCGAACCTGTCGGCCGCCGACAAGGCGAAGCTCGTCGACCTCAATGCCAGGCTCGAAGGCCTGTTCTCGGCCTTTTCGTCGAAGCTGCTCGGCGACGAAAAGCTCTACACCTTCGTCACCGACAAGGCCGAACTGGCGGGGCTCGCCCCCGGCTTCGTCGCCTCGCTCGCCGACGCCGCCGAAGCGCAGGGCAAGCCCGGCCAGTGGGCGATCAAGAACACCCGCTCGTCGGCGCAGCCGGTGCTGCAGAACGCGACCAACCGCGCACTGCGCGAGAAGGTGTGGCGCGCCTTCGTGGGTCGCGGCGACAATGGCGATGCGAACGACACCAATGCAACGATCGCCGAAATCCTGAAGCTGCGCCAGCAGCGCGCCGAACTGCTCGGCTTCGCGACGCACGCCCATTATCGCATGGCCGACACGATGGCGAAGACGCCAGAGAATGCGATGGCGCTGATGATGAAGGTCTGGCCCGCCGCGGTCGCGCGCGTACATGAGGAGGTCGCCGACATGCAGGCGATCGCCGATGCAGAGGCCAGGGCCGGCAAGGGACCGAAGCTCACCATCGAGCCCTGGGACTATCGCTATTACGCCGAAAAGGTCCGCAAGGCGAAATACGACCTCGATGAGAGCGAGGTGAAGCCCTACCTGCAGCTCGACAAGCTGCGCGACGCGATGTTCTGGTCGGCGGGGCAGCTTTACGACCTCGGCTTCCGCGAGAACACGGGCAAGATCCCCGTGTTCGACCCCAAGGTGAAGACCTTCGAGGTCTATAATCTCAAGACCGGCGAAAATGTCGGCGTCCTCTATCTCGACAATTTCGCGCGCGACGGGAAACGCTCGGGCGCGTGGATGACGACCTATCGCAGCCAGCAGGGCCTCGGCGGCGAGCGTAACGTCCTCGCGTCGAACAACAATAATTTCACCGAAGGCGCGAAGGGCGAGCCGACGCTCGTCAGCCTCGACGACGCGCAAACGCTGTTCCACGAATTCGGGCACGGCATCCACTATCTGCTGCAGCACGTCTATTACCCGGCGCTCGCGGGCGTGCCGCGCGACTTCGTCGAATATCCGAGCCAGGTGAACGAGAATTGGCTGATGACGCCCGAGGTGCTGTCGAAATTCGCGACGCACTACAAGACGGGCGAACCGATGCCGCAGGCGCTCGTCGACAAGATCCTCGCGTCGAACAAGTTCAACCAGGGCTTCGAAACCGTCGAATATCTGTCGAGCGCGATCGTCGACATGAAGCTGCACGACCGCAAGGTGCCGGTGACCGACGTCGACCGGTTCGAGCGCGAGACGCTGAAAGAGATGGGTATGCCGAAGGAAATCGTCATGCGCCACCGCCTGCCGCAGTTCGGCCACCTCTTCTCGAGCGACGCCTATTCGGCGGGCTATTATTCCTACCTCTGGTCGGAAACGATGGACGCCGACACCTGGGCGGCCTTCACCGAAGCCGGCGGACCATGGGACCGCACCGTCGCCGACAAATTCCGCACCATCCTGCTGATGACCGGCAACGAGACCGACCGCGCCGAAGCCTATCGCGCCTTCCGCGGCCGCGATCCCGACGTGAAGGCGCTGCTGCGCAAGCGCGGCTTTCCGACCGAATGATCTCTTGAGTCAACCGGGGAGCAAAGGGGGCCACCGCGCCCCCTTTGTTTTGCCCGCGGGCGCCGACCGGTTTCGACCGAAGCACGACATTTCTAGCATCGTCATCCTGAACTTGTTTCAGGATCCATGGTCCGCCATTTCCTTAAGCGCCGCGCCGGACGAACGCTCGGTCCATGGATGCTGAAACAGCGAGGCCATCGCCGCAGCCAGCATGACGAGAATTGAATGACCCCTCCCCACCCCAAAACCGACACCGCCCTCAAATAAGCCTTTCCTACATTATCCCGCTGTGCCAGCCTTCATCCGGCTCTTTCATCTGGTGGACAACAGCGGGCGCGGGCGGGGCGAGGCGTGCGAGACGCGTTCGGCAGTTCTCGCGGCCCAAAGCGGGGGACGCACAAGGCTGAACTTTCCTGAACTTTGAAAAATCCGGACCGCGGCGAAGACACAAGGCATGACCGGTTTCCGCCCTGAAGCCGGCATGCGAAGCGCCGCCCGAATCCAATTGACCGCCACCGGAAACGATATAAATATGATATCATCTTTATATCGACTGATTCGGAGGGAACCATGGTCGAGAGTGCAACGCCGGCGCTGAACCGCAGCCGCGAGACGCGGGCCGCGACGCAAAGCGGTTATCTGATGCTGTTGGTCTGGCTGCTGCTCGCGGGCGTCGCCGCCTGGGCGGTCGTCACCAACATCAACGGCGCCGAGGCCGCCTGGAAATGGGGCGTGCTGATCGCAGCGGCGATCGCGGGCACGATCATCCTCTGCGGCTTCTACCTCATCAACCCCAACGAAGCCGCAGCGATCCAGCTGTTCGGCGCGTACAAGGGCACCGACCGCGAGGAGGGGCTGCGCTGGGTGCTGCCGTGGTTGACCCGCAAGAAGATCGCGGTGCGCGCGAACAACGTCATATCCGACAAGATCAAGGTCAACGATCTGCGCGGCAATCCGATCGAGATGGCGGCGCAGGTCGTCTGGCGCGTCACCGACACCGCGCAGGCGCTGTTCGACGTCGAGGATTACAAGGAGTTCGTGATGGCGCAGATCGAGGCCGCGGTGCGCTCGATCGGCTCGCGCTACCCCTATGACGATATCGAGCATCAGGAAGTGACGCTGCGCGGCAATCACGACGAGGTCGGGGTCGAACTCAGGAAGGCGCTGATCGAGCGGCTCGAGGTCGCGGGGATCACCGTCGACGAATGCGGGCTGACGCACCTCGCCTATGCGCAGGAAATCGCCGGGGCGATGCTCCGCCGCCAGCAGGCCGAAGCCGTCATCGCCGCCCGCAAGAAGCTGGTCGAGGGCGCGGTGACGATGGTCGAGATGGCGCTCCAGCACCTGTCCGAGAAAAACGTCGTCGACCTCGACGACGAACGCAAGGCGGCGATGGTGTCGAATCTGATGGTCGTCCTGTGCGGCGAGCGCGACACCCAGCCCGTCGTCAACACCGGGTCGCTTTACTGAGTCCGTCCGGTGACTGCGTCCTCGAGGAAAGCCTTTGCCCTCCGTCTCGATCCGGCGCTCTACGCCGCGATCGAGCGGCTGGCCGCGGCCGAGCTGCGCAGCGCCAATGCCGAGATCGAAATATTGCTGCGCGAGGCGCTCACGCGCCGCGGCGTCGGCGTCAAACGGTCGCAAGCGCCCAAACGTGGCCGACCGCCGAAGACCGAGGAGAGCTGACATGCTGCATCTTTTGCGGGGCGATCGCCCCTGGTTCCGCCCGAAGCGCCGCGGCTATGGCACCGGCCTGCCGATCGCCTGGCAGGGCTGGGTGATGCTGCTCGTCCATATCGCGCTGATCACCGGCGTGACGGTGTGGCTGCGCGACCGGCCGTGGATGATGACGATCGCGGTGGTCCTCGCGGGGCTTCTGCCGATGCCGCTTTATCGTGCCAGGACCGAAGGCGGCTGGCGCTGGCGATAGGCGCCTGCGATAATATTTGTGGACACCCATCGATAGCGGGCCCGGCGCGCTTGCTCCAAAACTTCTAGATGGTTAAGGCCGGTCCCCATGACCGCCGCCGTACCTTCCGTCCGCATCGCCCCTTCGATCCTCAGCGCCGATTTCGCGCGGCTGGGCGAAGAGGTCCGCGCGATCGAGGAAGCGGGCGCCGACTGGGTCCATATCGACGTGATGGACGGCCATTTCGTGCCGAACCTGACGATCGGCCCGATGGTCGTAAAGGCATTGCGGCCGCATTCGACCCTGCCCTTCGACGTCCACCTGATGATCTCGCCCGTCGATCACTTCCTCGACGCCTTCGCCGCCGCGGGCGCCGACATCATCACCGTCCATCCCGAAGCCGGCCCGCACATCCACCGCAGCGTCCAGCACATCAAGTCGCTCGGCAAGCAGGCGGGCGTGTCGCTGAACCCCGCAACGCCCGCGAAGATGCTCGACTATCTGATCGACGATATCGACCTCGTCCTGATCATGAGCGTCAATCCGGGCTTTGGCGGCCAGAGCTTCATCTCCAGCCAGCTCCGCAAGATCGAGGCGGTGCGGAAGATGATCGACAAATCGGGCCGCGATATCCGGCTCGAGGTCGACGGCGGCATCGACGCCGCGACCGCGCCGCAGGCGATCGCCGCCGGCGCCGATGTCCTCGTCGCCGGCACCGCGACCTTCAAAGGTGGGCCGGGCGCCTACGCCGACAATATCCGGCGCCTGCGCGGCGGCGCGTAACCGGTGGAGGGGAGACCATTGACCTCTGCCCCGTCCAGTCCGATTCCCGACGCCGGCGAAGACGCGCCGCCCATCGACGACAGCATCGAACCCGGCAAGCGGCTGATCCGCCTGCCCGACGACAAGGGGCTGTCGCTTGGCGACCGGGTTGCCAACTACGTCACTCGCCTCACCTGGCGCACCCCGCTGCACGCCTTCCGCCTCAAGGGCCGCTTTCCCCTGAAGCTGCTCGGCGTCCCCGCCGATCCCGTCCCCGGCGACATGCGCGCGGGGACCGCGATCCGCGCCGGCCATTTCCTCCATCGCGGACTGAAGCTCTCGCTCGGCAATCTCGACTTCGCCGCGCTCGACGTTTCGCCGCCCTTCGCCGACTATCTGCACAGCTTCGCCTGGCTGCGCGACCTCGCGGCCACCGGCACCCGCGCCGACGGCGCCCCGATCGCCGAGGCGGTCGTGCGCCACTGGCTCGCCGTCCATGGCGAGGCGGTGAGCGAGCCCGCGTGGAAAGCCGACAACACCGGCTGGCGCATCCTCTTCTGGGCCGCGCACGCGCCGCTGATCCTGTCGTCGAGCGACCTCGTCTATCGCTCGGCGGTGCTCAACCATCTCGCGCGCGCCGCGCGTCATCTCGACCGCGTCGCCGACAAGACGCGTCCCGGCACCGGACAGCTCGTCGCTTGGATCGGCATCGTCGCCGCCTCGCTCCTCATGCCCGGCGGCGAGCCGCGTCAGGTGTTCGGCGAGGCGGGGCTGCGCAAGGTCATCGAGACCAGCTTCTATGCCGACGGCGGCAACATCGCGCGCGCGCCGCAGGCGCAGCTCGACGCGATCATGGCGCTGTCGATGCTCGCGCGCATCTATGACATGCGCCGCATGGAGGTCCCGCCCTTCCTGCAGGAGGCGCTTGCCCGCACCGTTCCGGCGCTGCTCGGCCTCGTCCACGCCGACGGCGGCATGGGCAGCTGGCAGGGCAGCGGCGCGACCTCGGCGCTCAACATCCAATATGTCGTTGCCGCAAGCGGGGTGCGCACGCGTCCGCTCAAGCAGGCCCGCGACTGGGGCTATCAACGGATGGTCGCCAACCGCGTCGTCCTGCTCGCCGACGCAGCGCCGCCGCCGATCGCCCGCGTGACCGAAGCGGGCTGCGCCTCGACCCTTGCCTTCGAGCTCAGCGACGGCGACGAGCGCATTGTCGTCAATTGCGGCGGCGCCGCGCTCACCGGCGCGACGATCCCCGCCGACCTCGCGCGCGGGCTGCGCACCACCGCGGCGCATTCGACGCTGACGATCGGCGACACCAATTCGACCGCGATCCTCGCGAGCGGGCTGCTCGGCCGCGGGGTGACCGAGGTCGAGCTCGACCGGCGCGAGACGCCGCAGGGCAGCCGGCTGGAGATGAGCCACGACGGCTATGCGCGCCGCCACGGGCTGATCCACCGCCGCCTCCTGATCCTGTCGCCGAACGGGCGCGAGCTGCGCGGCGAAGACATGCTGCTCCCGGCCCCGCGCACCCGGCGCAAGGGCGACAAGCCCTATACGCTGCGCTTCCACCTCGGCCGCAACATCTCGGCCAGCCTGACCGCCGACAAGCTCGGCGCGCTCCTGCGCATCAGCGGCGGGCCGCTGTGGCAGTTCCGCACCTCCGAAGGCACGCTCGACGTCGAGGAGAGCCTGTGGGTCGATGGCGACGGCCGTCCGCACCCGACCGAACAGCTCGTCGTCACCGGCATCGCGCCGGCGGGCGGCGCGAGCATCGGCTGGATCTTCAAGCATATCGGATAGGGAATGGCGTCGGCGATCGGCCGGTTGCGATCCTAACTTGCGCCGTTCACATCGAGCGAAGTCGAGATGCCCGTTAGCGTGACGTGAGGTCGATGGGTGTCTCGACTTCGCTCGACACGAACGGATGAGGGAATGACCGGTTCCGACCGAAGCACGACATTTCTGGCATCGTCATCCTGAACTTGTTTCAGGATCCATGGTCCGCCATTTCTTCAAGCGCCGCGCTGGACGAACGCTCAGTCCATGGATGCTGAAACAGCGAGGCCATCGCCGCAGCCAGCATGACGAGAATTGAAAGGCTGGAATCCACCCCAACACCGGCACGCAGCCCGTCTGAATCCCGCAGCCGGCGCCCCGCAACGGAGCGCCGGCCGCCCGACCTTCTAGAAAGCGTAGCGCGCCATCAGCTGGAACACCGGCCCGGCCTTCTCGCGCTCCAGTTCATATTCGTCGAAGTTGCGATCGATCTGATCCTCGACCGTCGTGAATTTGTTGAAGCGTTCGCGCTTCGCACCGTTCAACAGATTCTGCCCGACGGCGCGAATCGTGAAGCTCTTCCCGAAACGCTTTTCGACGAAGATTTCAAGGTCGGCGCCATAGGTGGTGAACACCTCCTCGCCGACGGTGCGGTCGAAGGCCCGGCCCTGCTTGCGATAGGTCGCGCCGAATGCTGCGCCGATCGACCTGATGTCCTGGATCAGGCCGAAGTTATAGACATATTTGCTCTGGCCGTTGAAGCGGCGCTTGCCGAATTCGTCGGTGATCTTGCTGTCGAGCCACGAGACGTTGCCGAAGATGCCGGTGTCGGGCAGGCCGACGAACCCGAGGTCGGTCGACAGGTCGAATTCGACGCCATAGACCTTGCCGTCGCCGATGTTCTGCGGCTGATAGACAAAGGTGCCCGGCCCTTCCGAGCCCTCTTCGCCGGTGTTGGTGAGCTCGATCAGGTCGTTCACCTTGCGGTAGAAGACGTTGATCCCGGCGATGCCCGAGCGGCCGAGGCGCTGTTCGTATCCGACATCGAAACCCCATGAGGTTTCGGGATCGAGCAGCGGATTGCCGACAAGGTCGTTGTCGCCCAGCTCGGCCTCGAGCGTCGCGGGCGAAAGATAGTTGAACTCGGGCCGGCGACTCGTCCGCGCCGCCGATGCGGTGATGCGGCCGCGCGCGCCGACGTCGATCTTGACCGATGCCGAGGGAAGCAGCTTGTCATAGTCGTTGGTGAAGCGCTGCAGCGCCGCCGGCACGGTCAGGTCGTCGATGGTGAGGTCGGTCGTCTCGTAGCGAACCCCGGCCTCCCACTTCACGCCCGGCATGTCGCCTTCGACAAGGACGAAACCGTCGAGGCGCTTTTCCTCGATCATGTTCACGCCGCCCACCGCGGGCACGAAGGCGCCGAAGGTGCGGACGAATTCGGTCGGGTTGCGCGCGAACTGGTCATAGCCCTGACGGTCGGCGGCGGTCAGATTGTAGCGGTCGCGCGGCGCCTCGGTGATCGACGTGTCGCGGTCCTTGTCCTGCCAGAAGCCACCGAACACCAGCTTCGCGGTATCGCCCAGCTCGACCTCATGCTCCAGCCGCACCGAAAACTCCTTGTCGGTGATGCCGGTGCGCGTCTGGTCGCCGGTGAAACGCGGCAGCGCGCGATCGAACTCGACCTCATATTCGGTCTCGAAGCGATCCTCGTCGAAATAGGCGTAACCGACCTTCAGGCTCGTCTCGCCCGCCGACCAGCGATGCGCGAGCTTGCCGTTGACGCTGTAATTGTCCTGATTGATCTTTGCGACATTGGCGTTGTCGACGGTCAGATTGCCCGGCGGCGTCGCGCGGACCGGGCCGTTGACGGCGGTCGGATCATCATATTCGAAACTGCGCTCGTCCTCGGTACGGTCGGTGTGGACATAGAAGCCGTTCACGGAGAAATCGGTGCTATCGCCCTTGATGTCATAGGTCGCGTTGAACGAATAGTCCTTGCCGTCGCGCGTATCGCGCTGGTCTTCGCGGTTGTCGAAGTCGTCGGTCGCGAAATCGGGGTTGTTCTCGGGCGAATCGCCATAGCGCAGCGACAGCTTTTTCTTCGGGTTGTGGCGACCCTGGAAATTGCCGCCGAGCAGGAAGCGGCCGGGGCCGAGCGCGCCGCCGACGACACCGCCGAGGCTGGGTTCGAGTTCATTGTCGTCGAACAACAGCCCGCCCGCGCGGATATAGCCGCCGTCGAGCTCGTAACCGTCGCGCAGCTTGATGTTGAGCGTGCCGGCGACCGCATCGCCGGTGCGGCGCGCCGACGAGGAGCGGACGATCTCGACGCGGTCGATCAGTTCGGCGGGGATGCGGTCGAGGAAGAAGCTGCGGTCGGCGTTCGACCCCGGCACCTTCTCGCCGTTGATCAGGATCTGGGTGTAGCCCGGCGGCAGGCCGCGCAGCCGCGCGCCGTCGCTTTCGATGACGTCGGAGAGGAAGGTCACCGACGGGACGCGCTTCAGCGCATCGCCGGCGGTCAGCGGCTCGAAGCGCTGGAAATACTCGCTGTCATAGGAAACGACCGGTTCGGCTTCGTTCTCGCTGCGGTTGCGATAGCCGATGCCGCCGAGAACGACGATTTCCTGCGACGTCGTGATCGTGCCATCCTCATTCTGGACCGGCGCCGCATCCTGCGCGGCGGCGGGGCTGGCGGCAAGCGCGGCGACGATGGCGAGCGTTGCGGCGGAATGCAGGCGGAAAGGTCGAATCATGAATGGGGCCCCCTTGTTTGCGTTGCCGGGCGTCTAGGGGCGGGGTGTGACAGTTTGCGGCGACAGACATGACGGTTCGATGACGCTTAAGTGACGGAAATATTGTGGGATTGACGCGCCGCGACTTTACTGGAACGGGGCGCGGCCGACAGTCAGCGACAGGGGAATTCGCCATGATCCGGATCGGTACATCACGCCTCTGCGGTATCGCCGCACTCGGCCTTGCCCTCGCGGGCTGCGCAGCGGGCGGGGCAAAGCCCGCCATATCCGGACTGCCGCCGGTGCAGGTCGCCGCGAACGGCGAGACCGCGCCGGTCGGAACCGGGAAGGCAGATGCGGCCGACGATCCGGCGATCTGGCTCGACCCTGCAAACCCGAACCGCGCGCTGATCGTCGCGACCGACAAGAAAGCCGGACTGCATGTCTATGACCTGACGGGCAAGGGCATCGCCTTTACGCAGGCGGGGCGCGTCAACAATGTCGACGTCGCAGGCAACATCATCGTCGCAAGCGACCGCAACGACGGGGTGAATGCGCATCTCGCGCTATTCCGCCTCGACGCCGACACGCCAGCGATCGTCTCGCTCGGCCGCGCCGCGGCGGGCGCGGGCGAGGCCTATGGCCTCTGCCTCAAGAAGACCGCCCCCGGAGCGCCGATCACCGCCGCACTGATCGTCAAGGACGGCACGGTGCGCGTCGGCACGCTGACCGTCGAGGGGACGCCGACCTTTGCGGTCCAGTGGGAGTACAAGATCCCGACCCAGTCCGAAGGCTGCGTCTTCGACGGCGACACGCTTTATGTGGGCGAGGAAGACGCCGGCATCTGGCAACTCGTGCAAAGCGGCACCACCGCCACTGCGCGCCTCGTCGCGCCGGTCGACAACCAGCGCCTCGTCGCCGACGTCGAAGGCCTCGCGACGATCGACCACAAGGGCCAGCGCTACCTGCTCGCCTCATCACAGGGCGATAATGCCTATGCGGTCTTCAAGCTGCCTTCGATGGATTATGTCGGCCGCTTTGCGGTCGCGGCGGGCACGTTCGGCGCGACGAGCGAGACCGACGGGATCGAGGCCGTCGCGGGCAATTTCGGCCCTGCCTATCCCGACGGCATCTTCCTGGCGCAGGACGGTGACAACGCCCCCAAGGCGCAGAATTTCAAGCTGGTGCGCTGGGACCAGATCGCGGCGGCGCTGGGGCTCTGATCCGACGCCGAGGGAAAGCTGGTCGTGTCCCCGCGAAGGCGGGTGAACGATGCTTTTAAGGGGCGACATGGCTTGCGATAGGGGGCGCACGCGCCTAGGGGGTCCGCGTCTTTCCCATCCCTGCAAAGGCCGCCCTTCCCATGACCGACCTGATTCCCGTCCGCCGCGCGCTTCTTTCCGTCAGCGACAAGGCGGGGCTCGCCGAGCTTGCCGCCGCGCTCGTCCGCCATGGCGTCGAGCTGGTGTCGACCGGCGGCACCGCAAAGGCGCTGCGCGAAGCGGGGCATGACGTGCGCGACGTCTCCGACCTCACCGGCTTTCCCGAGATGATGGACGGCCGCGTCAAGACGCTGCACCCGACGGTCCATGGCGGCATCCTTGCGGTGCGCGACGATGCTGCGCATGTCGCGTCGATGGAAGAGCATGGCATCGGCGCGATCGATCTGGTCGTCGTCAACCTCTACCCCTTCCTCCAGACGGTAATGAGCGGTGCCGACCGCGACACGATTATCGAGAATATCGACATCGGCGGCCCCGCGATGGTGCGCTCGTCGGCGAAGAACCACGCCTTCGTCGGCATCGTCACCGAGCCCCAGGATTATGCCGCGGTGATCGCCGAGATGGACGCCAATGGCGGCGCGACCGCCCTCGCCCTGCGCAAGCGCCTCGCCGCGACCGCTTTCGCGCACACCGCAACCTATGACAGCATGATCGCGCAATGGTTCGCTTTCGCCGATCAGGGCAAATTCTTCCCCGACACGCTGCCGCTCACCGCGAAGCTCGCGACCGAACTGCGCTATGGCGAGAATCCGCACCAGAAAGCCGCGCTCTACCTGCCCGCCGGCCCCGCCGCGCGCGGCATCGCGCAGGCCGAGCAGGTGCAGGGCAAGGAGCTCAGCTACAATAATATCAACGATGCCGACGCCGCGCTCGAACTCGTCGCCGAATTCCGCGACGCCGATCCGACCTGCGTCATCGTCAAGCATGCCAACCCTTGCGGCGTCGCGACCGCCGCGACGATCGCCGAGGCCTATGACGCGGCGCTCAAGTGCGACGACGTCTCGGCGTTCGGCGGCATCATCGCGGTCAACCGGCCGCTCGACGGCGCCACCGCCGAGCTGATCAGCGGCATCTTCACCGAAGTCGTCTGCGCCCCCGACGCCGACGCCGATGCCCGCGCAGTGTTCGCGAAGAAGAAGAATCTCCGCCTGCTGCTGACCGGCGAGCTGCCCGATCCGGCGCGCGGCGGCCTGATGCTCAAGACGATCGCCGGCGGCTGGCTCGCGCAGAGCCGCGACAATGGCCGCATCACCCCCACCGACCTCAAGGTCGTCACCGACCGCGCGCCGACCGAGGAGGAGCTCACCGACGCGCTCTTCGCCTGGACGGTCGCCAAGCATGTGAAGTCGAACGCGATCGTCTATGCCAAGGGCGGCGCGACCGCGGGCATCGGCGCAGGCCAGATGAACCGCCGCGACAGCGCACGTATCGCGGCGGTCAAAGCGCGCGAAGCCGCCGAATCGCACGGGTGGGCCGTGCCGCGCACCGTCGGCAGCGCGGTTGCGAGCGACGCCTTCTTCCCGTTCGCCGACGGGCTGCTCGCCGCGGTCGAGGCGGGCGCGACCTGCGTGATCCAGCCGGGCGGCTCGATCCGCGACGACGAGGTGATCGCGGCAGCAAACAAAGCCGGGCTCGCGATGGTGTTCACCGGGATGCGGCATTTCCGGCACTGATCGTCTCGACTTAGCCCAATGTCGGCGGCATAGACGCTGCAGCGCAATTGTCGCGCCAGAGGATCAGCATGACCGAAATCGTCCGCAAGCCGTCGATCATCCAGCGGCTCTACACCTGGACGATGGAGAAATCGGCGCATCCGCACGCCGAGTTCTGGCTGGCGCTGGTCTCGTTCGTCGAGGCCAGCTTCTTCCCGATCCCGCCACACCCGCTGCTCGGGCTGATGTGCCTCGCGAACCCCAAAAGGGCGGTGCGCTACGCGATCATCTGCACGCTCGCGTCGGTCGCGGGCGGGATGCTCGGCTATTCGATCGGCTATTTCCTCTACGAGAGCGTCGGGCTGTGGCTGCTCGGCGTGCTCGGGCTCACCGACGCCTTTCCGCCGGCCGCCTGCTACCTGCGCGAATTCGGCGCCGAGATCATCCTGATCAAGGGCGCGACGCCGATCCCGTTCAAGCTGCTGACGATCACCGCCGGCTTCATCCACATGAATTTCTGGACCTTCCTGTGGGCGAGCCTCGCCAGCCGGGCTTTTTCGTTCATGCTCGTCGGAATCCTGTTCCGGCTGTTCGGGGCGCCGATCAAGGCGTTCATCGACAAATATCTGATCTGGGTCACCGGCGCCTTCCTCGTCGCCGTGGTCGCGGGCTTCGTCGCGATCGGCGCGCTGTCGGGCGACAAGGGCGAGCAAAAGGTCGACAAATGCAGCGGCGCGACGCTGGAAAGCATCGGGCTCGACCGGAAGTAAGACCGCCCATCGGTTGCTGCCGTGCGTGTCCCCGCGAAGGCGGGGACCCATCACCGGACGATGCCAATCAGAACCGGCAGGAGATGGGCTCCCGCCTTCGCGGGGGCACACTGCATTTTACCGCGATTATCTATTCGTTCGCCGCCGCGTGCAGCCAATCCGCGTGGCGCGGAGCCTTCTTGGTCTGGCTCCATTCCTCGAGCATCAGCGGCGCGACGCGCTTCAGCTCGGCATATTGTTCGTCGGTGCCGATGTCGCACGCCAGTTCCACCCGGTGCCCGTTGGGGTCGAAGAAATAGATCGACTTGAAGATGCCGTGATGCGTCGGCCCCAGCACGTCGATGCCGTTCGCGGTCAGATGTTCCTTCGCGGCGACCAGCTCGTCATAGCTGCCGACCTTGAACGCCAGATGCTGGACCCACTTCGGCGTATTCTCGTCGCGCCCCATGTCGGGCTGGTTCGGCAGCTCGAAGAAAGCCAGGATGTTGCCGTTACCCGCGTCGAGGAAGACGTGCATGTACGGGTCATATTCGCCCGTCGACGGCACATGATCCTCGGCAAAGGCGGTGGTATAGGTCATGCCGAGCATGGCCTCGTACCACTCGACCGTCTCCTTGGCGTCCCTGCAGCGATAGGCGGCGTGGTGGACCCCGCCCAGTTTGATCGGGCTTTTGGTCGGACTCGTCATTCGGCGGGTTCCTCGACGTTGAGCGCGCCGCGACGGATCTGGTCCATTTCCATCGATTTGAACAGCGCAGTGAAATTGCCCTCGCCGAAACCCTCGTCCTTCTTGCGCTGGATGAATTCGAAGAAGACCGGACCGATGACGGTCTGGCCGAAGATCTGGAGCAGCAGGCGCGGGTCGCCGTCCCGGGTCGATCCGTCGAGCAGGATGCCGCGCGACTGGAGTTCCTCGACCGGCTCCCCATGGCCCGGCAGGCGGTCGGCGAGCATCTCGTAATAGGTCGCCGGCGGTGCGGGCGCGAACGGATTGCCAAGCGCCTTGAGCTTGTCCCACGCCGCGTAAAGATCGTCGCAGGCAAAGGCGATGTGCTGGATGCCCTCGCCATTATAGGCGCGTAGATATTCCTCGATCTGGCCGCCGCCGCCCGCGCCCTCTTCGTTGAGCGGGATGCGGATCTTGCCGTCGGGCGCGGTCATCGCCTTCGATGTCAGGCCGGTATATTCGCCCTTGATGTCGAAATAGCGGATTTCGCGGAAGCCCGCGATGCGCTCGTAGAAGGCCGCCCAATGCGCCATGCGGCCGCCATAGACATTGTGGGTCAGGTGATCGATCACCTTCAGCCCGGCGCCTTCGGGATGACGATCGACCCCCTCCTCATAGACGAAATCAATGTCGTAAATGCTGAGGTCGTCGCCATACCGGTCGATGAGGTAGATGATCGAGCCGCCGATGCCGCGGATTGCAGGCAGGCGAAGCTCCATCGGACCGGGCGTCGTCTCGACCGGCTCGGCCCCGCGTTCGATCGCCTCGGCATAGGCTTTCGCCGCATCGCGCACGCGCCAGCCCATGCCGCACGCCGACGGGCCGTGCTCGGCGGCGAAATAGGCGGCGGGCGATCTGGGTTCGTAATTGGCGATCAGGTTGATCCCGCCCTGGCGCCACAACTGGACGTCCTTCGAACGGTGATGCGCGATTTGGGTGAAACCCATCGCCTGGAATACGGGTTCGAGAATGCCCTTTTCGGGCGCCGAGAATTCGACGAACTCGAAGCCGTCGAGGCCCAGCGGATTTTCGAACAAGTCGGCCATGGCCAGATCCCTATTTAGTTTCAATTGAAACTATTATGGTGGATCGGGATGGGGGAGTCAATGCCCCCGATCGTCGACGACAAGTCGATGGGCAGGAAATTCGACTCACGCGAAGGCGCGAAGAGGAGAGTCACGCCGCGAAGCAGCCTTCCGTCGCAGCCTCGCGCCCGACGGCATCGTTTGTCGGAAAAAGGGCATGGCGGCCCGAAGCTTCCTCTTCGCGCCTTCGCGTGAAACTATTTTCTACGCCGCCGCGGTCTCGAGCGCTTCGAGCGCTTCCATCCACGCCGCCTCGACGCCTTCCAACTCGGCCGCGAGCTTGCCGCGGCGCTGCGACAGGTCGCCCATCGTCAGCTTGGCGAGCGCGGGTTCGGCGCTTGCTGGGTCGAACATCGCGCGGTCGATCGCGCTGATCTGCTGCGCGAGCTTCGCGGCGCGCGCTTCATGGTCCTTCGCGGTCTTGCGCAGCGCCGCCTGCGCCTCGCGCGCCTTCGCGGCTTCCTGCCGCGCGGACTTGGCGTCCTTCGATCTGGCGGCGGGCTTCGCATCGTCGTTCGCGGCGCTCTTGCCAAGGATGAAGGCGACATAATCGTCCATGCTGCCGTCGAAATCGCGCGCGGTGCCGCTGTCGACGAGCACCAGCCGGTCGGCGCTGAGTTCGAGCATATGGCGGTCGTGGCTGACGATCAGCACCGCGCCGTCGAAGCCGTTCAGCGCCTGCACCAACGCCTCGCGCGCATCGACGTCGAGGTGGTTGGTCGGTTCGTCGAGGATCAGGAGGTGCGGCGCCTCGCGCGTGATCAGCGCGAGCGCGAGCCGCGCACGCTCGCCGCCCGACAGCTTGCCCACTTCGGTCGTCGCCTTGTTGCCGGTAAAGCCGAAGCGCCCCAATTGCGCGCGCACCGCGCCCGGGGTCTTGCCAGCCATCACGCGCGTCATATGGCCGAGCGGCGTGTCGCTGCCGTCGAGTTCCTCGACCTGATATTGCGTGAAATAGCCGACGCGCATCTTGCCGGCAAAGGCCATCGCGCCATCCTCGGGCTTCAATTGCGCGGCAAGCAGGCGCGCGAGCGTCGTCTTGCCGTTGCCGTTGCGGCCGAGCAGCGCAATCCGGTCGTCGGGATCGATGCGGAGGTTGAGGCGCGAAAGCACGGGTTCGCCGGGCGCATAGCCGACGCTCGCAAGGTCGAGCGTGATCAGCGGCGGCTTCAGCTCGTCGCCGGGGCTCGGAAAATCGAACACCAGGCTCGGGTCTTCGGCGATCGCGGCGATCGGCTGCATCCGCGCGAGCTGTTTCGCCCGCGACTGCGCCTGTTTGGCCGTCGAGGCGCGCGCGCTGTTGCGCGCGACATAGTCCTGCAGCTTCGCGCGCTGCGCGTCCTGCGCTGCCTTCGCCGCCGCAAGCTGCGCCGCGCGCTCGGCGCGCTGGCGCTCGAACGCGTCATAGCCGCCCGCATAAAGCGTCACCTTGCCGCCTTCTAGGTGCAGGATATGGTCGACGACATTGTTGAGCAGGTCGCGCTCGTGGCTGATCACGACGAGCTGGCCCGGATAGGCGCGCAAGAAACTCTCGAGCCACATCGTCGCTTCGAGGTCGAGGTGGTTCGACGGCTCGTCGAGCAGCAGCAGGTCGGGGTTCGAGAAGAGCAAGGCGGCGAGCGCGACGCGCATCTTCCAGCCGCCCGAAAAGCTGTCGAGCGGCTGCCCCTGCATCGCCTCATCGAAGCCGAGCCCGATCAGGATGCGCGCCGCGCGCGCCGGGGCGGTATAGGCGTCGATCGCGATCAGCCGCTCGTGGATGTCGGAAAGCTTGCCCGGGTCCCGCTCGGTTTCCGACGCCGCCAGCAGCCCGGCGCGTTCGGTGTCCGCCGCCAGCACCGTCTCGAACGGCGTCGCCGTCCCGCTCGGCGCTTCCTGCGCGATATAACCGACGCGCGTGCGGCGCGGCATTTCGATGCCGCCCTCGTCGGCCTCGAGCTGGCCGATCATCACCTTCATCAAGGTCGACTTGCCCGCGCCGTTGCGGCCGATCAGCCCGACGCGGCTCTTCGGCGGCAGGCTCGCGCTCGCGCGGTCGAGGATGGTGCGCCCGCCGAGGCGCACGGTGAGGCCATTGATCGTCAGCATGGGCGCGGCGCCTAGCATGATGCGCCCGAAAGCCCAAGCCCGACGCTGGCATTTCGGCGCACGGCACGCCACAAGCGACCACATGAGCAACCTCGCCCCCTTCCACATCGCCTTCCCGGTCGACGATCTCGCCGCCGCGCGGCATTTTTACGGCACGGTGATGGGCTGCCCCGAGGGGCGCAGCGCCGCCGACTGGATCGACTTCAACCTCTATGGCCACCAGATCGTCGCGCACCGCGTCGAACGGCGCGCGGCGGTCGCGGCGCACAATCCGGTCGATGGCCACAATGTCCCGGTGCCGCATTTCGGCGTCGTGCTGCCGCCCGCCGACTGGCAGGCGCTCGCCGACCGGTTGCGGGCGCATGACGTCGCCTTCGTCATCGAACCGCACACGCGCTTTGCCGGCCAGCCGGGCGAACAATCGACGATGTTCTTCCTCGATCCCGCGGGCAATGCGCTGGAATTCAAGGCCTTCGCCGACGTTGGACAGTTGTTCGCCAGATAGCGGCTAGTGCCCGCCGCCCATCGATATCTGCTTGGGCCGCGGCGCGAGCCATACCGAAATTGCCGCGATCACGAACACCACGCCCGCCGCCAGAAACAGGTGGAGAACGCCCAGCGTCGCCGCCTGCCCTTCGACCAGCCGGTCCAGGACGCCGCGCGCCTGTTCGAGCGTCAGTCCGCCTGCCTGCATCGACGCGACCGCCGCTTCGGGATCGTTGAGCGCCGAGACGAGTTCGGATCGCGATACCCGGCTCGCGTCGTCCCACGCGGTGGTGGCGATCGCAGTGCCGATCGCACCGCTCAGCGTGCGCAGGAAGCTCATCAGCCCGGCGGCCGAGGTCTGGACATTGGCGGGCACCGAGCTCAGCGCGAGCGCGGTCAGTCCGACGAAGAAGAAGGGCATGCCCATCCCTTGCAGGACATGCGGCAGCGCCAGGGTCCAATAGCCGACGTCGGCGTTCCAGCTCGCACGCAGAACCGACATCGCCGCCATCCACAGGATGCCGAGACTGACCGTCAGGCGAATGTCGACCTTGCCGATCAATCCGGCGGCGACCGGCGACAGCAGCACCGCGAAACAGCCGAGCCACGCGACAACATAGCCGGTGTCGGTCGCGGTATAGCCGACCACCTGCTGCAGCCACAAAGGCGTCAGCACGACCTGCGAGAAGAAGGCGCCGAACCCCAGCGAGATGGCGAGCGTCGCGAAACTGAACCCGCGAAAGCGGAACACGCGCAGGTCGACGACCGGATTGGCGTCGGTCAGTTCCCAGATCACGAACGCGGCAAAGCTGATCGCGGCGATGATCGCGAGCGCCACGATCCACGTCGACCCGAACCAGTCATGCTCGCGCCCCGTGTCGAGCATGATCTGGAAGGCGCCGACCGACAGGACGAGCAGGATCAGCCCGACGACGTCGATCCGCGCCTTCACCCGCTTCGTTTCGAAGCGGCCGAGCATCGTCCCGACCCCGAAGGCGCAGAGTGCGACGACGGGCAGGTTGATGAAGAAAATCCACGGCCAGCTCCAGTTATCGGAGATCAGCCCGCCCAGGATCGGGCCCAGGATCGGCGCCGTGGTTGTCGTCATCGCCCAGATCGCGAGCCCCACGCCCGCCTTTTCCTTCGGGAAGATACGCAGCAGCAATATCTGCGACAGCGGCATCAGCGGCCCGCCCGACAAGCCTTGCAGAACGCGGAACAGGATCAGCGCGTCGAGCGTGCGCGCAATGCCGCAGAGGAAGGAGAAAATGCCGAAGCCGATGATCGAGATGATGAACCAGCGCACGGTGCCGAAACGCGAAGCGAGCCAGCCGGTGAGCGGCACGCTGATCGCGTCGGCGACCGCATAGCTGGTGATCGCCCAGGTTCCCTGCGTCGGCGACACCGCGAGCCCGCCCGCGATATGCGGCACCGACACATTGGCGATCGTCGTGTCGAGCACGACGACGAAATTCGCGAGCGCGAGCGCGAAGGCCGCGGCGATCAGCTTGACCCCGGTCAGCGGTTGCGGCTCGGCCGACAGAGAGATGGCGGCAGCCGTTGCCACGTCAGACCGCCATTTCGTAAAAAAGGTTCGTCATTGCGAGGAGCCGAAGGCGACGCAGCAATCGAGGGGTGGCTCTACAGCGCTCTGGATTGCTTCGCTTCGCTCGCAAGGACGAGATTGAATGAGCGCCCATCGCTCAGTTTCCCCGCGTATCGATCGTCGCTTCCATCGACAAGCCGACGCGCAGCGGATGGGCCTTGAGGTCGCGGGGGTCGATCGCGATGCGCACCGGCAGGCGCTGCACCACCTTGACCCAGTTGCCGGTCGCGTTCTGCGCCGGGATCAGCGCGAAGGCGGCGCCGGTGCCGCCCGCGATGCCGATCACCTTGCCGCGATAGACGACATCGCCGCCATAATAGTCCGAGGTGAGCTCGACCGGCTGGCCGATACGGATGCGCCTGAACTGGCTTTCCTTGAAATTCGCGTCGACATAGGCGGTCGCGACGGGGACGATCACCATGATCGGCGCGCCCGCGGCGATCCGCTGGCCCACCTGCACCTGCTTGTTGGTGACGACGCCGTCGACCGGCGCGCGGATCACGGTGCGCGCGAGGTCGAGCTTGGCCTTGTCCAGCCGCGCCTGCGCAGCGGCGACGTCGGGGGCGGTGTCGATCGTCGTGCCGCGCACGACCGCTTCGGCGGCGCCGAGGTCGCCGCTCGCCGAACCGCGTGTTGCTTCGGCCGAGGAAATTCCCGCCGCCGCCAGATCGCGCGCAGCGATTGCCGAGGCGAGCGCAGTGCGCGCCGTCGTCAGTTCCTCGGCAGAGACCGCGCCGGTGCCCGCGATGCTCTCGCGCCGCGCCAGTTCGGCGCGCGCCTTGGCCACCGCCGCGTCGGCGTCGCGAAGCCGCGCCCGCGCCTGCGCGATATCGGCGGCGCGCGCCGCGACGCGCGAACGCGCCGCATCGGCGGTCGCGCTCGCCTGGCCATAGCGCTGGCGCGCCTGGCGCAGCCCGGCCTCGGCATCGGCGACCGCGATCCGCTGGTCGGCATCGTCGAGGATGACGAGGATGTCGCCCTTCTTCACCACCTGCGTGCCGCTGACGCGGACATCCTTCACCGGGCCCGCGACGAGCGCGGTGACCGTCGCCGAATCGGCGCCGACATAGGCGTTGTCGGTCGACACGCGCCCTGCCTGCGTCAGGAAATACCAGATGCCCCAGATCGCCGCGATCGACACGATGGCGATCGCAAGGATACGGAGCAGGCGCGCGCGCTTGGCGGTGCGCGCGGCCGTCGCTTCGGCGCTTTCTTCGGGGGTTTCGGGGGTCGGCGCAGCCGTATCGTCGGCCATCGTCATTCTCCTGCGTTTGTCTGGTAACCGCCGCCGAGCGCACGGATCAGGGCGATATCGAGGGAGAGCCTGCGCGCTTCGAGGTCGGCGACCTGCCGCGCGAGCTGGGTCATGCTGTCTTCGGCGGTGAGTTGCGGCAGCTGGGTCGACAGGCCCGCGCGATAGCGGAGGCCCGCAAGCTGCGCCGCGTCGGTCGCCGCCTTCAAGGCTGCGCGCCGGTCGCCCAATTGCCGCTCGGTTGCGGCGCGGCTCTGGGCGATATCGGCAACGTCGCGCAGCGCCGCGATCAGTGTCCGGTCGTAATTCGCCACGGCCGCGTCGAATTCGGCGCGGGCGCCGCGATAGCGGCCCGCGAGGCGCCCGCCGTCGAAGATCGGCAGGCTGACCGCGACGCCGCCATTGCCATAATCCGATCCCTTGTCGAACAGCTTCGACAGGCCGAGCGACTGGAACCCGACGAGCGCCGAGAGATTGATATTCGGGTAGAAATCGGCCCTCGCGACGTCGATCCGCTTCGCCGCCGCCTCGGCGCGCAGCCGCGCCGCGACGATATCGGGCCGGCGTCCGACAAGATCGATGCCCGCCTGCGGCGGCAGGTCGATGTCGGGCGAAGCAAGCGTCGGCCGCGCGATCGCGCGGCCGCGGTCGGGGCCCGCGCCGACGAGCGCGGCGAGCCGGTTGCGCGTCGTCGCGATCGCCTCGTCGAGCGCCGCGATATCGCCGCGGGCCGCCGCGGCGCGGCTTTCGGCCTGCCGCTCGGCCGACTGGTTCTCGATTCCCGCCAGCGTGCGCTTGGCCGATACATCGGCGCTCGCGCTGCGCACGCGAACCGCTTCCTCAGCGACATCGAGCGCCCGGTAATAGCCTGCAAGGTCGGCATAGGCCGAGGCAATGCCCGTCGTCAGCATCAACCGCGCCTGCGCCTGGTCGACGCGTGCTGCCTCGGCCTCCGAGGTCGCGGCGGCGAGCGCCGCGCGATTCTTGCCCCACAGGTCGAGATCGAAACCGAAGGTCGCGGCGACATGGCCGGTGTCCTGAATGCCGTCGGGCACGAACTGCGGCGGGATGCCGTTATTCTTGCTCTGCTGGACGCCGCCCGCGCTGCCCTCGACCCCGACGCGCGGAAGCAATGCCGCCCCCGCCTGCTGCGCCATGGCTTCGGCGGCGCGGACGCGCGCGGCGGCGGTCGCGATATCGGGCGAGCCCTTCAGCCCTTCGGCGATCAGCGCATCGAGCTGCGGATCGCCAAGAGCCTGCCACCAGCCCTCGACCGGCCAGGCGCCGCGCGCATCGGCAAAAGTCGCTGACGATTGGAGCGACTCGGCCGCAGCCGGGGCCGGTCTGGGACCGAGATCGGGAACGCTGGCGCAGCCCGCAAGCAGGCTCAACACAAGGGCGGAGGGGAGAATCCTATTTTTCATGGCATCCAGTGATACTAGCTGGTATCATGCGCCAATGAACCCCGGAGACTAAGTTGTCAATCGAAATGATACCAGATGGTACGGCACCCGCCGACGATGCTGTAGCGCAGCGCCGCAAGGCGTTTATCGACGCCGCCCGCGAAGCCTTTTTCGCCAACGGCTATGCCGGCACGACAATGTCGTCGATCGCGAGCAAGGTCGGCGGGTCAAAGACCACGCTGTGGAGCTATTTCCCCTCGAAAGAGGATCTGTTCGCAGCGATCGTCGACGATATCGTCCACCATTACGGACAGGTGCTTTCGATCGACTTGCCCGTCGACCGCCCCGTGCCCGAAGTGCTGCGCAATTTCGGCAATGTGCTGATGACCAAGCTGACGTCGCCGCCGCTACTGTCGCTTTACCGTCTCGTCGTCGGTGAGGCCGATCGTTTCCCGCATCTTGCCGAGACCTTCTACGATCGCGGCCCCCGGCGCGGGAAAGCGCGCGCGGCCGAATGGGTCGCCGAAAAGATGGTGCGCGGAGAGATAAGGATGGGCGACCCGATGCGAGCGGTGCAGCATTTCTCGGGCCTCTGCCAGTCGGGCGTCTACCAGTTCGCCCTGCTTGGCATGCGCGAGGCCGGAGATATCGACCGTCTCGCCGAGGAAGTCGATCTGGCGGTCGAGCATTTCTGCCGCGCCTGGTGCCCGCCCGCACCCGAATAAGAAAGCCGATTGCCAAAATATGCCATCGCGCTATGGGCGGCGGCGCGGGGTCTTGGCCTCGCATGATCGCGCCGGTGCCCCGAAAGGGGCTTAATAGGGAACGCGGTAGGAAGGATGGCGCGCGCCACCCTTCGAAGCCGAGGCTGTCCCTGCAACTGTAAGCGGTGAGCGCGATGCACCGCCCCGGAGCCGTCCGGGGCAGCCACTGGGCCCAGCCCGGGAAGGCGTGCATCAAGCGATGACCCGCGAGCCAGGAGACCTGCCGGCGTGGGTCGCTCAATGCCTTTGGTCCAGGGAAAGACCGGGGCACGGGATATTCCGTCGAGCGACGACCAGGCGGCGGGTCCGCCGCGGTGCAGGATGCGTGGGCCCTTTACGCCACCCCGCTCCCTGCGCCGGCCGGTCGCAGAACGTGCCCGGCAGGCCCCGCCTTCGTTGCTGGCGTGCGGGGGATTCCCATGTTGAAGAGCCTTTCCATTTCCGTGCTTACCCTGGCGGCGACGCCTGCCCTTGCCGAAACCGGCGACATCGCCGACCGGCCGGGCGAGGAAATCATCGTTTCAGCGTCGCGATCGGGCGAGGGGGTCGAAGCCGACAAGCTCGGCGCGTCGGTTACCGTCATCGCGCCCGATACGCTCGAGGCGCGCCAGACGCGCATCGTCTCCGACGTGCTGCGCGACGTCCCGGGTGTTGCCGTGAACCGCATCGGCGCGGTCGGGGGCCAGACGCAGATCCGCATCCGCGGCACCGAGGCCAATCACGTCCTCGTCCTCATCGACGGCATCGAGGCGGCCGATCCCTTTCAGGGCGAGTTTGATTTCGGTACGCTGATCGCCGACCCCGCGGCACGGATCGAGGTGCTGCGCGGCCAGCAATCGTCGCTTTACGGCTCCGACGCGATCGGCGGCGTGATCAACTATATCACCCTGTCGGGCCGCGAGGCTCCGGGCTATGCCGCGCGCATCGAGGGCGGCAGCTTCGGCACGATCAGCGGCGGCGCGCGCGCCGCGGGCGCATCGGGCGATTTCGACTATGCGCTGTCGGGCTCCTACTACGGCACCGACGGCTATGCGACCGCGCGCGGCGGCACCCGCGACGTCGGATCGGACAGCGTCGGCGCGACCGCGAAGCTGGGCTGGACTCCGGGCGAGGCCTTCAAGCTGACCGGCGTGCTCCGCTACAGCTATACCGATGCCGATACCAACAACAGCGAGTTCGATCCGACGAGCCCGTTCTTCGGCTATACGGTCGACAGCCCCGGCGTGCATTACCGGAACGAGGCCTTCTACGGCCTGCTCTCTGCGCAGTTCAGCGCACTCGACGGCCGCTGGGTGAGCACGCTTTCGGGCCAGTTCGCCGACGCGACGCGCAAGAGCTATACCAGCTTCGGGCTCGATTATGGCAACAAGGGCCAGCGCTATAAAGGCAGCTTCACCTCCAGCCTGTCGCTCGGGACCGCCGCGCTGACCCACCGGCTGACCGCCGCGGTCGACGTGGAGCGGGAGAATTTCCGCAGCCTCAGCCCCTTCGCCTTTCAGGGCAAGCGCCACACCGACAATCTCGGCATCGTCGGCCAATATGAGCTGATCGGCGACGCCTTCTCGCTCGGCGCCTCGGTGCGCCACGACGACAACAACCGTTTTGCCAATGCGACCACCTGGCGCGTGCAGGGCAGCTATCGCCTGCCGACCGGCACCCGCGTCCGCGCCGCCTATGGCACCGGGATCAAGAACCCCGGCTATTACGAACTCTACGGCTTCATCGACGGCATCTACATCGGCAACCCCGACCTCAAGCCCGAAAAGTCGAAGGGCTGGGAGGCCGGGATCGAACAGAGCTTCGGCGCCGACAATTGGGCGACGCTCGGCATCACCTGGTTCGATTCGAAGCTGACGGACGAGATCTTCACCGATTATCCGCCGCCGAATTTCGTCGCGACCCCCTCGAACCGCGCGACCGACAGCAAGCAGCACGGCATCGAAGCCTTCGCGACGGCGCAGCCGATCCCCCAGCTCCGCTTCGATCTCGCCTATACATGGCTGAAATCGCGCGAGAATGGCGTCGCTGAAATCCGCCGCCCCAAGCATGTCGCGAGCTTCAACACCACCGTGACCAGCACCGACCGGCGCCTCGCCGGGACGCTGACGCTGCGCTACAACGGCCGCACCACCGACAGCGCCTATATCGACCCGAGCTATATTCCGGTCACCGTCGCGCTGAAGGAGTATGTCCTCGTCAACCTCGCCCTCGATTACAAGGTCAGCGGCGCGATCTCGATCTTCGGGCGCGTCGAGAATCTGCTGGGCGAGGATTATGAGGAGGTGTTCAGCTTCGTCGGCTCCGGACGCGCTGCCTATGGCGGCGTGCGGTTGAGCTTCTGACGATGAAGCCGCAACGCCCCGCAGGCGTTGACCGCCGCCGCAGGCTCGTCCCCCAAGCGGCGCCGGCGAAGCGTCCGTTCCGCGAACCGACCGTTCGCACGCAGGCGGGGATCGAGGTTTGAGGCGTACCCGCCTGGCCCTCGGCGCGCTGTTGGCGGCGACCGGCGCGGGCGCGCTCTGGGCGGCAGCGCCTGCGAGCGCGCCCGAGGCGCCGGCCGCACCCGACCGCATCGTCTCGATCAACCTCTGCACCGACCAGCTCGTCCTCGCGCTCGCCGACCGGCGCCAGATCGCGGGGTTGACGCGCAACGCGATCGATCCCGAAATGTCGGGTGCCGCCATCACGGCGCGCGGCCTGCCGCTGCTCGGCAATTCGGCCGAGCAGATCCTCGCGATCGATCCCGACCTTGTCGTGGGAATGCCCGCGAGCCGCAGCGCCGCGCTCGCCGCGCTGCCGCGCCAGACCTACCCGCTGCTCGATGTCGACAACGCGACCACGCCGGACCAGATCTACGTCTCGATCCGGCAGACTGCGAAGGCGGTCGGCCACATCGGCCGCGGCGAAGCGCTCGTCGCGCGGATGCAGGCCGAGCTCGCGGACCTGCCGAAGCCCGGGCGCGGCCGCGTCGCGGCCTATTACCAGCGGCGCGGCTATATGACCGGGACGGGGACATTGGTCGACGAGCTGATCGGCCGCGCCGGTCTCGTCAACCTCGCCCGAAAGCTCGGCAAGCCCCCGCTGTCGCAGCTCAGCCTCGAGGAGATGGTCGCCGCGCAGCCCGATTTCCTGATCGTCGAAAGCGCGACGGACACCGTCACCGACCAGGGCAGCGAAATGCTCCATCATCCCGCGCTGAAGCGCATTCCGCGGATCCGCGTTCCAGAGGCATGGACCGTGTGCGGCAGTCCCGAGTATGCGCGCGCCGCGCGCGCGATCGTCGCGCAGATCGCCGCGATCGACCGGGGCGGCCAATGAGGCGCTCGCTGCTCCTCCCGCTGCTCGCCGCGCTGACGCTCGCCGCCGCGATCGCCTCGCTGCTGTTCGGCCCCGTCGACCTGTCGGTCGGCCGGTTGCTTGCCGCCGCATCGGGCCATGGCGATCCGATCGCGACCACGATCCTCTTCGAGCTGCGCCTGCCGCGCACGGCGCTGGCCTTGGCCGTCGGCGCAATCCTCGGCCTCGCGGGCGCCGCGCTGCAGGGCTATCTGCGCAACCCGCTTGCCGAGCCCTCGGTGCTCGGCACCTCGAACGCCGCCGCGCTCGGCGGGGTCGCCGCGCTCTATTTCGGTTTCGCGCAAATCCACCCCGCCGTGCTGCCGCTGCTCGCGATCGGCGGTGCGCTGTTCTCGCTCGCCCTGCTCTTCGCGCTCGCCGGACGTTCGGAAAGTCCATTGACGCTGATCCTGGCCGGGCTCGCGGTCGGCACGCTCGCCGTCGCCGGAACCAGCCTTGCGCTCAACCTGTCGCCCAACCCCTTCGCGGCGATGGAGATCATGACCTGGCTGCTCGGCAGCCTCGAAAACCGGTCGTTCGAGCATGTCCGGATCGCGCTGCCGTGCGTCGTGATCGGCGCGGCGATGCTGCTCTGGAACAGCCGCGCGCTCGACGCGCTGACGCTGGGCGAGGATGCCGCGCAGGCGCTCGGCGTCGATATCCGCCGCCTTCGCCTCCGCCTGCTTGTCGGCACCGCGATCGGGGTCGGCGGCGCCGTCGCGGTGGCGGGCGCGATCGGCTTCGTCGGGCTGATCGTCCCGCACCTGATCCGACCGCTCACCGACCGCAGCCCCTCGGCGACCCTGCTGCCCTCGGCAATCGGCGGCGCGGCGCTGCTGGTTCTCGCCGACATCGGGGTGCGGATCGTCCCGACGACGAACGAACTGAAACTCGGCGTCGTCACCGCCTTCCTCGGCGTCCCGATATTCCTTGTCCACCTGATGCGGGAGAAGCGGATATGGTGACGCTCACCCTCGACCGGGTCGGCGTCGCGCTCGGCCGCCGCCGCGTCGTCCGCGACGTCAGCGCCGCGTTCGCCGCGGGCACGCTGACCGGCATCGTCGGCCCCAATGGCGCGGGCAAGTCGACGCTGGCGCGCGCGATGCTCGCGCTCGTCCCCGCGACCGGCGCCGTGCGGATCGACGGCGACGATGTGGCGGCGCTGCCGCGCGCCGGGCTCGCGCGCCGCATCGCCTATCTGCCGCAGGGCCAGACCCTGCACTGGCCGCTCACCGTCGAGCGGCTCGTCGGCCTCGGCCGCCTGCCGCACCTCGCGCCGATGTCGCGGATCGCCGATGGCGACGCCGCCGCGATCGAACGCGCGATGGCGCGCGCCGATGTGCTCGATCTCCGGGACCGCATCGCGACCGAACTGTCGGGCGGCGAACGCGCACGGACGCTGTTCGCGCGCGCGCTCGCGGTCGAGGCGCCCGCGCTGATCGCCGACGAGCCGCTCGCCAGCCTCGACCCCGGCCACCAGATCGACGTAATGGAATTGCTCCGCGCCGAGGCCGACACGGGCAAGCTGGTGATCGCAGTGCTCCACGATCTCACCATGGCGGCGCGCTACTGCGACCGGCTGCTTGTCATCGACCGGGGCACGATCCTGGCCGACGGCACGCCACGCGACGTGCTGACGCCCGACCTGCTGCGCGCGGTCTATGGCATCGACGCACGGATCGAGACCGGCGGCGACTGGCCGACCGTCACCACCTTCGGCCGCGCGCAACCACCCGATTAACCGCCAACCGCGCTGAACTACCCGCCGACGCTCTGTCTACGCCGCCTCGAACCGGATCGGCAGCCGCTTCAGCCCGCCGACGAACACCGATTCGACCCGCGCCGGCTCGCCCGCCAGTTCCAGCCTTTTCAGCCGCGGCAACAGCTCTTCCATCATGATCCGCATTTCCATCCGCGCGAGATGCTGGCCCAGACACACATGCGCGCCGAAGCCGAAGGCGATCTGCTGGTTCTTGTCGCGATCGGGGTCGAAGGCGAAGGGATCGGCGAAAACCGCCTCGTCGCGATTGCCCGAGACATAGTTCAGCATCAGCCAGTCGCCTTCGCGGATCGTCTGCCCGCCGATCTCGACGTCCTCGCGCGCGCTGCGCATGAAATGCTGGACCGGGGTCGTCCAGCGGATCGCCTCCTCGATCAGCCCCGCCTTGTCGGTCCCGGCATCGCGAAAGCGCTCGAACAGCGCCGGGTTCTTCGCCAGCTCCATGATCGCCCCCGCGGTCGAGGCGCTGGTCGTGTCGTGCCCGGCGGTCGCGATGATCATATAATAGCCCGCAAGCTCGCGGTCGGGGATCTGCTCGCCGCCGACCATCGCGTTGGCGATCACCGTCGCGATATCCTCGCGCGGATTCGTCCGGCGGTCGGCGGTGAGTTCGCGGAAATAGGTCTCGAAGTCGGCGATGACATAGTGGAGCATCGCGATCGCCTGCTCGGCGCTGGTGATCTCGACCTTGTTGCGGTTGAGTTCCGGATCGGTCGAGCCGAACAATTGCTGCGTCAGCATCAGCATCCGCGGCTCGTCCTCGGGCGGAACGCCGAGGATGTCCATGATGACGCGCAGCGGATAATGCGCCGCGACGTCGCGCGCGAAATCGGTCTCGCCGCCCGCCTCCAGCATCCGGTCGACCGTCTCGCGCGCGATGAGGCGGATGCGATCTTCGACGATCTTCAGATTCTTCGGCATGAACCAGCTCTGCGTCAGCAGGCGGTATTTCATATGGTCGGGCGCGTCCATCTGCACCAGCGAGCGAATGAGGTGGCCGTCATTGTTCGGCGTCGCGGCGCGCGCCAGGGCTTCGCCGTCGCGGTTGGTGAGCACCGTCGGGCGGATGCCGTTCGCAAAGCGCTGCGGATCGCGGCTGATCGCCATGATGTCGGCGTGCCGCGTCACCAGCCAGAAGGGGTCGTGATCGGGGTTTTCGGCCACCGCGAGCGGCGCGTTGGCGCGCGCCCAGGCGAGCTGCTCGTGAAGGGGTTCCCAATCGCCATAGGCGACGGGGTTGACGACCGCGGCGGATACCTCTCCGGGCAATATAGGTTTTGTCATGAAACCGAAGCTGCCCCAACTCCTGTCGTCTGTCGAGCCTTGTCGCGAATCCGCCGAAACTTGTCTTTGCGCAAATCGGGGCGTGGGCTTAGGCGCGCCCAAACCATATCGGGGATCGCATCATGAAAAAATATCCGACTCGCCATCTTCTCGTCGCCGCCGCCTCGTCGCTCAGCCTTGCCGCCTGCGCCGCGCAGCCGGGGATCGCCCCCGCCGCGCCGGTCGCCGCCGCGCCCGCCTTCACCGGCGCCCCGCTCGACGCCGGCGTCCCCAGCCAGCTGCCCCGAATCGCGCGCCCGCTGCACTATGCGATCAGCGTGACCCCCGATGCGCAGGCGCTGACCTTCGCCGGCGAGGCCGCGATCGACATCGAGCTCTATGAAGCGTCGGCGACGCTGACGCTCAACGCGCTCGACCTCAAATTCGCCGGCGCCACGCTCACCGGCGCCGACGGCAAGGCGGTTCCGCTGACCGTCGCGACCGATGCCGCGGCGCAGACCGCGACCTTCACTGCCCCCGCGCCGCTCGCGCCCGGCCGCTATCGCCTGACCACCGCCTACACCGGCGTCATCAACACGCAGGCGAACGGGCTCTTCGCGCTCGACTATCCCGACAAGGCGACGGGCAAGGAGGTGCGCGGACTCTTCACCCAGTTCGAGGCGCCGGACGCGCGCCGCTTCGTCCCCAGTTTCGACGAGCCGAGCTACAAGGCGACCTTCGACCTCGCGGTGACCGTGCCCGAGGGCGACCTCGCGGTCAGCAACATGCCGGTGGCGAGCGAAACCCCGGCCCAGGGCGGGCGGAAAAAGGTCGTGTTCCGGACCTCGCCCAAAATGTCGTCCTACCTGCTCTTTTTCGCAACGGGCCAGTTCGAACGGCTCGCGGCGAAGAGCGAAAGCGGCGCCGAGGTCGGCATCGTCTCGCCAAAGGGATCGGGGGAGCAGGCGCGCTTCGCGCTCGACAGCCTCGGCCCGCTGCTCACTTACTACAGCGACTATTTCGGCCAACCCTATCCGCTGCCCAAGCTCGACAATGTCGCGGGGCCCGGCCAGTCGCAATTCTTCGGCGCGATGGAAAATTGGGGCGCGATCTTCACCTTCGAACGCATCCTGCTCGACGATCCGAAGATCACCAGCGACGCGACGCGGCAGGAAATCTACACCACGCAATCGCACGAGGTCGCGCACCAATGGTTCGGCGACCTCGTGACGATGGCGTGGTGGGACGACATCTGGCTCAACGAAGGCTTTGCGAGCTGGATGGAAACCAAGTCGACCGACCATTTCCATCCCGACTGGCAGCCGCTGCTGGACCGTGTCGGCGGCCGCGAGCGCGCGATGGGGCTCGACGCCTTCGCGACGACGCACCCGATCGTCCAGACGATCCGCACCGTCGAGGATACCAACCAGGCTTTCGACGCCATCACCTATCAAAAGGGCGAAGCCGTCATCACGATGCTCGAATCCTATGCGGGCGAGGACGTCTGGCGCGATGGCCTCCGCGCCTACATGGCGAAGCATAAATATGCGAACACGCGCACCGACGACCTGTGGAACGCGGTCGAAGCCGCAGGCGCGAAGGGTCTGACGGCGATCGCGCACGACTTCACCGGCCAGCCGGGCATCCCGCTGCTCCGCGTCGGCGCGGTAAGCTGCGCGGGCGGCAACACCACCGTCGCGCTGACGCAGGGCGAATTTTCGCGCGACCGCAAGGACAGTATCGAGGCGCAGGGCCGCCGCTGGCAGGTGCCCGTACTCGCGCAGGCGGGCGAGGGCGCGATCGCGCGGCAGGTGGTGTCGGGCGGCGCCGGCACGCTGACCCTTCCCGGCTGCGGTCCGGTGCTGATCAACGCCGGGCAGGCGGGCTATTATCGCACCCTTTATTCGCCCGCCGCGCTCGCCGCCTTGCGCGGCCGGTTCGCATCGCTCGCCCCGATCGACCAGCTCGGGCTGCTCGGCGACAATTTCGCGCTCGCCAATGCCGGTTACCAGCCGATGGGCGCCGCGCTCGGCCTGCTCGCGGCGACGCCGAAGGACGCCGACCAGAAGGTGCTCGGCGAAGCCGCCGGCCGCTACGAAATCCTCTACGACTATTTCGACGACCAGCCCGCGCTGCGGGGACAGATCGCCGCGCGCGCCAGCGCCGCGCTGTCGCCCGCGATGGCGCGCCTCGGCTTCGACCCGCGTCCCGGCGAGCCCGCGCTCGACGCGATCCTGCGCTCCGACCTGCTCGATTCGCTCGGCGCGATGGGCGACCCGGCGGTGCTGGCGGAGGCGCGGCGCCGCTTCGCATGGCTCGACCGCGATCCCGCCGCGCTCGACGGGCCGCTGAAGTCGCGCTGGATCGGCATCGTCGCCGCCAACGCCAGCGCGACCGAATGGGACAAGCTGCGCGCGATGGCAAAGGCGTCGAAATCGGCGGTCGAACGCAGCGCCTTCTACACCAGGCTCGGCAGCGCCAAGGATCCGGCGCTCGCGAAGCGCGCGCTGGCGCTCGCGCTCACCGACGAGCCGGGCAAGACGGTCAGCGCCGCAATCATCAGCACGGTCGCGCGCACCCACCCCGAACCGGCGGTCGATTTCGCGCAGGCGAACCGCGCCGCGGTCGACGGGCTGATCGACGCGGCGTCGCGCGCGCGCTTCGTCGCCGGGCTGGCCGCCTGGTCGAACGACCCGGCGATGATCGCGAAGCTCGAAGCGATTGCGGCGCCGCTGCCCGCCGACGCCCGCAAACCCTATGACAAGACGATCGCCAGCCTCAAGGAACGCAGCGCCAGCCGCCCGCGCATCAAGGGCGAAATCGCCGCCTGGCTGAAGTCGAAGTAGCCAGCCATCCATGCTCGTCCTTCCCGCGCAGGCGGGAATCCCGCTATTTCCCTCTTCGCGTCTTTGCGTGAGATTATTCAGGACTCACGCGAAGGCGCAAAGGCGCGAAGAGAAGGCAAGAAGACGATAAGAAAGCGGGGTCACCGCCTGAGCGGGATGACAAAGATGTCATTCGGCGAGCTGCGGCGCTCCGGCGGGCATCGCGCTCTTCCACTCCTTGCGCGCCTTGCGGATCATCGCTTTGAGCGCATCGGCGTGGCGCTGCCATGCCGACTTGGCCTCAACCGTCCATTCCGTGCCGGCGGCCTTGCCCAGTTCATCGACCGTCATATCGATGAAGGCGTCATATTCGGCGATCGGCAACGCGCCATAGCTGCGGTGGGTGAACACCAGTTCGGTCACCAGCGGCCAGACCCAGCCCTCGCCCTTCGCAAGGCCCAGCATCATGTCGAGCGTCTCGTCGGTCATTCGCCGCGACGCGGCATCGACCGAGATGAAGCTCGCCCGCCGTTCGGGAAAGGCCGCGAAGAAGCGCTCGAACAGCGGCAGGCGGATATCCGCGCCAGCGGCGGCGATCAGGCTCGCCTCCATCGCCGCCGCGTCCGCCGGTATCATCGGGGGCTCATTTGAAAAGGCTACCCAAAATGCCGCGCATCAGCTGCCCGCCGAACTTGCCCGCGACCTGCCGGCCGAGGCTCGTCGCCGCCGACCGCGCCGCCGACTGGATCATCTTGTCGGCCATCGACGGCTTCGCAGCCTCGCGCGCCGCCGCCTTTTCCTGTTGCAGCCGCACGCGCTCCTCGGCGGCCTTGCGCTTCGCCTCTTCCTTCGCGGCGATCGCGGCCTGCTTTTCGGCCTCGGCCTGCGCTTTCGCCTCGACCGCCGCCGCCTGCGCCTGCTCGGCCTTGGCGGCAAGCAATTCCTCGGCGCTCTCGCGGTCGACCGCCGTGTCATATTTGCCCGCGACCGGCGAGATCGACTGGATGATCGCGCGCTCCTTCGCGTCGAGCGGCCCGGCGCGCGAGCAGGGCGGCTTGATCAGCGTGCGCTCGACCGGCGAGGGCGCCCCGTCGGCCATCAACAGCGAGACGAGCGCCTCGCCGACCTTCAGCTCGGTGATCTCGCGCGCGACATCGACTTTCGGATTGGGGCGGAAGGTGTCGGCGGCGGCTTTCACCGCCTTCTGGTCGCGCGGGGTGAAGGCGCGCAGCGCGTGCTGGACGCGGTTGCCGAGCTGCGCCGCGACATCCTCGGGCACGTCGATCGGGTTCTGCGTGACGAAATAGACCCCGACGCCCTTCGAACGGATCAGGCGGACCACCTGCTCGATCTTCTCGGTCAGCGCGGGCGGCGCGTCGTCGAACAGCAGATGCGCCTCGTCGAAGAAGAAGACGAGCTTCGGTTTGTCGGGGTCGCCGACCTCGGGAAGCGTCTCGAACATTTCGGACAGCAGCCAGAGCAGGAAGGTCGCATAAAGCTTCGGGCTCGCCATCAGCTTGTCGGCGGCGAGGATATTCAGGTAGCCGCGGCCGTTCTCGTCGGTGCGGATCATGTCCTGGATGTCGAGCGCGGGCTCGCCGAAGAAATGATCGCCGCCCTGACTTTCGAGCGTCAGCAATTGCCGCTGGATCGTGCCGACGGTGGCCTTCGACACATTGCCATATTTGGTCGTCAGCTCGTCGGCATTTTCGGCGCACCAGGCCAGCATCGCCTGCAAATCGCCAAGGTCGAGCAACAGCAGATTCTGTTCGTCGGCAACGCGGAAGGCGATCGCGAGCACACCCTCCTGCACCTCGTTGAGCCCCATCAACCGCGCCAGCAGCAGCGGCCCCATTTCCGAAATCGTCGTGCGAATGGGATGCCCCTGCTCGCCGAACAGGTCCCAGAAGATCACCGGATTGTCGTGATAGGCCCAGCCGGTGTCGCCGATCTCGGCAGCGCGCGCGGCGAAAATCTCGTGCATCTTCGACGTCGGGCTGCCCGCCATCGCCATGCCGGCAAGGTCGCCCTTCACATCGGCGACGAACACCGGGACGCCGACCGCCGAAAAGCCCTCGGCCAGCCCCTGCAGGGTCACCGTCTTGCCGGTGCCGGTCGCGCCCGCGATCAGCCCGTGGCGGTTCGCGCGCTTCAGCACCAGCGACTGGCGCGGCCCGTCGGGCGCTCCGCCCCCGCCGAGGCCGATATAGATTTCGGTCGCTTCGCTGCCGTCGCTCACTCTGCATTCCTCCATTCGGGCACCCGATCAACGGTCTAGAACGCCGCGCGGGGTCAAGCAATCGGCAAAGCCGTGGGCGGGTGGGCGGGAGCGGACGGGCGTGGATCCATAAGTCATCGTCACCCTGAACTTGTTTCAGGGTCTATGGTCTGCCGTTTCCTTCGGCACAGCGTGAAACGAGAGCTCAGACCATGGATGCTGAAACAAGTTCAGCATGACGAAGGTTAGAACATACGCTTGGCTCCCCAAACCAGCCGCCCCCTTGCCAACCCCGCCGCATCCCGCCATCGCTCAGCGCAATGTTCTCGCGCGTCTTTCCCGACCGTTTCGTCCCCGTGCTGCTCGCGACGATCCTGCTCGCCAGCCTGCTGCCGGTGCGCGGCGGCGCGGTGCCGGTCGCGCAGGGTGTTTCGACCGCCGCGATCGTCTTCCTCTTCTTCCTGAACGGCGTCCGCCTGCCCCGCGACGAGGTGCTGCACGGCATCCGCAACTGGAAGCTGCAGGGCAGCGCGCTCGGCTTCTGCTTCGGCGCGATGGCGCTGCTCGGCCTCGCGGCGCAGGCGGCGACCGCGCCCTTCCTGCCCGCGACCCTCGCGCTCGGCTTCCTCTTCCTCGGTATATTGCCCTCGACCGTCCAGTCGGCGACCGCCGCGTCGAGCCTCGCGGGCGGCAATGTCGCCGCGAGCGTCGTCGCCGCCGCGCTGCTCAACCTCACCGGCGTCGCCGCGTCACCCCTGCTCTTCGCCGCGCTCGCGGGCGCCGAGGGCGAGATTCACGGCGAAGCGGTGCTGCGCATCGTCTCGATCCTGCTCCTGCCCTTCGTCGCGGGCCAGCTCGTCCAGCGCTGGCTGCGCCCGTGGGTGCTCGCAAACCGCGGACTCGCGACCTTCATGGACCGCACCGCGATCGCGATCGCCGTCTATGTCGCCTTCTCGGCCGCGGTCGTCGCGGGCATCTGGGGCCTGCTCGACGGGCGCGAGATCGGCATCGTCTTCGCCGCCGTCACGGCGCTGCTCGCGCTGTCCTTCGGGGGCGCGTGGGCGCTCGGCGGGCTGCTGAAGCTCGCGCGCACCGACCGCATCACCCTGCTTTTCTCGGGCGCGCAAAAGAGCATCGCGGTCGGCGCCCCGCTCGCCGCGACGCTCTTCCCGCCCGCGACCGCCGGCATGGTGCTAGTCCCGATCCTCGTCTATCATATGGCGCAGCTGATCCTCTCGGCGTGGATCGCGCCCATACTCGCGCGGCGCCAAGAGGTGTAGTGCTTGAATAATACAGGACTGCGTGCCATATAGTCTGGATAGTCTGGCGGCATAGGGGTTGGAAGGAACAGGAATGAGCGAAGAGACCGTGACGGCCACCGCACCCGAAACACTGACGCTGACGCCGCCCGAACCCGTCCCCGCCGTGGCGCCCGAAAAGGCTGCGGGCCTGGTCCCGCTGTCGGGCGAACAGAAATCGAAGCTCGAGGAGCGCGTCGACAGCTTCATCGACGACCTTGTCGCGCAGGACGAGAATTCGCCCGAATTCGGCAAGCGCGTCGACCAGATCACCAATATGGGCCGCAAGGAGATGCTGGAGGCGGCGAGCCACAGCAACCGCTTCCTCGACCGCCCGATCCGCGCGATGGACCGCGACACCGACATCGGCCAGAGCCTCATCGAGCTCCGCACCACGGTCGAACGGCTCGACCCCTCGGCGAACGGCAAGCTGCTCAGCAAACGCGGCTTCCTCGACAAGATTTTCGGCAGCAAGATCAACAATTATTTCGCGCAGTATCGCAGCGCCCAGACGCATATCGGCGGCATCCTGACCGCGCTTGCCAATGGCAAGGATGAGCTGCTGATGGACAATGCCGCGATCGACGTCGAACGCCGCAAGATGTGGGAATCGATGGGCAAGCTCGAGCAGATGGTCCACATCTCCAAGACGCTCGACGAGCGGCTGGAGGCGAAGGCGACCGAACTCGACGGCGTCGATCCCGCCAAGGCGAAGATCATCCGCGAAAACGCCCTCTTCTATGCCCGCCAGCGCACACAGGATCTGCTGACGCAGATGGCGGTGACGGTGCAGGGCTATCTCGCGCTCGACCTCGTCAAGAAGAACAATGTCGAGCTGGTGAAGGGCGTCGACCGCGCAAGCACCACAACCGTCGGCGCGCTCAAGACCGCGATCACCGTCGCGCAGGCGATGACGAACCAGAAGCTCGTCCTCGAACAGATCACCGCGCTCAACACAACGACCGCGAACATCATCGACGGCACGTCGAAGATGCTGAAAGACAATACCGCGCGCATCCACGAACAGGCGGCGTCGAGCACGATCCCGATGGAAACGCTCAGCCGTGCCTTCCAGAATATCTACGACACGATGGACGCGATCGACACCTTCAAGGTCAAGGCGCTCGACACGATGAAGACCACGGTCACCGCGCTCGAGGGCGAGGTCGCGAAGTCGAAGGGCTATATCGCGCGCGCCGAGGGCGCGAGCCAGGCGCAGGCGAGCGTCGGCGGCGCCGACAGCCCGCTCGCCGCGCTCGAAGGCTAAGGCTGGACGATGAGCATGAGCGAAGTCGATCAGGTCCGGCTCTCGGCCGCTTCGGCGATCGAGCGGTCGCGCGAGCGCCGCCGTCCGATCGGGACCAAGAGCGTCGCGCTACGCCGCCAGCATCTCTACAGGAAGCTCGGCCGCGTCCTCGTCGCGGGCGGCATCGTGCTGATCGGCGCTGCGCTGTTCGGCGCGCTGATCCAGCCCTTGGGCTTCACCGGCCTGCTCGCGCTGTTCGTGCTGCTGATCGGTGTCGCGGTGCTGTTCGGCAAATGGCCGCCCTTCCCCGAACCGCGCCAGCAGGATCTGCCGAAGACCGACCTCAAGCAACTCGCCGGCCGCACCGAGATCTGGCTCGAGGCCCAGCGCCCCGCCCTCCCCGCGCCGGCGCGCCAGCTCGTCGACGGCATCGGCGTCCAGCTCGATCTGCTCGCGCCGCAGCTCCAGACGCTCGACGCGTCGAGCCCGGCGGCGGCGAACATCCGCAAGCTCGTTGGCGAAGACCTGCCCGAACTCGTCGCGGGCTATCAGCGCATTCCCGCGGGCCTCCGCAAGGAAGCCCATGCCGGGCGCACCCCCGACGAAACGCTCGTCGGCGGGCTCACGATGCTCGAACGCGAAATCGGCGACGCCGCGCGCAGTCTTGCCGCGGGCGAGCTCGACAAGCTCGCGACGCGCGAACGCTATCTCCAGCTCAAATATCAGGGCATCGAGGGCGAGGATACGCCGGTGGCGGACCGGCCCTAGCTTGTCGGGCGCCGCTCCCGATCGCCCCTAAAGCCGCCGCAGCCGCTGCGTCCCCGCGAACCACAGTGCGAGGACGAGCAGCAGTGGCGGCGCAAGGCCCCAGTGCGCGGGCCCCGCGAGCGGCGCGAGCAGGTCCGACGACGACAGCAGCCACAGCGCCGCGAGCAACGCGCCGATCGCCAGCGCCTCGAAACCGAAACTCTTCCAGAAGCGGCGCTCGGCGCGCGCCAGCGCCGCCTCGGCATCGATCCGGCGCTCGACGCGGACCAGAAACGCGCGGTCACCCGGCCGCGCGGGCGGCGCCAACGCTGCGCCCAGCATCGCGTCGATGGCCTCGTCGGACTGCGTCATGATGCGCCTCCTTCGCCGATCATCTTCTGCGCCTTTGCGCGACCGCGCAAGACCAGCGATTTGAGCGTACCGAGCGGCACCCCCATGATCTCCGCCGCCTCTCCGTGCGAGCAGCCATGGCCGAAGCACAGGGTGAGCGCGGCGCGCTCCTGCGGCGACAGGCCGGCGAGCAGGCGTTCGGCGTCGAGCGCGGCGTCGCTTGCCGGCCGCGGGTCGCTCGAGGTCGGGACATCTTCGCCGGCCGCCAGCTCCTCGCGCCGCCGCGCCGTGCGCCGCTGGTCGAGGAACAGCCGCCAGCCGATCCCCATGACCCACGCGGCATAGCTGCCCTGCCCCCGATAGTCGCGCGCGCGGGTCCAGGCGCGCACGAACGCCTCCTGCGCCAGGTCGTCGGCATCGCTCCCCGCGACGCGCGACAGGAAGGCGCGCAACCGCCCCTCGTGCCGCAGCACGAGGAGCTGGAAAGCGGCGCGATCTCCCCCGGCAACGCGCTGGTTGAGGGCCCAATCGGCATCCGCGGCGCCTTCATCGTCACGCAGCGCCGCGCTCCTCGGCGGCCGCTGCGCGTGCGAGGCGGCGGCGATAGAGCAGCGCGGCGCCGACGAAGGCGGGAAACAGCGCGGCGCCCGCCGACAGGCGGATCAGCTGCTCATGCCCCTGGATCAGTCCGAAGCCCGCCATCGCGAGCCCGATCGCCAGCAGCACCAGCCCGTTGCGGTCGTCGCCGGGCGCGTCGCCCGACTTGCCGAACCCGATGCCAAGCTGCTCGTAGGGTTTGTTGAGCTTGTCGATCATCGGCAGCGCCGCGTCGGACTTCGCCTCGAGCGCGCGGCGGATCGAGCGGTGCAGCATCCACGCGTGGAGCAGCCGCGCGAGCAGGAAAAAGCCGATCACGAACAGCGCCACCATCGTGATATTCTCGAGCAGGTTGAAGAAGCTGTCGCTTACCGCAACCAGCTCGGTGGTCGGCGGCGGCGGCGGCATGAACGACGCGATATCGCGCGGATCGATATAGGCGGCGACGTCGGCGGCGCTGATCACCTCGCCCGGCGCGACCGGCACGGTAACGCTTGCGGCGGGCGCCGGCGCGGCGGGCACCGCGGCGGCCGTGGCGGCAGCGGCGGCAAGCAAATAGCTCATATTCTCTCTCCTTCACGCCCGGGGGCGTGTGAAACCACAGGCGGCGGCTCCCGGCAAGGCGGGACGGCTGCGCCGGGGAACGCAAGCCGAGCCCGCGCGGAGCCGCCGCTAGGACCGGCATCGCGCCGATCATCGACTGGACGGCGTCGCGGCGCCAATCGGATGCAGGCCGGGCGATATTTTTTGCGCCACGACTATTCGGGCCGGATGGCGGGATCGGGACGCAACGGGACGGCCAAGCCCCGCTTCCGGCGCACCACCCCGCAATAGGTGCACCGGCCCCGCCGCGAAGGAGCCCGCCACCGCATCGCGAAAGCGGTCCGAATTTTGGTTGCGGGAGATGGATATGGCCGTTGCCGTACAAACCGGCGCGTCGTCGCGTAACCTCCCGAACGTCCGAAATGGGGTGGATTCCAGCCTTTCAATTCTCGTCATGCTGAACTCGTTTCAGCATCCATTGCCGGACCTTGCGTCAGGCGTCGCGCTGAAGGAAACGGCAGACCATGGACCCTGAAACAAGTTCAGGATGACGATGCCAGAAATGTCGTGCTTCGGTCGTTTTCAAACCTTCGTCATTCCGGACTCGATCCGGAATCCATTTTTCCAGCGCTGCGCGAATGGACCCCGGATCA
>Ga0233425_10001152_pt1 | contig 61683 bp, 54 predicted proteins | sample Watercolumn_Towu_2_FD_181712 | JGI IMG/M metagenome (GOLD analysis project Ga0233425, IMG submission 181712) | Freshwater microbial communities from Lake Towuti, South Sulawesi, Indonesia - Watercolumn_Towuti2014_140_MG | ecosystem: Environmental > Aquatic > Freshwater > Lake | place...
GATGATACGACAATGGAAGCGCTACCCATTGTGAAGTATCGGCAACGCCGTACAGGCGGGGTAATAAGTCCTTTACTTGCAAACCTCTCGTTGCACTTTACGCTTGATGTGTGGCTATCCAAGCACTGCCCACAGGTGAACTTTGTGAGATACGCAGATGATGTAGTGGTACACTGTACAAGCAGAACAGAGGCGGAAGAAGTGCTGGAAGCGACAAAGCGGAGGCTGGCAGAAGTAAAGCTGCAAATCAAAGAGGAAAAGAGAAGGCAAGAACTTCACAGCATTTACAGCCGAAATAAGCCAAACCAACCAGAAGCGAATACGGGAAGTAATCAGAGAGGTAAGACTCTAAACTAATCAAGTGGCTCAGGAAAAAGCACAAGATTGGTTATAGGAAATCAACGGCAAAACTCAATACGATAAAACAAGCGAACCCGGAGTTGTTTTATCACTGGAAAATGGGATACTGTTAAAGCGTATCAAGAATAACACGAGCCGTATGACGGGAGACTGTCACGTACGGTTCTGTGAGAGGCTTGGGGGTGAAACTCCCCCTTGCCTACTCGGCGGTGAGTAATAATTTTAAGCGTTTGGGATTGATTTGGGAAATGGAAGTCAGTATTATGCCTGAAACCTTATGTATAAAACATTGCAAAAATATTTTGGCTACACGAGCTTTTACCCGCTTCAAGAGGACATTATCAATGAAGCGCTGGGACAAAGAGACGTCTTTGTCCTTATGCCGACGGGAGGCGGGAAATCCTTGTGCTACCAGTTGCCCGCTCTCCTTTTGGATGGATTGACCGTTGTTATTTCCCCATTGATAGCATTGATGAAGGATCAGGTTGATGGATTGCTGGCGGACGGCATTCCGGCAACGTTCATTAACAGCTCATTGAGTTACAATGAAATCGAGGCAAGAAGACGGGGTCTGTCAAAGAACGAAATAAAGATACTCTACATTGCGCCCGAAAGGCTGGTAATGCCCGAATTCTTTGAGTTTCTACAGGGATTAAAGGTCTCTCTGTTTGCCGTGGACGAATCGCATTGTATTTCAGAATGGGGACACGATTTCAGACCTGAATACCGCCAGTTAAAGCTGTTGAAGGAGAGGTTTCCCAAAGTGCCTATTATGGCTTTAACGGCTACAGCCACGCCTGTCGTTCAGGAAGATATTATTACACAGTTAAAATTGTCTGACTGTAAGGTTTTCAAGGCAAGCTTTAACAGGAAAAACCTGTATTATCAAATCAAACCCAAAGATAGCCCCTATCATCAACTGCTCCAGTATCTGGATGTCCGAAAGAAAGATTCGGGGATTATCTATTGTCAGAGCCGTAAAACCGTGGAAAGCCTTGCTTCGAGCTTACAAGCAGAAGGATACCGTGCCCTGCCTTACCATGCGGGTCTTACGGCTGAAGCCAGGACGGGGAATCAGGAACGGTTCATCCGTGAGGACGCCGAGATTATCGTAGCTACGATAGCATTTGGTATGGGCATTGACAAACCCAACGTGCGGTACGTGATTCATTATGATTTGCCGAAGAGCATCGAAGGGTATTATCAGGAAACAGGCCGTGCGGGGAGGGATGGGTTAAAAAGTGACTGTATCTTGTTCTTCAGTTACGGCGACAAGATGAAGATAGAATATTTTATTGAACAAATAGAAGACGAAAACAACCGGCAGGTTGCCTATAAGCAATTGCGGGAGTTGGTGAGCTATTGTGAAAGTAACGTATGTCGGAGAAAGTTATTATTGGCTTATTTTGGCGAGAAATTTGATGAATCAAATTGCGGCAGTTGTGATGTGTGTTTGGAACCCAAAGAACGATTTGATGGAACGATTGCCGCGCAGAAGATACTGTCGTGCGTTTACCGGGTGGGTGAGCGGTTTGGAATGAATTACGTTGTAGACGTTCTGCTGGGTTCAAAGAATCAAAAGGTGTTGCAGAACCGGCATGACACGATCAAGACGTATGGCATCGGAAAGGAATATTCAAAGTCGCAATGGCAGGCGTTTGCCCGTGAGTTAATTCAACTGGGGTATTTGAAACTGGATGGAGACAAGTATCCCGTCTTGAAACTGAACGAAAAGAGCAAGGATGTGTTATTGCGCAACGAAAAGGTTTCTTTGACAAAACCCGAAGAAGCGCCTCATATTTTCAAGGCAGAGGCAGGCGAAGATTACGACCGCACATTATTCGAACAGTTAAGGGTATTGAGGAAGACAATGGCAGATCGTGAAGGAGTGCCTCCGTATGTTATTTTCCATGACACCAGCCTGAAAGAAATGTCAACACAGTATCCCCAAAGTGTATCTGAGTTGCTGATGATAAGTGGAATGGGAGAACGGAAATTGCGGAGATATGGGGATGCGTTTTTACACGAGATTGTCAATTACTGCAAACTGCACAACATCGAACCAAAACCACGCATCCTTAAACGGCCTGCATCTCTTATAAAACAGCAAAAAACTTCTACAGTACAAGAGACCTTAGACCTTTACAAGCAGCGTCTCACGATGCATGAAATTGCGAAAAAGAGAGGCCTGGCGTTATCCACTATTTCCTCTCATCTGGAAAAACTCATTCTGGATGGCGAGGACATATCGGTAGACAGCCTTGTTGATCCAGAAAAGCAGCAGCGAATAGCGCAGACGTTAAAAGAACTGGGCATGCAGGCCCTGAGTCCGGTGAAGGAGAAACTCGGAGACGGGTATTCCTACGAAGAAATAAGGTTAGTCAGGGCAAAAATGATGCGGGATGGTGAAAAAAATTAATAAAACATCTGTAATCAAGTAGTTTAAGTTTTAATTAAGATAGTCTGATAATACTTTCAAAGACTCCAAGGCTTAGAATTATTAGAATAAATAGTTTCTGTGGATTCAGGATTATTGGGACGAATAATTAGATTTTGATCTAAAACGTCACAGAAAAAGAAGCTTTCTTTATAATTCATAGTATAGAAGTCAGGAATACCATGGCTTTCAAGAGCAATCAAGAGATCTCCAACAGATAAGCATGGGTCTTTTTGGTGAATAATATCAGGGTTTGCAATAAGTTCTTGCAAGAACTTACAAGCATTTTCAAGTTCCTCGGTTTTGTTTGGCAAATTAGATAGAGATTTTAATAGTTGTTTGCATAATTCAATTTTTTCTTTAAGAAAATCGGCTACAGGACAAAGAGAGTAAACTTCACTACATTTTTTCTTGGCTAAGCCGTAACGCTTATATGGTTTAATTTCTTTAACAGGATAGTTAGATAAATAACAACCTGTACCACTGACAACATGACCTATTTTTCTCTTTAGAGCAGATACACCGAATTTTATAAGTGTGCGAAGGTAACGCTTAGCTCGTTCTGTTAGTTCTAAATCATCCTTATTCTCAAATATTTCATGTAGCATCCCTAAGCAAATCTGTCGTTTTCTATTCCATTGTGCAGGAAGAACATTCGTTACATGTCTTATTACCTTTTCATAGGATCCTTTAGCGTTCAGTAGATTTATTAAATATACTGCTTCAGTAATAACACGACGTTTAAATTCTTGAATTACAACTGGACTGGAAACCGTGATATTATAAGATGCTAAACGCTGCTCAATAGCTTTCTTCATTTCAGGTTCGCGTAGTAATCTTGCTACTTCAATCGACGTGTCAGTGAAAATTGCGGTACCGGATGGCATTCGTGGTTTTTGTTAAAAGTTAGTCTTGAGGTTTTCCGCTAATTCCTCGCCAAGGATCAAATCCTGCTTCGGAAAGTATTCCTAATGCATCTTCCATGTCTGAGTCGGTTACTTCTGCTTTGCAAAGATATTCGGTTACTACCTTTTTTATACCTAACTTCTGTGAACCAGAAAAGATCTCGAATTCTACCTGAGCTAACACAGCTTGCAAAATATTTAATAGATCTCCCCAGTTAGCCTCTCTAAGATTCCTATTTTCCCAGAGTTCTTCTAGGCAATGCTTAAATGCAAATGCTAAATTTGTTTGTTCAATAGGGTCCTCTATTGATGCTAAATTTACAACCGTATCGGAAGCGTTGCGTAATAAACGATTTACTTTCTCCGAAATTGAAATTTGCTGAAAGAGTTCTTTGTTTGATAAAGCCTTTGCCCTTTTATGGTGAGAAGGTTCTAACTCTGTTCCAGTTTTATCATAGTACAGACTATAATAAGGACTTCTTGCTCCTTGATCCTCTGTGTGTTTTATTAAAACAGGAGTCTCTGTCTGTTGTATAATTATTCCTTCCGAATCAGTTGATTTACTGAAATTCATAAATTATTACCTCTTTTGTTTTTAAAGTTAACATTTCAGATAAAGGCTTCTTGAAGCATTTTCTCAATCTGATTTAGAGACACTGTAATAAAGTCTTTACCGTCTACACCCTTAGGCATTTCTACAAATGAATCAATATCAATCATTGCCGCGAATACAGGATTTTTTGCGATTCTTTTTTTTGCTCTCAGTTGTGTTAGTAAGAATTTGTCTTGATCATGGCTAAGCTTACTTGGGCGAATGTTGAGAATGTTACCACCGAGGTCTATTTGAGCATTTCTCTCCACACCATTTATAGAAACACGGAATTTTCTATCTGATGATGCAATTACAACTACATAATTTTTAGCTTCTATGCTTCCATTTAATGTCTTGCATATTGAGTGATCAATTGGCATAGTTTTTAATAGTTGCGATATCCATTCCTCTGAATCCTCTTTCGTCTCAGAAGCGAATAAATACCATATTCTAAAGCCAACCCGGTTAAAATCGTTTAAATTAAGTCTTTCGTTTACGATTGATGAAATAAGGTCAACTTGCTCTATAAATTCGCCTATATCTTTTTTTTCTAAATCTTTGTCCGCACCCAATGTTTGCTCCAGTGCGAAGTTATACTTTAGTGCAGAAAAATTAAAGCTTGTTCCATTTCTCAAACTCATTAGTGGTGCGTTTTGTGGGTTTGGGGCATTGTCAGATAATATCCATTCAGGGGCTCTTTTCATAATTTCGTTAATTGTGCTTCCACAACGGTCTAAATAAGTAAAACCGTATTTGTACTGCACTTCATATACTATCTTATGGCAAATGGAATGACGCCCATTAATTATCATTTGTGTTTTTATCCCGCAAAAGCTTTATACGAGATTTATGGTGTACATAAAATGTTAATTATCAATTAATTGGATGTCAATAAAATTCCAATTGGTTTTGAAAAATAAACTAATAACAAAAGCTATCGAGAAAAAACTTGTGTCAAAATTTGTTTAGTTTATTTAGAGAATATATCGTGAATAGTAATAACTCGGAGTAACTTACTTTTTAACCATCACAGTTATAGACCTCGTCTGCCCTGCCGCCAGGAACGTGATCTTTGCCTTGCCAGTCTTCTTTTTTGCGGTAATGGTAAATGTTGCTTGGCCACTTTCGTTTGTCGTCTGACTTGCTGGAGACAGAGATATACGTTTCTTTCCGGACGCACCAATCGTTGCCGTAACTGTTTCGCCTTCCATAGGACAATTGCCGTTGCCTGTTACCGTCACCGTTACATTGCCGCTTGTCTTCCTGTTCAGTGTCAGCGCGGTTGGAGATACCACTAACGAACTTGCTTTGCATACAGGAGTTGCTGTTGGTGTGCTCGTCGGTGTTACTGACGTTGTAACAACTGGCGTAGGTGTTGGTATATCGGTTATGGTAAAACTTGAGAGTTGTACGTTTGACGAGCCATCGTAGCCGACATACAGAGTGTCGTTAACGATTACGCTGTGAGGCCGCGTCCATGTCCCGTCTATGACCTGAGTATTGGAAAATGAATTCCAGTCTGAATCATAGGTGGCGCGGTAAAGAGGTCCGCCGGCATCGCCGCTTCCCCGGCCATAGTGGATAATGAATCCTTGTGAATTTGGTCCTACGGAAAGGGCGGAGACGATGCTGAGCATACCTTCATCGGAAAGTATGGTTTCCTTGTTTTTTACCACGCTCCAGTTATTATCAAAGATTATTCTGTAAAATTCGTCATTCTGTCCAGGTGCTAAAGTAAAGGGAGCTACCAGGTGGAACTGGTTATTGGTGTATACCGCAGCAGCGCCATTTGCATGGGTGTTTGTGTTCCCACCTATTGTGTACGACGCAAGCCTATCAAGATTCGAATCATATTTGTAAACCGTGTGCCCTGTGCCGGGCAGGAATTTGCCAGCATAGATGTAAGTGCCATCACCGACGAGGAACATATCGTTTGTCGGCGGATCGTTGTTTACCACAGGGACAATATCTTCCCTGTTCAAGTCGGTATCTAATTTCAAAAGATACAAATACCCGCCCTGTCCGCTACCCGCGGTAGAGAAAACCAAATAATGATAGCCATTTTGGAAGATGTGTTTGTGGTCGGCAATAGAATCATTACTAGCGGTATCTGCTGTATCTGCTACCGTTGTCGCATGGCTGGTTGCCTCATTGAGGGACAAATCGAATTTCCCTACCTTAATAACGCCGCCGCTTTCTGATGAGACTACGATATTTGTTCCGTCATAGACAGGCACGCACCAGACAGCGCCAAAATCTATGGTTACCGTCTTTTTTAAGGTAAATGTTTGCGCAACAGCGTTGGTGGTTATGATAATCATCAGGCTGATCAACAAGCATGAATAGGTGAGAATGCGTGTCTGTCTCATGATTTATTTCTCCGATTTGCAATTTAATGTTTAGGAATTTTCATTTTACTTAAGCGGTTTTCGTGTCCATAACCAATATGGTAAATAGTCTATGGGATACCTCCCCTTGATCCCCTCCTTGCGAAGGAGGGGAAAGAAGGGTGGTTATAAGTTTACGTCAAGGAATTTTAATGTTAGGTCTTCGGTAACTAAATATTCACCTCCCTTGATTTGAAGGGTTAGGAGAGGGTGCGTAGCTTTTTCCTTCGCCCCCACCTGTCCTCACCCATCAAGGGGTAGGAACAATAGCTTGAAATTCCCGAACATTAAAATATATAAAAACAAGCAGCCCTGAAAGGGAGAAAGAAGTCCTTGATCAATTATTTCCAAATACAATTGGTATTCAATGCGGTATTTCTGAGGAAATCGGTAAAACCCTTTTTTCTTTCACCCCTTCGGGGTTGATTTCTTTGGTATTTCTTCGTCCAGGGGCTTCACCCCCGGCTATATACTTTCTGCCCTTCGGGCATTATAATTTAACAAAAAATCGACAATGGTAGAAACTTTATCATCGATGTGATAAAAAGGTATACCAATTCCAGGATTTTTATCTCCGATAACGGCTACCAGGTTTTTATCATTCTCGCATACCAATTCGGCGCAAATTTCTGAGCGAAATACCTCGACCTTCGGGATTGCTTCGGTCTTATAACCCTCGACAATGATAATGTCCACGTCCTGCAAATAGGTGTTTATAATCTCCATTAGGGGGAGTTCTTTCGGTGACTGTCGCATGATGCCCATCATATTTTGTGAAGCCACGACTACGGCATCGGCCCCGGCCTGCGTATGTAACCAGCTATCTTTGCCTTCTGTATCCAGTTCGAAACGATGATGGCTGTGTTTAATGGTGGCGACTTTATAATCCCTGGATTTTAATTCTTTCACGAGTTTTACAATGAGGGTGGTCTTGCCGCTGTTAGATCTACCCACAATAGATATTACAGGCATTTTGAATTTCATAACGTATAAGTTATAAAAAATGGGTTACAAAAACAAACTAAATTCTGATGCTTTTCCACAAAGGGTAGTAGGGATTTAGCCTTGACAACCTATTTTTGTTGAAGTAAACTTTAATTTTAAAATCTCATTTTTATTATAATTGTAATTTTGCCATGGATAACACGGAAAAGATATTAGATAGGCGGCAGCTTTTTAAAGACTTGTTTACTTTCGTAGGCAACAAGGTTGTGGATTATGCCAGTAAAAAGGTCGATCGCGTGATGCCCAAAGGGGATTATTTGCGTCCTCCGGGCGCAATTGAAGAGACGGAATTCCTTTCTCTGTGTACCCGTTGTGATGAGTGCATCAAGGCATGTCCTGCGAAGGCAATCAAGAGGTCGAATGGGCTGATGGATGTGGCGATAGGTACGCCTGTTATTATACCAAAGGAAAATCCGTGCGTCTTGTGCAATGGGTTGTTATGTATTGCAGCGTGTAAAGAGGGGGCATTGAAACCTGTCGAGCATGTGAATAAAGTCAGAATGGGTGTTGCAGAGATTAATCAATCACGATGTTTGGCGTGGGGGGGGCAGGATTGTCAGCTTTGTTTTATAAAATGCCCGTTACAGGGCGATGCGATGTATCAGGAAGATGGCAAACCGGTGATTAATGAGGATAAGTGTGTGGGTTGCGGGGTTTGCGAATACGCCTGCCATACCATAAATAATACGTGCGCTATCAAGATTATACCGGAAAGATATTGAGTGCGGCGAGGTGGCAACAAGATGCAAGAAGCAAGAGGCAAGATAAAAGATAAAGGATGAAGTATGAGGGATATGGGACGCACACAGTATATCGTGCACCTGCATCGTGTATCATGCATCTTGTGTGGTGTATCAAAATTTACACGAAGAATAAAGATATTTCATTGATAAAGTTTTTTATGGTTAGGGTGGCACATATACGCATGAGAAGGGGGATGTAATGCCAGAATGCAAGATTCCGTTTACCTGTGAACTCTGTGAGAAACAGTTGTCCTGTCAACTGGACCAGATAGAACACAACAAGTGGGCAATTGCACAGCGTATGAAAGAGATTACTTACAAGATCGTTGTGATGAGCAACAAGGGCGGGGTAGGCAAGAGTACCATAACGACAAATCTGGGAGTTGCACTGGCTCGAAAGGGTTTTAAGGTTGGGATAGCCGATGCGGACATTCACGGTCCTAATATCCCGATGATGTTGGGCGTAGAGGGAAAAAGGCTCAAGGGCAGCAGCGGCGGGGTGATGCCTCTGGAAGTGATGCCGAATTTAAAAGTGGCTTCTCTGTCCTTTTTGATCGAGGACCCGTCAATGCCGGTCATCTGGAGGGATTCGGCAAAGTGGGATTTTCTCTGCGAGTTGATGGGAAGTGTGTGCTGGGGAAACCTGGATTTTCTTCTGGTGGATTTGCCGCCGGGAACGGGGAATGAAGCTATATCCATTATTGAACTCATTGGGAAAGTGGATGGCTCTGTGATTGTTACCACACCCCAGGACGTGGTTTTGTTGGATGTGAAAAAGGCGGTGTTTTTCTCCCGGGATAGCAACGTGCCGATTATCGGGATCGTTGAAAATATGAGCGGCTTGAAATGCCCTCACTGCCATGAAAATATTGACGTGTTTAAAACCGGCGGAGGCGAGAAGATTTGTATGGAATTGGGCGTCACATTTCTTGGGAAGATACCGCTGGATCCGGGTATTACAGAAAAGTGTGACAATGGCGAGGCATTCGTGGCTGCCTATCCCGGCTCTGTTGCTGCAAAGGTGTTTGATGAGATAGTGAACAAGTGCGAAGTATTTGTCAGGGCAAACAAAGAAGCGGCTGAAAAAGCGACAGAATTCAGGGAGGTGCCATTTTTGGGGAAGGTACCGGTCGACCCGAATTTTGTTGAATAATTGCAGTCCTTCTGTTGTGTTTCAGCAGTATCCTTCCAAAAGATTTACCGCTTCATAACAATGAGCGAATAACCGACCAGCAGGATAGGGGTAGCGATATGTTTCGATCAATCAAGAACAAATTAATCTTTCTATTCCTGATCGCTGTCCTTACACCCTTATTGGTTATGCGGCTCATTGCATATCCTTCCGCGCAAAAGGTCATTCAGGAAACAACGATTGGCAATTTGCAATCGATCGGCTCAAAGAAGGTGTCTCAGGTGAATGACTGGTTACAGAAGCTGGAGACAACGGCAGAACGTATTGCCAACAATCCACTGGTAGCAGAGGCTGTTAATTTAACGAAAGCGGATGCTGATACCGTTTCCAAATTCCTTTCTCATATACCATACGATGCCCTGTTTCACAGATTTATGATTAGCGATGTATCCGGTAATATCAGGATATCAGCGGATGACAAGCTCATCGGTTTGAACATATCTGATGTTCAGGGCTTTCATCGTGCGCTTAATGGTAAGACCTACATTTCTGACATTGTCTCCTCCGTTTTTTATGATTCTGACGAGTTTGGGGGCAGGTCCGAACAGTTGCCGGCCATGTATGTCTTTGTGCCTGCAAAGAATGAAGACGGTCATGTGGCAGGTGTGATGATATTTCAGGCCGATCTGTCCGTTCTGAATACTGAGATGCAAGAGATACATGGAGATAGTTATGACGCCTATATAATCAACCAGCACGGCGTGATGATAACCGAATCTAAATTCACCGACCAGTTAAAGAAAATCGGATTAATCTCGAAGAGAACAACGCTGGAATTGGCAATTGTGGAGCCGCGAACCGAAAAATTTACAAGAAGTGCAGAGTCGTGTTTGAAGGGCATCGGTGGATTTGATACGAGAGGTTATACTAATTACAGAGGCCAAAAGGTATTGGGGGTATGGTATTGGATTCCGGAAATTAAATGGGGTGTTATTACGGAAATTAGCACCGAGGAAGTGTCTCTGGCTATGAATAATTTGAAGAATCCATTCTCAAAGATATTTTCGTATTTAACCATTACCGGAGTAATCCTGGCAGTAGTAGGGATTGCATTTGCCTTTTTAATCGGGCAAAAGATTGCCAGGCCGATTATGGGGCTGACGACGGCAACTCGCAAGATGTCTGCCGGGGATTTATTCCAGCGGGTAACGATAAAGACGGAGGATGAGGTACGGGAGTTGGGAGATGCATTTAACGCAATGGCCAAGTCGGTGCAGGAAAAGACCTCAAAGCTGCAGGAAACAACAAATTTTTTAAACAGCATATTGGTTAGTTCTACCGAACACGCAATCATTGCCAGTGATCTTGGCGGGAATATCCTGGCCTTCAACGAAGGCGCAAAGCGGATGTATGGATATGAGCCGGATGAATTAATTTTCAAATCAAATATTAAAATATTGCATGCAAAAACAGGCGCAGTCTCTGATAAGGTGCTGAAGATACTTGAGACAACATTGCAAACCGGCATATATAAAAACGAGGTGCAATTGGTTCGTAAAAATGGAGAAATCTTTACGGGATACAGCACATTTACAACCCGGCGTGCGACTGATGGGAGACCCATCGGTTTTGTAACAATTACCAGGGATATAACGAAGCAAAAGCTCTTAGAACAGGAACTTCACGATTATACCGTACGTCTGGAAAAAATTGTTGAAGAGCGGACACGGAAACTCAGGATATCGGAGGAGAAATACAGACGTCTTTTTGAGACCAGCAAAGACGTCGTTTTTTTCTGCGATCCTGAATGTCATTTCATAGATATTAATCAGGCAGGAGTTGACCTGTTTGGTTACGAATCGAAAAACGAAATCCTAAAATTAAACCTCGCACAACATTTATTCTTTAATTCCAACGAAGGTAAAATAATTAAGGAGATGGTGTACAGAAACGGTTTTATCAAGGATTACGAGGTGGAATTAAAAAAGAAAGACGGTATTAAGGTTCCCTGTCTGATGACGAGCAACCTCAGGCGAGATGAACGAAACAACGTTGTCGGATACGAGGGAATTATCATCGACCTGACCGAAAGGAAAAGGATAGAGCAAGAGAAGGATATCGTGAATAACATCAATAAGATTCTCGCCTCAAAACTGGACATTAGAGAAGTATTTAAATCTCTCACCGCGGAACTGAACCAGGTAATCGACTTTGATAGAATGAGTGTTACCTTGCTTGATGACAAGAGAGAAGAATTTCTCATTTTTGCGGTTTCAAAGGATTACGACAGGTCCAGATTGGAGGAAGGTATGCATTACTCTAAATATGGAACGCTGGCAGGAAAGGTTGTGGATGATGGTGAAGTTTATATGGTTAACGATACATCACGGGGGGCGTTCTCCACAGATCCCATTTTATATAAAGAGGGAATTAAGTCACGCATGGCATGCCCGTTGATATATAAGGGTGAAACTATTGGGAGTGTTAATTTCGGAAGCAGGAAGGTTAATAATTTTTCTGAAAACCAGTTATTCGATTTCGTCAGCAAAATCGCTCCCCAGTTGGCCATTGCAATTGACAATACGCGTCTTTTTGATAGAATCAAGGAGTCTGAGGAGAAATACAGGAATCTGGTCGAAGACATTGAAGATGTTATATTCAGGATGGATAAGACGGGGAGATATTTGTTCCTTAATAATGCACTGCAGAAGGTAACGGGATATTTTCCACAGGAATTTTATGAGACCCCTTCCATTGCTACCGAGATGATTCACAAGGATGATGTGAGGCTGGTTAAGGAAACCACGCAGAAGATACTTGATGATGAATTAAAAGTTTCGAAGGATTTGGAATATCGTATTTATTGTAAAAACGGTAAGGAACTCTGGCTTTCCCAGAATACGTATCCGATTAAAAATAAAAATGGAAGTATTCTTGGCGTTGAAGGAATTATCAGGGATATCACCGACAGGAAAAAGATAGAAGATCAAATACGTCGTTCCGAACGCCTGGCCTCCATTGGAGAATTGGCTGCTTCTATTGCCCATGAGATCAGGAATCCCCTGGGGGCAATATCGAATTCGGTATGCATGTTGAAACGGGACTTGGCCCTGGCTGGCGACGATCAAAAGTTGTTTGAGATGGTGGTAGAGGAAACCGATCGACTCAATAGCATTATCACCAACTTCCTGACCTTTGCGCATCCTGCAGAATATCATTTCGTCAGGAGCGATATTCTTGCAATTATTGATGAGACCTTGCTTTTGCTGCAGCGGGACGAAAGGTTTAATGAAAAAATCAAAATCATAAAGGTCTATGAGAACGATGTTCCAAGGGTTTATTTAGATCAGAATTGGATCAGGAAGGTTTTTTGGAACTTGTTGGTAAATTCTATTGATGCCATGCCTCGGGGTGGGAAAATCTACATTCATGTAAGAAGGACGAATGTGCCGAATAATGAAGAGATAGAAATCGTAGTCGCAGATACGGGAAAAGGAATCCCACCGGAAATTATGAAAAAGATTTTTGAACCCTTTTTCACCACGAAAAAAGCGAAGGGGACGGGACTGGGACTTCCCATTGTACATCGTATTGTAGATAATCACGGCGGTGTAATAGATGTAAAGAGCGAACGGAATAAAGGGACGGCATTTACCATCCGGCTGCCAATAAAAAACAAACAAGTCAAAACCGTGTTAGTATGAGGTTCTCAAGGAATTATGTTTAATATTCTGGTTGTCGAAGATCAAAAAAATATGCGGGAGTCCCTGGTAATTGCCTTTAAGAGGGCTGGCTATCATGTCGAAAGCGTAGAGAACGGGGAAACGGCTGTAAAACTACAAAAAGATCGTTTCTTCGATTTGGTGGTTGTCGACCTTAAGATGGAAGCGATGGATGGTCTGGAAGTTTTATCGCGCATTAAGCACGATAATCCATCCACGGAGGTTATCGTTATGACCGCATTTGGAACAATCGACAGCGCCATTCTGGCAATGAGAAAAGGCGCGTACGATTACGTTACCAAGCCTTTTCAATTACCCGATATCCTTTCGGTGATTGAACGGGCGTTAGAGAAGAAACGGTTGTCTGATAAGGCCAATGACCTCCAAAAAGAAATTAAAGAAAAGTACAAGTTTGAAGGTGTTATTGGCAATTCTCCTGTGATGATGCGGGTCTTGAACATTCTCATGGAATTGACAAATAGTGAAAGTACGGTTCTGATCACGGGAGAGAGCGGGACGGGAAAGGAATTGGTAGCACGTGCCATCCATGATAATAGCCGCAGGAGTGATAAGCCGTTTGTCGTGGTGAATTGTGGTGCGTTGCCCGAAAATTTGCAAGAGAGCGAATTGTTTGGACACGTTGTGGGTTCGTTTACAGGTGCGGTGAAAGATAAAAAAGGTATCTTTTTAGAAGCGCAGGGAGGCACCTTATTTTTGGATGAGATCGGCGAGGTTTCGCTTTCAAGCCAGGTCAAACTGCTTCGTTTTTTGCAAAACGGCGAGATACGGAAGGTCGGAGATAATAAACCGATTAATCTGGATGTCCGGATTATTGTAGCAACAAATAAAGACCTTGATGTGGCCACGAAAAACGGGACGTTTAGAAAGGATTTGTTTTACCGACTTAATGTCATCAGGATTCACCTGCCGCCTCTGAGGGAAAGAAAGGAAGATATTCCTGTTTTAACCAATTATTTTGTGAATGTATACTCGAACAAACTGGGGAAGAAACCGCCGGAAATATCCGGAGATGCATCATCGTTACTCCAGAACTACCCGTGGCCGGGAAATGTCAGGGAATTGGAAAATGTAATCGAGAGGGCGGTTACGCTGGTCAGGGGCGAGAAGATTACCGCCGCCGATCTGGCGCTCCAGAGTCCACTACCGGCAGATACCATTGATATTATGACTGAGATGGGGGGAATTCGGGCTGCCCTGGCTCAGCAGGAAAGAAAGACGATTGTCGAATCCCTGCGAAAGTATGCGGGGAATCGCAAGCAAGCCGCAAACAATCTCGGGATTTCTACCACAACCTTGTGGCGAAAGATGAAAGAATACCAAATCATACCTAAAACGAGTTATAACACAGAAAATACGTAAAAAGATCATGCCATGAAGATCGTTGATAAATATTTTAGAAGGATAAACCGACTGAGAATATCCGTAACCGAACTCTGCAATCTCCGGTGTATTTATTGTAGACCGGAGAACGGCCTGGAGCTTACGAAGCATAAGGACATTATGACCTACGAGGAGATTGCAACCGTTGTGCGTCATGCTGTTAGGTTGGGAATTAAGAGCTTTCGCCTGACAGGAGGAGAACCCCTTGTTCGAAGGGGTATCGAAAACCTGTTGTGTATGCTAGGAAAAATCCAGGGTGTTGAAGACCTGGCAATAACGACGAACGGCATTTATCTGAAAAACTACGCAAAGCTGCTGAGAGAAACTGGGTTGTTCAGATTAAACATAAGCCTTGATAGTCTAGAAGAGCCGAAGTTTGAAAGGATCACAAGAGGGGGGAAACTAAAGGATGTTCTGGATGGGATCGAAGAAGTCCTTACATTGGGATTTAAAAATACGAAGATCAATGTGGTTGCCATGAAGGGGATTAATGACGATGAATTTGAAGGGTTTGCAAGACTTACGCTGGAACGAGACCTTGAAGTGCGTTTTATTGAATATATGGCGATGAACAAGGAAAGCCTCGCCTCTGAGGATAAGTTTATTCCTATGTCTGATATTATCGATATCATCGAGAGAAATAACGAACTCATAGCGCTGCCTCCTCCCATGCTCGGCAGTGGCGCTGCAAAGCTTTATAAAATCAAAGGAGCTATGGGGACGTTGGGATTTGTGTCCGCTGTAAGCCAACCCTTTTGCGGCTCCTGTAATCGGCTTCGTTTAACCTCCGATGGGAAATTGCGTTCCTGCTTATTGTCAGGCGGAGAGGTGGATTTGAAGGCCATTCTTCGGAATAATCCTACAGAAGAAATACTCACCGATGCATTTATCCGCGCGGCAAATCTGAAACCCTCTGCACACGCCGGGAAAGGGCATGTGGTTATGCATCAGGTGGGGGGATAAACAAAAGCGAGAGGTAGGTATTAAGCATATGACACAACTAACTCATTTTGACAAACAGGGTGCATCCCGTATGGTGGATGTCAGTAATAAAGAAATTACAGATAGGGTTGCCGTTGCCCATGCGAAGGTTACGATGAAACCAGAGACCTTCCGTCTCGTTATGAATAAAAAGATACAGAAAGGAGATGTTTTTGAGGTCGCAAGGGTTGCGGGTATTATGGCGGCAAAGCAAACATCTGCCCTCATTCCGATGTGTCATCCAATAAACTTAACAAGTGTGAAGATTGATTATTCGAATAATTCTGTGGATACCATTGACATATTTTCAGAGGTTCGGGTTAGCGGGAAAACGGGGGTGGAAATGGAGGCTATTACCGCTGTGTCTGTTTGTGCGATCACCATATACGATATGTGCAAATCCGCAGATAAGGGGATGGTGATAAGCGATATCCATCTTGTAAAAAAATCAGGTGGAAAAAGCGGGACATTTATTTTTGATGAGAATTCAACTTAAGAGCCCTTTAAAATTCTTTGCGCTAATTCGTTAGGCAAGTTTGCCTCTGTTATTTTTTTTGATGCCGATTCCGTGTTATACGGAACTCTTTTAAAACAGATGCGTTTTGTTGTGGAATCAAATACCACATAACATGCATGTGGGTTCCCATCCCTCGGCTGGCCTACCGAACCCACATTGACATAATATTTCCAGTCCTTTCTTGGATCAATAGTAAAAGATTCTGCTTTGTTTGTTGTTCCCTTTTCAATAAGCATAAGTCTCATATCGTAGTTATCTGCCGGAATCAGGACGGTGGCATTTACGGTCCTGGTTTCCTTTGTATAAATATAAGCCGCCGGCCGATGTGTATGCCCTCCAAAGGTTACTTTTGACCATAAAGTTGTATACTTTAGCGCGCCCGCATTCCTGACATAATCATACCCTCGTGGATATGATGGTTTGCTGTGTACGATTTCAAATCCTTCTTTGCTAAATTTTATTCTGAGCGGGAGTCTGAGCAGGAATTTTATGTTTTCTTTCGTGAGTACCCCATTTGTCCAGTCTACCGCAGTCTTTGCTATGGGGTTCATCTCGCTGGTAAGGGATGGTTCGCCGGATGCCTCTTTATCATGATTTCCACCAACGGCTATGCCTTTCTTCTCCAATAACAAGGCGGCATCCAGCAAGGCATCCTTTTGTAAGGAATCAAAATATGGTTGAGCTATGATCCTCTTGATATTTTCCAAAGCTATTTTCTTTCTGCCATAAATTAAATAACGGATAACCTCACAGCATTCATTTGGCGATGCGCCGTAGCCAACAATATCGCCGGCTATCAAAAGGTTGTCTATGGGATTTTCCTTTTCGGCAACTTCTTTAATTACAGCGAGTAAGGCATCCACATTGCCATGGATATCTGACAGGATAATGTATTTCATTGGTTTTCTGTAAGCACATAAAAATATAAATGAGATCAGATGCTGCTCAACTCTTTTTTTAATTCCTCCGCTGATGGAATTCTACTCGATACATTTACCTCTAATAGTCCCTTTATGACATCTTCCAATTTCTGGGGTATATGGTTGTTTATTCGGGTGGGTGGAACTTTTTCCACCTGCCATAATTTCTTTGTTAATATTTGATAGAGAATTAGACCGACAGAGTAAAGGTCTGTCCTGCCATCGAGGCGAATGGTAGAAGAAATAGCCTCGTAATGGACCTTTCTGGGTAAGTCCTTAAGATAGGCCAGCATTTGCAATTGTTCCGGTGATGCATATTCCTTGCTAATTCCTTTGATAATTCCTCCACGTTTAATGGATAATTCGAAGTCGATAAGGTGTACTAACCATGTTTTATGGTTGAGAATCAAGTGCCCGGGTTTTAAATCACAATGAACATAGTATTTGCTGTGAAGGTATTGTAGCGGATCGCAAATGCTAATAAACAATTTGACAGCTTCCTCAATGGTTTTATTGTCTTCAACATCTTTTTCTGCAAAATAATCTACGAGATCGTATCCGTTGACGTGTTGCAATACAATAAAATTTTGTTTGATTAAGAATTTTTCATCCCTGAACAACTCTCCCTGTCCAAAATCGTAGGCAATAGGTATCTGAGTGTGATTGAATTCTTTTAATAGGTAATATTCTTCTGAAAAATCGAAGTCTGGTGAGTATTTTATGCCTTTTTCCGGAGCATTAATTAAGACTGCGTAGTTAGATTTGTGCAGATTTGCCTGGCACTTAAAATCATTAAAAGGATATTTATTAATTCTATACATAATAAATTTGAATTTTGCAATTGAGTATGATAAATTTTCGAGATTATAACGGAATAAATAGATAAAACAAGGATTTTCAATTTTTTGAAAAGGCGAAACGGAGTAATAGATGGATTTCTTCATTATGGCGTAAATCAACCAATGCGACATTCCGGAATTTGTCGCTTCATAAATATTTTATAAATACTATTCATTATGCATGTTACGTAGAAAGCATACGAATCAAATTCAGAGAAATCATAAATAACGCCAATATTTAGAATAAATAAGGAGATTGCATAATTGTTTATATTATAAATAAGTCGTATCTCCTTATATTAAAAGAATTATAAATATAAATAATATGTTAAAACTCCTCATAGGCTGTTTGTAAGTTGTTCATGGAATAGATATTGCTCCTTTTATATGGGTTTAAATAAAAAACGCATCTGTTTTGATATAATTTATATTATTATTTTGTGAATATTTATTTTTGAAAGGAGGGGTGAAAAATATAAATGAAATTTAATTAATTATTGTAATTAATTTGCATAAAAGGTAGTATTTATTGGAAAGGAGAGGGACGATAGTATGAAAGACGTTTCTAATAAAATAAAGGCAGGTTTGTGGTTATTATTGATAATGATAGGGGCATTAGCGTTAACTTTGGGAAATGTTGAAGCGTCGGATCCGACTGGTATTGCAACATACGGGGAGTCAGATTCCGTTACAGGATTAAAATATGCCGTTAATTTTAGCTGGACGCTCCTGGGTGCTTTTCTGGTGTTTATTATGCAGGCAGGTTTTGCATTACTAGGCGGATTCTTAAGGCAAAAAAACATGCTGAGTTATATGGCGCATTGTTTTATTGATTCCACGTTTGGCGCTATGGTTTTTTACTTTTTCGGGTTTGGTCTGATGTTTGGCGGTTCAAAGTTAGCGCCCGGACTTGAAAACGGTACTTCCGTCTTTGGGGGTGATGGTTTTATGCTCTTGGGCAGGTCGTATGATGTCCAGACGATTATGCTCTGGCTCTTCCAGATGGTATTCGCCACAAAGACAGTTTCGATTATTGCAGGCGCTGTAGCAGAAAGGCTGAAATTTGGCGCTTATCTTACGTACAGCTTTTTCGTGTGCGGTATAATTTATCCGATTTATGGGCATTGGGTGTGGGGCGGAGGCTGGTTAAGTACGCTTCCCTTTGGCGCTGGAGTAAAAGACTTCGCTGGCTGTGCTTGCGTCCACACTGTTGGAGGTATTCTTGCGCTTGTTGGTGCTTGGGTGCTGGGACCACGAAAGGGGAAATACAATCCAGACGGTACGGCAAACCCAATCCCGGGTCATAATATGGTGTTTGTCGTGATAGGCACAATTCTCCTCGCATTCGGCTGGTTTGGTTTTAATGCAGGAAGTACCCTTGCGGCAACAGATTTACGCATATCCATAATCGCATCCAATACCTTTATCGCTGCAGCAGCTGGCGCTTCGATAATGTTATTTTATACCTGGGCTACAACGGGTTACATAGATGTGGCCTTCATATGTAACGGTGCACTGGCAGGCCTGGTGGCAATTACAGCGCCTTGTGCCTACGTAGCGCCATGGGCGGCAGTAGTGATTGGCGTGCTTGCCGCTCTTGCAATGAGGGGAACGGTATGGCTTGTCGAGGTCAAGATGAAAATCGATGATCCACTGGGCGCAGTGGCCGTTCATGCGACAAACGGTATCTGGGGTATGCTTGCCGTGGGTTTCTTTGCTGATGGTACTTATGGCGGTGTAAACGGTTTAATCACCGGTTCTGGATGGCAATTGTTGGCTCAATTCATCGGAACGGTAGTTGCCATGGCCTGGGCATTCGCCTGGGGTTTTGGTTTGTTCGCTGTGATAAAATATCATATGAATCTCAGGGTCTCTGATCTTGTAGAAGCTGAAGGATTAGATACTCATATTCACGGCTCTCCATGTTATCCGGTTGAGTCGGGTATTGTTACTCTTGCAGGTGTACCGATTGAAGAGGTTAAGAAAGTAGACGAGGAACAGGCGTCTTTACTTGAACGTGCATTGAGCAAAGATGCGACTCGAGAGAAGATATATTCGGACAAACTCGGGCGATGGGTATACGCGTTGGTAAAGCCGGAAAAAACACCAAAAAAATAGTTTATTAATCGGGTATAATCTAAATCGAATGGAGGTTTTTTCATGAAAAAAATAGAAGCAATAATCAGGCCAGAAAAGTTTAATATTGTCAGAGATGCCTTGACGGAATTGGGCTATCCGGGAATGACCGTTACAGAAGTAAAGGGGCATGGCAGTCAAAAAGGCATCAGCGAGGTGTGGCGTGGAAGAAGATATCGGGTTGATCTCTTATCAAAGATCAAGCTTGAAATCACCGTCAAAGATTCAGATGTAGAGAAAATCGTCAATACGATCATCAACGAATCGCAGACCGGTAGTATTGGCGATGGAAAGATATTTATTTTCAATGTAGAAAATGTGTATCGCATTCGTACAAAAGAGACAGGTGATGCTGCAATCTGAACGGAGCTGTTGCCGTTGATTTTTCAGGCTGGTGTTGTCCTGCAAAAAAACAGGACAACACCAGCGTTTTTTTAATGAAAGCAGGGGTTTGAAGAAGTTCCCTTTTATATTCATTCTCACAAGCGGGTTATTGGGCTTTTTGGTGCAAGCCGTGTTTGCCGGAGATCCAAGCGGTTCAAATACGTATTCTGATAGTATACAGGGATTAAAATTTTCAGTAAATTTTGCCTGGATTCTCCTGAGCGCCTTTTTAGTTTTTAATATGCAGGCAGGATTTACATTCCTCGGCGCTGGTTTTGTCCAGAAAAAGAATACACTCAATTATCTTGCAATGAGCTTTATAGATTTTTGTGTCGGAGCGCTCATTTTTTGGCTATTTGGTTTTGCCCTCATGTTTGGCGGCTCGAAATTAGCTTCCGGGCTTTCTTGGGGAAATAAGTTTATTGGGTATAGCGGTTTTTTGTTACTAGGGGATTCTTACGATGTACATACCTCCGTTCTTTGGATATTCCAGATAATGTTTGCGGTAACCGCCTGTACAATCGTTACCGGCGCTGTGGCAGAAAGATTTAAATTCCATGCGCATATAATTTATAGTATCTTTGTGTGCGGTGTGCTTTATCCCATATTTGGACACTGGATGTGGGGTAAGGGATGGCTGGAGACTTTGCCATTTGGAGCAGGTGCAAGGGATTTTGCAGGTTCAGGGGTGGTGCATGGGGTGGGTGGTTTGGTTGCATTTATTGCAGCCTGGCTTGTGGGTCCCAGATATGGAAAATTTAATCCCGACGGTAGTCCCAATGTAATCCATGGTCATAATCTTATTTATATCGTAATCGGGACGCTTACCTTAATTTTCGGATGGTTTGGTTTTAATGCAGGTAGTACGCTTGCAGTTACTGAACTTCGAGTATCTGTTATAGCAGTAAATACTTTTTTATCTGCTACGGCAGGAGCCGTTACCGTTCTTTATCTTTCTTATTTCATGACAAAGAAGTCGGATATTGTTATGGCTTGTAACGGGGCTCTGGCAGGCTGTGTTGCAATTACAGCATCCGGGGCGTATGTTCCGCATTGGGCGGCGATAGTAATTGGAGTTATTGCAAGTTTAATAACAAGGACTTCCCTTTATTTTATCGAAAGTAAGTTAAAGATTGACGACCCCGTCGGCGCTATTTCTGTTCATGGGGCAAATGGGCTTTGGGGTTTGCTTTCTGTCGGAATCTTTTCAGATGGCACTTATGGAGGCGTAAAAGGAGTGATAGCAGGGTCGGGTTGGCAGCTCCTTGCCCAATTTATAGCCTGTGTTACGCTAATAGCATGGTGTTTTACCGTCGCCTTCGCATTTTTCTTTGTTTTAAAACGTACGTTGGGGTTGAGAGTGCCGGTCAACGTTGAACGGTCTGGTATCGATACGTATGAACATGGTACGAGTTGTTATCCTGGGTTGTGATTTAAAAATTACATGATATAATTGTGCGAAGTCCTTTCTAAAACTCGACAAAGATTGGCCGTTTTGTAACTTAACTTTCAAATAAATAGGTTATAGTTGACTATATGGTTGATTCTTTGCTAAATTCAATAAATAAGCTTTTCCGTTTTTCTTCCCGCTTTCCTGCCTTTTCTTTGCTATTTTAATTCTTTTTGTTGAATTATAGAATTACTAAATTTAGTATTGATTTATAATTTAGATATGGTATTCTTGGTTCAAATCGACCACCTATATAAATGGCAAATACTGTACAAAATATTATGTGTAAATATAAAATAAATCATAATATTCGAAAAATAAATATGTTACAATAATAATTGTTGTTTGTATGTTTTGAGGGCACATTTTGTGCGGTTGTTTAATAGATTTACGTGAATTTAATAATTGATATATATTAAATTTTAAAATAACCAAAGCTTAATATGTTTAACTTCAGATTTCAATTTAGCGCATTGATGATGGTTTTCATAAATGTGCTCTTATCCTTTCCTGCTTTTCCTCAAAACTACGTCATCAATGGAATATTAGAAAAAAAGGATCAAGGGATGGATATTAAAGACAGTATAGTACGCAGGGAATCTTTAATCATCAGAGATAAACGAGTTTGCGTCCAATTAACCCTTGATGAAGGTGCAAGGAATATTACAAATCATAAGCGATACAAGGAAATAACGTATTTATTGCCAAAGGAGATAACTTATGATGAAGTTAGTAAATGTATTTATTATTACAAGGACGACTCTGAGATTGAGGTAGGAAGGGTAAAAAGTTTTTTTGGTTTTATGCCCTATATTGCATTGGTCGAGGGTGTAACGATTGTGAGTTCTCCCACAGATGCAAAACTAGTGATTTCATTAAACAGCGATAGTCAGGGGATTCCCAAATCGGTGATACATTCCGAAGAAGGTATGGAAATCACCTTAAGCAGGAAATGTGGTCAGTGTCATATTTTGGAATATATATTTTCCCATAAAAAATGGGTTGAAGAAGATATCCTGCATGCATTTAACAGAATGCAGATGGAAAAGGAAGAAAGATTTACGGTGGACGAACAAAAGATAATTGATTTATTTAAAAAATACCAGAAAGGCGAAATAGATAAAGGGAAGCTTGCCGAGTTCAAGTCATTAAAACAAATCGGAGAGAAAGATGTAGCCAACATCGCAGAAAACGTTTATATGAATAGCTGTGTGCCCTGTCATAATCCTTCAAAGATAACAGATGTTTCTTTATTGTATTCAAAACGGCGGTGCAAGAGCATTGTAGATAGAATGAAAGAAAAAGAACCGTCCCTCTTTTTACAAAAAGATATGGATAAACTGGCTAGCTATATGTGGGAGATAAAGCTCAGACCGTGTGAGAATTGACTATCGTTATCAGTTCAGCATCTTAAAAGACTTTTGAGATAATTCTTAATTTACCTCATGAAAAAATTTTAAGAGAGGAGGTGGTCGAATGACATAGCATAGCTTGTGATTTTATTGTACCGATTGGTGAAGAGCAGTGTGATTGAAGGTGTTTTTCTGTCTGCAAGTGTGTAGAAAAGGTAGTTAATTTATAATTTTAAAAAGGAGAGGGAAATGAGAAAAGGAGCCTATATAGGCATTTCATCGATTTTTGCATTATCGATGATAGCGCTATTTGCTTCAAATGCTATGGCGGCTGATGCACCAAAGATTGATACGGGAGATAATGCATGGCTGCTCGCATCGTCATCTCTGGTTTTAATCATGACGCCTGGTCTTGCCCTGTTTTATGGCGGTATGGTAAGGGCAAAGAATATGGTGAATACACTGTGGATGAGTTTTATTGTCATTTGTATTGTAAGTGTGCAATGGGTGCTCTGGGGTTATAGTTTATCATTTGCGCCATGTAGCTGGTTTATTGGTGGTCTTCAATGGTGTGGGCTGGGAGCGGGTGTAGTTGGGCAGGCGCCGAGTGATCTTTACGCAACAACGGTACCCCATTTAACTTTTATGATATTCCAATGCATGTTTGCTGTTATTACCCCTGCACTGATGACGGGCGCCTTTGCGGAACGGTTTAAATTCAGCGCATGGTTACTCCTTGTCCTTTTGTGGACTAGCGCTGTCTATGCACCGCTGGCGCACTGGGTATGGGCTACGGATGGCTGGCTCTTTAAACTGGGTTCGTTGGATTTCGCAGGCGGAACGGTAGTTCACATCTGTTCTGCATCTTCAGCCCTGGCAGTGATTCTTTTCGTAGGAAAACGGAAAGGATATCCGGGAGAAGTAAAGCCTCCTCATAATTTACCTTTTATGATGTTAGGTACCGGTTTATTGTGGTTTGGCTGGTTCGGTTTTAATGCAGGTAGCGCAGTAGCCGCAAACGGACTTGCCGCGAGTGCATTTGTAGTTACTAATACGGCCACAGGCGCTGCTGGATTTACATGGACAGTCCTTGAATGGATGCACCATAAGAAACCGACCATTCTCGGCGCTTGTTCAGGCGCCGTAGCGGGTCTGGTTGCCATTACGCCGGCATCTGGTTTTGTAGGACCTATGGCATCAATTGCAATAGGTGTTGGCGCAGGACTGGCATGCTTCTATGCCACAACAAAGATGAAAAAGGCTTGTGGCTACGACGATGCGCTGGATGTCATTGGAGTTCACGGTGTAGGCGGAACCTGGGGCGCATGGGCAACGGGTATCTTTTGTACAACTGCGGTAAACCCGGCCGGTTTTGATGGCGCTATCTATGGGAATGTTGCTCAGATGGGAAAACAATGGATAGGCATCCTTGCCACATGGTTTTATTGCATCAGTGTTACATCTCTCTTAGCCTGGTTTGTAAATGCGGTTGTTGGTTTAAGACCAAGCGAAAGCGAGGAAATCAGCGGTATGGATATTTCCCAGCACAAGGAAATTGCTTATCATTATTACGAGTCAGAACAGGCTTAATTGAATATTGTAAGATACCTGATAAAATGCCTTCCTTAATCCGTTTTAGACAGGTGAAGGGGCATTTTCATTATGAAGGAGGTTTGTAAATGAAAAAAATTGAGGCAATCATAAGACCCGAGCGGTTGACCATCGTGAAGGATGCATTGGAAGAATTGGGTTATCCCGGTATGACTGTGACTGATGTAAAAGGCCACGGCGCACAGCGGGGGATAACAGAACAATGGCGCGGAAGAACCTTCAGAGTAGATTTGTTGTCAAAAGTGAAGGTCGAGCTCGTTGTTGCTGATGGAGACGTGGAAAAAATCGTTCAATGCATAACAAAGGAATCGCAGACGGGAAGTATCGGCGATGGGAAGATTTTTATCTCGAACATTGAAGATGTACTGCGCATTCGGACGGGTGAGAGAGGGGAAAAGGCCGTCTAGTAGTTTAATGGTTAATATTTTCAGAGGAGTAAAAGGGCGTTGAGTTTGTACGACTCAACGCCTTTTTTATTGTAACGGCGGAGCTTCCTATGATTGAAAGGCGCTTGAATTCGTTGCCACTGTGGTTTTTTGAGAATCTTTTAGACCAGAGGGAGATTTATCACTTCGTATCCACGAGGACAGGCGGTTTTAGTAACCCTCCGTATGATTCTCTCAACCTGGGATTTCATGTTGGAGACAATTCAGAAATGGTGCTCAAAAACCGTGAGCGGCTTGCCGCAGCTATGAAGATTCCATTGGATAATTTTACCACAGCCAGACAGGTGCATGACAATAATGTTGAAATAATCACAGAGGCCTTACGAGGCAGAGGCGCGGTTAATTTTGATACTGCTGTCTCTGCAACGGATGCCATGGTAACTGCGACTCCAAATATTTGCCTTATGGTTCTCCAGGCTGACTGCGTTCCTCTTTTATTCTTTGATTTGAAGAAGAAGGCAATTGGAGTTGCCCATGCAGGTTGGCAGGGAACGGTTCGAATGGTAGCTCAGAACACGGTAAAGTTGTTAAAGGAAAAATTCAATTGTTTGCCTGACGATATTCTTGTAGGAATCGGTCCTTCTATCGGACCGTGTTGCTACGAAATAGGGCCGGAAGTTATCATTCAAATTGCCAAAGCTTCCAATAACGCAAGAGAATGTATCGTTGAAACATCGGATGGGAAGAGTTATTTTAATTTGTGGGAAACAAACAAAATGCAGCTTGTCCGGTCAGGCATTCCAGAGAAAAATATAGAAATTGCTAAAATTTGTACGTATTGCGATCATACCGTTTTTTTCTCATACCGTTATCAACAAAGAGAAACCGGGAGATTTGGAGCAGGAATTATGCTCACTGATTCTTAGGGTTATCTCAGATATTTGCCGAAGAGAATATCGAGTTTCTTTTTGGTGTTCTCCGGAATCAGATCCTTATGCGTTACAATGGCATTTTGTACTGCCGATGCACATGCGCAGCTTCTCTTCTGCTCAATCTTCGGAATGGCTGCCTTGAGGATGCGCTTTGCAGTTTCAGCGTTTTTATTCAAATTTCCGATAATCATTTCCAAAGTTACTGCTTCCTCGCCTACGTGCCAGCAATCATAGTCCGTGGCCATGGCAAGTGTGCTATAACAAATTTCCGCCTCCCGTGCCAGCTTGGCTTCCTGGAGGCTGGTCATGCCAATCACGCTGACACCCCATTGCCGGTACACATTTGATTCAGCACGGGTAGAGAACATAGGCCCTTCCATACATAGATAGGTACCGCCTTTGTGTGCCTGCGCACCTACCGATTTTGCTGCATTAAACAAGGTACTGGCAAGTGTTTGACATACCGGATCGGCGAAACTTACATGTCCGACAATCCCATCTCCAAAAAATGTGCTGATTCTGCCTCGCGTCCTGTCGAAAAACTGGTCTGGTATAACAATGTCTAAAGGCTTGATTTCCTCCCTCATACTGCCAACGGCGCTAACGGCAATGACATGCTCTACACCAAGCTTTTTCATTCCGTAAATATTTGCTCTAAAATTGAGTTCTGAAGGTAAGATCGTATGTCCTTTGCCATGTCTGGGCAGGAAAGCAACCCTGCGGCCTTCCAGAGTACCTACTGTATAACTGTCGGAGGGTTTGCCAAAAGGTGTTTCGATTGATACCGGTTTTACGTCCTTGATACCTTCTATATTATAAAGACCACTGCCTCCAATGATGCCTATCATCTGCTCAGCCATAGGTAAATCGCTCCTTTTTTGCTTATCATAAAATTTCAAAGGTTATAATCAGGCGTTAATTATGCGAAAAACACCCTGTTTCTGTCAATAAATAAAATTTGAAGTGTTATACACGTATTGGTATAATCCGCAAAGCTACGGAAAATTAATCCCTGTTTGTGAGGATTTGGATATGAAGAACCACGAAATTGCAGCATTGTTTGAACGGATTGCCAATGTGCTGGAGCTCAAGGGGGAAAATACCTTCCGTATAAATTCTTACCGTAAATCCGCCCGGGTAATCGGTGATTTAACCGAGGACATAGAAGCGCTTGCAAAGGAAGGAAAATTGACTGATATACCCGGTATCGGTGAAGGCACGGCTGAAAAGATAGTTGAGTATATTAACACGGGAAGGATGTCCAAATATGAGGAAGTGATGAAGGGTGTTTCTGAGGATACTATAACCCTCATGCAGATACCGGGATTGGGTCCAAAGACTGTGGCTATGCTGAACAAAGAATTAGGAATTGCAGGTTTGAACGACCTTGAAAAGGCCTTACAAGAGGGCAAATTAAAGGGGTTGTTTGGTATCGGGGATAAGAAGATTGAAAATATAATTAAAGGGGTTGAGTTATTTAAGACGAGTCAGCAACGCATATCCATCGGGATGGCGTTTCCTGTCGTAAAAAGGATTATAGAAGGATTGAAGCATGATTCCCGGATTAAGGAAATTCAGGCCGCAGGCTCTTTACGCAGGATGAAAGAGACCATTGGAGATATTGATGTACTCGCATCGGGTGCGGACTGTACAGATATTGTAAAGTCATTTGTGAATATGCGTGGCGTTACGCAGATATTAGCGGCGGGGGATACGAAAGGCAGCGTTCGGGTAGAAGAGGGCGTGCAAGTGGATTTGCGGGTGGTCCGTGAAGATGAATTTGGCGCGGCATTACAGTACTTTACCGGTTCAAAGGAACACAATATCCATCTCCGTGAGATCGCAAAGAAGAAAGGGTTGAAAATCAGTGAATACGGCATTTTCAAGGGAGAAAAGAAAATTGGGGGTCAACTGGAGGAAGATATCTATAAGACACTGGGTATGGATTGGATACCGCCGGAATTGCGCGAAAATCGAGGGGAAATAGAGGCTTCGGTGGCGAGGAAATTGCCAAAGCTCATCGAACTTTCAGATATCAAGGGAGACCTCCATAACCATTCCAATTGGAGTGACGGTACACCTACCTTCGAGGAGATGGCCGAGCATGCCATGAAAATGGGTTATAAATATCTTGTAGTTTCAGATCACTCAAAATCACTTCATGTGGCTAATGGTCTGAAGGATGAAGAACTGCTTGAAGAAATTGAAGAGATAGATAAACTGAATAAAAAATTTAAAGGATTTACGTTGCTTAAGGCAACAGAGGTGGACATTAAGGCCGATGGGTCGCTGGATTTTCCCGATAAATTATTAGAAAAACTGGACATTGTTGTGGCTTCCATTCATAGCGGGTTTAAACAGGGGAAAGAAAAGATTACCGAACGGATGATTGCTGCCATTCGCAATCCTTACGTAAATGTAATTGCACATCCCACGGGGCGCTTGATCAGCAGAAGAGAAGGCTACGAAGTTAATCTGGATAAGGTCGTAGAGGTATGTGCAGAAACGGGGACGGCGCTTGAGATTAATTGCTACTATGACCGGCTCGATTTGAATGATATCCACTGCAGGAAGGCAAAGGAAGCAGGGGTTATGATTGCGATTAGTACCGATGCCCACCATCTGGATCAGATGTGGATGATCGAGTTAGGGGTGGGAATAGCGCGCAGGGGGTGGCTTGAGGCAAAGGATGTAATCAACACATTTTCAGTCGATAAACTAAAAGCTTTTTGTGATAAAAAGAGGAAATAAGGGTCAAATTTCTCTAAGTTTTGGCTCACAAAGATTCGTGGAATTTCCTTTGGGAGACGTATGGGATTGAAACTTCTTTCTGACAAAACTTTTTCAAGGAGCGCTTATGATAAGACAAATCGGGTTGGCCATATTGTCGATGGCGGTGTTATGTGCCGGATGTAAGACAATCTCCAGGAGTACGATAAATGTAAATTTAGATCCATCTGACCGCAGTGTAAAGACACTTGCTGTCATGCGCTTTGACGATAAACTTATCCAGGATGAGGCGGTGAAGGGGTTAATAATGAAAACGATAAGCAATCCTGATGCAGGTGAAATGCTTGCGGATATGATGACCGATGAGTTACACAGATGGGAGAAATATCGCATTTTAAGCCGTTCCGAGGTTAAGAATAAAATAAAGACAGGTGATGCTAAGGAAGAAGAACTGGTCAAATTAAAAGATTACGCCGCATTAGGCAAGATATTGAACGTGGATGCCGTGGTCATTGGTAAGATATACAAGTTTGGGCTATCGAACATGACGGTTTATGCGCGTGGGAACGTGTCTTTTACTGCAGAATGTATTGATACAAATAAAGGTGAAATGTTGTGGTCGATGGAAACGAATGAGAGCGCACCATACAAGGATGAAGTCGATTTGGCAATTAAGATCGTCAAAGAAGCAGTCGAAAAACTTAAAAAAGAGACAGAATGAATAAAACACGGAGAGACGCAGTACCGTGCGTCTCTTCAAAGAAATAAATTTTCATTTATTTTTCTTCGCACATTTGCAAACAGTACCTTCTCTCACCTGGGTATGGCAATTCCCGCATCTAAAACAATATTTTTCTTCATCCCAATAAGTGCGGAGCGTATGGCTTTCATCAAAAAACTCCCCTTTTGGGTTTTTACTCCAATGTCCGATTCTCTTCATGTTTTTCCCTCCTTTATATAGTTTTTGAAATTATCCATTTTATCCAAACTTAGCTGGATTTGTTGTCCTCCCGCCAAAAATACATAGTAAAACCCGTCTATTTCTTACTTCCAAACCTCATTGATATCTCACTTAAAAGCCTTTCCTTATTAAACGGTTTTTCCAGGAAAGAAACATTTCCTAATGCCTGGAAACATCGATACGTTTTTTCGTCCAATGCAGAGGCCATAATAACCGGCACTTCTTTATATCGGCTATCTCTCCTCAGCAAGGCAAAAAATCTGTCTCCTGTCACCCCGTCCATTAAAATGTCTAATATTACAAGATTGTATATTTTTTCTTTTATTTTTTTCTGACCCTCTTCTGCATTTGGAACAAGAGTAACCGTGAATGGTTCTCCTTCCAGCATGTCCTTGTAAAATTCCTGCATCTCCAGGTCGTCCTCTACGATTAGCAATTCCTTCATTTTCTCTTACTCCCGTGAAAAGATTATTTAGGGTTTGTAGTAACTTTTTGTTTGGTGTCCGCAATCATTGGTAAGGTAAATTTAAACTGTGATCCTTTCCCTTTCCCTTCGGATTCTACCCAAATCCTGCCTTTATGCTTTTGTACAATATTCTTGCAGATGGCAAGGCCGATTCCCGATCCAAACGCCGAAGGCGTTTCCTTGTAAAATTTCTCAAATACCCGTTCTCGTGTTTTCTCGTCTAATCCTCTGCCCGTATCTTCTACCGTGACCTCCACTGCATCTGGCAGCGCTCTTGCCGATATAATAATTTTTCCATGTTCCGTAAACTTTATGGCATTGTTTACCAGGTGATTTGTCAAATGGTATATCATATCCCGATCTGCCTTGACAATGGGAATACCGGACGGTAGCTGGTGTGTGAGGACATTGTTTTTTGCGCTGGCAGCATCCTTCTGTTCACAAACAATCTGTTTGACTATATCTGTAATTGAAATATCGGATAGTTTTAATGGTTCCACTCCCGATTCTAACTTGGATATATCAAGGATATTTTTTATGGAGTTTTTTAATCGGTTGACATTGTTCCGCAGGATTTCGTGAATTTGAGAGCCTCTCCCCAACGATACTTTATCCCCTAACGCGATAGAACGTTCGAACATGTCGATAGCCATCTCTATTTTAGCAACAGGCGTTTTTAGTTCATGGGTAACGTCACGGACCAGATTGTCCTTTAATTCATCCAGTTTTTTCCTTTCGGTAATGTCGCGACAGAATCCCTCAATGCCAACGATGTCGTTATTCTGCTTCATAGGAAGCATTTCAAGCGACAACCATACAACATGACCTTGCTTATGTATAACCCGAAACTCAATATCCATGAGGCTGTTGTTCCGCCCGTTTAGTATTTGTAAAATCTCACGCTGCACACGCTCTTGATCTTCTTTGTGACACAGGGAGAGTCCATAGCCTCGATTTTCATAAAATTGATTTGCAGGGTAGCCTGTGATCTTTTCTACCGAAGGGCTCATCAGGAGGAATTCCCCATCCTTTGTGCACTCGAAGATAATATCCGGCGAATTCTCAATGACTGTTCTGTATTTCTCTTCAGCCTCTTTAATTCCGTTGAACAGCCGCGTGTTTTCGATTGCCATGGCTAATTGAGGGGCGATTTGCGAAAAAAATGCGATATGTTTTCTTGAGTAATAGTCCTTTCGTTTGCTCCCAAAATTTACACTGCCGATTACGCGTCCTTTATGTTCGAGTGGGTATCCCAATCTTGAATGAATTCCCTCTTTATATAATACGGAATCCGTAAGAAATCGACCTTTGGACGTGTCTTCTACGATCACCGGCTGACGGAATTGAACCACCCTTTTCATCAAGCTTCCTTCCATGGGATACTGGACGCCTTCTTTTAGTTCCGTATATGCATAATCCTTTGACAGCACAAAGGTCTCGTACAGGTTATTATCTTCGGTAATGAGAGTAACGCTCATCCGGTCAAAATCAATTACTTTGAGCAGTTCCTTGCTCATCGTTTCGTAAACTTCCCGGATATCCAGACTCGAAAAGATAATTTGGTTTATAGTAAGAATGATCTCTTTTTTATTGGTAAACATTTTAAGAAATTTATGATTTGCGAATTACGATTTAAGATTGAAAAAAAATCGTAATTCGTAAATCTGAAATCCAAAATCCAAAATCCAAAATATTAACTTATTAAGTTTGATTCTTACACCTGCCGGGACGTGCCTTTATTTCACGAGTTCCTGTAATGCCTTATTGTAAGCCTGATATGCCTTCTGACCAAAGAGGACAAAACGTACCAGTTCAATGTCGGTATGTGCCTTAAAATAGTTTATTACCGCTTTTAAGGCTACCGTAGCTGCCTCGTTAACCGGATACCCATAAGCGCCCGTGCTAATGGATGGAAATGCGACACTCTTCAGCTTGTATTGTGATGCAAGACTGAGGCTGTTTTTGTATGCGCTGGCTAAGAGTTCAGCCTCACGCTGTTTACCGCCGGAGTAAATGGGGCCTACCGTATGAATCACGTATTTCGCTTTCAAGTTTCCTCCCGTAGTAATGCGTGCCTCCCCTGTGGGGCATCCACCCAACTTCCTGCATTCCTCCAATATCTTTGGTCCTCCTGCCCGATGGATTGCCCCATCTACGCCGCCGCCGCCCAAAAGACTTGAATTTGCCGCATTGACGACGGCGTCTGTTTCCTGCCTGGTAATATCACCTTCGATAAGTTCCAGAACGGATTTGTTAATAGTAACTTTTACCATACGCGCCCCTTTGTGCAAAAGGCATTGTCTTAAATGATTTCTGTACACAAATTGTTATTCTGTGCTTGATTTAAACATTTGTGACCAATTTTGTCAAACAAGATGTTACCATCTTTTCAATTTATTGGTCAGTGAGGTATAGTAGATTTCGTCTTTATTTGACGTTTACCTAGAATTACTCCAGACCAGAATAAAGTTGAAATGTCTTTTTAAATTCCTTATACTTCGCACAAACTTAAATGGATAATATTCCCGATAATAAAATGTTAAAATCGTACTTAAAAGAACTCTATGATATTTATAGTCGTGGAGATGCCAGAGAGGAAAGCTTCTATTCTGTCCTTGCAGGTTTTTTACAGAAATGTGCCGAATCAACCGGCAAGAAAAGCATCCATATAACTACCCTGCCAAAAAAGACGGATGCCGGCAATCCCGATTTCAGAATATGGGATGGTAATCAACATATCGTTGGCTATATTGAAGCAAAATCTCCAACAATCGAATATTTGGATCAGGTAGAAACCACAGATCAGCTAAAACGTTACTTAAAGACATTTCCTAACCTGCTACTAACCAACTTTATTGAATTCAGACTCTATCGCAACGGCGATCTTATTGACAAAGTCCGTGTCGGCAGGCCGTTTGTCATGCATACGCTCAAAACAGTTCCATCGGTTGAAAACGAACCAGACTTCTTTAAACTGCTTGAAAAATTCTTCTCCTTCTCACTTCCAAAATTCTACGATGCCGAATCCCTTGCTAAGGTGTTGGCAGATAAGACACGCTTTCTCAGGGACGAGGTAATTACCCAGGAATTACAGGAAGAAGAGGAAGGAAAAAGAAAAAGCATTACAGGATTTTACGAAGCATTCAAACAGTATCTCATAAGCGACCTTTCGAAAGAAGCGTTTGCCGACCTCTATTCACAAACCATCACCTACGGACTTTTTGCGTCAAGGGTTCGGGCAAAGGATGGATTTAACAGAGAACTTGCCTATAAAAACATTCCACACACGATTGGAATTTTACGGGACATTTTCAGATTTATTTCACTTGAAGAATTACCACGGCAAATGGAGTGGATCATAGACGATATTGCAGAGGTGCTGGCAGTTACCGATGTAAAAAATATCCTTCATCAATACTTCCATAAAGGCAAGGGGGAAGACCCGATTATTCATTTCTATGAAACTTTTCTTGCTGAATACGACCCGAAAACAAGAGAACGCAGGGGAGTTTACTACACTCCTGAGCCGGTAGTTTCCTATATTGTGCGTTCTTTGCATACTATTTTGAAAGAATCTTTTAACAGAGATGACGGTTTTGCAAACGAATCGGTTACAGTATTAGATCCAGCGGCTGGGACATTGACCTTTTTAGCCGAAGCTTCAAAAATCGTCGTGGAAGAGTTTACGAAAAAATACGGAGAAGGCGGCAAAGAGCGCTTAATCAAGGAACACATTCTCAATAATTTCTATGCCTTTGAGCTGATGATGTCACCTTATGCAATTGGTCACTTAAAGATGTCTTTCCTTTTAGAGGAGCTTGGCTACAGGCTAAAAGACGATGACAGGTTTAAACTCTATCTTACGAATACCTTGGAGATGGAAGAACTTGCCCAAACCAAACTCCCCGGCATGGCATCACTTTCCGAAGAATCACATTTGGCAGGCAAAGTCAAAAAGGAACAACCAATTTTGGTTATCCTTGGTAATCCTCCATATTCAGGTCATTCTTCAAATATTGGCGATTGGATTTCCAGAGAAATTAAGGCTTACTATCAGGTTGATGGAAAACCCCTGGGAGAGAAAAACCCAAAGTGGTTGCAGGATGATTATGTAAAATTTATCCGTTTTGCCCAGTGGAAGATTGACCAGGCAGGAGAGGGAGTCCTGGGATTTATCACAAACCACAGATACATTGATAATCCAACCTTCAGGGGCATGAGGCAATCCTTGATGAAAAGTTTCACCGAGATTTATATTCTGGATTTGCATGGTTACAGTCGAGAGAAATGCCCTGACGGCTCAAAAGACGAAAATGTCTTTGACATTCAACAAGGGGTAGCCATTGCCATTTTTATAAAAAGGAAGGATGAAAAAGGTGCTTGTAAAGTCTTTCATTCAGAAGCCTGGGGTTTGAGAGAGCAAAAATACCGTTGGCTCTTGAAGAATGATATTAACACCACCAAATGGAAAAGGTTATCTCCCAAATCAGAATTTTATCTCTTCATTCCCAGAGATGAAAGACTTTTGAAGGAGTACGAAAGTTATCCAAAGATAACAGATATTTTTATACAAAATAGCGTGGGAATTGTTACGGCAAGGGATAGCTTTGTAATAGATGCTGATAAAGAAAGGCTCAAGCAGCGTATCAGAATGTTTATAGATGAAAAAATGCCAGACGAATATGTTAGGCAAACTTTTGATCTACAGGATAAAACAAATTGGAAATTAAAAGTCGCACGTGAGCAAGTAAGGAAAGATGAAAATTGGCAGGATGCAATACAACAGATATTGTACAGGCCGTTTGATATCAAATGGATTTTTTACCACGATGCGGTAGTAGAACGCTCCCGCAAAGAAGTTATGCAACACATGATGAAGGTTAATTTGGGATTAATAACAGCAAGAAGCAATAGGTCGTCTGAAATGAATCACTTCTTTTGTACTGATAAGATTACGGAAACAAAATGTGGTGAATCAACAGTGCAATCATATCTTTTCCCTCTTTATCTCTATCCAGAAAAGAGCAACCCCGGAAAACAGTCATCGGCTCGTAATTTAATGCTCTTTGAGCCAAAGGCAGATTATGGGGCAAGGAAACCAAATATCTCTCCTGAACTTATCGAACAATTGACAAAATATTTTAGGAAAGCGCCCACTCCTGAACAAATCTTCTTCTATATTTACGCCATCCTCTATTCAAATATCTATCGGACAAAATATGCAGAATTCTTAAAGATTGATTTTCCGCGAATACCGTTTACCAGGGATTACAAATTCTTCAGCAAAATGTCTGAACATGGGGAAATGCTCGTTGGTTTACACCTGCTGAAATCGCCGGAACTTAACTCACCCACAGCCAAATTTCATGGCAAAGGCGACTACAAGGTCGAGAAACTGAGATATGAACCCACGAGATTATTTATCAATGAAAGCCAATACTTCGAAGGCATAGAGCCGGAAGTATTTGAGTGCCAAATTGGTGGTTATCAGGTATGTGAAAAATGGCTGAAGGACAGGAAGGAAAGGAAATTATCGCTTGATGATATAAAACATTACTGCAATATCGTCACAGTCATTAAAAGGACCATTGAGATTCAAAAAACAATAGATAGTATCTATCCAAAAGTGGAAAACGAGATAGCGGAGGGATTATAAAATTTATGAATGTCAGAGAGGCTATTCAGAAACGACGCAGTATCAGAAGATTCAAACCAGACCCTGTATCCGATGATTTGATACAACAACTTTTAGAGGGTGCACAGCTTGCGCCATCGGGGTCCAACACCCAGCCGTGGAGGTTTATCGTGGTAAAAGACGCTGAAACAAGGCAAAAACTCCAGACGGCTTCGTACAATCAGCGTCACGTTGGGCAAGCGCCCGTGATTATAGCCTGCTGCGCTGACATCAAGGCATTTGGTGAATTTCCGGAACGGATCGATGAACTCATCACAGCCGGCGCCCTGCCCGCGAAGACCCGCGAAGTTTTTGTTCCGTCATTAAAGAAGGGTGGGATGAGCGCCGATATTAAATGGCATCTGCTGATTGCCGCTACAGGGAATACGGATATTGCCATCGAACATATGGTGCTTCAGGCCGTAGAGTTGGGATTGGGGACGTGCTGGGTGCGATGGTTTGATGATAACAAGGTCAAAGAAATACTCGAAATCCCAAAGAACGTAGAGATCATAGCGCTGCTTCCCATAGGCTACCCAGCCGAAGACCCTCCGCAAAGACCGAGATTTGATCTTGAGAAGATTGTTTATTATGAAAAATACGGTGAAAAGAAGGTCTAATCTCTCCTGCGTTTGTGGTATTACGTTGGAATAATATCTTTCTGTAAGTTTATAGAAATATGGCAGGTGACGGGTAGTGCTTCTCTCGTCACTCGCCATTCGTCACTCATCGCCTGCCCCGTCTTCGCTATTTTGTTTGCGGTTTTATAGGCAATGTAAAGGTGAAGGTGCTCCCTTTCCCAAATTCGCTTATTACCCATATCTTGCCTCCGTGTAACTCGACCAGACGTTTTGTGAGAGTCAGGCCGAGCCCTGTTCCTTCATAACGGCGCGCATACGAGGCGTCCAGTTGTCGAAATGCTTCAAAAATTTTATCCATATCTTCGGATTTGATGCCAATGCCCGTGTCACTTACGGCAATCTGGAGATGCTGATTCATAAGGCTTGCATCAATAGTTACCCTGCCATTTTCTGGTGTGAACTTGACGGCATTGGATAACAAATTAAACATAATCTGTTTAAATTTTACTTTGTCTCCTGTTATAGAAGGGACATCTTCGTGGATATGCGTATGTATGCGAATGCCTTTTTTATTGGAAAATCCAATGATCGTATTTAACACCTCGCTGACTGCCTCTTTTACAGGAAACTCTTCGTAGTGAAGTTCTAATTTTCCCGCCTCAATTTTTGAAAGGTCAAGGATGCTATTAATCATATTGAGCAGGTGTTGTCCGCTGCCATGTATATCGCTCAGGTATTCTTTTTGTTCGGCGCTGAGGGTTCCGACGACTTCGTCCTTTAAAACCTCTGCAAAACCGATGATGGAATTCAGCGGGGTGCGGAGTTCGTGTGACATCGTTGCCAGAAACTCTGATTTAAGTTTGTTGGCCTTTTCCAGTGCAATGTTTGCCTTCTGAAGTTCATCTGTTCTTTCTGCAACCCTTCTTTCTAACAGAATGTTCAGGTCTTGAAGTCTTGAAATACGGATAAAGTCAAGCCAGGAAGCCACATCTTCGTATTCGGCGACATTGAGTCCTTTCTTTTCTTCTTCAGGGTTTACCCGTATGCCTAATATCTTTTTGACGCACCAGAAAAAAAGCATCCCCAGTCCAAACGACCACACAAAGGCTATTCCAACGCCTATTGCCTGTATGCCCAGTTGATGCAACCGATCCCCATTTTCTACCAGGAGGGTTGATTTTTCGGCAAAGGGTGCAACGCAAAGGGTGCCGATAACGCCGCCTACTCCATGAACAGCAACGGCGGCAACGGGGTCGTCTATTTTTAATATCTTTTCAATAAAGTCCTGAGCAAGTATCGCTAGGACACCGGTAATTAAGCCGATATAAATAGCGCCGTCGGGGTTTACCCTGCTTGAACCTGCCGTTATGGCCACCAGGCCGGCCAGTACTGCCGTAAAAAGTTTTCCGGCATCGAGTCTCCTTTCGGTCGAGTAATTAAATATCAGCGCCGATACTCCGGCAGCGGCTGCAGCGAGGTTTGTGTTTACAATGACGAGGCCGATATCCGCACTGGCACGCAAAAGACTTCCGCCATTAAAGCCAAACCAGCCAAACCAGAGGAAAAAAGTACCTAATGTGGCCAGCGGAACGTTGTGTAACCCCATGGGATTTGAAGACCCATCAGGATTGTACTTGCCAATTCTTGGACCTAAAACCAATGCCCCTGCCAGGGCAAACCATCCGCCAATGGAATGCACCACCGTAGAACCGGCGAAGTCAATAAATCCCAGTCTTCCCAACCAGCCGGACTGATCCGGATAAAAGAGATTCCCCCATGCCCAATGACCGAAAATCGGGTAGATAACAGATACGGTAAATGCGGGACCCAGTATGTTGGGAATAAAACTTGAGCGTTCCGCTATGGCGCCTGACAATATGGTAGAGGCTGTAGCGGCAAAGACCAGTTGATAAAAGAAAAAGGTATATGATAGACTACCGGTATGTGTCGCCACCCCACAGGCAAAGAAATGGTTCGTACCAATCCAGCCCATGTGACTTGCGCCAAACATCAGTCCAAATCCTACGACATAAAATGCCAGAGAGGATACGAGGAATTCCACCAGGTTTCTGATAGAAATACTGATAGCATTTTTTGACTGTGAAAAGCCTGCTTCATAAGAGGTAAACCCCAGTTGCATGAAGAATACCATACAGGCCGCTACCATAACCCAGACATGATTGATGTTTATTTGTAAGCTTTCCATAATCTATTTCCAGAATTTGCATCATTCGATTTTGTAATAGGCATATTGCTTTCGGTTGTATAAAGTGCCTCGTAGACATATTTAAACCATGATAAGTGGGAATTGAATATGTCTCTCATTATGGTATTGCGATTTGCTATCCTCGTTTCTATGTTAGACAAGTCCAGGTTGGATGTCTGCCACAATTTTAAAAAATGGTCTTCGAGAATTTCGAATGGTTTCCCCTTTGGCTGCATCTGGAATTTAAACACCGGCATATTGTCTCCGATACATAAACTCACGGGATGTTTGCTTGAGCTTCTTTTAAAATATTTCTTATATGCCCAAAAATTTCCCACCACAGATAAGCATATTCCATGATATGAACGCACATTATGGCGCTGAAGACGAGCAGTAAATGCTTGACTATTTCCGGCGTGTTGTGCCAGTAACGTGGCAATAAAATATTTAGTGTTACTGCGGAAATGAAAAAGAAACACGCAATTAACATGCGGGCAAATGGTCTGGGTCTTTCATTCATGATCGTTACCTCCAAAGGTAATATAATTTCGGCTTATCAAGGTAACTTTCTGCAATATGCTTTAACTATCCGGCTGAAAAGATTAATTGATTATTTTTAAAAGGACTTCAGGCGACAATGATAAAGTAAGTCCTTAGAATGAACATGTTTGGTTTTTTATAACCGCGAATCTTTTTATCGGGATACAGGTTGTATGGACTTGGCCGAGAAAGAGCAATAACTAACCTGGAGGATATGAAAACATGAATCCGCTAAAACATCGTATATTTATACGGGCTTTTACTAGGCGAATAGAGAAGGATACGCAACTATTATACTATTATTTATCTAATTTTCAAATTCTTAATAGAGATTTCGAAGGAATCAAATTTGGTTTTATTAAAACCTTTCCTCTGTGTCTGCTTTTGTTTGTTTTTCCCGGGCTTGCTTTTCTTTGTGTATGGGATTTTCCCTGAGGTGTTGTGATGGAAGAAGTTTTGTGGGTTCCGGGACAGGTCGCAGGCTGAGATTATCATACCATCCAGCCACATTCCCATGTGTCCAATCCTGCCTGGTTTCAGTGAAGACAGTTATTACATCTTTTGAGGGAATGATCATGAGTGAAAATTCCATCCAGGAAGAGGTAGTGTTGCCGCCAATATATTTTTTGTTTATTGTAGTGAATGCAAGCGCTGGATTCCATGAACCATCCAGAATCCCAACAATGGTTACGTCCCCAATATCATCTCCGTAAAAAGCCATGTAACCAGTGAAAATATAAGGGGTGTTCACAACAACCTTAACTTCCTGATAGAGTCCGCCTCTGGCCGTTCCGTTGTGGGCTATTTGCTGTGTCAGGGCAAAAAAACCGCTTGTGGAAGGCGGTACAGGAGCGCCAATAGTGCCAGGAATTGCAATGGTCACGTGGGTGGGGGATTCTACAGGAGCGCCATCTCCATCCCAGGGGTAGGTTTCCCAGTACTTCCAACCCGTGGCGTCCCCCGTTTCAAAATCCCCATTTTTGAGTAATTCTGCTGCAGACAGGGATCGTAATACAAACAGGCTGCAGAATAGGATCAGTAAAATATGCCTCATACCATTAAAAATGCTGATTAAAAAAAGTTTTGTGACCTTTCGTGTATTTCGCAGGCAGTAGACGCAGTTACCGAAGGCCGGATTTACTTTCGTTTTGGTTTTAGTTTTTTATAGATTGTGTATTCCTCATCCGCTTCTTCTTTCATCCCTATTTTTTCATAAACAATACTGAGGTTAAAATGGGCAATGGCGCAACCTGGGTCTGCTTCGATAGCCTTTTTGTATTCCTCCATTGCGTCATCATACATCCCCTTTCGCAGGTAAAGGTCGCCGACTTCGTTGTGCACTTCGGCGGCGTCGGAGCCTGGTTTATTGGAAGGAGATACTTTCCTTTCCGCTGGACGGGCAGTTTCTTTTTCATAAGATTTGGGAGTTGATGATACGACACGGCTGCGCTCCTGGGCAGGCACAGACACGGTTACCATCTTAATTTCTCCTGCGCGTTTAATGCCGAGCTTTGCCGCTTTGCCTGCATTGGTTTTAATAAGCTGTTCCAGGTGACTCTTGTTTTCGATTTTTTCACCGTTCCACTCGGTAAGGAGGTCTTCTGCCTTAATATCAGCATATGCCGCGGGGCTTCCAGGGGCGACGTTGACGACAATCACGCCGTTCTGCGATTTCTTTAATCCGAACCACTCCCTGTTTTCTCTGGTGAAATTGCACGACAGCAGTCCAAGTGGATTGTGGGATTCCAAAAAGACAATCGCAATACCCTTGCACCACGATGTATGTTTTATGCCGTAATCTGTTCCTCCCAATTCGCCGTATCCCCGCCAGGTTTTTGAAGCCCCGGTGTCGTATTGGACATTAATTACTGCCTGAGCGCCCACGGCTGCTGCCTTTTCTTTTATTTTAAAAGCCAGAATATCATGACCTGAGAAGCCGAACTCTCCCAGACTGATCTCACCCAATCTTTTATAAGTAACATCTATGTCGCCGGCGCATACGAATATTTCACTGCCTTTTTGCGCTGGAGAAGATGGTGCACCTTTTTTGGGCTCAAGGGCGGCTTCCTCTTTTTTGAAAGGGGACATTTTTTTTAAATACTGTGTGGAACCACAGCCTGTCACAAAAATGACGAGAGCAAGAGAGAGCATCTTTTTTGTATTCATGCTTTTATTTGTTCTTCCTTTTAAATTTTGACTTTATTTTTGATTCAATATTGATTACATATCGATGGTAAAATTTAGTCTTCTTCAACTTGGCAACAAGAGCAGGCTTTCCTGGGAAACTTGTGATATACAATCCTGCCAGGATTGTAAGTAATCCCGGACCAGGGGTGAAAATCAACATAAAACCAATGATTATAAGACAAACCCCGCCGGTGTTCTTCGCAACGTTTTTTACCACTTTCTTCATCCGCATTTCCTGAGCATAAAATATTTATGTACAGGACGCGACACCTTGACGATCACCTTTTGCCCAGCATGGGCTGCTTCAATCGGCTCATTGTATTCGTTTCTAAGGTCTAAAAGCACCTGACTAAAATCTTCACTCAAATGCCTTCCGATTATTTCTACAGGGGTGTTACCCGTGATTCTGTTTTTTGCTAAGACCTCTGCAACTCCGTCTGAAAGAACGTTATTAATCATGCCCAGATAATCATATTCTTTAATGTAGAAATTTCCAGGATGCGTTGTCTGACTATTATACCCTTGATTTCCAAAAAAGAAACCTGTTCCGTACTCCCGGTGACTAACCTTTTCAAGCTCAGATAACCATCGTTGATCGTATACGTATCCGACGGGATCGGCAAAATAACGATCCAATGCCTCTCGATATACCCTTGTTACAGCGGCAACATAATACGGGCTTTTCATACGTCCTTCGATTTTCCAAGCCGAAACGCCTGCATGTACCAGTTCCGGAATATGTTGAATCATACAGAGATCCTTGGAACTCAGGATAAAAGTGCCGCTCTCGTCTTCCACAATGGGATATGTCTCGTCTGGCCGTTTTTCCTCTTTCAGTATGTATTGCCAGCGGCATGAATGCGAGCAGTCTCCCAGGTTTGCATGCCGGTTGGACATAAAACTGCTCAGGAGACAGCGTCCTGAGTATGACATGCACATAGCGCCATGCACGAACACCTCGGTTTGTATTGGGGAATTGTTGGTAATCTCTTTAATTTCACCAAGAGTCAATTCTCTGGCCAGCACCGCCCTCTTCATGCCCTGTTGATGCCAGAACTCTATAGATTTTGCATTGGTAGTGTTTGCTTGTGTACTCAAATGAATGGGAACATGGGGTGCAATTTCTCTAACCGTCAGGAAGACTCCGGGGTCTGAGATGATTACAGCATCTATGGGGATTTCCGCGAGTTTTTTTAAATAAGAGCGTATACCGCTAACATGATAATTACGCGCAAAGATATTTAAGGCAACATAAATTTTCTTACCTCGCTCGTGAACCCAGGAGGTGGCCTCTTTTATTTCTTCTACGGTCAGATTGGTTGCCCCCATCCGTAGATTAAAACCTTCTCCACCTACATAGACTGCATCGGCGCCGTATTCAATCGCAGTCTTGAGTTTTTCAATATCACCAGCCGGCGCAACGAGTTCGGGTTTTTTGTATGAGGTATTGTTGAGGTGTATCATTTCCTAATCCTGTCTAAATAGCCCTGCAATATCAATTGGGCGGCTATCATATCAACCCGGTCTTTTCGCTTTTTTCTGGAAAGGTCTCCTTCCAGCATGGCTTTATGCGCACGGACTGTGCTGAGTCGTTCATCAACGGTATTGACCGGTATGGTAACATGCTTTTTTAAAAGGTCAACAAAGGTCATAACGGCCTGCGCCTTTTCCCCCAGCGTATCATTCATGTGTTTAGGTAACCCAACGACAATTTCCCCCACATCTTTTTCACGGAGTATGTTCAATATCTTTTGAATGTCTGCCTGAATATTTGTGCGTTCTATGGTAGGCAAACCCTGAGCGGTAATTCCAAGGGGATCGCTGATAGCTATCCCGATTCGTTTTTCACCATAATCAATTCCCATAATACGCATAATTATAGTATTATACTGCAAAAACGTCTTTTCCCCATTTCCCGCTCCCCGTTTACACGAGGACAAGTTTTGCGAGGACATGTTTGTGTAAGTTTTTAGAAATAATGACGTGTGTCGAATGACGAGTGACGGGAGAAACGTCACCCGTCACCTGACACACGCCACTTCCCTTATCTATACTGCTTTAGTTGCGGCTTTGCCCGTCAGTCTTATTTTACCTCGACAGGATAAATATCCATTAATACCCAAGACACATTAATAAGATGCCGGTGCTAATGGGCACAAGTAAATTATCAAACGACTTCAGTGGCAGTGATTCAATTATACTCGAAAACGATGCGGCGAGCAAAGCATAGGAAATAGGTAAATAGATCAATCCACAAAGGAAGGCTACCATCCAGGCTGCTATCGTGCCTTCCCAGCTCTTTTTTTTGTTATAAAAGATACGATGGTTACCCATGCTTCGTCCCACTATGGTAGCAGCCGCATCGGCAAATGCCACGATCAGGATGACGGTACTTGCAATGATCGCAGGGAAAAACAGCAAGGCGAGGATTGCCCCCAGAACCAGGGTTATTGGTCCAAATGCAATACCTCGTTCTTCCGTCCTGCGGATGCTGGATTTAGTTATACTTCCTAACATAGGGAATGAATACCCATTTATTCTAAGACATTCGGAGATCAGATAAACAATCGGTAAGGCGAAGAGTACCGTTAGGGTTGTATGATGAACCAAACTTGAAAATACCGGTACACTTGCGATGAGTATATGTAAGAGTTTTCTGCGGATTTCCTGATACCAAGAGTGCGTGTATTGCTTACGCATGCCAGCAAATAGGGTCTTGTAGGTATCGGCAGCCTCTATATCCAAAATATCGAGTACCTCTGCAAGATTCCCGCTGTCGATCAGGTACTGCGCCTGCTGTCGGACGGGATAATGGGCATTAACACCGATGTTGATACCGGCTTTATGCATGATATTGAGATTGTTCCGGTCGTCCACAAGGACGATGGTGTCTTTCCAGGCAAGGCTGTTTTCGTGTAATATATCTTCGATGATTTCTTTCTTTCCTATGGATTTGGAGAGACGGCCAAACACCTCACCCGTAAATTGGCTGTTATGTATATCAATCTTAACGCCGTAACCGGTATTTGCTGATAATCTGACCGTAAGGTCTTTTACAAAGAGATCAGGCACTCCACTGCTGATGAGTACCACCCGATATCCATGTTTATGTAATGTTTCGATCGTTTCCCTTGCATGTTTTATTACGGTAATATTCTGATAAACTTTTTTGGCCTGTTCAAGCGTAATGCCTTTAAAACGAGCATAAACCCTTGCTATTAATTCCTGGATGGATATTTTGTTTATGTTAAACAGAAAGCACAACAGGGCTGTTCGGATATAAATCAATATCCCGGCGTGACGCGCAAGGTGCAAAATGAAGTGCCCTTTAAAGAGGACACCGTCTACGTCCATTACGACAAGTTTTTTAACGGGGCTATTTGTCATTAATTGAGCGTGTTCAATGAAATACTGCCTGGCGCAGAAAGCCGAAACCAAAGAATGAAAAACAAAGACAGGTGACGAATGGCATGTGGCGGGTGACGTTTTTCTTGTCACTCGTCATTCGCCACTCGTCACCATTTTAAAAACTTGCAAAAAAAGAAGTTTTTACAAAGTAATACCATATTATAGTCCTGCGTATATCCGGTATTCGCAGTATTTACTAAAACATTCCCCCTACCATCCGTTTTACAATGCCTAAGCCAATAAATACAATTATAGGGGAGAAGTCTATACCTTTGAAAGGCGGGATGAGTTTTCGTACAGGATTTAATACAGGGTCTGTAATTTTATAGAGGAATCGTATGGCCTGATTATAAGGATTGTGCGGCACCCATGAGATTACTATTCTAATAAGCAGCGCAATTTCATAAAGTCCAATGAGTTTACCTAAAAGGTCTCCCATGTAAAAGCTCCTAATTAAGAGGGTAAAAGAATAGATAATTTCTCAATATAAATGAAGGGATTTTAACACAGCGCCGGGGAGAGAGCAACAAAAATAAATGGAGGGGGGATACGTCTGTTGAAGGATATGATTGCTTGAAATATAAGACAGAGCATGGTAAAATTCTTCATAATAGTTCTAGCCCGAATGGATATGAAGTGTAAAATGCAAATCGCAAAGTCGCTGCTGTAGCGCGACCTTTCATTGCAGCACTACGACATTCGGGCAAACCCTTTATAAATAAGGAAGAAAAAGGAAAGAAATGAAGATCGGTGGCAACTCCATAGGCATCAAGGATACAACACAAATTATTTTGGATGAAATACACTCTGTGCTTGAAAAGATTGACGAGAGGGCGTATGTGGAGTTTCTTTCGTCTATTCTTAATGCAAAAAATATCTTTGTTACCGGACAGGGCAGATCGGGTCTTGTATCCCGCACCTTTGCCATGAGACTTACCCACATCGGCTTAAATGCTTACTGTGTCGGAGACGCCACAACCCCAAATATTGATAAGGGTGATTTATTGGTGGCATGCAGCAGCTCCGGCAGCACTCATATCACCCGCTATATTGCAGGGCTGGCTAAAAAGTCGGAGGCTGCTATAGCAGCTGTAACCTCTCACAAAGACTCGCCGCTGGCGGGACAGGCAGACATTATTATCGAACTGCCTGTACAGGAAGTAAGCACCAACTACAAACATAGCGGGTCGATTCAGTTCCGGAACACGCTCTTTGAGCAAGCGTGTCTCGTGTATCTGGACGGAGTAATTCTTTCGCTGGTGAATAAACTGAACAGTTCCGAAAAGGACATGCACAAGCGGCATTCCAACCTCGAATAAGACCCATCTCAAACAAAGGGATTCAAACCAGCCACAAAGTCAGTAGGGGCACGGTGTTCCGTGCTCTTTTGTTGGGCACACATCAGCACGCACTGGCGAGGTGACCTCAAGGCTGGTTCAATATTGAAGATTGAACCACATATTTTGAGGTACTCCAGGTTTTAAACCCGTGTTATGAAACGTAATCATATCAAATATCTTGGTTCAATCGAGGACGATTGAACCAGCGAAAAATATCGAATATCGAACAGAAAATGTCGAATTATTAAGTTTTTTTCCTTCGAAATTCAATATTCCTTGTTCTGCATTCGATATTTTGCTTTAAATGCTGTAGTTCTTTCTTAAGTTAACGCTCATGGGGGGCAGGGGGGTGTGTTAGGGCGCATCCGAAAGTGTCTTTCTTACAATTTACGTTTTACAAATTTATGAGTTATTTATTAAAATGATCCCTGATAATATCGAGGGCCTCATCCAAAGTGAAGGTTTTTTTCTCTTGCTTCTCGGGTTGCATTTCCACTTTTTTTCCCTCAATCTTTTGTATTGTAGTTTCATTTTTTAAATGGACAATTGTGTAGTAGGCAATAAAACAACATACTACCAACGATACCAACGTGCCGACAAAATACATCCACCCTTTTCTGCTGCGGGGATGATATTTTATTTCCATATCTACGAAAAATAATGGTATCTTCATTTTATCATCGCCTTCCCCGAAGGATACGCTTCGCTAACCGACGGATTATTGTTGCGCTTATTCTCAGCAAGAGCGATATGCTTACGGTGTCCAGTATTATTTCCCGGTATGCCCTTTTCCCGGACACGCTGTCAAAGAGCGCCCTTCTTAACGCAGGATGGTCGTCTGCGATGCGGATGATGGGCATGAGAAATCCATAATATGCGCCCCATATAACAAACCTTCTCACAGTATTGGCGTAAGGTAAATCTTTTATGACCTCGTGGAAACAGCTCATGTAGGTTTTGAATGCTTCTTTTGAAATACCAACGTACATCATGGTTTCAGCCGCTTTGATGCCCATCAGGCATGCTGCATTGACCCCTTTGCCTTTGAACGGGCGGATGAGACCGGCGGCGTCTCCAATGGTGACGTATCGGTCCCCAAAAAGGTGTTTTGCAGGTTTTACCGGGAAACAGCCGCGATGGTAATCGAGAGCGCCCAGCGATTCCCTGAAATTCTTCGGGAGTGTTTCCAGCACGTCGGGTAGTTGCAGAAATTCATCCATTGACCGGGAAGATATTTTTGCGCCGGCGATATTAATGGTGTAGTGGTCAGCCTTAGGAGTAACTGCGCCAAATTCTATTTCTTTGAGCGACGGTAAAAAGGCATGGATGTATCCATCGGTATTCTCAAGGTCATGATGCTGCCCCTTTGGGTGAAATTTGGTCAGGATGGTCAATAGGAATTTTGGCGATTTATAAGGAGTCTCCCGTTCAAATAGCCTGTAAGTGCCTTCTTCGAGTCCGAATGCGCCCACGACGACATCCGCCCTGATGTGCTTTGTCTCGCTGTACACGGTAACCTTTTCTTTGCCAATTTCTACATCAGTGACCATGCTTTGTATAATCGTTGCGCCAGCCTCTTTTGCCTTTTGCAGGAGGTAGGCGTCAAACTGAATCCTGCGCAGTGCGTAAGAGACCTCTCCTTCTCCATCCAGTTTGATGACAGAACCATCCGTATGGAGATAGTAACCGGGCACTTCCCGTTTCACGAGATGCCAGGGGAAAGGAACTCCCAGTTGATCCTCAATAACGTGCTCAATGGGCTGAGAGAGTACCCCCGCGCATTCATTGTGTTCGATACCGCCTTCAAAATCTTTATGTTCATAAATGATGACATCTATAGCAGCGTTCCGTTTTTTTGCAAGATTTTTTAGGGCAATTGCGCAGCTTGCGCCTGCCGGGCCGCCGCCAATTATCGCCACAGTTTGACCGTTCTCCAGCGGGCCTAAGCCTGATTCCTTCAGGAATTTTAATTTTTCTGTGTGCTTGATGTGTGTGCGGGTTTTTAGGTTCGCATACGACTGCTTAATAACGGCATAAAAGATGTGGGGGAACATAATAAAGTGCAAGCGGATGTCAATCACCTTAAAAAAGATTTCTTTATAACTTGCGTTACCGGTGACCATGTTCCACAGGATGCCGTTAATCTGGACAGACTCCCAGGCATTTTGACATTTTGTAAGGTGGTCAATTTGCGCATTTACCAATGCCTTTCGTGAGGTAGTGTAATCGTGGATGCCGAACATGAGGTTGCCGAAGAAGTTGTCCTGTGCAAGGAGTTTTAAGGCAGGTTTGTAATAGCCTTTCTTAAAATCTTCTTCAGAAACGCCGTGTTCGAAAACCGTACGTGCGGCGAGCCGCGCCGTGTCAAAGGCTGATTCGATGCCATTTTTATAGGTACGTGAGATGCTGGCATCGCCGATCATTACAAATCTATTCGTATAAGGGTGTGCAGCGTGGGAAATCGGTATTTTGGGGAAGCAGATACAGAGGTCTTTCGGCAGTGACCATCCTGGTGAAAGGAGTTCACAGACCTTTGGATGTTTTATAAATTCTACTAAATTTGCCTTTGTTATGTCTTCTTTCCCGACGAGTGAGACGGTAACATAATCCCCTTTTGGTATAAAGGCGGCAAATTTGATGGGTTTCATTCCCAAAGCGAATACGTAAATGGTTTTATTGAAGTGTTCCTGGATGTAGGAACGTCCGAGGTGAAGTTCTGCGTTGCATGTCCGAACTGATTCTGGTTCACGATATCCAAACTCCTTGCCTACAATCCTTTTTATCAAGGCTGTGTTCAGGCCAAATGCCCCCACGACAAGGTCGGCGGACATCTTTTTCCGTACGCCTGCCTCTTTGTAAACAATGTTCACTAAATCCTCTGAATTTTTTGGGAGGTCTATTTCTTCTACGATGGCAGGAAGTACCTTTGCGCCTTGCGATGCCACGTGTTTCAGTAAAAAATCGTCGAAGCTGATATTGGCTGTTAACTCTGAAAATCGGGGACCGTTTCCGCGAAATACCGTTATAATTTTTGGCCGGTGTCCCGGTTTTGGATGATGTAATGTGATGCCGCGTTCTTGTGTCTGAAAATAGTAGCCGTCTATTTCTTGTTGGACGCGCGTTTTTGGCAGTACAATCCCCTCCGACTCCATTTTATTGGTAAGGGTTTCAGACAGGACGCCTGCGCACATGTTGCAACCAACAGGCCCCTTCTGGATAAAATCTCTTCCATCGAGAATAGTTATATCGACTTTACGATTGTGTTCGTTTGCAAGCCTTAATACGAAATGGGTAAAGAAACTCCCCGATGGACCACCGCCTATTACTACAATGTTTGATTTGTCTTTAAGATAAAGTTTCATTTAACGATGCCGCACAGGTAGTAAATATCTTAACAATTTCAAAATCAAAGTGTGTGCCTGAGTATTTCTTTAGCTCTTTGATGGCATTTATACTATCAGTAGCTTTGCGATATGGTCGCTCCGATAATAATGCATCGTAGGCGTCTGCTACTGCAACAATTCTAGCTTCCAGTGGAATTACTGTTCCTTTCAGTCCGTCAGGATACCCGCTGCCATCGATGCGTTCGTGATGATACCTGACAATCCGAATGACCGTATCGTTTTTGATAATAGGCATCAGAATCTTTTCTCCTATGAGCACATGTGTTTTGATGTGGTCGTATTCTTCCTTTGTCAATTTCTCCTTTTTGTCCAATACCGATTCTTTGATGCCTATTTTCCCAATGTCGTGCAATAAACTCCCCAGTTTTATATCTTCTATGTGTTCTTTTGCGAGAGACATTTTTTCGCAAATGCTGGTGGAATATTCTGTGACACGCCGGGAATGTCCCTCGGTATATTTGTCCTTTGCTTCCAGGGCAAAGGCAAGAGATTTGATGGCGTCCAGGAATAAATCCCTTATGTGTTTCGTCTGATCGGCTACCTTTTGTTCGAGTTTGAAATTCCATTCTTTAAGTTCTGTATTTTGAGACTGTATGAGTTTGTTTAATCGTTCCAATTCTTTTTGCAAATTGTAATATTCAATGCCTTGTTTTACGGTGCTCAAAAGTTCGTTATTATTCCACGGTTTTGTGACAAACCGATACACCTCACCCTCATTTATCGCCTTTACAGCTATATCTACATCCGCATACCCTGTGAGCATGATTCTGATTGTGTCCGGTAAAATCTTTTTAATCTCACTGAGAAATTTTAAACCATTCATACCCGGCATTCTGTGGTCGGAGATTACCATTTGAATGTCTTCTCGCTTAATAATTTCCAATCCCTTATCGCCACTGTTTGCAAAAAACATCTTATAACCTTCATCTTCGAGGAGTCTTTCCAATGATTTAAGGATATTTTCTTCGTCATCTACAATGAGTATGGTATTTGGTTTCACTTTATGTCTCCGCACAAATGAATCTACCCTGCTGAAATGGGTATCTTAACGATAAAAGTCGTTCCTTCGTTTACTTTGCTGTTCACTTCTATTGTGCCATTATGATTTTTTATAATGTTATAGGCAATAGAAAGTCCCAGTCCTGTCCCCTTCCCGACCTCTTTGGTGGTAAAGAAAGGCTCGAAGATTTTGGATAAGTTTCGCTCCGGTATCCCACTGCCGTTGTCACGGATTTCAACGTTGACATGATCGCCTTTTTGATAAGTAGTTATTCTTATTTCTCCTTTTTCCCTTATTGCCTGTGCTGCATTCAGGATAATATTCATAAAGACCTGTCCCAATTGGTATCGATTGCATCGTATCAGCGGGACGGTTCCGTACGCCTTTACCAAATCAGACTTATATTTTATCTCATTCCAGATGATGTTCAAGATGTGTTCGATCTCTGTATTAATGTTGGCTAATTCAAATTTGTCGTCTCCCTTGTATGCAAAGGTACGAAGGGAGTCAATAATTTTTTTAATCCGCTCCGTTCCTTCCAAAGACTCGTTTATGCTTTTTTCCATATGTTCAATAACTTTATCCAGTTTGACATCGGCAACCGTTTGTTGCAGTTTTGCAAAGGAGGGGTCCGTTTTGAGTTTCTCTATTTCCGTTTGCAGGGTTTTTATTGCTACAAAATGATTTTGCATTAACTCGAGATTGCACGATATGTACCCTACCGGATTATTTATCTCGTGGGCAATACCGGCAGCAAGCTGGCCAATGGAGGCCATTTTTTCAGATTGAAACAACTGGAGTTGGGTTCTTTTCAGTTCTTCAAGAAGGGATATAAGTTGTGCATTTGCCTTTTCCAGTTTCTGGTTTTCTTCAAATATTTTTCGTTCCAATAATTTTCTTTTGGTAATATTCCTGAAGTGGGGTTGTATGCCGAACCATGTCCTGTTTATATCCAGCTCGCAAATCAGGGTGTTTCCATCTTTTGTTATTACCCCGATCTCAAGCATGGGATGTTTTTCTCCCGGCATCAGCTCCCAGGTCTTGTTGATGGCATCTTCTAGCATGAGGACTTCTTCATCCCTGATAATACGGGTGATTTTTTTATAGAGCAAATCTTCCGTAGTGTAACCAAATAATTCCGTAACCCTCACGTTCATATTGTTAACAATAGACCCGTCTTTCAATGTGACCATTGGATCGTTGGCGGCATCAAAGAGTTCCCGTAATTCGTGACGGGCATTTATCAAATCAGTGGTCATCCTATTAAACGCTTCTGTGAGTTCTCCTATCTCGTCCCGTGTTGTTACCGGTATACGGGCGCTCATGTCTCCTTTTGATATTTTCTCCGTTGCCGTGATTAAAGATTTAATGGGATTGATTATCTGATGTGAAAAAACGAAGGCTGTAACCGAAATAACAAATACACTGAACAGGCGGATCGCTATGGAATAATTTCTTGTCCTGTATACAGGTTTGAATGCCTCGAATACATCTGTTTCTGCAAGCAGTATCCAACCCATGTCCTTTATGTATTTTGAAACGCCGATGACTGGCACACCTCTGTAATCTTTGTAAATACCCGCCATTTCTTTACCTTCCTGTATTATTTTATTAATTGGTTCTGTGTTGACTTCCTGCTTCAATTGGGCATTATCTATAAATCGAGAAGATGTCAGCATGAGCTTATGCTTATTGACGAGATACGCCTCTCCAGTAGCGCCACGGCGTGTCAGAGTGGTTAGTTCGGCTGGATGTTGCGTTTTGTAATCGGGAGTTTGAGATGATTCACCAGACTGTGGTTTAAAATACGTTTGACCCCTTGAAAATATATATTCTTTCTGCCCTGTTTGTTCTGAGGGTGAAGGTGGTGTAGTTGATGGGGCAGCTACCTCTTGCTTATTTCCCACCGTTATGCCGTCCAGTTCAGATGCAAGTATCCGGATACCGATCATGCCCAAAAAGGCGCCCGTATCTTTATTACTTACAGGTGAATAAAAAATCAGACTATACTCTCCCGTAATATCACAAAAGTAAGCATCCTTAACGAACGCCCTTCCTTTTGTTTCTGACGTAAGAAAGTCCTCCGACATGTCTATGTCTATCCGTTTCGCATTACTGGATGCCACCACGATTCCCCTGGGGTTTGTAGTAAATGTCTCCCGGAATCGCGGTTCGAGTTTAGTTTTATACTCCAGATATTTACTCAGTTCCTGAGAAATACTTGTATTTTCAGTTACAACAACAATTTTTTCCAGATGGTCTCTTATGAATCCATCAGAGGAAAAGTGTTTGGCGGAATTTTCACCGTGGCGTAAAAACTCGTTGATATGCTCTGTCAGCGCCTGACCCACCAGGGATAATTCATTGAATAACTCGGTCTCCAGGAGTTTCTTACTATGAACGTAATTCATATAACTCAAAACCAACGCCGGAATGAGGGAAAGAGTTACAAAGTATAAGAGTAATTTCCTGCCTAAAACGCCCAGTATTTGTTTTTTCATATTTCTTTATATCTAAAGCTGTGCGGAATTTTATCAATAAGTTGAAATATACACCACCAAGTTCGTCCCCCTTATCAAAGGGGGAGTAAGGGGGTTGTGTTTTTTCCTGAGTTATTTTACAACCCCCTACCCCCTAGTTTCTAAGGGGGATTTTAAGCTTCGTATTACCCTAAAAATTGCGTGAATAAAATGAAAATTCCTATACAATCAAGTCTTGCTCTTTTTTGTCAATGAATACAGCGTTGCAGGAAACAGGCTTAATAAAAGTCTTGGGTGTATACTCTTAAAAAAGATATCTTTATACGTGGCATTTCCTGTTACGGTATTCCATAACACCTCGTTCATCCACCTGGTTTCCCACGTATCCGGGTGTTCTGACATATATTTTATATGAGATGACACGACGTGTTTCTGTCTTGATATGATGTCATTTGCCGCGAGGATTATGCCACCGTAGACATTGTCACGACCCAGCAGTCTTTCGGCGGGTTTAAAATATCCTTCTTCAAAATCTTTTTCAGATACGCCTCGTTCAAATGCGGTTTTTGCGGCTAGTTGCGCAGTTGTGAATGCAGAGTCTATACCGTTTTTATAGGTACGGGAGATACCGGCGTCGCCGATGATGACGAGCCTGTTTGTGTACGGATGTCTGGCGTGGTTAATTGGTATCGAGGGAAAACAGATACACCGTTTCTTTGAGTCATCCCAACCTTCCGGAATCATCCTTTGTATTTCAGGTTGATTCATGAACGCGTTTAATTGCGCCTTATCCATATCTTTTTTGCCAACGAGGCAAATGGTCAGAAACTCTCCTTTGGGGATAAATGCAGCGAATTTTATAAATTTTAAGCCCAGCGCGAAGACATAGATATTGTTGCCGTACAATGCATCATTTATTGTTCTTGTCGGGTAAATATCCATGATACAGGTTCTGACAGTTTTGGGCGGAGTATAACCAAAACCCAATTTATTCAGTTCGGATGGGGTATCTGAATTGACCCCGAAAGCGCATACAACGAGATCGACCGCATATTCACCTTTTGATGCGTCTTCGCCGTAAGTAAGTTTTATAAGGTCGTTTGGATTTTTTGGTATTTCTATTTTTATTACCGGATGGAGGATGACATCAGCCCCAACATTCTGAGCGTGCTCTAAGAGAAAATGGTCAAAGCTGCTACTGACGTCGCGATTTGCAAACCTGGGTCCGCTTCCGCGAAACACGGTAACAATCCTTGTCTTGTGTGGTGGATATGGATAGTGTAAAGGTATACCGTATTCAGAAACCTGGAGAAAATAACCTTCTATCTCTTGTTGTATACAAGAGGGTGTCAGGTGGATGTGCTGTTTAGAAAGTTTATCCAGGAGCGTCTCAGAAAGCACTCCGGCGCTCATGTTACAACCTGGGGCGCCTTTTTTGTCGAAGTGTTTTTTCTCAAATATCGCTACCGATACTTTAATGCCAAGTTGTTTTGCATGCGTTAAAGCAAAATGCGCAAAGAAACTTCCCGCCGGGCCACCGCCGATGATGGCTATTTTTGCCCCATTTTTCAGATGCATGTGTATATGAAACCCTAACCCGAACGAGTCGGAAGAGATTATTAATGCCTATGAGTGTTTATTATCGTTTCAACAACATTACGTTCTTTATGGGGTACTACGCGATTCATTAATGATGGAGTTCGGGTTAGTAATCCGAAAACTTGCAGAAAAAGAAATTTTTACAATGATTGTTTCTTGCCTTCTAAGAATTTGTGAATCGCCAGTTGTGCGATGGCAAACTCCTCGATCTTTCTTGCCCTTTGTAACACATGATGCCAGTCCTCTTCAGTGCCACAAGGGCCTTCTTCCTTGATCTTCTTCGTCAGTTTCTTTAAATCCATTTCTAACAAATCGAGCCTGTTTTTGAGGTCTTTCACGGTTTTCTCCATTAGTATAAATGTTTAACTCACTGCAAAGACGCAAAGAGCGCAAAGATTTAAATATATGTACAGGAATTTCAAAGTTTGTATCATAGCAACCGGACAACCCCCTGAATCCCCCTTTTCTAATGGGGACTTAAGGAAATCCCCCTTAATAAAGGGGGCGAGGGGGTTGTTTTCACCAGCATTCGCTCTGTATCTTAAAAGTTGTTGCCATAGGTTGCCTAATTTATTTGAATCACAACCCTTTGACAAGTCTTTTTATCAGTTTGGGTTTTCCTTTGCGTACTTTGCGTCTTTGCGGTGAACTGTATTTTACGGGATTTTTTTTATGGGTTTATCTTGCTCGTGATAAAGAGAGAATTCGTCCTTTGCCTTGTCAGTCCAACCTTTTGCAGTATAAGCAATGCCGAGCTTCTGATGTATTTCCTTATCTTTGGGTTTGTAGGCCAGCGCCTTTTTGAACTGGCCGATTGCATCATCAATCATCCCGTTCGAAAAATAAGAAAATCCGAGATTGAAATGAATATAACCCTTTTGTTTCGTTTTGTTTTTATGGATGAGTTCCAAAGACTTTTGGTATTCCGGGATGGCCTCATTATGCAATCCCTTGCACCGGTAGGCGTAGCCGAGGTTGTAATGTGCCTCTGCCGATCCTGGATTCTGGGCAATAGCTGTTTGGAAGGCGCAGATAGCCTCATCTACCATGCCCATGTCGCGGTATAACAGGCCTTGATAATAATAGAGGTCTGGATAGTTTTTGTCTGTTTCCAATATCTTATTATAGGCAGCGAGCGCCTCTGAACAATTGCCTTGATTCCCGCAAGCCAGCGCAAATTGGAACAGGTCGTCATTGCTCATAGCTCTGAGTTTGTCCTGTAACTGTGGAACGTCGAGTTTCCGGGAGCTTTGAGAATCGGCAGCGGCTTCGCCGCCAGTGTCGCCGGAATTATAAATAATCCCTGCTTTTGGGGATGCGGTATCGTCCTTGCTGCAACCTAGCATGAAAGCGGCAAGAAGGATGCCTGGAATAATCGCAACAAAACATTTCATAATAAATAAACCTTTCTATAAGTGGAAAAAATATCATAATGATTCAATTCACCGAAAAGGTTGCAAGGTTGTTAAGATATAGATAAAGAAAATATGCGGGTTTTCTCTGTGTTCTCTGCGCCCTTTGCGGTGAACTATTACCATAAATTCTATAGTATCAGGTTAAAAGAATTACCCGAATTTTGCAAGGAAAATAAGAAGTTATTGTTTTTAAAGAGTCGGGGAAATATGGTATAATTTGGATATAATTAGTGATACGGTAAAAGGCCTTATCGCTCCTTGCCTCTGGGGTGCGGCTATTAATTTCGCTTGATCTTGAAGTTGATAAGTTCCTCATTATTGAACGAGTTTTGGAACATGGCGGCGACAGGCAGGTTGAGTTTGTGTTAGCAACTTTCAAGCGCGAGGATATCATCCGTGTAGTTCAGCAAAGCTCTTATCTGAGTCCCAGAACTGTCAATTACTGGTGTTTGTATTTTAACCTGAAAAGGGAGGATACAAGGTGCTTCCAGAAGCAATACCAGCATCTGTGACCACCCTGCTGAATGATATTCACACCTGGCCGTTGCCTGCTGATAGCTCACCTGAACGAGTCGGAAAAAAATCTTTTTGTTTTCTCACACAAAGCCGCCAAGACACAAAGATGTAAGGAATTTTGAATTATGAAGTTTTCTTATCCTTCTATTTGAGAAGTGATATGGTGTGTTTTTTGCCTAGCCAGCTAAAGGCGCCGACTACGATAAAATTGCGCTTTTCAGGCACGAATATTTCGGAAATGACGTTGTGCACGTCATCCAGTTTAATATCGTGAATTTTCTGAGCCTGTTTCTCCGGTGTATCGGGTGTTTCCGGCGTCAGTAAAAGCTCCTCGATGCCAAACCAGTTGGCCATGGCAAGCGGACTGTCCATGATGAGCTGTGTCTGGCTGAATACCCGTTCTTCCGTCCTGCCGAGTTCCTGTTCGGTTATCCCTTCGCGGGAAAGTTTGTGTACTTCATCTATGACTGCCTGAGCGGTCTTTTCGAAATTTTCTTTTTTTGTCGACGTGTAAATATCGAGAGAGCCCACGTCTGAAAACATGGTAGGATAGCAGGCAATTTCATAAACCAGTCCCAGTTTTTCACGGACGTTTAACGACAGTCTGGAACTGATTCCTCCCCCCAAAACATCTGCGAGGAGGAGCATGATAATGACATTTTTATGTTTGTACGGATACGCCTTGTGGCAGAGCTTGAAACTGGTGGTTTGAGACGGAGATTTTTTAAATAAATATCTTGGCTCTGTTTGTGTCGTTTTTAGCGGCGGTTTCCTGGCAGAAAATTTTCCCTCTAAATTCCCGAATAATTGTTTTATGTGGCGAGAGACCGACTCTTTCTCGAAGTTCCCGCTGACACAGAGAACGATATTCTCCGGGACAAAGAATTGTTTGTAGTGTGTGTTAAGGTCTTCCCCGGTTACGGCAGCGATGGTTTTTTCGTCTCCAAATAAGGGCGCTTCTGTCGAACCGTCTTTCCACATCAGGGAAAAAGACATGTCGTCAATGCCTACGTAATCTCCTTTGACGTCTACAAATTGTTTCATTTCTTCCTGGATGATGCGTCTTTCAACCTCGATGTCATCCGGTTTAAAATTTCCCCCAAGAATGATGTCGCCCAGGATTTCTAAGCCTTTTTCGACGTGTTTGTTGTGTACCTGGATTACAACGGCTGAATGTTCCGGCGAGGTGTAGGCATCGCTGTCGCCTCCGATATTGTCTATAGCCTGCAATAATGCGAAGGAATTTTTGAATCGCTTCGTTCCGCGGAAGAGCATGTGCTCAAGGAAGTGTGAAATACCAAGCTTCCCCTCTTCTTCGTATCTTGATCCTACGCCAATATAAGCGGAGATAACCACGGAGTGGATGTGGGGCATTTCCAGATAAATTACGCGCAATCCGTTTGGCAAGATTTTCTTGCGATAGGTGTACATGAGCTTACAAGCAGAATGAGATATCCTGGCAATTATTATTGCCGCTGTAATATTTATAATCTCTAAATATTTGTTAACTGAGTATTTCGTAACGGCGTCTTCATTTCTATTTTTCTATCTTATCTGATTATAAATAGAACAAATTGTAATATAAATTTCAAACATGAAATAGTTAAAGAAACATTATTAACACCAATGATATAACATAAAGAGCTAAAAATCATTGCGAAACAGCATGTATTAAGGGAGCAATGTCAAGTGGTACCATGGAAAAACTTTTTGGAATGAACATTGCTGGCTTTCTAGGTGTGCATAAATGACTGAGGATGATATTTTCACCTTATCGGGCTCTCCAGAAATATACATTGTCAATTAAGGATATCGTGCAGGGGAAGAATAACACGAAAACAGAAGGTATTTGAATCAAGGGGAAAAAATGGACACGAGCCTTATTATCAATAATTTGATGCATCCTCCCGTACTCTTCTTCTTTCTTGGGATGATTGCGGCATTCTGCAAATCTGACCTGAAGATCCCTGACCCATTACCCAAGCTCTTTTCGCTTTACTTGTTGCTTGCCATAGGATTCCATGGCGGGGTTGAATTACGGAAAACCGGAATTACCCATGAAGTGGTATTTGCCCTATCTGCTGCCATGTTTATGGCTATTGTTGTGCCATTTTATGCATTTTTCATTTTAAGAATAAAGTTGGATGTTTACAATGCCGCAGCAATTGCCGCAACCTATGGCTCCATAAGTGCGGTGACGTATATCACGGCCGTAACCTTTCTCCAAACACTCGGTCTTGAACCTGCCGGGTACATGGTAGCGGCATTGGCGCTTATGGAATCTCCAGCGATTGTTATCGGCATTATCCTGGCAAGGGTCTTTGCTCCAAAGAAAGTGGAAGAGGAAAATGAATTTTCCTGGTCTGCAGTCTTTCGGGAGGCATTCCTGAATGGGTCTGTATTGCTTATAACGGGTAGTCTTTTGATAGGATTAGCTTCCGGAGAAGAAGGCTGGGATACCTTAAAGCCCTTTACCAAAGATATATTCAAAGGCATGCTTAGTTTTTTTCTCCTAGACATGGGGCTTCTGGCTGCGAAGAGAATTGGTGATTTAAAAAGTACTGGATTTTTTTTACCCCCATTTGCTATATTAGTTCCCGTTGTTAATGCATGTATGGGTATTGTTATAGCAAGATTTATCGGCTTGCAAACGGAAAATGCCCTTATGTTTTCCGTACTCTGTGCCAGTGCTTCATACATTGCCGTTCCGGCGGCAATGAGATTGTCGCTTCCGGAGGCGAATCCAAGCTTATTCGTTCCTATGGCTTTAGCGATAACATTTCCGTTTAACATTATTGTAGGAATACCGTTATATTACTATTTAATAAAGAGGGCCAATGAATTGATTCCTGCATTTGGGGGATAAAGGATTATGAAACCGGTATCAAAAGTAGAAATAATTATAGACTCTGTTGAGGTTGAAAATGTCGCTAAGCTTCTCGATGAGATTGGTGTGACCGGTTATAGCATTATCAATGATGTCGTCGGAAAAGGGAGCAGGGGTGTAAGGTCCGGATATGAATTAACCGATCTCTTTAAAAATAGTTACATCATGGTTGTATGCGATGAAAAGGAAATGCACAGGATTGTAGAGGCTATCCGACCAATTGTTAAGAAGTTTGGGGGCATTTGCATCGTTTCCGACGTTGTCATGAGAATACGGAGATAAGCGCCTAAGGGTAGGAGTGTTTATGAACTATTCAAACAAGCTTTACCGGAATTGTGGCTTCTGAATTAAAAACCCGAATTTATGCTTACATTCATTTTAATATTCCGTGTCAACATCAAGCCTGTGATGTAAAAATGGGACGCGACCTTCCACATGAGGGAAAAAGACTCAGAGCAGCATAGCCGTAACCAAATTTACACAAAAAAGAAGTTTTTTGTAAGGTAACACTATAATCGTTAATGCATACGTAATCTCCTTTTCCATCCACAAATTATTTCAAATCTTCCCGGGTGATGCGTCTTTCAGCTTCAACGTTCTCCGGTCTAAAATTTCTACCAGGAATGAGGTCTCTCATGATGTGCAGGCCATTTTTAAGGTGCTTATGGCGTGCCTGGATTACCACTCGAAGTAGATGCGCAAGTTGTGTGTTATTGCATACACCTATCCTGAATTTATCAAAGGGCATAACTACTCACAATACCATAGCGCAGCACAGCCGCAACCAGGGCCCCTGTATCGGTATGACAAGCGTTTCCGCTTGTCATTATGAAGTCAACCGGGGACGGTTGGCCTACCTCAGGGATTTTTTGCGCGTTATAAAAAACTTACAAAAACTTGTCCTCATGGAACTCGTCCTCGTAAAAACGGGTAATGGGTAAAAATTCGTGGTTCATGGCAAGGTGGTATTAAAAACAGTTTTATTTTCAGGAGGGATTTTTATGACACGACAGTCAATGTCGGTATTTAGCAGTTTTAATTCTTTTATATTCCCAATAAATTTGTTATATCTATTGTCATATCTCTGAATCATAAATTTTTGAACCCTTTTCTTTCAAAGTTATATGACAAAGGCAATGAGAAAGTTATCAACAACCAAAATACAGTTGCTGAAAGAATATTTTTCCGGCAAGCCAGAGGTTTCGATGGCGTTTCTTTTTGGCTCTTATGCGAAAGGACAGGCTTTTTTTGATTCTGATGTTGATATTGCAGTTTATTTTAAACCAAGAGAAAGAAGGCTGGAATGGGAGGAGACCGGAGAGTGGCCAGAAGAAATGAAAATCTGGGCAGATACCGAAAAAATTCTGGGGAAAAATGTCGATATCCTGGTTTTAAACAAGGCGCCGTGTCTCGTCGCCTTCGATGCGGTGCATACAGGCATTCCGCTGGTAATTAAAGACCATTCACTGTATCTGCGGTTTTTATTGATTATCAACTCTGCTGCTCTAGATTTTAGAGAATTTGTAGAAGATTATTGGCAAATCGAGCAGCGTTCGACTTCTCTCAGCAATTTTGATAAAATAAGGTTGGTCGAAATAGTGAAATTTCTGACAAACGAGATGGATGATTGGAATATTTATCTGGAACTCGGTTGGGATGAATATCAAAATGACAGGGTAAAGAGGAGAAGCTTAGAACATTGGATAGAAAATATCGTGAATGCATCAATTGACATCGCAAGAATTCTCCTGGCATCCGAAAAAAAATCTTTACCCGGCACGTATAGAGAAGTCCTAAGGTCGTTTATGTCTTTAAAAAATTTTGATAAAAACACAGCCGAAAGACTGGGTGAATTTGCCAGGTTAAGAAATATTATTACCCACGAATATTTGGATATTCGCTGGGAACTGATAACGATTTTTGTAAAGACTGCTAAACCATTATTTGCATACACGGTAGAGTTTGTTAAGAAAAATTTCTTATTGTAATGATATTCATTGTGTCAAATTGTGTAACTAAGTCCTATTGATTGAATCCACAGACCTGGTTTGACTTGATTATTCTTACCTTCCTACCCTCGACTTTTAGTCTACCTGC
>Ga0233425_10001153_pt1 | contig 61676 bp, 45 predicted proteins | sample Watercolumn_Towu_2_FD_181712 | JGI IMG/M metagenome (GOLD analysis project Ga0233425, IMG submission 181712) | Freshwater microbial communities from Lake Towuti, South Sulawesi, Indonesia - Watercolumn_Towuti2014_140_MG | ecosystem: Environmental > Aquatic > Freshwater > Lake | place...
GTTCAAGGTCGTGATCACCGCCTGCATGCGCAAGCTGCTCGTGATCCTCAACAACTTGGTCAAAACCAATTCCCATTGGAATCCTCAACCCCTTCTCAAAACCTCTTGACATCAACACGGCCGCTCATACTGTGGCACCTTCACACTGTTTCAATCGGCATCGCGTGGAGATTAACACACGCTTCTCGCCCTCGACCAGCCCGATGCCACATGACCCTTCTTTTCACTCGCCGGACGACTCCATATAATCGCCAGCGTGCCTTTCGGGCCGGCACGCTGCTTGTGGCCGTTACGCAACCAACCTGATTTCGAGGAAGAAACTCCCATGCTCATTCGTCTGGCCCCGGTGCTGTTGGTGGTGGTGGTCGGCAGCACGATTCCCGTGCTGGCCGCGATCACCGCGGAACATCGCAAGGAAATCGCCGAGATCAAAAAGTCGGTGGACAAGGCGCAGTCGCTCATCACCAAAAAGGAAACCGAGGAAGCTGACAAGCTGCTGGACGACGCCGAGGCCAAGCTGAAAAAGATCGTGGACGACGCGCAGATCAAGGAAACAGACGCTGCCGTTTCCAGCGTGTTCAAATCGATCGAAACGAAACGCCAGGCCCTCGCCAAACGAGCCGGTGCCGGTGCGAACGCGGGCGGATTGAGCTTCAGCAAGGACATCGCACCGATCATCAGCGCGAACTGCCTGCGCTGCCACGGCGACGACAACCCGCGAGCCGGCCTGCAAATGAGCAACTTCGCCGGCCTGGAGAAAGGTGGTGGTTCCGGACCGCTGTTGACCGTCGGCAATTCCAACAACAGCCTGATCATGGCTCGGCTGACGGCTCAAGGGAACCAGCGCATGCCGCGCGGCCCGAATCCGCTTCCTGCCGCCGACATTCAAAAGATCGCCTTGTGGATCAATCAGGGAGCCAAGTTCGACGGCGAGGACAAGAACACCGCGCTCGCGGACCTTGCGAAAGCGGGCGGCGGCGCGGCTCCGAAGGCGGCCGGCAAGGCTGCGTCGTCCGGGCCCGTCAAAATTGAAAAGGCCACCGGCAACGAGACAGTGTCGTTCAAGAGAGACGTCGCCCCCTGGATGGTCAACCTGTGCGTGGGTTGCCACAGCGGCGGCGGCCGAGGTGCCCAGCAAACCGGTTTGTCCCTCGACACATTTGAAAACCTGATGCGTGGCGGCAGGGGAGGCCGCGTCGTCCTGCCGGGCAATCCCAACGACAGCCGCATCATCGACCTCGTCGTGCGGCAAGATCCGATCAAGATGCCGCAGGGACAGGCGCTCATCAAACGCAGTCAGGCGATGGCGCTCGAAAAGTGGGTCGCGGAAGGGGCCAAGTTCGATGGTGGCGATCCGAAGGCAACGCTGCGAAGCCTCGTCCCCACCGAAGCCGAACTCAAGGCCGAAGAACTCGCCAAGCTGTCGCCTGCCGAGTGGGTCAAGATGCGCACCGACCGCGCGGATGAACTCTGGAAGAAGTTCGATGCGAAGGAGACTCCAAACAAGACCGAGAACGACGAATTCATCGTCTGGGGCAATGCGAGCGAACCGAGGTTGAAGCAGGTCGCCGACTGGGCTGTCGACGACTCCAGGCAACTGAAAAAACTGTTCGGCATCAAGGACGGTTTGATCTGGAAGGGAAAGCTGTCGATCTTCGTGTTCAAGGATCGGTTTTCGTACTCGGAGTTCTCGCTGGCCAACGAGGACCGCGAGGTGCCGCGCGAGACGGTCGGACACGCGCGCGTGAGTTCGGTCGGCGACGAGGCGTACATCTGCCTGCAAGACATCGGCGATGACGATTCGTCTTCGTCGCCGGGGATGCGCGTGTCGTTGTTCGAACACCTGACCGGCGGCGTAATCCTCCGCTCACCGAAGAAAGTCCCGGACTGGGCGATTCGCGGAACCGGCCTCGCCCTCGCCGCCCGCTCCAGCCCGAAGAACGCTTTCTTCCAGGGAATGAAGGCCGACGCCTTGCAGTCGATGGCGGGAATCGAAAGCCCGGCCGATGTGTTCAAGGACGGCCAGTTCTCGTCTGCCGATATCGGTCCCATCGGGTACACGCTTGTGACGCACATGATCGCAGTGGGTGGAGAACCCAAGTTCGCGCAGTTTCTGAAGCAGCTTGAACTGAGCGGAAACTTGAACACCGCACTGAAGGACGTCTACAACGCCGACACAACTCAACTCGCCACGTCGTACCTCGGAAGTGTCGGCGGGAGCAAGACGCCGGTGAAAAAGAAAAAGAAGTGAACGCCATCGGGTGGCTGGGGTCGAGCCGAAGGCGAACCCCCGGCAGTTTCCGCAGCGCACGCCGGGGGTTCGCTGCGCTCGTCCCCAGCCACCCCACGAAATTCCAACGGGGTGGAACCAGTCAGCATGTCGGACGTCGTCGTCATCGGTGGCGGTGTGATCGGCCTGACGCTGGCGTACGAGCTGGCGGGGCGCGGCGTCGCCGTGGCCGTGCTCGATCAGGGGCCGATGGGGCAGGAATCGTCGTGGGCCGGCGCGGGCATTTTGCCGCCGGGCAATCCGGCCAAAGCCGCCACGCCCGAATCCCAACTCCGAGCCCACAGCCACGTCCTCTGGCCGCGACTCTCCGAGCAGCTTCGCAACGAGACCGGCATCGACAACGGATTCCGCCGCTGCGGTGGAATCGAAGTGCGGCTGGACGGCCACGCACGGCAACTCGAAGACGAAATTGAAAACTGGCGAACCGAAGGTGTCGAAGTCGAGCGGCTGGACGAACGCGTGTTCGAGTACGAACCGCGACTCAATCGCGACGCTGTCGCCGCCTACCGCCTGCCGCAGATGGGACAGGTCCGCAACCCGCGGCATTTGAAGGCGCTCATCGCCGGATGCCTCGCCCGCGGCGTGACGTTGCGAACCGGGTGTCCGGCTCAACATTTTTCATTTGACAGCTCATGTGCTCGAGCGCACTCTGTCTCGACGACAGATGGAAAACTTTCGGCAGCCCAGTTCGTGTTGGCAAGCGGTGCTTGGTCGAACCGGTTTGTGTCTCCATTGTCTGGCATGAAGGCGCGAATTCGCCCGTTGCGTGGCCAGATTGTCCAACTCACAGCCCTGCCGTCGCCGATCCGACACGTCGTCAATGTCGGACTGCGCTACCTGGTGCCGCGCGACGACGGACGCATCCTCGTCGGATCGACGGAGGAAGCGGTGGGATTCGACAAACGAAACACGGCGGAAGCCGTGGGTGATCTGATCGCGTTCGGACGGCAGGTCGTCCCGGAGTTGGCGTCGGCGACGTTCGAGCGGGCGTGGTCCGGGCTGCGCCCGCACTCGCTTGACGGCTTGCCGTACCTCGGTCAAGTCCCCGGTTCGTCGAACCTGTTCATCGCCGCGGGACATTTTCGATCCGGCTTGCAGTTGTCGCCGATCACGGCAGCCGTGATGACACAGCTTCTGCTCGGCGAACCGACGACGGTGGATTTGCATCCGTTTCGGTGCGATCGGGAAGGGCAGTGGCCAGGGCAGTGGGCAGTGGGCAGTGGGCAGTAGTCGGAAAGTTGCCTGCAACGAACTCATCACTCATCACTCATCACTCGAACATGCCAGCCAGACGGATCGCGATCATCGGGGCCGGGCCTATTGGATTGGAGGCGGCACTGTGCGCGGCTCATTCGGGGTTCGATGTGCGCGTGTTCGAAAAGGGGAGCGTGGCGCAGAACGTGCGCGACTGGGGTCATGTGCGGTTGTTCAGCCCGTTCGAAATGAATTCGTCCGAAACGGGTCGCGAGGCAGTGCGGCGCGGTCCCGATCGAGCGGCCTTGCCGGTCGCTGGCGAATTCCTCACCGGGCGAGAGTTCGCGGAGCGCTACCTGTTGCCGCTGGCCCGCACGCCGGAACTCGCCGGGCGGATTCACGAGCACGCCGACGTTTTCGCCGTCGCCCGATCGCGGCATCTCAAGGGCGATCTGCTCGGCGATCCCGCGCGGTCGCACGATCCGTTTCAACTGCTGGTGCGGTACGCGAACGGCAGCGACGAGACGTTTAGAGCCGACATCGTGATGGATTGCTCAGGGACGTATCCGAAACACAACTGGCTGGGAGCCGGCGGCATCCCGTGCGTCGGCGAATTGGGATCGGCCGGCCGGATCGAGTACGGTCTGCCCGACATCGTGAAGCATGACCGACAGCGATTTGTCGGCAAGACGACGCTCGTGGTGGGAGGCGGCTTCTCGGCTGCGACATCCGTCGTCGAACTGGCGGGCGTGGCCGCCGCCAATCCGGCCACGCGAATTGTGTGGGCCACGCGAGGTGAACCGTCGCCTCCGATGGCGAGATTCCCAAACGATTCGCTTGTCGAACGCGATCGGCTGGCGGCACGGGCGAACGAACTGGTCGTTGCCGGGTTGCACGCGCGACAGCACGGACATCCCGAAGCCAGTCCGTTGCGCTTCCTGCCGGGCCGCGTCGTGTGCGCCGTCGAATATCAACCTGAGTTGAGCAAGTTCCTCGTGATGCTGAACCTCGTCGCCACGCCGTTAGCCGGCAAGGTGCAGGGCCTCGCGCAGACGGCGGAACAGTTGATCGTCGATCAGGTGATCGCGAACGTCGGCTACCGGCCCGACCGGTCACTGTACGAGGAACTCCAGGTTCACGAATGCTACGCGACGCAAGGCCCGATCCGTCTGGCCGCAGCGCTGTTGGGCAAACACACGTCGTCCGATTGTCTGTTGCAGGCCAGCCACGGCGTCGCTTCGCTCTCAAATCCCGAACCTGATTTCTTCATCCTCGGTTCCAAAAGTTACGGCCGCGATTCGCGGTTCCTGCTGCGCGTGGGGATCGAACAGGTGCGGGAAGTGTTTTCGATGCTGACGTGACGACTGCCGGTTGCAAATCCTGGAAAGTAACCCGAAGCGTGAGCGAGGGCGATTTCACGCTGGATTCACGAGTGCCCTCACTGACGCTTCGGGTTACAACGGCCCTCTGCCGACCAGCGAGGGGACAGGTGCGACGATGACTGACTCCTCAGACTCGATTCCGACTCGCGCATCGTCGCGGCCACCGCTCGTATCGCTCGGTTCGCTCGACGAACTCTGGTTTCAGGTCGCGGGGACGTTGTGCAACCTGACGTGCACGCATTGCTTCATCAGTTGCAGTCCGCAGAACGACAGCTTTGGGTTCCTGACGCTGGCCGAAGTCGAGCGGTGGCTTGCCGAATCTGTCCGCTGGGGCGTGAAGGAGTATTACTTCACCGGTGGCGAACCGTTCCTCAATCGCGATCTCGTGCCGATGCTCGAACGGACGCTCGATTTCGGACCCGCGACCGTGCTCACGAACGGGACCGTGCTCCGGCCGGAATGGCTCAACCGGCTGAAACGGGCGGAGCAGGGGAGTGCGTACAGCCTCGAAGTGCGTGTGTCGCTGGATGGGCCTTCGCCCGAGACCAACGACCCGATCCGCGGCGACGGCGTGTTCGACAGGGCGATGCGCGGGGTGCGGCTGCTTGTCGAACACGGCTTCCTGCCGATCCTCACGATGACCCGGATCTGGGACGAGGCCGACGATGACCGAGTCCTCGATGAGTTTCGCCGCGTGCTGTCCCACCACGGCTGCACGCGACCGCGTTTGAAGATTCTTCCGCGCCTGCAAATCGGAGCGGAAGCTTCGCGCACGGCGGGCTACGGCCCGCACGACTTCGTGACAGAAGAAATGCTGCGCGACTACGACACCAGCCAACTGATCTGCCAGCACAGTCGAGTCGTCACGAACCGGGGAGTGTGGGTCTGCCCGATCCTCCTCGACGCCCCCGACGCCCGCCTGGGCGATTCGCTCGACTCCGCGAACACCGCGTACCCGCTGCGCCACTCGGCCTGTTACACTTGCTACCAGTACGGAGCCATCTGCACGAACCCGTCGGCGAAGCGGGTTTGAAAACCAACGGATCGGGTCATGGGTTTGGAACTTGTCGAGATTGTGATGGATGTCGAAGCCGCATTCGGCGTCCAGTTCCCGTCCAGTGATTGGGAGGACGAGCGCGCTCGAACCGTTGGCGGGTTGTTCGATAAGTTAATGGAGAAGCTCAACTCGCCAAGCGTACCGAGTGGAATGTGTGTTCGGACGTTTGTGTTCCAGCGGCTGCGTCGCGAGTTGGTAGAGTCACGTGCGATCGACCGGAAACGGATTCGTCCCTCAGCAACGATCAATGATCTTGTGCCGAGGGCGCATCGAATTGAGACTTGGGATGAGTTGACCGCCAGAACGGGTTTTCGGCTTCCCCGCCTGCGCGGCTCAGGTACTTGGTTCGCGTTGCAGGTCATACTTCCGATTGGGGCTGCTTATGGCACTTGGAAATACTCTCCACCGGAAGTTGCCGTTGTTCTCGCATTGGCTGCGCTTATTGTGACGAATCTTGCGATCCAAGTCCGAACTCGATTCTGTCGCGGCCTGTCGCGATGGTTGCATCGGCTTCCGAAGAACTGCCGAACCGTTCGTGACCTGGTGGAACAGGTCGTGGCCATGAATCAGGGGAGTCTGCTCGGAGGTAGCGGAGTTTGGAATTACGAGTCGGCATGGAAGCGGTTTCAAGACATCGTCGTGACTACGCTTGCCGTGCGGCCCGAGGAAGTCACTCGTGAAGCGAGATGGAAGGAGGATTTGGCATGCTAGCCTGCCAGATTCGTTTCCGAAACCACGGACATCGAAAGTAGGAACATGCTCCTCGCCTTCTTCGGTGGCCTCTACAACAACTACCTCGCTCTCGATGCTACGATTGCCGATGCGCGGCGGCGGGGGGGAGGGGAGTTGTATTGCCTGGGCGATCTCGGGGCGTTCGGGCCGCATCCGGATCGGGTTTTTCCGCTGCTGCGCGAGCACGGCGTGACGTGCATTCAGGGGAACTACGATCACAGCGTCGGGAACGGTCTGGACGACTGCCGCTGCGGGTACACCGATCCGCGAGACAACCTGTTTGCGCAGATCAGCTACGACTACACGTTCGCCCACACCAGTCCGGCGAATCGCGAATGGCTGCGGGCGTTGCCGCCGAGCTTGCGGCTGGAGATCGACGGAGTGCGGTTCCTGCTGTGTCACGGCAGCCCGCGGAAGACGAACGAGTTTTTGTGGGAATCGACGACGAGCACGCAGTTCCTCGACAAGCTGACCGCCGACTACGAGGCCGACGTGATTCTCGGCACGCACACCGGCCTGCACTGGCGGCGCGAGTTGCCGAGCGGCCGTCAGTTCGTGAACGTCGGCGTCCTCGGCCGGCCGGAGAATGATGGGACGACGCGGGTGTGGTACACGTTGGTGCGAATTGGCGAGAATGACAGACGCGGAGACGCGGAGACACGGAGACACGGAGAAGGGGAGACACCTCAAGTCGAGAATTCCCCGCGTCTCCGTGTCTCCGCGTCTCCGTGTCTTTCTTCACTCTGTCCTTCGACGGTCGATGTTGAGTTCATCCCGATCGAGTACGATCACAAGCAGCTCGCGTTCGAGATGCGGCAGGAGAAGCTGCCGGAGGAATTCGTCGAGACCATCCTCACCGGCTGGTGGACCACGTGTCTGGAGGTGCTGCCGGCGAAGGAGCGGCAGCGAGGGAAATACTGACGATGCTCTCCCCTCGCCCCTTTGGGGGAGAGGGGTTGGGGGTGAGGGGCGAGCGTCTCGGGAATCTGTTTCGCAGTTCAAGTCAATTGACGTGAGGCCCCCTCACCCTGGCCCTCTCCCCCAAAGGGGGAGGGGGAAGGAATCGTCATGCGTGCCGTTGTCCAACGAGTGTCACGAGCCTGCGTTCGGGTGGAAGGCGCGGTGGTCGGGGAAATCCAGCGTGGCTTCCTCGTGCTGCTCGGTGTCGCGGCGGATGACACATTGGCCGACGTGCGGTTTCTTGCACCGAAGATTGCCGGGCTGCGAGTCTTCGAGGACGACGCGGGCAAGATGAATTTGTCGCTGGCCGACGTCGGCGGGGCCATGCTCGTCGTCAGCCAGTTCACGCTGCTCGGCGACTGCCGCAAAGGGCGTCGGCCGAGCTTCGATCAGGCGGCGCGGCCGGACTTGGCCAACGAGCTGTATCAACAGTTTGTCGCGCTCGTGCGAGAGCAGGGGATCACCGTCGCAACCGGTCAGTTTCAGCAGCACATGGAGGTGGAACTGGTCAACGACGGGCCGGTGACGTTGCTGGTTGATAGTCGCAAGGAGTTTTGAGATGAGGATGGAGGATGGAAGATTGAGGATGGAACGATGTGACGAGATTCGCGCTTCTTCTTTGTTATCCACCATCCACCATCCTCCATCCTCCATCCTCCATCCTCCCCGTTTCCCAACTGGCCTTCATCCATTCTCGCGGTCGCGACTATACTCTCCGCCCGCTGAAGCGGCCGGCGGGCCGGGTTCGTTCGAAAGGGAGTTCGAGCGCGATGATCTACGACGGATTGATTCTGCTCATTCTGGTGCTGGCCGCGTGGCGCGGAGCCGCCAGGGGGTTGGCGTGGCAGGTGGCTTGGATCGGCGGGATCGTCCTCTGCTTTCTATTCGCGACGCCGCTGTCGCTGTTCGTGACGCCGCATATCAGGCTCGACCCGCCGCTTAACCGCTGGGTGGCGATGCTCGTCATCTACATGGCGTTCTCGTTTGGATGTTTCGCCATCGCGCGCACGCTGCGCGGTTGGCTGGAGGAGGCGAGGTTTCAGGAGTTCGACAAGCACCTGGGCGCCATTCTCGGACTGGCGAAGGGAGTCGCGATCGCGTTCGTGCTGACGTTCTTCCTGCTGGGGCTGTCGGAGACGGCTCGAGCGTACATCTTGAAGACGAACAGCGGCTACGCGGCTGCCGCGATCTTTCGCAAGCTGCACCCGATCATGCCCCGCGAGATCGAGCACGTGCTGGAACGATACGATCACTTTGGCATTCCGGTGTCGCATGACGAGCCGCCGGAGCACAATCGCCCCGATTTCGACAACGGCACGCATTTCTTCGATCGCCACGATGACAATCACAGCCCAGCGGACGCGAACCGCAGCGATCCGGATTGGAACAGGTCACCGCAGACTCGACCGCCGTTTGGCCGCGCCGGCTACCGACCGATTTCGCAACCCGATCACCGCAAGCCGGAGCAACCGGCCCAGCCTCCGAACGACGACCTCCGTGTGACCGGACGCGGCCGATGATTCGCCGCCGCTGGCCGATTGGCTGCGGAGCCTGTCCGGATTCTTTGGCCGATCGGGCAGTGAATCGCCGTCGGATTCCAATGACCGTCCGGCATCCGCCGGATCGACCGGCTGGTGGGATTCATTCAAGTCCAAACTTCCGCAGGTGGTCCCCGCGCCCACCGGCGAGACGACCGGTTCGGGATCGACAACAAGTCGCACAGCCGAACCAGCGGCCGCCAACCGCGACGAATTGATCGCGGGCGTCGTCCGCGTGCTGTCGAATGACGCAGATGAACGATCGGCGTTGGCCCGCGATGTCCGAGCTGGTTTGTCCGGCGTGCCCGATCAGGCAGTCGCGGCAGTTCTGCGCGACTGGCTGATCGACCTGACCGGAGACGGAGCCGATCCCGACCAGGGGACCGACGTGACCACTTCGCTCGACCAGCGGATCGTCCGGCAGTTGTCCCGCCTCGGCATTCCCGAATCGCGTCTGAACCAGGCTCTCCGCGAGCGGCTTCGCGGCGTCCGTCAGCCATAGCTTGGCGGATGTGGGACGACGGTTTGAACAGAAGGAAACGAAGTCAACGAAGGTTGATGACGGGGTCGGCTCCGGTTCATTTCGTTGGCACAAGGGCAGGGGATTCTGAAAATGGTTTTGGGTCCGCGCGAGTCGTCTGAGAACCCCTGAAATCCCCGAGGAAAACCGAGGATCGAAGTAAACATAACAGACATTATCGGACGTTGGGTGTGGGAGAATTTCAATGCAGAAAATCTGCGGTTCGACTTGTCTGGCGATTGTCTGGCTCGCGACCAACGCATCCAATGCTCAAGCCACCTCACAGGCCGCGGATGGCGTGCGATACCAGTCGAAGGACTGTTGGCTCTTGGAGTACCCGTTGGAATCGCTGTGGATCAAACCCACGGATCGTCCTGGAAGGATGGCAGCGGGGCGGCCAGATTTTGACATGGATACGGCAGCGAATCGCAAAGGCTACACGGCCACTTGGAAAATTCGAGACTCGAAGCGCTATCTCGTTTCGTTCAAAGCGAAAATCAACGGGAAGCGAGTCAAGTTTAACCAACTCGTACCTGGGGCCAAGCTTCCCTTCAATGCCAATTGGTTCACGGGCAAATTGCACATTCCAACTGGCGACATGTTGCTCGGCACGGGGGTGTTCAATCCCAAATTCGAGCGGTTGGAAGTGCTCGAAGTCGAGAAGGGGATCATCACCGAACGAAGCGAGCGCCGTAATGCAAGGCGCGACGAACCAGCGGATGATCCGGCCGAGGAGGCCACCCGTCCCATTCCCTAGCTCGCTTCAACGACCGCCGACTCTTCAAACATTCCGATCTTGCGGAACTTGTCGTAGCGGCGGTCGAGGAGGCGGTCGGGGGGGATGGCACTCAGTTTTCGAAGGGCTGCGTTGAGGCTCCCTTTCAGGAGGTTGGCCATCTGGCGGTGATCGCGGTGGGCGCCGCCGAGGGGTTCGGGGACGATTTCGTCCACCACGCCAAACCGGAGCAAATCCTTGCTGGTGAATTTGAGGGCCCGGGCGGCCTGATCGGCAAACGACGAATTCTTCCACAGGATGCCGGCGCAGCCTTCGGGGCTGATCACGGAATAGTACGCATGCTGGAGGATGGCGATGTGGTCGCCGATCCCGATGCCGAGCGCCCCGCCTGACCCCCCTTCCCCAATCACGACGCAGACGATGGGCGTTTTCACCTGCGACATTTCGCGGAGGTTGAGCGCGATGTGGTACGCCTGGCCGCGCTCCTCGGCGCCGATCCCCGGGTAAGCGCCCGGCGTGTCGATGAAGCAGATGACCGGGAGTCCGAACTTGGCCGCCATCTGCATCCGCGCGCGAGCCTTCTTGTACCCCTCGGGGTTGGCGCAACCGTAGTTGTACTCGGTGCGCTCCTTCAGATTGCGGCCCTTTTGCTGGCCGATAAACATCACCTGCCGTTCATCTAGCCGGGCGAAGCCGGTAAGAATTGCGCGATCATCGCCGAACGATCGGTCTCCGTGCAGTTCCACGAACTCGTCGAAAATCAATTCAATGTAATCGAGCGTTTGCGGACGGTTCGGGTGGCGTGAAACCTTGACGATGTCGACCGGATCAAGATTGTCGAACACTTCGCGCTTGCGTCGCGTGACCTCGACGCGCAGCTTGCGAATCTCTTCCTCCAAATCCTCGGTGGGGGATTCATTGTGCTGCCGCTCAAGTTCCGCGAGTTGCGATTCTCGTTCGTAGATGGGTCGTTCGAACGGCAAACGGTGCAAATCGTCAGGCATTGTCTGGGTGGGATTGAATCGAATGTGATCTGGGTCAGGTCGTGGATTCCAACTGGTCGAATCCATCGAGTGCGGAGATGTCGAATCCGTTGTCACTCGATGGAGCAGCAGCCGTGGGAGCCGGTTTCGCGGCTGGTTTTGGTTTGGGCGCGACTGGTGCCGGTTTGGGCGGTGCCTTCGCGGTGGGAGGAGCGGACGGAGCGGCTTTCGCAGGCGATGATGCTGGGGCGGCGGCGGCTGGTTGTGTTTTGGCAGTTGCCGGCGCTGGCGTCGATGCCGGTGCAGATGGTTGAGGCGCTGCTGTGCCAATTTGCGTGGCGGCTGGCGGCGCTCCGGGAACACCGGGCGCTCCTGGCGGGGTCATCATCGGCATGGGAGCCGTGTACCCAGGGACCGGCATCGCCGGAGGCATCATCGGTTGCGGCGGCATTGGGTATGGCATCCCGGGCACATAGCCTGGTGGCATCACGTATCCGGGCATGATCGGAGGATATCCAGGCATCGGCATGGGCATTCCGGGCATGAGTTGTGGGAAGCCCATCTGTGGAGCAGGCCACGCCGGTGCCGGCGGCGTCTTCCCCGCCGACTTGTCTTCCGACTTGACACGCTTCGTGGCCGCAGCAGTTTCCGCGGCCCGTTTGGCTTTGGATTCGGCTTTCATCTTTTCCAGCTGCACGCCCAGTTCCGGATTGAGCTTGATGGCATCCTGCCGTTTGTGGTCGAGGCGACTGTCGAGGCGGGCGCGGCTTTCATCCTCCGCCGAAAGTTTCGAGAGATCGACCGCGTCCTTTTGGGAGGCCTTTTCCTCGGCGGTCAGTTCCTTCACCGCCTCCTTGAACACGTCGATCGTCCGCAGTTCACCCCAAACCTCCGCGGCTCGCTTGTGACGCTTGTCGGGCTTTTTCGACAGCAGGCGGGACACAATTCGATCCATTTCGGGAGTCACGTTCTTGTTGTAGAAGGACGGGTTCGGAGCCGTTTCGCTGAGGTGAGCCATCAGCAGCGCCTTCGGAGTGCCGCCGAAGAACGGCGGCTTGCCGGTCAGCATTTCGAAAATCGTGACGCCGAGGCTGTAGAGATCAGTCTGGATCGTCAGGGCCTTGTTGAGAATCTGTTCGGGGGCGATGTAGGTCCGCGTCCCCTGAATCGGTCCCTTTTTCGAAAACATTCGCCCGAGTGCCCCGGAAATCGGCGATGTCAGTGAGAAGTCGATCAGCTTCACCTCCGAACCCTTGTTGCACAGAACATTGTCCGGCTTGACGTCGCGGTGCAGCCACCCCTTCTCGTGAATGTGCTCCAGCGCCAGGCACATCAATTCGATGAGCCGCTTGATCCGCACCTGAACCATCGTCAGATCGTTCTTGATCTGCGTCTTCAGGTTGGGAGCACGAAACAACTCCATGATGAAGTAAGCGTGCTTCTTGGCCATCACGATTTCATGGAACTTGATGATGTTCGGGTGATCGAATTGCTTCCCCGCCTTGAATTCATACTTGAGCGACGACTTGTTGGCGGCAACCTTGAACGTTTCCGGAAGCAGAAGTTTCATCGCCAGGCGCTTCGGCGAGTTTGCTTCGGTGACCTCCCAGACCTGTGTTGTCTGTCCCGTGGCCAGCGGAGCCAGGAGCTTGTATTTGTCGATGAGCGATTCGCCGGTGGACATGATTTGCGGTGGAAGTGAAGAGTGGATGGTGTGATGGCACCGGTCACTGTGTTCGGGACCGCGTGCCTTGGTTCAATCCAGTTCAGAATCCTGTGCCGGCGGGTTTCGCCGCCGCCTTTTTGGAAGGGGACGAACTCTTTGTTGCCTGTCCATTGGTCTCCGCCTGTTCGCCGACGGTGCGGCCGCGCAGGACCGTGCCGTCGGGTAGTTCCGGCGAACTGCTGACAATCAGTTCGTCCCCGGTCACCAGCGGACCTGATACGTAGACGCGTTCATTGCCCACCTGCGACAGGACTTGCACGACGACATTACGCACGACGTTCGACCGCAGGACCTGCACCTTGCGACTGCCGTCTGGCACGTTCGTCACGCCAGTCGTCGGCACGATCGCGACTGCGTCCAGCGGAATCAGTTTGGTGTGCACGGTTTGACCGGCGGCCAACTTGCCTTGCGAGTTATCGATCGAAACGAGCGCCGAAGCGGGCGACGCGGCAAGATCTCGCATCGGCTCAAAGCGTTCCGCCAGCGGCAAGATCGCATCGATCCGGGCATTGATTGCGGCGCCCTCGATCTTCAGTTCCACCTGATCTCCAACCTTGGAAGTCGAACGGTCGATTGGAATCTCGAGCTGCAACCTCGACGTGTCCGCCAGCGTCAACAAACGGTTCCCGGCCCTCACGAATTGCCCCTCGACGACATGAACTCGCAACACCTGGCCCGCGAACGGAGTGCGAACGATGGTGCGATTGGCGTCGTGTTGAGCCAGTTCGAGGTCGGCTTGCGCCGCTTCGAGCCGGGCGTCGGCAATGGCGAGTGCGTCCGCGTCGTTTTTTGATTGAGCGAGCTTTCGCTCGACCGTTGCCGCTTGCAGATTCGCTTTCGCTCGGCGCAGGATAAGGTTCGCGCGTGAATCATCCAGCCGCACGGGATCAAATTCCCTGGCGACCTTCTGTCCGGGGAGAGCCGACACCGACCGGATCACGCCATCGTGCGGGGCCGTCAGGTCGAGCATCTTCGCCGGCAGCAGCTGCAACGAAACCTTGTACGCATCCGGCGGCACGATGGAGATGGCTTCGCGTTTGATGACGACTTCCTGCGTCGGCGACTCCCCTGCCCCGCCGGAACCTTCGGCCTTGTTGCCCGATTTCTCCGCGGGACTTTGCCAGGCCCGGACTGCCGCCGGACCGATCAGGAAAACCACGACGGCGACACACGCCATCCATTGCCAACGGCTTTGCAACATGCGTGCAACCCCATGCCAGAAAACGACCGCGAACGCGGGCCAACACATCCGGACGTGCGAATCGTGTTGACTTTGTGCCAGTTAGCGTAGGCGGGCCAGCGCGGAGTGTCAACGTCCGACAACTTGGGCGTTCCGGTGACGCGTATTCCAAATTCGCGGCGGCTCCCGATCCAAATCCGTGATCATTCCCGCCTGCTCCGGGGTTGGCCGCTCCCAGACTCGATCGGCCTCGGAGCCTTGTTCAAGCGAGACCGTGGCCTTCCCACCAGTGCTGCGCTTCCTCATAGGTCCATTTGCCGGAGACCGAACAATGTGAAAGAGCTCGTTCCAACTCTTGCACGTTGCGATAGCGACCGGACGGATGTTTGGACAGACATTTCAGCAACACGGTCTCGAGGTCTTCTGGAATGCCGTCGCAGAGTTCCGATGGCGGCCGCACGCGTTCGTTGACATGAGCGACCACGAGTTGCAACGAATTCCACCCCTGAAACGGAGGTTGACTCGTCAGCAGAAAGTAGCCGGTGGCTGCGAGTGAGTAGATGTCGCTGGCCGGTCCTGCGCGCTGCGGATCGGTGACCTCTTCGGGTGAGATTGAGATGTAGAACGGCGAACCGCTAATCGCACCGCTCTGAGATGCCTCGCCGTACGGTCGATCTCGCAGCGGTTTGACCAGCCCAAAGTCGAGCAACTTCGCGACGTCGTACACTCCCCCGCGCTTTGCAGCGAAGATGTTGGCCGGTTTGATGTCGCGGTGGATCAATCCCAGTTCGTGCGCCTCACGCAACGCGCGAGCCGTTTGTCGCAGGAAATGCACGACACGGGCCGGCTGCATGGGACCGAATTGCTCGACGAGTTCGAGCAGATTCATTCCCGGCAGGTATTCCATGACGTAATAAAACGTGCCGTCCGCCGTATGCCCGTAGTCAAAAATGTCGATCGTGTTCGGGTGCGAAAGCTGAGCCGTGAGCTGCACCTCGCGCTCGAAGCGCTCGGGCGCCGTCGGATCGGCCTGGCGACTGGGACGGATGACCTTGATGGCACATGGACGCCGGAGCAGTTGGTGCTCGGCGAGATAAACCTCACCCATGCCGCCACTGCCAAGCAACCTTTGCAAATGGTACTGGCCGAGTTGTTGAGCCTTGAGCGCTTCCTGACGCAGTTCGTGAATCGTGTGCGCTCCGTAGATCGCCGCAGCCGGCCCAACAGCAGCATCAGCAGGTAGTCCAACAGCACTCCGTCGGAAGACAGATGATCCAGCACAGTTTGCACTTCGGCATGCCGAACCCTCAACAGCAGCAGCACAACGATCGGGAGCAACGACAGCGGAATCACCACGGCCGCGGCACGCCGCCACGTGTTCGGGATGAACATGGTGTACAGCGCCATCGTTCCGAAGGCGTACGTCATGCACCCTTGAAGTCCCGCGAGCGCCACCGAGCCGCCACCTTGTTGCAAGCGGTAGAGGATCAGGTCGTACTCGTAGAGGCCCACGAACAGGCCGGTCATTCCAATCAGTGCCAATTCCATCAGCCGGAGGTGGCGGAGGGTGAAACGCTGCGGACCGGCTAGAATCGCAATCATTCCGCAGAGTGACGCCGTCATCGTGCCGCGTAACGGATGTGCCGGCACGTCGCCGACGACAAATCCTCGGATGTAAAACGTCATTACCGCGCCGAACAAGACGATTCCGGTGGCGCGCAGCCTCCGGCGCAACAATCGACCAATTTCCGACTCCGCTTCGGTGTCGCCCTCCTTCACCAGTTCAATCTGCGGTCCGTCCGGGCGCGGTGCCGCGGCATGAACGATCAGAGTGTCCTCCAGATCGGGCACGTGCTGCATTGTCGCGCTGGACATCGATCGTTGCTCACCGGCTTCACGGAATGCTAACATCCGCCCCAACTCCAGTTCACAAATTGCAGCAGCAACCCGATTCCGTGCAAACACCCCCGCAAGCAGGAGCCTGAGACATGTCCAGTTCTGGTCGTATCGAGCGCGTCGGCGGTTCGAGCGGTGGATGGCGGAACGTCATCCTGGGCGTAGTCTTGCTGGCGGGAACGGCTCCCCTACCCGTCGCGGCGCAAGTCAATCGGCCGGCCGGAGCGACTTCTTCGCTCTTCGACGGACAGTCGCTTCACGGCTGGACCGTGCTCAACGAAGCCGAGGCCACGGTTGAAGACGGCCTGCTGCTGTTAAAAAACGGCAACGGCTGGCTGCGCAGCGATTTCACCTACTCCGATTTTGCACTGCATGTCGAATGGAAGGCCCTCAAGGCCAGCGACTACGACTCCGGCATCTACATCCGCACGCCTCCTGATCCCGGCAAGCCGTTCTCTCGCGACGGCTACCAGATCAACCTGCTGCAAGGGCAAGAAGGGAACGTCAAGCCGCTCAAGGGAGCCGAATCGACCGGCCTGATCAAACCGGGCGAATGGAATACCTTCGACGTCGTCGTTATCGGCGACACGGCCGAACTGACGATCAACGGCAAGAAAGCCTGGAAGGCCGGCGGCATCAAACATCGTCGCGGGCACGTGGGGTTGCAGTGTGAGGTGACAAAAGGCGGCCAGTTCCTGTTCCGCAACATTCACATCACCGAGTTCGATCACAAACCGCTGTTCAACGGCAAAGACCTGACCGGCTGGGAAGGTGGCGGAGGCGCCGCGGACAAGTGCTGGGTCGTGCAGGATGGCGAACTCCACTGCACCGGCAAGCCCGGCCCGTGGCTGAAGAGCTTCGATCAGTTCGGCGATTTCAATCTGCGTCTCGAGTTTCAGGTGAGTGCCGGAGGAAACAGCGGCGTCTACGTGCGCGTTCCCGCCGACGGCAATCACCACCGCGAAAACGACTCCGCCCCTCGGGCCGGTTTCGAAGTGCAACTGCTGGACGACGAAGCGGGCCAGTACCGGAACCTCAAGGACTACCAGTATTCCGCCTCGGTGTACGACATCGCGGGAGCCACGCCGCGCTCGATGCACGCGGCTGGCCAGTGGAACACGCTCGAACTCAACTGCCAGGGGCAACACGTCACGTCGATCCTGAACGGCGTCACCGTGGTCGATATCACTGCGGAGTCTCACCCGTTAATCCAACTTCGCCAAACCAAAGGCTTCCTCGGCCTGCAGAATCACAACACCCTCGTAAAGTTCCGCAACATCCGCGTCGGCCCCGCGAAGTAACACTCGTCCCGTTTGTTCGTGTAGCTTCGCGGCTGGCTGCACTTCACGACGACTCACAAGCGAGACGCTTTTGCAACGAAAACTGGAAGGAAACGGAAGCTGGGTGAACAAGGAACCGCGGTGGTACGAGAGCGATCCCAACCTGGCGGCCGCATACGCTCTGCTGACGTTGGTTTATTGCGAACCGACGCCATGAATTACGAACTTCGGGCACAGGACAGAACCCGTCAGGTCTGCTCACGGGCGACCGACGCGGCGCCAAGCACCGCCCTCTTTGACCCATTGGTAGTATGTACCGCGATTCGCGGCCTCTCGGTCATAGCTGGTGAGGACCGAGCCACCTTCAAATGTGAAACAGTTGCGTGCGGGGCTCCAGTGGACGTTGAGTTTGGCGAGCGCTGCCGCAGCCTCGTTCCAACGCTTTTCAAATTCCTTCCCCTGCGACCATTTCAAGTCGTCGAGTGCATAGTCAGGGACATAAACCGAACGCACCAGTCTTAACACGTGTTTGAGAGCGTATGCCTTGCGAATGTCTTCTTCCAACGCGATACCTCCGTCTCGGATCGGCCATTTTTGGGACCCCTTGATGTCGTCCAGAATTCGCGCGAGGTCCAAGCTGGGCTGCAAGGGGCGCCGGCGCAGATGGCCGTTCTCAAGGAAGTAATTGAAAAACTGCTCGCGCGGCCGCGCGGCGGGCCAGGAACGTCCGCCAAGATCATTAAGAACCAAAAACGGAACGTCCTCCTGGATCAAGAACGGAAATGTCCGCAAGTCTTCGAATCCTTTTTGAGACACCGGCGGCCCAGGAATAAACGTCGGCACTGGCAGATCGGTCGCGGAGATGTCAAATAATGTCAGGCAGACGGCACCCGTCCCGATTCGTCCCGCACTACACAGAAATGCAGGACTGACACGCAGGTACTCGAAGATCACCGCCAGGGCGGTTTCTTTTCCCAATGGCTGAAGGGCATTGACCACTTGGATCACGTTGAGCGGGTCGTAGTGTTCGGCACCCAGATGCGGTAGCTGATTGATCAACCGGAGCAGCGGGCGTAATTTCCGTTCAGGTGGTAGGCGGTCAAATAAGGGCCATAGACCCTTCCTGTCCACGCTGGACACGCGTGACTGCTGATCGAATGTGACCATTCCGAGCGTGGGAAACTCGTCAAGCGCATTTGTTCCGTAGCACCAGAGCACTCGACCCTCCAAGTAGCGACTGCGCTCCGAGGAGAGGATCAAATCAGGTCTCCCCAAGATCGCCTCCACATCCGCCATGAGCATTCCCTCGGTCACATGCTCCAAGGCCTCACACCACGCTCGGCGATCACGCAGGATTTCCGGCGGCACGTTGACAATAATTTCCTGAGCGCTCGACGTCTGCGGCGTTTCCGACGGCATCGGCGGCGCGGACAGTTCGCAGGCAGCAACCAACCAAATGAGGAGCGGATGAATCATGACTTATGGCGTTCCAAAAAGGTCTCCACTCGCAGCTTACTGAAAAAGAGTCCATTTTTTCGTCGCAAAATGGCCAGGACCACAGTCGCACCACTTAGTCCGCAACCGGTGGTGATAGAAATCCGCTCCCAACCCCTCAAATAGCACCCCTCCAAGGTTGGGATCCAACGTTGGCAAATCGCCTGCGGGCGCTTCGCCTGTACCTTCAGACCAAGGCGGGAATTCCGCGACGTAGTTCGGGAAAAACGCGACTCGTCCATGAATTGTTTGCGTCCCTTGCGTGCGCGGACCGTAGTCGACGGTCTTGAAGTAATCATCCACGTCACCACCAGGAGCGATGTCGCCTTTCTTTACGTCGAACACCTTCCCATCGACGACCTGCCAGCCTTCATAATACCGGCGATAGCGCTTGTCAGGCGGCACGAGGTCCTTGCCCTCGCAACTAACTGCCGAATTCGTCATCGTGACTTCTTGAATAATCCAGCCGTTGACCCCTGGTGCCAATTGTTTCCACTTCACGTACCATTCTACCTGACCATAATCCGGCAACTTTTCCGCGGCACCGTACTCATACTTTAATCCTCCCGCGAAATTTGGGTCTCCCCCGTTTACCGGGGCGGCGGCCGCAGGCCCGGCTTCGCCCACGTCGCCTGCGGTATCGCAGTTATTGCACGTGTAGCCAAAGGCCAGCGACGCCGGTGTCTGACCGCCAGCGCCGCCGCCGGGGAGGGAGAATCCAATCGTGCCGTACAGGTACTGGTCGTTCGGATCAAAGCGCCAAGGCGACGTGTCAAAGCGGACGGTTCCCTCCGGGAAGACGTACGATCCCGAACCTGGATTCACCAACGTGTCGTAATGATTGAGAAACACGCCACCGGTCGAAGGCAGCGTGCCACAGCCTTCCGCCGAAGCGGCTCTCGGGAGCGTGGTGAGTGTCGTAGCGGACGGAACAGAAGATGAGCAATTCGGCGAGCTCGCAGGGCCGATAATCCCGGTTGGAGAGGCGGAAGGCGCGGCTGGTCGTACAAAGCCCGCCTCGCCCGTCGAGGCGGGTGCCAGTTGTGTGGAAAATGTCGCGGCGGGAATCCCTCCACCCACTGCAAGGGCACTACTTGGAATCGATGGGAGAGTGGTCCAAGGTGGAGTGGTCGAGATTGTCGTGTCCAGCAGTGAGCTTGTGGAGGGTGTGGTGCCATCGGCCGAACTCGAATCACCTCCGATCATACCTCCGCCGGACGCGTCAGGTTCACCACTCGCAGCGGCTTCGTCCAGCGGATCGACTGATTCTCGAGTGTCATTTGCGGAGTTGGACGTTTGCAAATCGGACGACGATTCGGCTTCCAGATCAAACCAAGCCAGCGACCGACCGAATTCACTGTGCAATTCGTCCACCAGCCCTGGCGGGAGTGAACCACGCGATTCATTGCTGGATTTCCGCTCAGCGAATTCGCTGGGAACAGTGATCGGAGCAGGAGTCTCGGAAGGAACCCTCGGTGCCGAGGAGTGCAATTCGGATGACACTTCGCGACCTGTGTCTGATGCAGCATCTCTCGCCGGTGTCAAAAATCGGCACAACGTCTCAGGCGCTGGGATGCCCGCTTGGTTCAGCAATTCACGAATCAGCGTCGGTCGACCTAGCGAAATTTCCCGGCGGTTTTTTGGCCGACGTGAGGAACAGCGCTGCACGTGCGGGAAGCGCGGCAGTCCCGATGACATCACCGAGGAGCAGTCGCGGCTCCAACGGATCGATCATCGTCAACGCCGTCAACTCACGTCGACGAGTCTTGCGACGTGCGATTCGGGTGCCACGGACAAACAGGAACTGCAACCACCCGCCGAAGTCGCGTTTGTCACTTGACTGCATGGCCTCTCTCTCCAGAAAAGAGTGAGAGTAGCTCCCGCATCGAAACCAGAACTGGGGGATTCAATGATGGGTGGGGTCTATCCGGCACCTCAGCCGATGTCCATCATGTGCGATCACCAAGCCGAGTCTCCGCTTGCCACGCATCAGTCGCTGCCGATACACTCTTCCCATCGTTGATCGGACGAACCGAGTTTCCAAACCTGATTTGCAAGGAACCTGCCATGAAACGTTGTTCGATGAGTGCATTGGCTTCGATGTTCGTGTTCGTGGTGACGGTCCGGGCCGACGAGCCAGTGGCCAAGCCGGCTGAGAAGGAAGCGCTGTCGAAAATCGCCATCGGCGAACAGGCTCCGCAGTTCAAAATAAAGGACGCGAATGGCAAGACGATCGACTTGGCCGAACTGACGGCGAAAGGGCCGGTCCTCGTGCGGCTGACCTGTGGTTGCACCGGCTGCGACAAGGAACTGGCATACTTCCAGGAATTGCACAAGGCGTATCAGGACAAGGGCCTCACCAGCCTCGCCGTGTTCAAGGAACCGGATGCCAAGGTCGAATCGTACGTGAAGGAAAAGAAGCTCAACATGCTGTACGCGGTGGACACCAACGGCAAGAGTTGGGAGGTCTTCCAGACGAAGACGATGCCGACCAACTTCCTGATTGAAAAGGGAGGCAAGATCGTTTCGATCGCGGCTGGGTGTGACCCGAGCGGTCTGGTGGCAAAAAAGCTCTCCGAGAAAGTCGCCAAGGTCGTTTCCACCGAGACAGTCGACGTGCAGAAGAAGGTGAACGAGCAAAAGCCGGCCGTGGAAACGAAACCGGACGCGAAGAAGTGATGCCCGTAAGCCTCGACATTTGACGATTCGCTGCCATCACGCCGCCCGGCCACGGGCGGCGTTTTTTGTGCGCCATCATGTTTCACGCCCGAAGACGTGGCCGCCACACAACCGTCGCGGCCCTCGCAACCGCACCAAGCGGCGTCGCACACCCGGCGACCGGCGGTTGTCTCCGCGAAACATCTTCGCTGGCGACTGGCCGCCGCGGATGAGATAAGATTCCCCAAGGCCGCCGGTGCGCTCGCCCGGAGCACTCTCCGCACGCGTGCACGTTTCGATACCCATCCAAGACAAATCTGCCTCACGGATCGAGCGATGATCGACGTCGCGAACCTTTCAAAATCATTCCTTGACCTGCGGCGTGGACACGTCGTGGCGCTCGACCGTGTCACGTTTCGCGTGCAACCCGGCGAAGTGTTCGGGCTGCTCGGACCAAATGGAGCCGGCAAGACGACCTGCCTGCGGATCCTGAGCACCGTGCTGCGCCCCACCGGCGGCGTGGCCAGAGTGGCCGGGTTCGACGTCAGCACCAGTCCGGCGGACGTGCGGGCGCGGATTGGATTCATGTCCAACAACACCGGCATCTACGACCGCATGACGGCGTGGGAGATGGTCGAGTACTTCGGCCGGCTGTACGGCATGAACGAAGAACACCTGCAGGATCGTCTGCGAGAACTCTTCTCGACGCTGCAGATGATGAACTTCAAGGACATGCTCGGTTCGAAAATGTCCACGGGCATGCGGCAGAAGGTCTCGATCGCCCGCACGATCATCCACGATCCGCCGGTGATGATCTTCGACGAACCCACGTCGGGCCTCGACGTGCTGGTCGCCCGCGCCGTGTTGCAGGCCATTTCGTCGCTCAAGTCGCAGGGCAAGTGCATCATTTATTCGACTCACAACATGCGCGAAGTCGAAAAGCTGTGTGATCGCATCGCCATCATTCATCGCGGCCGGATTCTGGCCCTGGGCACGCTGGAGGAATTGCGAGCCGCGCATCGGCAGGTGGATTTGGAAGAACTGTTTTTCGAATTGATCTCCCGGGACGACGAACGGGTGGCGCTGGCATCATGATGAGTTGGAACAACGTACGGCTGATCTTCCTCCGCGAAGTCCGCGACCAGTTGCGCGACCGGCGGACGCTGTTCATGATCGCCGTCCTGCCGCTGCTGCTGTACCCAGCCCTCGGCATCGGCATGCTCGAATTGACGCTGCTGTTCTCCGAGCAACCGCGGACGGTTGTGCTCCTTGGGGAAGACCACTTGCCGACGCCTGAACTGCTCGTCGGGAATCGGTTCAACTCGGTCTGGTTCTTGATCCCCGACCAGGCGGAAAAACTCGAAGTCATCACCGAGCGACAGGTTGCCGATGCCGAGCTCGGCACGAACGCTGAACCCGACGAGCGCATCCAGCGCCTGCTCGCGCAGGCTCGCGCGATCCATCGCGAATTGCCGCGCCAGCAGGAACTCGACCGGGCCGTTCGCCGCGCCAAAGACGATTGGACCGCCAGGTTCGAACGCTGGAACCAGGCCGTCGATCGCGGAGAAGCCCGAGGCACGCCGTCGCTGGACGTTGTCGAAGCGGAGATCGAATATCAGCGGCTGAGCGAAAAACAACGCGAGGGCAAGCGCGAGCTCGGAATGCTGTTCGCCGCCAGTGGCATGCAGGTGCTGGTCATCATCCCGCTCGAACTGAAAGCCAAACTCGAGGAACTGACGCGCCGGATGCAGGACCGCGAACCATCCGAAACCGACCGGGCCAGCTATCCGCACCCCGAGATCATCTACAACGAAGCCGACGACAAATCGCTGATCACTTACAATCGGGTCCGCGACGTGCTCAATCAGTGGGAGTCGCAGATCCTCAAGCAGCAGCTTGCGCTCGCGCAGCTTCCCGCGGAATTCACCCACCCGGTGGAACCGACGCCGACCAACCTCGCGATGGACGAACAGCGGGCCGCGAACGTCTGGGCCAAGTTGTTCCCGGCTCTGCTGGTCATCATGTCTGTCACGGGTGCGTTTTACCCGGCGATCGATGTTGGCGCGGGAGAAAAAGAGCGCGGTACGATGGAGACGCTGTTGATCTGCCCCGCCACGCGAGCCGAAATCGTCCTCGGAAAAGTCTTCACGGTGATGTCGTTCAGCGCGATGACCGCCATCCTCAACCTGCTGAGCATGGGTTTGACAGGTCGTCACATGGTGACGAAAGCGGGCAGCTCGTCGATGTCAGCGATCGGCGACCTCTCGTTTCCTTCCGCCTCGGCGATCGTGTGGGTGCTTATCCTGCTGGTGCCGCTGGCATCGTTGTTCAGCGCTCTGTGCCTGGCCCTTGCCACGTTCGCCCGCAGCAGCAAGGAAGGCCAGTACTACCTCACGCCGCTCTTGATGGTCACGCTTGGTCTGACCGTGTTCTGCATCTCGCCGGGTGTCGAACTCACGCCACTATACAGCATCCTGCCCGTGGCGGGTCCTGCGCTGCTCCTGAAAAAAGTCCTGCTGGCTCCGATCGCCATCGTGAACTCGACGCTCTGGTTTTACGTGCTCGTCGTCCTCGGCACGTCGATTGGCTACAGCTTCCTCGCGCTGTGGTGGGCCATCGATCAGTTTCAGCGGGAAGACGTGTTGTTCCGCGAGGCCGAACGCATCGAGATCGGTCTCTGGCTGCGACAGGTCTTGCGCGAGAAGGGGCCGCTGCCGAGTTTCTTCGAGGCCGGCTACTGTTTTGTGGTTATCATTCTGCTGCAGTTCGCGGCGATGAAGGCGCTCGGTCAGGCATCGATCCGCACGGCCGTTTCTGGTTGGCTGCCGATCTCGAAGGCACACCAAGCGTTGTTGATCCAGCAACTCGCACTGATTGCAGCGCCGGCGCTGTTGATGGGCGTGATACTGACGACCAGCCTCCGACAGACGTTTCGGCTGCGGTGGCCGGACGCGAAGCTGTGCCTGATCGCCGTCATCCTGCCGTTCGTGCTGCATCCGCTGAGCTACGAACTGTCCGCCAGCCTGCAGTGGTTTTTCCCGCAGTTGCCGGACGACATGCGCGAACGCTTGGCGCGGCTGATGGATCTGCGACAGCCGCTGTGGGCCGTGATGCTCGTGTTCGCAGCGGCTCCGGCCGTGTGCGAGGAACTCGCTTTCCGCGGCTTCATCCTCAGCGGATTCTCGAACTCCCGCCGCAAGTGGCTGGCGATCGTGCTGTCGAGCCTCACGTTCGGCATCTTCCACATGGTGCCGCAACAGGTTTTCAATGCGTTCCTGCTTGGGATGGTGATCGCCCTGATCGCGGTGCGCGGGAATTCGATCTGGCCCTGCATGCTGTTCCACTACGTTTGGAATGCCCTGATGCTGCTGCACAGTCGATGTGGTCAGGAATGGTGGCAGGCAGTTGGGGGCGATTCGATCTTCGCGCGGCTGACCGAAGGGCAGTTACGATACCAGTGGCCGACTCTGGTCGCGGCCTCGCTCGTCGCCGTGCCGTTGCTGTCTTGGCTGACACGCAGTTCGAATCGCCCGCGAACCGACACGACGTGTGCCGGCGAACCGATACCCGCACTGGCACCAGCGCTCGCCGTGGCCGGTTCGGAATCGTGTTCGTAGAATGTCCCTGGTCCTCCGGGGAATAGCATGTCGATCCAGATCACGCTCCGCGCTCGATGGGTGTTTCCCGTCGAGGCGCCGCCAGTGGAGAACGGAATCGTTGAGATCAGCGACGACCGAATCGTGGCCGTGCACGGCGGAACCGATCCCCGCGCACGCGACCTCGGCAACGTGGCGATCATCCCCGCGCTGATCAACTGCCACACGCATCTGGAACTGAGCGACGTCGGCCAACCGCTGGAACCGCCCCTGCCCTTCCCCGCGTGGATTCGCAGGCTGGTAGCTCATCGCCGCGCTCGCACGATCACCGCGGAGCAGGCGGTGAAACTCGGCCGTCGCGAGTGCCTGCGATCCGGCTCCGCGTGGGTGGGGGATATCGTGCAGGAGGAGAGGTGCGCGGTGGATGTTGGACGGCGAGTAGACTTCGGAGAATTTGAAGATGTGGTACACGGGACAAATCGCGTGATGTTTCGCGAAGTGCTTGGCCTCCGTTCAGACCAGCTCGATGCTCAAATCCGGATCGCGCGTCGGTTTCTCGAATCGAACACACCGCCATCCACCCGCGTCGGCCTCAGCCCTCACGCTCCGTACAGCGTCCATCCCGACCTGATTCGCGCGGTGGTAAACCTGGCGATCGAATTCGCCGCCCCGCTGGCTATCCACCTCGCGGAAACGCCAGCCGAACTGGAGTTGCTTCGCGACGGGACGGGGGAGTTGGTCGAGATGCTTCAACAGTTTGGAGTCTGGTCGCCGGACGCGATCCCGCGCGGCAGCCGTCCGTTCGACTACCTTTGCGACTTGGCTGCGGTGTCGCGTTTGCTGGTGATTCACGGCAACTACCTCGACCGCGAGGAACTCGATTTTCTGGCGGCGTGCCCGCACATTCACGTCGTGTACTGCCCGCGCACGCATGCGTACTTCCAGCACGAACCGCATCCGTGGCGAGACATGCTTTCACGGGGGATCGGCGTGGCGCTGGGCACCGACAGCCGGGCATCGAACCCGGACCTCAGCTTGTGGAACGAGCTGCTGTTCCTGAACCGTCGGCATCCCGACGTCCCGCCCGCGACGCTGCTGCATCTGGGCACGCTTGCCGCCGCGACCGCGCTCGGTGTGAACGACATCACCGGCAGCCTCGTCTCCGGCAAGCTGGCCGATCTCGCCGTGATCTCGCTCCCCGCGATTGGCGGAACCGACGCCGCTGCGCTCTTGTTCGATCCGGGCAATCGAGTAGTCTCCACGATGGTGAGTGGTGAGTGGTGAGTGGTAGGTGGCTGGCGGCGAGTGGCCGCGAGTGCCCTTCTCCGAATCGTGTCGCATGTCTCAACAGAAAGCATCCCCGGCAGGCGAACGCATCGAGCCGACTCGTTGGTTGTGGACGCTGCTGGTGCTGGGATTGGGAATAGGGGCGCATGCGCTAAGCATGCAGACGCTCCTCGAAGACCCTTCGCTCGCCAGCAGTGTGATGAGTTCCGGCCTGTGGCAGCAGCTCGTGCGAAGCCTCGGCGGGACCGTGGTCGCGGCGGATGGTGCGGCCACGGCACGGCTGGAGTTGACTTCGATTTTGATCCCGGAGCTGGCGTTCGCGGTCGCGGCGTGGCTGACCTGTGGCTGGTGCATCGCTCATTGGCGACGAACCAGTTTCGCAACGACGCTCTGCGACTGGGGCCGCTACGGCTGGCTCTGGTGGTTTCTGCCGTGCGTGTGGGAGTTTCTGCGGTTGACCGCCTTCTGGCTCGACTCCACGACGCTCGCCACATTTCTGATCGCCACGGCCGCGATGTGGCAGGCGATGATGATCGCGGGCTGGATCACGACGGGGTGTTGGCTGGCTGGGAATCAGAGGTTAGAGGTCAGGGGGCAGAGTTCAGAAGTCAGTGGTCAGTGGTCAGTGGTCAGTGGTCAGTCGCTGGCACCACAATCGGCAGACCACGATCCACGATCCCCGATCCACCACTCACCACGCACATTTCCCCTGCCCCGCACCGTCTGGCTGGCGATGGCTGCGTACTTTGTCACGTTCGCCGCGATGAACGTCGGCCTGTGGAATTCGCTGCTGATCCCCCACGGAGATTCGGCGATGTACGAGGAGCATCTGTGGAATCTGCTGCACGGGAAGGGATTCCGCAGCTACCTCGACAACGGGCGGTTGTTTCTGGGTGAACACATTCAGGTGATTCATCTGGTGCTGATCCCGATCTACGTGCTCTGGCCGTCGCATGTGCTTTTGGAACTGTGTCAGTCGCTGGCTCTGGCGCTGGGGGCGATCCCCGTGTTCCGACTGGCCGAACGGCACACCGGATCGCGCCGCGCAGGCACGCTGCTGGCGATTGCCTACCTGCTCTACTTCCCGATGCAATTCCTCGACATCGCGATCGACCTCAAGACGTTTCGGCCGAACTCATTTGAGATTCCGTTCCTGCTGTTCGCCCTCGACGCCCTGGAGCGCGGTCGAACACGATCGTTTCTGGCGTGGCTGTGCCTGATGCTGCTCTGCCAGGAAGATGCCGCGCCGGTGATTGCGCCGTTGGGAGTGTGGATAGCGGTGCGGGGGCGAGGATGGAGGAGTGAGGATGGAGCATCGCGATCCTCCCTCCTCCCTCCTCCATCCTCGGATCGAATGCTTGGTTGGGGGCTGGCAGCTTTCGGCGTGATCTACACGATCCTCGTGATCAAGCTCGTGCTGCCGTACTTTCGCGGCGGGGCGGATGTTCATTTTGCTCAGTATTTTGCCGACCTCGGCGGGTCGTCAGGTGAGATCGTGCGGAAAGCGTTTGCTCAGCCGGGGTTGTTCTTGGGGAAACTCTTCAACGTCAACTCGGCCGTCTTCGCGATCGCGTTGCTGATGCCGGTGGGGTTCGTGTCGCTGCTGTCGCCGGGACGGCTCGCCGTCGGATTGCCGTTGTTCGCCGTGCTGTGTCTCAGCCCAATCACGAACAAGCCGTACCACCACTTCCACGCCCCGCTGGTTCCGATTGTGATCTGGTCCGCCGCCGCCGGGCTGGGGCATGTGCCGGGACTTTGGAGTACGTTGCGGGCGAAATGGAGACGAGGATCGAGGATCGAGGATCGAGGATCGCAGGTGCCAGTGGAGCGGCGGATTCCGCCAGCGGCGATTCGTGCAATCCAGCGCAGCTTGCCGGTGGTGATGGAGGATGGAGGATGGAGGATGGAGGATCGAGATACTGGAGTGGCTGTTGGCCATCTTCGATCCTCCATCCTCCATCCTCCATCCTCAACATCCCTCGCCGCGACATGGGCAATGACCTGCTCGCTCGCGACGGGCCTGTTCATCAGCCTCAGCCCGCTCGGCATCACGTTTTGGGATCCGCATTCGTCCGGGTTCTGGCGAAGACTCTACGTGCCCGGTCCGCGAGCGAAACTGATGCCGCGCGTGCTGGCTCAAATCCCAACGTCGAGCCGCGTGGCGTCCACGGACTTCGTCCACCCCAGATTCACGCACCACGAGCGATCGTATGATTACAGCGATTACCGCCCGATCGTCCCCAACGACACCGAATACATCGTCATCGACACGCAACACCCGTACAGCACGATCAAACGTCCGGACGACGTGAAGGAGCTTCGCGAACAACCGGATGCGTGGCAATTAGCCCCAGACGAGACCGGCGGTTACTTCATCGTGCTCAAACGAAAGCCAAGATGAAACGGCAGCGAAAGCCAACACATAACGACAACCAAGTGGTTGGTTGCGTTCATGCATGGCGCGGACGATGCATCGATTCGAAACGCCGTGCAACCTCGATGGCGCGGGATTACGAACCGGACAGCTTGAGATCGAATTCGTTCTTGCCGTCCTTCGTAATGTTCACTGACAGGTCGGAGAAATCGAGGGTCGTATAGCGTTCGGGAACCGCTTCCTTGAGTTGTCCCGAAATGCGCAGTTGCTCAACGTCAATCCCTTCGCCACCGGCCTTGACGGGTGAGCCATCGGGCATCGTCAACTTGCTGACCAAAACTTTGTACTGTCCAACGACAGTTCCCGACTTGGCTCCTGTCTTGACTTCGAGCTTTCCGTTGCCGTCGGTTCGACCGCCGCTTCCCGCGAAACCCTTCGGGGCGGCACCCTGAAAGACCAGCGTCACGTCGGCATCTCCCAGCGGTTTGCCATCCAGTGAGACAGTCCCCCTGGCAGGAACCAGATCGAATGTGGGTTGTGCAGGACCACCACCACATCCAGCCAGAGTGACAGCGCAGGCGAAGAGGATGGCGAAGTCAAGTCGCAACGATTTCTGCATGGTGTCAAACTTTCGAAAATTGCAGCCCGGCCGACCTTGTCAGCCGGGCTGTGGATCAGCGTCTTGGCAGGACGATCAGAAGTTGGAGATTTGCCGTCCGTCGCGTCCTCGATTCAGAAACAGAAAGACGCCGTAGTAATCGACATTGTCGTTGATGAACTTAACCGCTCCGTCCGCCATCAGGAAGTGGGCTCCGCCGGTGTGATAGCTTCCGAACTGCCACGCATACTGGCGAAAGGTGTTATTGCAGTTGTTGTCGTAATTGATGGCCCCGTAGCGAAGACCGGTCGCAACAGATCCAGACCCGCAGGCCGACGCCGCCAGCGAAGAGGGTGTTCGCCCGTGACAGCATGTATGGACACCAGCACCCCAGTAAGGACCGAACGACGCCGACGTGTTTCGCAGTGACGTTGCCTCTCCAATCGCAATCGTGTTGCTGGTTCCATCTGTGATATCGCCGACTTTGGCCGCGCCGTCGTTGCCGAAAACGCCACGTTGGTCGGCGGCTGTCCCAAGGTACGATGCGTTGTAATCCGTGTATTCTCCGGTGGAGAACAGGTAGTTGCTGCGCCGGACTCCATTGCGTGAATAAAAATCACTCGGCGTGTTTGGATTCGAAGTCACTTCCTGACCACCATCCGGATCACTCGGGCAGATCATCGCGGTTAGCTTTGTGTTGTAGACCGGCCTATTAACACTGTCATTGCAAGTGAATCCCGCCACTGGTCGAGTATACGGAGCCGGGTTTGATGCGCTAGAACACATGCTGAAGTTGTACAGGTTGTAAAGTGACTGTTGGTCCAGGTACGGCAGCAACAGGACCCAGCCCGTCGTATTCAGGACAGGGACGGTAGCGTACGGAGCAGTCGTCGGTGGATTGGGGTATCGCCCAGACATGATCAACGCGGGCGGGAAAACCTGCGACCGATCATGATAGTTGTGAAGAGCCAGACCAAACTGCTTGAGGTTGTTCCGGCATTGCGTGCGCCGAGCGGCTTCGCGAGCCTGTTGCACCGCGGGAAGCAGCAAAGCAATGCGGTCGCGCCCACCGCGCATCGAGCCGCCGGAAGTTGACCTGGCCTCCGCATCGCCTTCCGTTGCACGAGGTATCCGTGAGGCACGCGACCGTGTTGTGACGTTGTCGCGCTCCGCCGAGGCATGGGGGCGGTTGGGCATGATCCTGATGGCGCATGAATTCCGCGACGAAGCGGACGCTTGCCTGCGTCAGGCTTCGAAACTGGACCCTCGCGAGTTTCGCTGGCCGTACCTGCTCGGTCTGCATCGGTCGGTGAGTCGCCTTGACGAGGCGATTTGGCACTGGCAGAGGGCGGCGGAGATTCAGCCGAGCGATTCCGTCGTGCGATTGCGTCTCGGCGAGGCGTTCTTCCAGCAGGGGCAGATCGAGCAGGCGGCGGCGCAGTTCAACGAGGCCGTGCGAATCGCGCCGAGCCGACCGCGCGTCGCGCTCGACATGGCTCGGCTCGCGCTGGCACGGGGCGACCCGACCGGCAGCGTGGACTGGGCCGAAGCGGCGGCGAAGCTGGCTCCGGAGTGCGGCGAGATCCACCGGTTGCTCGCGCAGGCGCATCGACAAGCCGGCGATCTCGAGGCCGCTCGCGCCGCGTTCGAACTCGCGGACCGCTTCCCGAACGATCTGGGTTGGGACGACCCGATCGCCGCTGAGGTGCTGGCGCTGCGTCGAGACGCTCACGCGATGGTGCAAACGGCCGAGCATCTTCTGCAGCAGGATCAGTTTCGGCAGGCGATCGCGCTGCTGGAAGCCGTGCTTGCCAAAGACGAGCGCGAACCGCAGGTGTTCGCGGTGCTCGGCCGGGCCCTCGTGCAGGCCGGGAAGTTTCCGCGGGCGGACGAGGTGCTCGCCCGCGGTGTCGCTCGGCACCCGGATTCTCCGGACGTGTGGTTTCAGCGCGGAGGGGTGCAGTTTCATCTCAAGCGGTTCGCGGCCGCCGAGGCGTCGTTCCGCGCGGCGATCGAACGGAAGCCGGACTTCGCGCTCGCCCACTTCAATCTGGCCCACGCGTGTGAACAGCAAAATCGATTCGACGACGCCATCGGATCGTTGCGAAACGCGATCCGGTTCCGGCCTGGATATGCACCAGCTCACCTGAATCTGGGCCGACTGCTCCTGAAGCGCGGCGAACGCGACGCGGCCCTCGAACACCTTCGCCGTGCGGAAAAACTGGACCCCGGGAACGCGATCGTGAAACGTCTGCTGAACGAGGTGGAGTCGCCGTGATCGATGAGATCGGCTCGTTTGTCGAAGTCGAAGATGGACTGGACCTTTCGACGTCACGGCTGCGACTCTAGCCGCGTTCGGTCGCTCCGTCCCTCGACCAGCAGGTACTCGCCGCCCGCAGCCAGGTTGCGGAACGTCTGTTCGCGGCCCGACGGCCAGCGCACGACAAGCTCGGCGATGCCAGGGTCATCCCCAAGGCCGAGCACGAGCAGCCGCTGATTGCTGGCTTGATAACCATCCCCGCCGGTCAACTGTTTGACTCGGGATCGGCCGGCGGCGGTAAAGCGGAGCACGGTGCCGATCGCGTCGCGGTTGGATGCGACTCCGCACAGGCGCAGCGTCACCGAACGACCCGTTTCCAGCGTTCGATTGATCACGAGCGCTGCCGGCATTTCGAGGTTCGAGACGGCGAAGTCCTCGCGGCCGTCGCGATTCCAGTCGAGCAGCGCCAGGCCGCGGCCAAGGAGTTCCTGTCGAAAATAATCGCCAAGCTGACTCGGCGGCAGTTCGACGAACTGGCCGCCTCCCGCGTTGCCGAAGAATTGGGCTCGCATGCGATACGGAATGCCGTGGTCGCTGAAATCGTCCACGTGGCCGTTCGCCACCACGAGGTCGGGCCAGCCATCGAGGTCGGCGTCGAGGAACTGCGTGCCAAAGCCGAGCATGGGGAGGCTGGGTTCCTTCAGTCGCGCTGTGCTCGATGCATCGTTGAAGATGCCGCCCGGCTGCAATCGGTAAAGCACGTTGTACTCGTTGTGGAAATTGGTGACGAACAGGTCGGGCAGTCCGTCGCCGTCCGAATCGTCGATGGCGATCCCCATGGACGCCTGCGCCCGGCCCTCGGAGTCCACGGCACATCCGGAGATGATCCCCTGCTCCACAAACGTCGGCAGGTCGCCCGGGCGCGACAGGCGGTTGAGGAACAGAAAGTTGGGAGTCGTATCGTTCGCGACGTACAAACTCAGCCGGTTCGATCCGTCGAAATCCGCCGCGACAAGTCCCAAGCCCTTGCCGTCGGGAGCCTCGATCCCCGCCCGATCGCTGATGTTTTCGAACGTGCCGTCGCCGCGGTTGAGGAATAGCCGATCCTGCTCAGCGGCGAACACGGCGGGCGAACAAGTTCGCGGAGCGTTGTTGCGTTGCTTGTCGTGGCATACCAATTCAAACGGCTCGCGGCCGCCGAGGTACGTGACGTCGTAGATTTCGGGCAGACCGTCGGCGTTGAGATCGGCCAGCATGCAGCTCGTGGACCAGTGGTCGCCCACGACGCCGGCGGTGACAGTGCAGTCAGTGAACGTTCCGTCGCCGTTGTTTCGATACAGGCGGTTGGAACCGATGTTGGCGACGTACAGGTCGGGAAAGCCATCGGAGTCGAAGTCGCCGGCGGTCGCGCCGTGGCTGTAACGCTCATCACCGAGCCGGGCGCGGGCGGTCACGTCGACCGCGCCGCCACCTCCCAGGTTTCGGAACATGCGGTCGAGGTATTTCGTCTGGTTCGGGTCGGGCGGCCAGTCGCAGCCTTGAGTCAGATACAGATCGGGCCAGGCATCGACATCGAAGTCGATGACCGCCACGCCGCCGCCGGGTCCCTGCCAGATGCGCATGCCGGGCGCGGTGGAGTCGACTCCCTTGTGATACGTGAATTCCAGCCCGGCCTCGGGCGCGATATCGTCAAAGGTCACGCGGTCCATCCAGCGCGACTCTCGATGCGACGACACAGGTCCAGCCGTCGATCGCCGCGCTCTCCAGACGGGCAGCGGGAAGTCCGACAGTTCAAACTGCACGGCCAACTGCCCGGCGGGAAGGACTCGCGGCGTGTCGCGACCCAGCGTTGCAAACAGTTGCTCGGCGCGGACCCGCAGATCGCGGCGGCCGGTTGTCGCGGCCAGCGCCTGCAGCCAGCCCCATGATTCCCAGGGCCGACCGAGCGCCGCGCACAACTCGCCCGCCCTCTGCAGCAGGTCCACGCGGCCTCCGTCGAAATGGACCAACGCGAGCGTCTCTGACAGCGCGATCAACTGGTCGGTTCGCGTTTGGACGACCTGCAGCCGTTCGTGATCGCCGAGTTGCCGAAGCAGCACGGTCAGTTGGTAATGCGCGTGACGCATGTTGGGATCGCGTCGGATCGCTTCGACGTAGCAGCGCACCGCGACAAGCGGCTCGCGCTGCTTTTGGGCAAAGCGACCGCGAGCCTCCCAGATGTCCGGATGCTTCTCGGCGGCTGCCGGAAGCGAGGCGTTCCATTTCAGGAATTCTTCGTTCTGTTCGGAGTCCACCAGGGCGCGGCCGAAGCCGGCTTGCGCGTCGAGGCCGAACGGCGACCGTTCCATCAGCTGGCGATACAAAACGAGTGCCCGGGTAACCTCGTGGCGATAGAGCGCGTACCGTGCGGATGCCTCCAGCAGCAACGGGTCGTTGTGCACGGAGCCGCTGAATCGCTGGATGTACTCCGGGTTGTCGTACACCTGCTCCGCGTCGCCGAGCAGCGCGAGTTCGTGGGTGTCGAACTGACCGGATTGAACAATCTCGAGGTACAGCCGGGTGGCTTCGAGTCGGCGACCGGCCAGCGCCATGAGCAGGGCCAGACGCTTGCGTGCCAGCAGACTGCGCGGGTCGAGTTCGAGGATGCGGCGGAAACGGCGTTCGGCGTCGTCGAGACGATTGAGACGGAAAAGGATGTCGCCGGCATTGCCGATGGCGGTTTGAGCGGCAGCGCTGCCGTCGTCGCGGACCTGTTCCAGATGCGCCAGCGCGGCCTCCGGCTGATTGGCGTCGAGTTCGACTTCGGCGGCGGCCAGTCTCGCGACGGACGACCGCGCGTTGCGCGAGACGGCTCTCTTCGCGAGTTGCCGCGCCTCGTCTGGCCGACCGCGCGTCAAAGCCCTTCGCGCCGCCTGGGCCAACTGGTCGGCGGAGGGTTGCGTAGCCCACCAGGCGGCAAAGGCAACCGCCGATGCCGCGGCGGCCATCACGAATCCAGACAGCCACCGGCGAGCCGACGTCACGGTTTGAGATCCATCACTTCGACGTCAATTGGATGTCGTACGTGCCACCGGCCGCGGGAACCTCGTACGTCAACTGCGAATCGGTGCCCGATGTGTACTTCAACGGGATCGACTCCATGGCTCCAACGTTCATCGGCGGTTCCTTGAAATCGGGGGGCAGTGCGGAGCCGTCCGGCTTCACCAGCCGGCTCACGGTGACGCGATACCTGCCCGGAATCGCCCCTTTGCTCGACTTGCCCGCACCAATGTCCGTGTTGAGCTCGTACTTTCCCGATGCGTCGGTGCGACCGATGGCACCTTTGAATCCGGCCTGCGTCTCGGGAACGAAAGTGACGTTGGCATCGGACAACGGCTTGCCATCAAGAGTGACAGTCCCGCTGACCGGGACGGATGCGGCCAGCTTCGGTGGAGCGGGCACTCCCGATGAGCAGCCGTTCACGCAAGTCAGCAGTGCCGCCGTCAAACACGCGACCAATCGACCACGCTGAGCCGCCATGATTCCTCCTGTTGCTGTTTCCGAGTAGATGGTTGCCATGCTGCGAAACGAATCTCAAGTTTGAATGGTTGCTGCGGCGGCGTAGCATATCGGCGATTGTCTCGGTGGTTTCGACTGAAAGTCCGAGACATTGACGAAAGCATCGCGCCGACGATCCGTCGTTGCCGCGACGGCTGCCATGTCACGTTCTCCAACCCCGGATGCACGACTACCGGAGGAAGCCTCCAACACAACACCGACCCCGCTCCGCAGTGGGAAGCGGGGTCGGTCAATTCCAAGAATGGTTGTTCTAGAAATTCCCGACCTGCTTGTTATCGCGCATGCGATGCAGTGCCAGTAACGTGTTGACGTCGAGGTTTTCGCTGACAAACTTGACGGCCCCATCACCGAGCAGCATGTGGCAACCGCCAACGTGCACGCTTCCGGGGGAAGCCCAGTTCACCAGACGTCCCGGCTCCGGAACAAAACCGGACGAGCCGCTCGGCCACTTCGCGTCACCAGCGCCACCGCCCCAGTTGTTGATTCCGAGCGACCACGGGCAGTCCATAGCGATGCCAACCTGCACGTGTCCCGCATGTCCCCAAGCCGGGGGAACGCCGTTCCACACGTTGCGGATGGTCTCGGTCACCATGGCCGTGTTGCTCGTTCCATCCTTGATGTCATCAAACTTCGTGCTTGAATTCGAGGCGAAGATTGAACGCTCCACGTTGGCAAGGAGGCTGTGAGCGTACCCTTGGTAGTAGTACTCACCATACCAGACGTTGAAGTCGTAGTTCGTCCGGGCACCGCCGGCAATCGTCGCGCTGATCGAGTAGTACTGGTTCCTGCTCTGGTAGAAGAAGTCATTCGGGTCGGACGGGCAGAGCAAGGCCGTCAGCTTGGTTTGTGTGACAGGAGCGTTCGAGTTGGGATTTCCGAGAACTTCACCCGAGGCATAGGCACCATAAACGTACGACCAACTCGCAGCACTGTTGAAATTGTATTTGTCGTACAAGGTCGCTTGGTCCAAATACGGCAGCAGCATGAGCCACCCCGTGGCGTTCTGGTATTGCGGGGGTGTCTTTGGAGTGGGGTTACCGTAGCTCCAACCAACGAAACCAACTGACAATCGCGACGGTGGCAGGAGTTTGTGGCTGTCGAAGTAATTATGAATGGCTAGCCCAATCTGTTTCAGATTGTTGCGGCATTGAGTCCGACGGGCGGCCTCGCGAGCCTGCTGGACTGCAGGCAACAACAATGCGATCAGCACCGCGATGATCGCGATTACCACCAGCAATTCGATCAACGTGAACGCACGACGCAGTCGCAGCATGCCAGACTCCTTCCTCAAAATGAGGAACATGGGGAACATTGTGACGACGACAGGGAACTCCTCGCTTCCAGCGAACTGACAGCTTCGCAACTTCCAGGATGGCTTGACCAAGCTGGACGTATTCTGCGCTTCCGATGTATCGATTGTCAAACATGCCACTTGGCACGGTCGTTGGCAACGCCACTTGGAGGGCACTTTCGAGGGTGAGCACGCCCCTCCCTAACCGTACGAATACGGTGAGGGACTCATTTCTGTTGGTTACATTTCTTCGGAGTCGCCAAAAACCCCTTGACCGGTTCTGGGACGGGAGCACCCCATCCCGCGTCCGATCGCACGGCGATGCGAATCTGTGCCCAAACTTCCTTCGGCGATGTCCAGACAAATCGGCGAAGGCAAGGTCCATGCCATGTCATCGCAGCCGATGAGCGAAGTTGAGCTAACTCCCGTCGGGGAAGTCGCTTCGATGGGCCAGAGAAAAAACGGCCTCCGGCGGTCGAGTGCTCGATTGCTGTGACGTCTTGCGAGTCTGCTCGCAACCAAGGCACCGGCACCCTCGTCGATCGCCATCGGTCGAGCGATTCTTCCTGAAGCGCCGGGGCAACACGACGTGCTCGTCAACACTACGTCGACGGTAGTCCCGCAACCTGACTTTCGAACGGTGCCAGCTCATTCCATGGGAGCGGCCGGAGTCGGTGCGGCGGCGGGAGTCGGGACCTGAACGCCTTGGTGACTCGTCACCGGTACATCGTACCCGGCCGCGCTTGTATTGAGGTCCACCGCTCCGTAGTCCTCGCCGGTCACGAACGCGTTCGGTTCCTGTTCCTTCACGTCGCTGTCCCAGGCGTGGCTGCGAGCCCAGGCCCGTCGCAAGGCGTCGTCGTACGCGCTCGGCGACCACTCCCCTTCCAGGAGGTGAATGTTGTTGAATTCGAGCAGCGTCCCCTTGCGATAGTGAATGTCCGTCACGGCCTTGTTGTAGTTGATCAGGCTTGAGAAGTACGCGATCTCCGCCGCCGCCAATCGGGTTTGAGCCTGCAGCAGCAGGTCCAGGGTCTTGCGGCCCGCCTTGTATTCCGCGTCGAAAGCCTGCAACTGCCGTTCGGCCGCGCGGCGTCGATTGAAGTTTGTCTGAGCGGTGACGTATCGCCAATCGAGCGTCTGGAAGGAATTGGCCAGCTCGTGACTGACCTCCAGTTCCTGGACGGCCAGCACCTCGCGAGCCTTCGCCAATCGCAATTCGAGGTTGCGGACCTGTGTGTGGGCGTTGCGCAGACCGAGCGGCATCGAAAACTCGAAGCCGGCGTTCCAACCCGTTTGCTGGGCTCGCAGCAAAGAAGTGTACGCGCTGTTGAATGGGGCGCCGGCCGTATCCGCGATTCGGCTGTACAGCCGATCACCGAAGCCGTTGAGATGATAGTTGGTGACGAAGTCCAGCCGGGGATTCGCCAGGTTTTCCGCCGCCGCCATCTGCAGGTCGAGGCTCTTGATGTTCCACTTCTGTTTGCGCAGCTCCTCGCGGCGCGTCATGGCTTCGGCCAGGCAGACGTACCACACCGGCACAAACTCCGACGTCACCGGCTCGTCCCCCGGGCGGATGATCCTGCCGTCGTTGACGGGCAGGCCGATCAGCCGCCGCAGTTGGATCTCCGTGTTGTACACGTTCTGCAACGCGTTCTCGGCGCGAGACCGGGCGTCGAAATAGGTCTCCCGGGCTTGAGCCTCGTCCGCCGCACCGCCTCCCGCCGCCTGTGCGATCTGCTTGGCATAAACCTCGCGCCACGTTTGCAACGCGCTGTTCCGAGCGACAATCTCGCTGTCCCACGTCCGGTAGGCGAGATACAGGTCCCAGTAGGCATCCTCGACATCCTTCACCATGTTCCGGACGTTCGCTTCGAAGTCCGCAAGCGCAATGTCGGTGTTGATCCGGGCGATCAGCACACCTTGATTCACGCCGGACACGCCTTGAATGTTGGTTCCGATCGGCCCGGCAATGCGTGTGAATTCCGTTCCGGCTCCAGCCCACAACGGGTGCCGGTAGTCGAAATTGACCGCCCCTTCATACGCCGACGGGAACGTGCGGAAGAACGAGTTGCTCTGCGTGTACTGCCAGTTGTGAGTCAACCCCAGCGTGGCACCGTACGCCGTGGCCTTTTGCAGGTTGATACTGGCGTCCGCCTGATCGGTCACCTGTTCTCCCAGCGGACCGACACCGAAGTTTCCGTTGGAAATGCGTTCCTCGCCGCTCCACAACAAGCGAGTTGTGAGCTGCGTGTCAAAGGCCGCCAACGCCGATTCGACGCCGCGGTTGCCGAACAGCACGCCCGATTCCCGGATGGCCGGGTCGTACACGGATTGCACGCCGTCCGGATTCGAAAAGATCTGGCCTCCCCCCGACAGGAATTCATTGCGAGTGCGGACAATCTTGTTGTTGGCCAGCGCCGTGTGAATCGCCTCGGCCACCGACATGTCCCAAATCTCATCGTGGCTTCGATCGCGCAGCGTGCGCGGCTTGGCGCTGGAACTCACCTTGTCCGACGTCGGCTCGTCCACGCACGGATACTCGATGGCCGTGGCGTAGTCCTTGTAGTACGCCAATTCGGCGTCGCCGAAATACCGCAGACGCTTGTCTGGTCCCATGCATCCGGTGAGCATCGTTCCGGCCAGCATCCAGCTCACCAACTTTTTCCAGGCCGCTCGAAGACGGGTACGCCCTGTCGAGCCTGTTCGCGACGTCGAGCCGCCGCCCGAGCGAACCGCCTCCATCGGATTCTCAAAATCCCTGCGCATGGACCCTCCCTGGTCGAATGGCCGGACGGCCGCGAATCGCAGCCACCGCCTACGTCAGCCGGTGTTCAACCGATTCTCCACGATCCGAACTGTCGTCGTCGGAGCCAGTAGCCCAGCGCATTCGCCCCAGACGGAGTCTCCGTGCAAGACAGCATCGTCATTATCGGCGGAAGAAGGCTCAAAGTTTGAATCTTTGGCAGCATCGGAAAAGTTTCACACCGGCGACTCGTCGGTCGAAGAGTTCGATGCCTCGGCGGATTTCGCCGGTCCGCGATCGCGAGGGACCACAGCAACGTAAGGCTTGCCGAGCAGCTTCTTGACCAGAATCGTCTCCCCCGCGTCGTTCCCTTCGATCGCGTGCCCGATGAACTGCAGCGCGTATCCGATAACGAACGCAGCGAGGGCCCACGTCCACGGTTGCTGCTGGATCAGCCACACGACTGGCAATACGAACGTCACCGGCAAACCGACCAGGTGAAATAGTTGGTTCCCCGGATGCTGATGACGCTCGATGTAGTTGCGAAGGACCTGCATGACGGACGAATTCCTGACGTCTGAAGGGTGAGATTCCGGCGGTTGAAACGCGCGGAAGCATCTGTTACCGTCGCGGCGCTCATGCCAGTCGGACAGCGCATGGGCATCCTACCGCCCTCCACCCTCGACCCTCAACCCTCAGACATCCACGCCATCATGTCGTACCAAGTCACGCTGATTCCCGGAGACGGAACCGGTCCCGAACTCGCCGCCGCGACCCGCAAGTGCCTCGATGCCACGGGCGTGAAGATCGATTGGGACGTGCAGGAATGCGGCATTGAAGTCATCGAGGCGCAGGGGAAGATTCCCGAATCGGTCTTCACCTCGATCCGCAAGAACAAGATCGCGCTGAAGGCTCCAATCACGACGCCGATCGGCAAGGGATTCCGCTCCGTCAACGTGGCCCTGCGCCAGGAACTCGGCCTCTACGCCTGCGTTCGACCGTGCAAGACCTACAAAGGCGTCCGGTCGTATTATGACCGGACGAACGTCGATCTCGTCATCGTCCGCGAGAACACGGAAGACCTGTACGCCGGCGTTGAGTTTCAGGCCGGCGACCCGAAGACCGCCGAACTGATCGCGTTCATTAACTCGGCTTCGACGGGGAAGAAGATCAAATCCGGTGCGAACACGACCGGCGTGAGCATCAAGCCGATCTCCGTCGAAGGCACCCGCAACATCTGCAACTACGCGTTCGATTACGCGGTGAAGCACCAGCGAAAATCCGTCACGTCGATCTGCAAGGCGAACATCATGAAGTTCACCGACGGCCTGTGGTACGACGTCACCCGCGCCGTGGCCACGGCCTACGGGTCAAAGTTCGAGGACGCGAAGCTCGCCGAAGGAGTCAAGCCCGACTCGCAACTGGCCGGCAAGGTCGCCAACGGCAGCGGTGTGCAATACATCGAGCGGCTGGTGGACAACATGTGCATGCAGCTTGTCCAAAAGCCCGAAAACTACGACGTGCTGGTGATGGCCAACCTGTACGGCGACATCCTGAGCGATTTGTGCGCCGGCCTCGTCGGCGGCCTGGGAGTTGCCCCCGGCGCGAACATCGGTCCCGACTCGGCCATCTTCGAAGCGACCCACGGCTCGGCCCCGAAGTACAAAGGCCAGAACAAGGTCAACCCGACCGCGCTCATCCTCAGCGGCAAGCTGCTCCTCGAACACGTCGGCGAAACCGCCGCCGCCGCGAAGCTCGAACGAGCTGTCGCCAGCATCATCGAAGAAGGCCAGCACGTCACCTACGACATGAAACTCGACCGCAATGACCCCACCGCCGTCGGCACCCGCGAAATGGCCGACGCGATCTGCAAACGGATGACGGAACTGGGTTGAGTCCGTTCTCCCCTCGCCCCCTTCGGGGAGAGGGGCCGGGGGTGAGGGGGCGAGCATCTCAACCTCTCTCGTCAGGTTCCGTCACCGTGACCGAAGCCGAATTCATCGCGATCATTTCCGGCCAGCGATCCGACTTTGTGGCTGAAGCGCAACGAACGGCGCTGCGGATCGGCTCGTGGTTCTACGGAATTGGGGTTTCACTTCGAAATCGGTCCTTCGACTTCGGTGTGAGGCGGTCTCGTCGTACGCCCGTTCCGGTCGTGAGCATCGGCAACATCACCACCGGGGGCACGGGGAAAACACCGTTCGCGGCGTTTGTGGCTGGGTGGTTCCGGGAACACGGCGTGCGAGTCACCTTCGTCAGTCGAGGCTACCTCGCGGCCGAGGGGCAACCGAACGACGAGGCCCTGGTCCTCGAACAACTCTGCCCGGACGTGCCGCATCTCCAGCAGCCCGACCGCGTCGCCGGAGCGCGACGGGCGGTCGATGAACATCACGCTCAGCTCGTGATCCTCGACGACGGATTCCAGCACAGGCGATTGCACCGTGACCTCGACATCGTGTTGATCGACGCCCTCAATCCGTGGGGTTTCGGCCACCTGCTCCCTCGCGGCTTGCTGCGCGAACCCGTTTCGTCGCTGCGCCGATCCGACCTCATCGCGATCACCCGCGTCGATCAGGCTTCGGCCGAGCAAGTCGGCGCCATCCGACAGCGCATCGCGGCGATCAAGCCGGACCTGTCGATGATCGAAGTCGCGTTCCCGCCGCTCCGGCTCGTCAACGCCTCGGGCCAGACGGCCGGACTCGATTCGCTCCGCCGCCAGCCCGTCGTCGCATTCTGCGCCATCGGCCACCCGCAGGCATTCTTCTCGATGCTGGAGCGCGAACAGTTCGACACCCGCGACACGCGCACGTTCCCAGACCACCACGACTTCACCTCAGCCGACGTGGCCGATCTCAACCGTTGGGCTGAATCGTCGTCCGCCACCGCCGTTGTCGTGACACAGAAGGATTTGGTCAAACTTCGCCACGACAACCTCGGCGGCCGTCCCTTGTGGGCCGTCGAAATCGGAGCCAGAATCGTGGCTGGTCAAACCGAGTGGGAGTTCGCCGCCCAAGCCATCCTCGCGCGGGTCAGACCGAACGGTTTTGAACAGAAGGCAACGAAGTGAACGAGGGAGATTGACCTTCGATTCCAAAGTGATTGTGGCACCGGCGTCCCGCCGGTGTGATGATGACGTGGATTGACTCACCGGCGGGACGCCGGTGCCAAGGGGCGATTGAGTTTTCATCACCGACTTTCTTCGTTCGCTTCGTTGCCTTCTGTTCAATCTCTGTCGGAAGCAATTCCATGCCTGAGCACCATCCGCCGCCGATCAGTCGCGAGGCCGTGCGGGAAATTGAGCGGCGAGCCATTGCTGAACTTGGTCTGCCGGGCGTCGTGTTGATGGAGAACGCGGGACGGAGCACGGCCGAACTGTTGCTGCGGCTGGGCGTGGCCGGTCGAGTCGTGATCTGTTGCGGCAAAGGAAACAACGGCGGCGACGGGTTCGTGATCGCGCGGCATCTCGACATCGCCGGAGTGGCGACTCGCGTGTTGCTGTTCTGCAATCCCGGCGACGTGACCGGCGACGCGGCGATCAACCTGCGGGTTCTGCAGGTGGCTGGGTTCTCGATCCGCGAGTTCAGCAATTCGCCCGACGCAAACGAAGTTGCCGACGAGTTGGCAGCAGCCGACTGGATCGTCGATGCCCTGCTCGGCACGGGCACGCGAGGCGACATCCGCGAGCCGTACGCGACGGCGATCCGAGCAATCAGCGCGCGACACGCCGCTGGCGTGAAAGTACTGGCCGTGGACCTGCCGTCCGGCCTCGACTGCGACATCGGCCGTCCGCTCGGTCCATGCGTTGTAGCCGATCACACCGCGACCTTTGTCGGCCCGAAACTCGGCTTCTCTGCCGTCGGTGCCGCGAAGTTCACGGGCGAAGTCCACGTGATCGGCATCGGAATGCCGCGGGCGTTGGTCAATGGTAGCCGGTGAGCGGCGATGGCTGGATGGCGATTGACGCACCGGCGGGACGCCGGTGCGACGGCTGTTTCGCCGTTGATGTCGGTTCCAGCTTGCCTGGACGAACTGAGCGCCACGTTCGCGTGTCACTCAAACCGTCCACCGTTCACCGTCCACCAACTTCCGCCGTCCGGCCAATCATCTATAATCGCCTCGGCCGAGCCACCGGCTCGGACATCAAGCCCATCGGAAATCGAAAATCGGAAATCCAAAATGGCTGAGCAAGTCGTGTTGGCGTACAGCGGGGGTCTCGACACGTCGGTGATCCTCGGCTGGTTGATGGATGAAGGGTACGACGTGCATGCCGTGTACGTGGACTTGGGCCAGCCGTGCGAGGATCGGGAGGCGATCCTGGCGAAGGCGCGGAACATCGGAGCCAAGTCGGCGCGGATCGTGGACGCGCGCGAAGAGCTGTGCCGCGACTTTGCGTTTCCCGTGCTCCAATTCCAGGCGAAGTACGAGGGCATTTACCTGATGGGCACGTCGATCGCCCGGCCGCTCATCTCGAAAGTTTGCCTGCAGGTGGCGCGCGAAGTCGGTGCGAAGACGTACGCCCACGGAGCCACCGGCAAGGGGAACGACCAGTGCAGGTTTCAACTGGCGGCCGAGGCGCTCGATCCCACGATCAGAATCATCGCGCCGTGGCGGATCGAACGCTACCGGAAGGCGTTCCCCGGCCGGACGGAAATGATCGCGTATTGCGCTGACAAAAAGATCCCGGTCAAGGCATCCGTTTCGAAACCGTACTCATCCGATGAAAACTGCCTGCACATCAGCTACGAAGCGGGCAAGCTGGAAGACCCAACTGTGTACGGGTGCGAACTCGTCGAGTTCGGCATGACCGTGTCGCCGAAGCAAGCGCCCGACGCGGAGGAGCGCGTGTCGATCGGGTTCGAATCGGGAGTCCCCGTCACGCTGAACGGCCAGCGTCGGTCGGCTCTGGAGATGGTCACTGACCTCAACCGCATCGCGGGACGGAACGGCGTCGGGCGGATCGACATGGTGGAAAACCGGTTCGTCGGCATGAAGTCGCGCGGCGTGTACGAAGCTCCCGGCATGACGACTCTCTACGCGGCTCACGCTGTCATCGAAGAGCTGACTCTCGACCGCGACCTGCTGCACCTGCGAAACCGCCTCGCCCCGGAAGTCGCCGAGATGGTGTACTACGGTTTCTGGTTCGTGCCCAAAATGGACGCGCTCATGGCGTTCAACCGCGAAACGCAGAAACCCGTGACCGGCGAATCGACGCTGGGTTTGTACAAAGGCAACATCAGCGTGGTCAGCCGTCGCAGTCCGAACAGCCTCTACGACGAAGCCATCGCCAGCATGGAGGCCGGCGGCTCGTACAACCAGACCGACGCCGAAGGTTTTTTGAGAATCATGGGCCTCCCCAGCCGCGTGCAAGGGCGGGCGCGACCGAGGACGTATTGATTTCGTAGGGCGAGCGGCTCGCTTGCCCGTTTCCCAAATGAACGACAAAGCAAGCGAACCGCTTGCTCTACGATTCTCCCGTGCCCGGACGAACATTTGCCATCGGCGACATCCACGGTTGCGATGTGGCCCTCGAAACGTTGCTGGCGAAGCTGGCCCTCACGGCGCAGGACAAAGTCGTCGTGCTGGGAGACGTCGTGGACCGCGGGCCCAATTCGCGACGGGTCATCGAAACGCTCATCGAACTCCAGTCGAAGTGCCAGCTCGTGCTGATCATGGGCAACCACGAAGAAATGATGTTGAGTGCGTTGGAAGGCGACGAATGGATGCAAAGCTGGCCGGCTTACGGCGGCACAACCACGCTCGCGTCGTACGGCGACGACCCGGCGAACATTCCTCGCGAGCACCTCGATTTTCTCTCGTCCGGCCGCGACTTCGCCGAGACCGAACTCGACATCTTCATCCATGCATCGCTTGATCCGCGTCTGGAACTGCCCGCGCAGCCGCCGGAGCTTCTGCGCTGGACGCACCTCAGCGGGAACGAAGCTCCGCACGTCTCGGGCAAACGCGTGATCTGCGGCCACACGCCGCAACTCCCCGGCCTGCCGCTGTCGTTTCCCGGCTGGATTTGCATCGACACCGCGGTCTTCAAGCAGGGTTGGCTCACGGCCCTCGATGTCGATTCGGGCGAGATCCACCAGGCATCGCAATCGGGCAAGTTCCGCAAGGGGACGCCGACGGTGTAGGCAACTCGTTGAGGCCAAGTCACCGACGCGGGGCCTTTCGATATTATGGTTGCGACGGCACGGGGTCCGCCGTTCCGAGCGGTACGTTTGACGTGCATGATTGGATGCGACTGAATGTCAGAACCAACCCGTGCCTGATTCCGTATCGCTGGACTGCTTCAATCGAGTAGTCGGAGCACGAAGGGTGGAATCTACACTGAACGTGTCCTTTGAGCATGGGACGCCCGAAGCGTTGGTAGGTCTGTACAAGGCTGACGTAGACCCGTCCAGTGAGTTGAAGCCCCGGACTTCGGCACGAATCCAGCGTGGCAAGCGCAAGAACCACAGCTACACCCGCCAGGTAGGTCGCGGGGTGCGTCAGGCGTTTGCGCAGTGAGGGCATTTTGCGCTGGCGCGCAGGCGGCTGTTCCCGCAACTCGCACATCGGATCAGTTCTCCCTGTGGTCTTGAGAAAATGTACAGAATCAAGCCAAGTAAACTCGTGGCCATGACAAGGATCATCCACAGAATGGAACTGTCCATCCCGCGAGCCTTGGCGTCACGAGCAACCCAAACCAAGAGCGCGATGTTCAGCGCGAGAATTACCACCGGGAGGAGCATGAAAACACTACACGCGGCACATCCTGGCCGCTGTCTCTGCATCTCCACCACCCTATTGTGCCAACACACCCAGCCGAGCGAAGTTCATCATGAGTCTCCTTGGTTGAGAATTGAGTGGACGGTTCCCCGACGAATGGCCCGAGTGAAGACTTGTGGCCAAGAATAAACACAAGTTGACGCGGACTTTCAAGCGAATGAAGTCAGATCGTTTAGCCGCAACGCCGAAGGCGTGCGCGCTGTGGCAGCCGTGGATGGGGCCCCACTGAACGGCGCGCAGCCCTGCGGGCTTGCGGCTAAACGATCGGCTACACCAGCCCCCGGCTCTTGCGCCAGAACCACTCTGTCGTCATCAGCACGACAAACGCGAGCATCAACCAGGCATTGTCCCACAGCGTCGTGCGGCTGACCTTCGTGACCACGGGATTGAGGCCCGACTTGATCAGGCTTTTGAGGAACTTGCCCAACTGCTCGGGAGGCACCGCCGTGCCGCCGGTGATGCGGGAGAGTTCATCGAGCAGCACCAGATCGGCGGCGGGGTTGTGCAGTTCCAAATCTTGTTCGTACACCATGAATCTCATCTGTGCGCCGCCGAGAGGTTTCCCGTCCTGAGTCGCTTCGACGCGGACCTTGTATTCGCCCGGCTGGCGGGTGTCGGTGAAACGGCCCGTCGTGTCCGAGCCGGTTTTCTGCGGAGTCACGGGCCAGCGTTGATCGGGTTGCTTCGGGCCGAGCACTTCGATCGTGAACCCAGCGTCCGTCAGCGGACGCTTGTCCGGCCCGCGCGCTCCGACGGTGATATCGAGCGGCTGCCCCGGGCGCAGGCGGCGCGAGCCGAGTCGCACCCACACGGCGTTGTCCCCCTGCTCTTCTTTGTGCGCCAACCACAAGATCGTCTGTTGCCAGAACTGCTGGTGTTCGTCGGACTTCCCGCCGAGGTACCACTGGTAAGTCGTGTCGCCGGCGAAGGCCAATGTCCGCGTGCGGCCGAAGTCGAGCGAAGCCAACAGCGGAATCCTGCGCTCGTCGCCACTCTCCGCGATCGCCCGCGCGAGGTCCTTCAATTTCAATTTGTTCGCGCCTTGCAGCGGAGGCAGCGACTTCCAGCGATCGAGATTCTTGTCGGGAGCGTCCAGCCGCATGATGAAACTCTGCAGGCCGAACGCGGTCGGCACCATCTTGAGCGGTTCGTTGAAATGCAGGTCGGGTGAAATCCCCGGGCCGTTCTGAATTTCGCGCGAATCCATTTCGACCGGCAGCACGTCCGCCAGCGGCGATGTCGCGTAGCCGCCGGGTCCGAAACTGCGGAAGCCGCCGGTCATCATCAAACCGGCCCCCTGCTCCACCAGCTTGTTGAGTTTGCGGAGCAGGTCCGGCCCGAACGACCGCGCGGGGACGTCGCCGATGATGAACACATCGTACTTGCCCGCCTCGATCCATTTCGCGTCGATCGGCGTCGCCGCCTGCAACGGACCCTGCCGCACTTCCTGAAAGTCCACCTGAATGTCGGGCGAATCGTTGATGTACCTGAGCCACTTCTGCTCCGGGCGCGGCTTGTCGAAGTACGCCACGCGCACGCCTCCCTTCAGCACGGTCACGTAGGTCGAGAGCGAATTGTTGGTCTTCACCGGTTCGCCTTCGAGCGGCAGCACTTCGACCGCCAGCCGGTATTCACCCGGCTGATCGGGGACCCAGGACAGTTCCGTGCGAAGCGTGGCTTCGTTCTGATCGGTGCTGATTCGGACGGGCGGCCCGACCGGCTTCATCGGCGTGGTGACTCCCGGTTCGACGGTGGATCGGTCTTCGATGAGCATCCGCACCGCGAGGTCGCGCTTGTCCGCGCCGAGAGCACGCACCTTCGCCGAGGCGATGAGCGTGTTCTTCACGAACACCGTGGGACTGACTTCGAGGTCCTCCAGGATCAGGTCCATGCCTCCGGTCAGGCCCGACGCGCCGAAGCCGACCGTATGGATGGGAACCTGCAGATCGCGCAGCAGGTGCGCACGGTCTCGAGGGTCGATGTCGAACGGCGGCAACGCCCGCTGCGCCCCGTCCCCCATCAGTAGCACACCAGCCAGCCGCTTGCCGGTCGTTTGCTTGCGAATTTCATCCAACGTCAAGCCGATGGCCGTTTGTTCGCCGTTCGCTTCGGGAGGCAAGGTTTCGACCGCGACCACTTCCTTGTCGAATTCAAACCGCCTCAGATCGACTTCGTCGGCGAGCGCTTTCAATTCCGATTCAACACCGGTGAGCGTGTCGATCAGTGACTTCCGCCGCGTGGCCCCCGCGGGGCCGTCGGCGATGTTCATGCTCCGGCTGCGATCGGTCGCGATCACGAACACCGATCCCCGCTTGTCGGTCGCGGTGGTTTCGATCGCCGGCCGCAGCATCATCCACACCAGCACCAGCCACGTCGCCAACCGCAAGCCGACAAGGACTCGGCGATGCAACGCCGGCAGCGCGGACAGCCGCTTTCGATAAGCGTGCCAGACCACGAACAACAATCCCACCGACACCAGCGTCACGACTGGCCAGGGCCAGATGGGTTCGAAGGCGAAATGCATGGCGGATCGTGGATGGCGGATAGTGGATCGTGGATGGATTGAAGAGTGAAGTGCAAGCGAAGGTCGGGTCGCGATTTGTCTGCGCTTGCGCGTCAGGCTTCAATTCGACAATCTGCCAATCAACTCTCAGTTCACATCCCCGGCGTCATCGCGGAGGAGTTCCGCATCGTCTGGCAGGTCCTCGATCCCCAACCCGCTCGTTGCGCCGCTGGTCCGAGGCCGGAGGTACAACTTGATCGGCACTTCCTTAAACGGCAGTTCCTCCTGCAACACGCCCAGCAGGTAACGCTGCCAGCTCTTGTCAAACAGTTTGGGATGGTTGCATTTGAGCACGATCGTCGGCGGCGACGTTGCGACCTGCGTGCCGTAGTAGACTTTGGGCTGCTTCGTCGCTCGCATCGGCGGGCGGTTGGCGAGCACGGCGGCGCGGATCACTTTGTTGAGTCGCGAAGTCGAGACCCGCAAGCGGGCTTGCTTGGCGATGGTCTGCGCGAGGTTGATCAACTTCTTGACGTTTCGCTCATCCTTCGCCGTGATGAATGCGATCGGGACGTGCCGCGTGGAGGGAAAGGTTTCAAGGAGGTACTTCGTCCACGCCTCGGTCGTCATCAGTTTTTCGCCGGAGAGGTCCCACTTGTTCACGACGAAAATACACGGCTTGTACTCCTCGAGGATTTCGTGGACGAGTTGCTTGTCCACGGACGACACCGTTTCCGCCGTGTCGAAGAACATCAGCACGACGTCGGCCCGGCGGATGCTGCGTTGCGCCCGCAGGAGGCCGTAGTATTCGATGTCGTTCGCCAGGCTCTTTCGCTTCCGCACGCCCGGCGTGTCGATGGCGATGAACGATTTGCCGTCGAGTTCGAACCGCACGTCCACGCTGTCGCGCGTGGTGCCGGGAATCTCGCTGACGATCATCCGTTCGGTCTGCGCGAGGGCATTGATGAACGTGCTCTTGCCGACGTTCCGCCGCCCGACGATCGCCAGCTTGAGTTCCGGATCGGCCGCGAGTTCTGATCCGGCGGACGCCTCGGCGTCGTCGGCTGCCGGAAGCAGTCGCAGCACGGCGTTCATCAGCTTGTCGCGATGCCGATTCTGTGTTGCGCTGGTGGACACCAGCTTCGTGCTCGCCAGCCGATGGAATTCGGCACTCTCCTGTTCCAGCCGGTCGGTGTCGCATTTGTTGACGACGAGGAGCACCGGCTTGCTCACCTTCCTCAGCCGCTGCGCCACTTCGCGGTCCAACGGCATTAGCCCGGACATGGCATCGACGACGAACAGGATCAGCGTGGCCTCGTCGATCGCCGTCTGGATTTGCCGCTCGATGTCGTCGCTGAGTTCGTCGGAATCGACGATGCCGATCCCACCGGTGTCCACGAGTTCGAAGTACCGGTCATCGACGTGCATCAGGTACGCGACGCGATCGCGCGTCACGCCCGGCGTGGGTTCGACGATGGAAATCCGCTTGCCGGTCAGCCAGTTCAACAGCGAACTCTTGCCCACGTTGGGGCGGCCGACGATCACAACTTTGGGAACAGACATCGCACGCTTTCCAGCAACTGGTTCAGCAACGGGTTCCCAAGCTCCAGCTTGGGAACCCGCCTTTGCGAAGCTCGGCTTCGCGCGGCAGACGGAACGAGTACGCCACCGCCGACGAAGCGGAGCTTCGAGCGTAGGCGTTCCCAAGCTGGAGCTTGGGAGCGAGAAGGGAAATCCGACTCCCGACCCGACAGGCAGGCATTCTACGGGGTTGGGGTGATCGTTTACAGTATGCTCATGCCAATGACCTTTGCTGATGAACTCGCTGTGTGGGGCCCCAACGCCGGACGGGCCGCGACGCTCGCTGAGGCTCAAACTTACTGCCGCCGGCTGGCGACGAGCCACTACGAAAACTTTGTCGTCGTCTCGTGGCTGTTGCCTCGACGGTTGCGGCAGCACTTTTTCAATTTGTACTCGTACTGCCGTTGGGCGGACGACTTGGGCGACGAGGTCGGTGATACAGCCCGTTCCCTGGATTTGCTCGCCTGGTGGCGCGGCGAGTTGCAGCGATGCTACGCGGGTGAGGCGACGCATCCGGTGTTCGTGGCGCTCGGTCAGACGATTCGCGAGTTCGACATTCCCGCGACGCCGTTCGAGGACCTGCTGTCGGCATTCGAACAAGACCAGACGGTCCGCGACTACGACACGTTCGATCAGCTTCGCGACTACTGCCGCCGCTCCGCCGACCCGGTCGGCCGGTTGGTGCTGCACCTGTTGAGGCAATTCAACGAGCGATCGGTCTCGTGGTCCGATTCGATTTGCACCGGGCTGCAGCTTGCCAACTTCTGGCAGGACGTGGCCCGCGATTTCGATATCGGCCGCGTTTACCTCCCGCGCGAGGACCGCGAGCGGTTCGGCTACACCGACGACGACCTGCGGCGGCGGATCACGAACAACGCGTTCGTCGAACTGTTGCGGTTCGAAGTCGCCCGCGCTCGCGACTTCCTGCGGCCGTGGAAATCCACCGGCCGGGCCATCTGGAACGGCCTCTCGTTCAAGTCCGAAGTCGAAATCGAGCTGTTCGCGCGCGGCGGCCTGCGGATTCTCGACCGCATCGAAGGCATCGGCTATCGTGTGTGGGACCAACGGCCCGTGGTCACGAAGTGGGACGCCGTGCGATTGTTCTGCGGCTGCCTGTGGCGCACGTGCCGGCGGCGGGTTCTGCCACGGAAAATGACTCGCACGTCCCCTCTCCCCTCCGGGGGAGAGGGTTAGGGTGAGGGGGCGGAGTTCGAGTATCGCCTTCAGGCGACCGGCTGAAGCCGGCCTCCGGCAGCAGAGACGACCGCCCCTCACCCCCGACCCCTCTCCCCCTGCGGGGGCAAGGGGAGAAAAGTATCACTCATGAAAGCCATTCAACTCGAGCAACCGAAGCAATTCCGACGGATCGACGTGGCGGAGCCGTCGCGACCAGGTCCGGGCGAAGCGCTCGTGCGCGTGCATCGCGTCGGCATCTGCGGCACGGACATCAGCGGATACCTCGGCAAGATGCCGTTCTTCAGCTACCCGCGCATCCCCGGGCACGAACTCGGTGTTGAAGTGCTCGAAGTCGGCGAGGGGGTCGTGAATGTGAAACCGGGCGAGCGTTGTTCGGTCGAACCGTACATCAACTGTCAAAAATGCTCTTCGTGCCGGCGCGGGTTCACGAACTGCTGCGAGAACCACCAGACGCTCGGCGTACACTGCGACGGCGGTCTGCGTCCGCGTTTCATCGTTCCCGCCCGCAAACTGCACACGTCGGCGAAGTTGTCGCTGGAGCAGCTCGCCCTCGTCGAAACGCTCGCGATCGGCTGCCATGCGATCAACCGTGGCAACCCGCAACCCGGAGAAAACGTGCTTGTCATCGGAGCCGGTCCGATCGGACTGTCGGTCGTCGAGTTCTCGAAGCTGAGCAGAGCACGCACGATCGTGATGGACATGAACGCTCAGCGGCTGGAGTTCTGTCGATCGAAGATGGGCGTCGATCGCACGGTGCTGACGAACGGCGACGGCACCGAAATCGAATCGCTCCGCGCGGCGTGTGACGGCGACCTGCCGACCGTCGTCGTCGATGCCACCGGCAGCAACAAGTCGATGGCCCACGCGCTGAACTACTGCGCGTTCGCTGGGCGGCTGGTGTTCGTCGGCATCACGACTCAGGAAATCAGCTTCCCGCATCCGCTGATGCACCGCCGCGAACTGACGCTGCTCGCCAGCCGCAACGCGCTGGCTCCCGATTTCAAGCGGATCATCCAGCTCATCGAAGACGGCCGGCTGGACACGCGGCCGTGGATCACGCACCGCACGGGATTCGACGCGCTGATCGACGTGTTCCCGTCGTACACCCAGCCCGAAACCGGCGTCATCAAGGCGATCGTGGAGGTGGACTGACATGATCCGCTCGGCCGTCACGATCAGTCTGGTGCCGCAGGCTAAGGGCGGACCATTCGTTTTCTGGGACGATCTCGAAGCGGGATGCCGCGCGGCGGGCGAGTTGGGTTTCGACGCGGTCGAAGTCTTCGCCCCCGGGCCGGACGCGATCGCGGCCGATCGGCTGCGGCGAGCGCTCGAAGACGGCCGGCTGAAGCTGGCGGCTGTCGGCACCGGGGCGGGTTGGGTCGCACATCGGCTGACGCTGACGTCGCCAGACGCGAGCGTGCGCGAACGGGCCATCGCGTTCGTGCGGTCGATGATCGACTTCGGCGGGCCGTTCGGAGCGCCCGCGATCATCGGGTCGATGCAGGGGCGGTTCGGCGACGGCGTCGATCGCGACACGGCCCTCGATCACCTGCGCGCGGCGCTCGACAACCTCGGTGAGTACGCGCGCCGGCACGGCGTGCCGTTGATTTACGAGCCGCTGAACCGGTACGAAACGAACCTCGTCAGCACCGTCGCCGACGGCGTGGCCCTGCTCCGTTCGCTGGCGACCGGCAACGTGAAACTGCTCGCCGACCTGTTCCACATGAACATCGAAGAGGTCTCGATCGCCATTGCGATTCGCGCCGGGCGCGGCCACATCGGGCATGTTCACTTTGTCGATTCCAATCGCCGTCCAGCCGGCTGCGGACACATCGACTTCGCGCCGGTCGCGGCCGCTCTGCACGAGATCGGCTACGCCGGCTACGCGTCCGCCGAAGCCCTTCCGTATCCCGATTCGCTAGCCGCCGCGCGGCAAACGATGTCCGCGTTCAAGACGTTTTTCGTCAACTCCTGACTTCACCGCCATGCTCAAGCACACCCTGATCCATCCCAAAATCAACGAGGTCCTCGGCCGCGCGGGGCATCACGCCAAGATCCTGATCGCCGACGGAAATTATCCGGCGTCATCAACGCTCGGCCCGAACGCGGAACTCGTCAGCCTGAACCTGTCGCCGGGGATCGTGAACTGCACGCAGGTGCTCAAGGCGCTGCTCACCGCCATCCCGATCGAAGCGGCGCACACGATGATGTACGAAACCAGCGGCCCCTACGCGCTCGATGCCGATCCTCCGGTGTGGGCCGACTATCGCGCCGCCCTCGCCGCCGTCGGGCTGACTCTCAAGCTGGAACCGATCGCCAAGTGGGACTTTTACAAGGCCGTGGCGACTCCCGACCATGTGCTCACCATTCAGACGGCCGATCAACAACGGTTCGCAAACCTGCTGCTGACAATCGGCGTGCGGATGGACTGAGCGGATGTTTGAATGCCGATTGCTGATTTTCGATTCGAACGACATGAACGATTGGGAGGCAGAGCATGGAACGGCGGGCGTTGGGTAAAACAGGTCTCACGCTGCCGGTCCTGAGTTTCGGGGCGTCGTCGCTGGGGCAGGAGTTTCGAGCGGTGGACATCAACGACGCGATGCGGGCCGTCCACGCGGCGCTCGACGTGGGGATGAACTTCATCGACACGTCGCCGTATTACGGTCGCGGAATGTCCGAGGTGTTGCTGGGCGTGGCCCTGCGCGGCATCCCGCGCGATCGGTACCTGCTGGGCACAAAGCTGGGACGCTATGACGCGGCGCACTTTGATTTCTCGGCGAAGCGGGTCGTCGAGAGCGTGGATGTCAGCCTGCACCGGATGGGCGTGGACTACCTCGACATTTGCCTGTGTCATGACATCGAGTTCGTGGACATGGCGCAAATCGTCGAAGAAACGCTGCCGGCTTTGCGAAAGGTGCAGCAGCAGGGAAAGGTCCGGTTCGTGGGCGTATCGGGCTACCCAATGAAGATGTTTCGATACGTGCTGGACCGGACCGACCTGGACGTGATCCTGTCGTACAACCATTTCACGCTGCAAAACACAATGCTTGGCGATCTGGTGCCGTACCTGAAATCGAAGAGAGTCGGCGTCATGAACGCGGCCCCGTTCTCCGCCCGGTTGTTGACGAACGACCCGCTTCCGAAATGGCACAAGGCCACGCCCTTCGTGCGCGAGACGGCTCGGCGCGCGGCCGAACACTGCCAGAGTCGCGGCTCGGACATTGCGAAACTGGCCGTGCAGTTCTCGATTCGCCATCCCGACATCACAACGTGCGTGACCGGTTCGGCGAACCCCGGCCGCGTGCGCGAGTGGGCGAAGTGGGCGGACGAGCCGATCGACGAACAGTTGCTGGCCGAGGTCCTCGACATTCTGCGGCCGATCCACAACTGGTTCTACGTCGAGGGGCGGCCGAAGAACAACGACGAGGTGACAAAGTAGCCGCACAAGAAAAACTTCCGAAGTCGGCAGTGACTTCGAAAGTTCGAGGGATGTTTGGTCATTTCTTGCGTCACGAAACCGCGGCAAACACCGTTGCGGGTTCGGTCGCGGGAAGCACGGCGTCCAATGCCTCATCGAGGCTGATTTCGCGTCCGTCGGCGCGGGTCTTCAGGTAGCGTTTAACGAAATCGACGGTTTCGTCAACCACGTCGGCCTGGATCAGCAGGAGTTCGCCAACGGGGACAGTTCGCAGTGCGTGGCGCATCGCGTTCGCCCAGCCCTTGATCTCTTCGATCTGGGACCGGCGTCCGCCGCGTTCGGCTCCCTGGCGGAACAACCGCATGATTTCACCGTCGGGGCGGCCGCGGAGGTAATGATCCTCGTACAGGATCACGCGGTCGAAATGGTGCCCCAGCAATTCGCCCTGACGGATGAAGTCTTCGTCGCGTCGATCGCCGGCTGCGCTGTAGAGCACGGTCCGGCGCAGGTGCGGGAACTGGTCGATGGCTTCGATGATCGCTTCGAGCGACGAGACGTTATGGCCGTAGTCGATCACGACCGTGCGACCGTCGAGGTCGAACAAATTGAATCGGCCCGGCAGCGTCTTGAGGTCGGTGCCGAAGCTCAGCAGTCCGTTTCGAATCGTTTGCAAATCGATGCCCAAGCTCCATGCGGCCGCGGTCGCTGCCAGAACGTTGTCGATCTGAAAGCCGATGCGTCCGTTGTGGGTGAGCGGCACGCCTTTGATATCGAGCACGATGGTCTCTTCTTTGCCGTCGGCCAGCACCACCTGTTCGTCCACCAGCAAAACCGCGCGATGGCCCTGCTGGCGGTGTTTCACGACAATTGGGTTGGCGGGAACGCGGGCAAAGTAAACGACGGACCCCGGGCAGTGTGAAGCCATGTTGGCGACGAGCGGGTCAGCGGCATTGAGAACTGCCGCGCCGGTTGGCGCCACGGCGGTGACAATGACGCGTTTAACCTCGGCGAGTTGATCGACGGTTTCGATATCGTTGAGACCGAGGTGATCACCGCCAGCGATGTTCGTCACAACAGCAACGTCGCACATGTCAAAGCCGAGACCGGCGCGGAGGATTCCGCCGCGAGCCGTTTCGAGGACTGCGGCATCAACCGACGGGTTCATCAGCACCGTTTGAGCGCTCAGCGGGCCCGAGCAGTCGCCGGCTTCGATGCGGCGGTTGTCGAGATAGATGCCCTCCGTGCAGGTCATCCCCACGCGGCGGCCGGTTGACCGCAGCAGGTGAGCGATGAGTCGCGTGGTGGTTGTTTTGCCATTCGTGCCGGTGATTGAGACGACAGGGATGCGGCCGTTGTCGCCCGGTTCGAACATCGTCCCGATAATGGCTTCGCCGACGGGACGCGGCTGACCGTCCGACGGTTCGAGGTGCATTCGTAATCCGGGGGCCGCGTTGACTTCCACGATGACGGCCCCTTGCTCTTCCAAGGGACGGCTGATATCGGTTGCGACGACATCGATGCCGGCCACGTCGAGGCCGATGACGCGCGCCGCGTCCACAGCGCGAGCGGCCACGTCGGGATGAACCAGGTCGGTTACATCCGCCGCACTACCGCCGGTGCTGAGGTTCGCGTTGCGGCGAATCACAATCTTCTGCCCGGCGGGCAGGATTGAATCCGGCGTCAGCCCTTGTTCTGCCAGGACGGCCACCCCGATTTCGTCCAGCTTCATTTTGCTCAGGCAAGTTGCGTGATCCTCGCCTCGGCGAGGATCCTGGTTAACGATGTCCACGAGATCGCGAATTGTGTGGACCCCGTTGCCAGTGACCTGCGGCGGTTCGCGTCGAGCTGCGGCGACCAGCTTATGGCCGATTACGAGCAACCGATGATCACATCCTGGGGCGAATTTTTCGACGAGGATCGAAGAGCCTTCCTCGCGGGCTGCAGCGTATGCGGTCATCACCTGTTCGCGTGATGTCAAGTTGACCGCCACGCCTCGACCCTGGTTTCCATACTGCGGTTTCACTACAACGGGAACACCGATCTCCTGTGCGACCTCCCACGCTTCTTCGGCGCTCTTGACCGGATGGCCCTGCGGGACGGGAACGCCGGCCGCATGCAACAATTGCTTGGTCAGCTCCTTGTCTTGTGCAATCGATTCGGCAATCGCGCTTGTGTGATGCGTTTCCGCAGCCCAGATTCGTTTCTGCTTGTAGCCGTATCCGAATTGGACGAGGCTGCCTTCGTTCAGCCGTCGATAAGGAATCCCACGGGCGATTCCCGCACCAACGATGGTTCCCGTGCTTGGGCCCAATCGGATGTTTTGATCGAGTTTGCGAAGTCGCGTGATCTCCGTCGCGAAATCGAATGGTTCATTGAGAAGCGTTGCAACAATCAATCTGCGGGCGATCTCCAGGGCCTCACGACCGACCGGTTCCTCAAGATATCGTACAACGACGCGGTACAGGTGGGGCCTTGAACTGGGAATCGTCCAACTGTCTTCGACGATTGAACCGGCAGCGCACTGAATCTTTCTCGTCAGAAGTTCCAATGCTCTTGCCAACTGACTGGAACCATTCCAAGCCGGAAGCGCCTCGTGCACGTCGCCGAGCGACCTGGCTTTGTCGATTGCGGTGTGAGGGAAACGCTCGTTCAAGCGACACTGAAACGCCAGCGCGTCACCAGAGGATGCCGCGACACATTCGGTCAAATCAACGAGTGCCTCAATGACCGGAAACTTTGCCCAACGATTCGGTCCTCGAAGGGCACGCACTTGTTCCAACTTCATGATGGACCCCAAGATGTCGATCAATCGCAAAAAAATGCTTCGTTCCCTCACCCTCCATGGGAACTGCGATGAATTCGGCGGTCTGCCGACAGAACTGAGTTTGGCAAACCTAGGCGATCCGTTAGGCCCGAGACCTGAATTACCACCTTCTACTTGACTAGATTCTATCGACGGTTACGCAAGTTCTTCCAAGACTTCGAAACTCTTTGCCCGCACCACAGGCACTTTGTCATTTGTGGTCGAACCGATATGCACCGTTCCCTGGACAAAATGTTCAACAGCATTACAAGTTGCGTCAATGTCGCCACTCTGCACGATCAATAGATCGCCGGATCTCAGTGACGCCGTTGCCGATTGCAGTGCGACTTCCATGTCATCTGTTTCATGGACGGAAACGCGCGCGTTTGACTGTGCTAACCCCTGACGAATCATGGAGATGGAGTGCAAAGTGTGAGGTAATCCCATACCGTTGGGGTAAAGCCACACTCGATCAAACGCCTCGCCAAGCAACTGACCTTGCTGAACCAAGTCGACATCTCTTCGGTGTTTCATTTCGCACGAAAAAATGATTCCTCGCTGTCGAAACTTCAATTGGTCGATTGCCAGTGACAACTCCTTGATTGCGGATGCGTTATGACAATTATCAACAATTATGGTGGCGCCATTGAATGGAAACACGTTGAAGCGACCGGGAACGTGGGTGCGGTCCGGTGTAAACGTCGCGAGTCGCTCGAAAATCAACTCGTCGGGTACGTTTAAGGCCCAGCAACAAGCAATGGCGGCAAGTACATTCTGAATTTGAAACCTAATCGTACCGCCTGCAGTTAGTGGAATTCTGTCGACGGGGCAAACTGCTCGCTCTGCATTCCCGTCGCATAGTCTGATCAAGCCATCACGAACGTACACGGCCCTGCCTCCGTCGGTGCAATGTGACTTTACGAGTTCGCTCGTGGAAGTCATTGAAAAGTACGTGACTTTTCCCTTGCAAGCCGAAGCCATCTCCGCGACGTCATTGTCATCGGCATTGAGGATCCCCATGCCGTCTGGCAAGACGACGTCGATGACGCAACACTTGACCTTGGCCATCGAATCGACGGTATCAATGTAATACTCTCCGAGATGGTCGGCGTCCGCGAGATTCAAGACGACGCCAACCTGGCAACGGTCAAATCCCAGTCCTTCGCGGAGGATTCCACCCCGTGCGACCTCCATTACGGCGACGTCGGTCCGCGGATTCAAGAGCAATGCTCGAGCACTTTGCGGGCCGCTGCAATCTCCCGATTCAGTCCGTCTACCGTTCAGATAGATGCCGTCAGTGCACGCCAAACCAACCCGGCGAAATGCCCCTTTGAGCACGTGGGCGATCAAGCGCGTTACGATCGTTTTGCCATTTGTCCCTGTAACGGCGACAATGGGAACGCGACCGGTTTCACCGTGAGGAAACAGCGTGTCAACAATGGCTTCGCCGACTGGCCGAGAGACACCGTCCGACGGCTTCAGATGCATGAGAAGACTAGGGCTTGAATTGACTTCGACGATCGCTCCAGACTGAGATTCAAGAGGTTGCGAAATGTCCCGACAAACAATGTCGACTCCTGCGATATCCAGTCCCACAACCTCGGCTGCGAGTATTGCACAATCGCCCACATCGGCGTGAACGAGGTCCGTTACGTCGGTGGACCAGGTTCCAACGCGCTCGATAAGAACGCGAGCCCGTGCATGCGGAACTGAGTCAGGAACGAACCCTTGCTGCCGCAACTCGCCTAAAACGGACGGGTCGAATTCTTCCGTATTGATGTAATCAAGTGGGGAGGTTTCCTCTTTGCCGCGTCGCGGGTCGGTATTCAATTGTTGTTCGATCAATTTGCGAATCGACGATACTCCGTCGCCGATAACGGCGATCGGTTCGCCACGCGCTGCGGCGATGATTTTTTGTCCAACGACGAGTAATCGGTGCTCCACACCCGGAACGAATCGTTCCACGAGAACTCCACTACCCTCTCGGATTGCGTCAACAAACGCCGCTTGGACCAGTTCACGCGAAGTCAAACCAACGAAAACACCTCGGCCGTGGTTTCCGTCCAGAGGCTTGACGACTACCGGCAAACCAATCTCCATTGCCGCCGCCCAGGCATCATCCGGCCCGCTCACTTGTCGCCCTTTGGGAACTGGGACACCAGCCGCATGCAACAAGGATTTTGTCAGTTCTTTGTCTTGGGCAATGCACTCGGCAATCGCACCTGTGCGATCCGTTTCCGCTGTCCAGATTCGACGCTGTTTGGAACCAGTTCCCAATTGAACCAGGCTGCGGCGTGAATCCAGACGCCGATGCGGGATGCCTCGTGCTCGAGCCGCCTCAACGATCGCCAACGTACTTGGACCAAGGCAGAACTTGTCAGCAAAGTCTCTGAGTCGCCGCACCTCGCCTGCCACGTCGAACGGTTGATCGTAAATCGCGGCGATCAGCAACTCGCGAGCAGTTGTCAGGCATTCGCGCCCCAGGTTTTCGTCTTGGTATCGAAAGACAACTTTGTAAACACCCTCCTCGGAAGTTTCCCGCGCTTTGCCATAGCCAACGGGAGTTCCGGCAAGTGTTTGAAGCTCTAGGGTAACATGTTCGAGGATGTGTGCCGGATAAGTACCTGAATGCAGTCGCTGAAAGAAACCGCCGCGTTCGCCAATGCTGCATCGATGCTCGATCATCGACGGTAACCACGACGTCAACCGATCGTTGAAACCCGGAAGGCTTGTCGATGGAGAATCCTTGAGATCACCCAAATCAACCCATGCTTCAATGACCGGGAAATTGGCCCAGATATTTGGGCCCCGAAGCGTCAGAATCCGACGTATATTCAGTTCTTTCATGGGGTGCTGTGAACCGAGTTGGCAGTTTCCGCCTGATTTCGGTCTCCTTCGGCGTGCAGTTGGCGATTCGTCGACCAGTTATTCATCGAACGCGAACGAAAACCCCTTCATCACAACACATGACATGGATGGTCATCCAATCTCCATTGTGATATTGGCAGGGTACGTCCGGCACAAAGCCTCGGCCGCGGTGAAATCTCTGTGCATTATGTGCCTTATCGCGGCAACCCGATGGCCATTGGATCGACGAGAAAATGAGGTTGAACGTTGAGGTGAATCGTCCAACCATAGAGTACCATAGAGTGTTGTCAGGTCCCCTCGGCGATCGATGACTGACACTCCCGCCCAACGCCTGAAGATGGAATGACGGCTATGGAGATGGGCTTGGTTTGGTTCAGTTTTGGAGCGGATTATACGGGGCCAATTGTTGAACCGTCAACGACCGGCATTTTCGGGTGGCGTTACGCTTCCCGGTACCACAGTTGCTCTTAACCACCTTGCCGCGCGGCATCGCTGCTTGACGCGTCTGAAACAGATTCCTAGACTCCGCAATGACTTCGGGGCGTAGCTCAGCTTGGCTAGAGCGTCTGGTTTGGGACCAGAAGGGCGCAGGTTCAAATCCTGTCGCCCCGATCAGTTGGGAGTCAGTCGAAACCATCGGGAAAACGCTGGTTTTCTCGGTGGTTTTCGCATTCTCGGCGGTCGCGTTTTCGGTCGCGACGGACACTGCCGAAGTGACAGGAATTGACTCCGAAACGCACGAAAAGTCTCCGGCTGGTGCAACAATTGGTGCAACGAAACTTGACCGATGGTTGTCCGTCCCGGTGGCGGTCATCACGTTCCGGTTTTCGGACGGCGAAAGTGTCGGCAGCGATTCGACAGCCCCGTGAACGTCGAGCAACTTCGGATCGGTGTAGACGTTCATCGTGAGGTAGAGGTTCGCCAGCGGCGTCTTCTTGAAGGTGGTGTGCTCGCCGAGCTTGAACTTCCCCCCGCCGTGGCCCGCGATCAGGTTGGCGAGGTCGGTCGATTCGTGCCATGTCCCCATGCCCGCGCCGAAGTGGACGAGCGAATTGTCCAGCAACGTCGAGCCGTCCGCTTCCTTGACCGCCTTCATCTTGCCGAGCAGATACGCGACGTGCCCAATGCGCAGTTGGTCGATCGACGCCATGCCGATCTGGCCACCCGCTTCGCTGATCTTGTGCGTGTAA
>Ga0233425_10001154_pt1 | contig 61671 bp, 78 predicted proteins | sample Watercolumn_Towu_2_FD_181712 | JGI IMG/M metagenome (GOLD analysis project Ga0233425, IMG submission 181712) | Freshwater microbial communities from Lake Towuti, South Sulawesi, Indonesia - Watercolumn_Towuti2014_140_MG | ecosystem: Environmental > Aquatic > Freshwater > Lake | place...
CTCGACGTCGTGGCCGCGGATGCCGAATACCGGACGGCCCGTCGTCTTGCTGAAGCGCGGCGCGCCCCAGGCATCCTTCTTCTGGCCCGCGTGCAGCAGCTCGTGCTCGACCAGCGCGCAGAACGCGGCGTCGGAGCACTGGTCCGCGTACCCGGCATCGAAGGTGAGCAGGAAGTCCGGGATCTCGCCGAACCACCCGCCGATCTGTTGCGCCCACCGAGCCTTGGCCCAGCGGTTGCCGATGAAGGTCGCCTCCTCGCACATCCCGACGACGGCGTTGCCCTGCCGCTCGTTCGGGATCGCGCACCAGAGGACGCCGAGGCGGGCATCCCGCAGGTGCAGGTGCTCCTCGTTGAGGAGCGGGGCGTCCTCGTCGATGAAGGTGGCCCGCATCCAGGCCTCCAGATCGTGCGCCGGCTCCACCGGGTACGCGGTCAGCGCACCCTCTTGGCCGAGCAGCCGCTCCGGAGGCCGCGGGCGGGTCAGCATCAGCCCTTCCGCCGCTCGCAGACGATCTTGTGCCGCTCGCCCGGGGCGAGGCCGAGATGCGTCGCCAGGACCTCGCCGACCTTGAGGCAGTCGAAGGGTCCGGCGGGCTGCACGAGCATGTCGGTCGCGTTCTCGCGCGAGCAGTCGGGCGCCTCGATGCCGACCGGGCAGGCAAGGGCGACGGCGAGGAAGCCGTCGGCGGCGATCGACGGACGCGGGGCCGCGAGCAGCACGGCCAGCGGCACCACGCCGAACAGGATCCACAGCGGGTCGAGCCGCGGCGGGCGGGGATCGGCGGTGCGGGTCATGAGAAGAAGATCGCCGTACGGAGCGCTAAACGCGCAGCCTCGTCATCCCCCGACGACGAGGGGCGAGGCGGCGGGGCATCATGCGAGGGCATGCGCTCCACCTGCCCGACGTACAGGAGGTTCGCGAGGTAGGAGCGACGGGACCGGCCCGGCGCGTAAAACTCCCAAGCCAGCCCATCGCGATCGCGCCAGAAATAGTGCAGGCGCCCGGCCCGGTTCCGCATCGCGCGGGTCCGGACGTGGCCGCGTAGGAGCGCCACGGCGAGGCAGTTGGCCGGGAAGCGCATCAGTGCACCTTGTCCATGGACGTCGGCAGGGTCGGCGTCAGGAAGATCTCGGTCCCGTCCGGCAGGACATGCACCGCGAGATCGCGCTCGGCGCGAACGGCGACACACCGACGACGAGGCAGCGCAGCCACGGCCACGCCGGCCAGGACGAGAAGGGCGACGACGCGCGGCATCAGCGTCCGCACCCGTTGCTGAGCACGCGACCGGCGCGGATCACGCGCGGCGCATCGGCGGCGGGCTGGGTCGGCGCGGGCGCGAGGAGCCGGCGCAGCAGGGCGATGTACTTCACAGCCGGATCCTCGTGAGAACGGCCCGGCGCACCTCGGCCGCATCGGCATCGACGTCGTCGGCAGGGGTGGTGACGAGCACGGGCGTCGCCGTCGGCAGCCCGCAGTCCTTCATCAGGGCACGGACCCGATCGACTTCGCGGCGGATGGCACCGGGATCGCGGCGATGCGCGCCATAGGCCGAGGCCGCCGGGTCGAGACGGCCGAGGCAGACCGCCTCGTCGTAGGGTGACGGGAGACGGTCGTTCATCCGACGATGGCCTCGTGTGAGCCGGGCTGGAGCACGTGCGTCTCGGCCCCGTTCCAGCGGAACAGGTACTCGACGGCGCCGCGGTATTTCGGGTTGTCGAGCAGGTACGAGACCGAGGAGACCTGCCACGCGCCGCCGGAGGGCGACGGGATGCGGTCCGCGTTCAGCCCGTCTGCGATGGCCTGGAGCGTCCGGCGCTGCCGGCGCTCGCGGTAGATGCGCCGGACGACCTTCGCTTGGTCCTCGACCACGCGGAGCCCGCCCTGCAGATCCTTCTCGTAGCCGTAGGGCGCTTTGCCCCCGGCGAAACCGCCCTTGCCGGCCTTGGCCAACCGACCGCCGGCCGTCCGGTCCCGGATCACGAAGCGCTCGTTCTCCGCCATGCCGGCGAAGATCGCGAAGAAGGTCCGGCCCATCGGGTTGGACGTGTCGATCACCGATTCCGTGACCGACCGGAAGGCGACCTCGTGTTGCTCGGCCAGATCCGAGACCGTCGTCATCGCGTGGCGGATGTCTCGGGAGAGCCGGTCAATCTTGGCGACGAGGAGCACGTCGAGCGCGCCGGCCTCCGCCAGGGCGACTACCTGACCGAACGCGGGGCGCTCGGCCGGCTTCGTCGCGCCGGAGACGCCCGCATCGGTCAGGACCTCGACGAGCTCGTAACCCTGGCTTTCGGCGAAGGCGCGGACCGCCTTTTCCTGCGTATCGAGCCCATGGCCGGTGGCCGCCTGCTCTTCCGTCGAAACCCGGAGGTATCCGACGGCCCGCGGCGCCCGTGCCGCCTTCGTCTCCTGTAGGACTTTCGTCCGGGCTCGCAGGCGGCCCAAGCGCTTTGAGCCTGTGACCACTTGCAAGCCTATGATTTTGCTGCGCTTTTCGGCTTACTCTGAGGCGATTTTAGAGTGATTTTCAAGAAGTCAGGAGACCTTGGAAATCGCTATCTTGGAAGCTTCCTTGGATGGCGCGGCGACCATCCAAGAGAACGGGTGTCGCCGTTGGATCAGCCCGCCTTCCGGGCCCGCGGCATCCGAAGCTGCACGTCGAACGACCGCCCGCCGAAGGTGCGCCGGCCGGTGCCGAGGCTCAGCATTTCGGGCAAGCCGATCTCACGCCGGAGCTTCCGCACCAGCGAGCGGACCCGCTTGCAGTGCGCGTCCTTCGCCTCGAGGTAATCGGCTTGGTCGGTGAAGCGCCGACGGCAGAAGGCCTCGGCCTCCTGCTCGATCGCCGTTGCGGTGGCGTGCGCGCTCATCGGGGGCCGATCATGGCACAAGGGTCCGCCCGCGTCTGCCGTGGCAACGCTTTGGCCGGTGGGCGGTTCGCGATGTGATGGAGGGGAGCGGACAGCAAAACGCCCGGCGGCGGTGAGGCCCCGGGCGCGCGTCTCTCGACGGATAGTTGAATGGCGGGTTTCGCCCCCGGGGTCAAGCGGGCTCCCGTGTCGCCCGGATGTGCTGCCCCTCGGCGCCCGACGCGGTGTGCAGGTGGTCCGCGACCTCGTTCAGCAGCCAGCGAAACCGCTCGCCGATCCGAGCCGCCCCACGCTCGCCGCCGCCGACCGTGCAGGCCGCATAGGTGCCGAAGGTGTGCCCTTCCACGAGGATGGCGCGGAGGAGACGGAGGCCGACCATGCCGACGACGCTGCCGATCTTGGCGTTCAAATCAGCGATCGCCCGGGCCCGGAACGTCTCGCGGAGCATCCCCATCTCGCGCGCCGGGAGCGGGCCGTCATCACCGCCGGCGGAGATCACGACGCCGAGGCGGGCGAAGGTGTCCATGCGCCGATCACCGTCATGCCGTCCGGTCCACGCATCCTGAAGCATGCGCCCGATCGCGAACTCGACGTCCGAGATCCGCTGCGGGCGGGCCGAGTGCTCCATGGTCAGCACGTCGAGCTGCCGGTTGACCTGCACCTCGATGAACTTGCCGAGCGTGGTCGGGTCGGTGACGAGGCGGCGCCCGATCTTAATCGCAGCATCGCGCTCGGTGTGGGGGTTCTTGTGCAGCAGGCGCGCCCGACGTCGCTCGGTGACGGTCGGCGGCTTGCGGCGGGAGCGATCGTCGGCGGCCCTGCGCTGAATGCGGTCGATCACCGCCACGCAGGCGGAGCGGTCGGCAGCATCGGCCGCCTCGGCGGCTTGCGCGAGCTTCGCGCCGAGGGCGGCGCGTTCGGCCTTCGCCGCGGCACGCTCTTCGGCCTTGGCCTTGATCAATGCGCGGCGATCGGTCGAGGCCGGCCGGCTCTTGGTGTCGGTGGGGACAGTGGTAGACGAAGCGGCGACGGACACGAGCCTGACCTCGGGTAGAGCGCGACCGTTCTGGGCGCTCGGCAAGATCATGGGTCGATTGTCCGCTTCCTCACAGTCAAGAGGAATAATTGCGGCGCGTCACTGCTTCAGGTGGTGTTCTTGGCCGCGGCGATACGCTCGCAGGCCTTGATGCGGCGGCGGTCGAAGGTGGCGCGCGACCATCGGGTGCGCCGGCAGAACTCGGCGATCGATCCGCCGACCTCGCCGTGCGTGGCCATCGAGCGGGCCCAGACGAGCACGGCCTGCCGGTCGTCGCTCTTGTCGCCGAGCACGGTGCCGGAGAACGCGACGATATCGAAGGTCGCATCCGGCACGTCGCTGGCCGCGGCCTGGAGGGTGTTGCCGCGCGGGGCGAAGATCGGGGTGAACGGCATGGCCCGGAAGGCAGCCTTGAGCCACAGCTCGACATCCGCGCGGGTCCATGGGTCGGCGGGGCGCAGGGGCGGTGCTGGTCCTTCCGGGGGCGCGAGCATCAGGGTCCGGGGGCGTCCCTCAACGCGGCGCCGTGTCACGCACGCCCAGAACACGCCCCGCCCGCGCCGATACCGCTGCACCGCCCGACCGGCGGCCTCGCAGGCCTCCATGGTCGGATGCACGGTGCTGGCGATCGACGGGTCCGCGCGGGGCGGCGAGCCGCTCAGGAACAGGATCAGGACGACGGACACGGGCGGGCTCAGTCCTGCTGGGCGACGCGATCGCCCGGCGCGCGGCCGAGCCGGTGATCGAACGAGCCGGCACGGGTCTCGCCGGTCTCGCTCGCGACCAGCCCCGTCCCGCCGCATTCCCGGCAGATGTCCATGTTCGTCTCGGCGTGCCGGTCCTCGTGGGTGTCCGCGCCGGTGCCCGAGCAGCGGGCGCAGGGGAGGCGGAAGTTCGGCATGGGGCCTCTCACTCGGCCGCGACGGCGCGGGGCAGCAACTCGTCCGAGAACGGCCACAGCGCCCGTTCGAGCTTCGGCCCTGTCTCGGCCGCCACGACCATGCGCCAACCCGCGCAGAGCCGCGTCGGCTTCCCGTCTGGCCCTTTGTCGTGATGGCAGCCGAAGGGGTGCTCCTCGACGAGGCACTTCAGGGCATCGAGCCCGGTCGCCGGGGCCTTCGTGTTCGGGAACGTGCCAGCGGTGAAGGCGCAGGAAGCACACCGAGCGGGCGGTTCGATCCCCATGGCGCGGATCTTCGTCTCGGCCTCGTCGGCGTAGCGAGCGAGCGCCGCCGGCAGCGCCTCGATCGCCTCGCCGACTTCCTCGCGGGTGCAGGGCCGTCCCAGCTTCTCGATCGCATCCATGGGTGCTCTCCTCACTTCCCGAACAGCCAGATCGGCACGCAATCCGGCGAGATGGTTGCCGGCCGGCGGTCGACGACGACCGACCCGCCGATGCGGTCGAGGTGGATCTCGCGCTCGCACAGGGCGATGCAGCGGCGCGGATAGACGGTGACCATCGTCCCGCTGCAGTCGGCGCGAGAGGCGCCCGCGAGGCGGTGGACGCCGAACAGCGCTTCCGTGCTCCAGCCGAGATCCGCGGCGGCCTCGCCCCAATCGTCGACGAAGGCGAGCATCGCCTTCCGCACCGAACGCCAGACGCCGGAGCGGCCCTGCGGTCCCGGCTCGATCCAGATCATGCCGGGGCAGGGGATGCGGTCGTCCGGCAGGCTCAGCACGCCGGCCCGCCAGGAGGCGACGAGGCGGGCGGAATCGGTCAGGGCGAGGGCGGCGGTCACGCGGCGGCCTCGTCCGAGAACGTGGCTGCGATGTCCGGGAAGGCGGCCCGCAGCCTCCCGCCGGAAGCGATGCGCTCACGCACCATCGTCTCGAACTGCTCGGCAGCCACGAACACCGCCTTGGGAGGCTTCCCGTTGCAGGGGCCTTTCAACTGGATGATCCGGAACGGCACCGGGGTGTCGTCGGACCACTGCCGCGGCGAGCCGAGTTCGAGCGTCGCGATCCGCCGGCCGCCCTGCTGCACGGAATAGATCCGGGCTCGGCCCTGAACGACGGCGGGACTGTAGGCGCCGACGCAATGGCGCATCGCGGCGCCCTCCGCCCACAGATCCTCGCACGACCGCAGCGGCACGAAGTCGAACCCGTCGATGAGGAGCGGCGAGTTCGGGTACGGCGAGTAGTCGACCGGATCGGAAAAGCCGATGCCGAGCTTGTGGGCAGCCGTCTGCTCCGCCCGGGCCCGCCCGAGCGCGCGGTGCCAGCGGTCCGCGGCGGCTTCTGCCTGCGCCAGCGTCCACTTCTCGTCGAACGACGGGCCGATCAGGGTGCTCGACTGCCCAGGCGCGATCACCATGTCGGCCACCGTGGTGACGGCGTCTTCGTGCCCGCGGGCCACCGCCCGGAACGCGACGGCAGCCCAATCGAAGCGCAGCCACGGATTCCCGCAGCGTCGCTCGCAATGCTCCGTCCAGCGCACGAGGGCGCGCAGCCAGACATCCTGCTGGGTGCGGCTCTCCGGGATGATCTGAGCCAGCGTCGAGGGCGGCAGCCGGCCGAGATGGTAGATCACCGACCACCGCACCGGGTGCAGCACGCTCGGCTTCAGGGCGCGAAGCTGGTAGCCGCAGCCGTAGAAGCCCATCACCTCGCGCAGCTTGGCGCCGCGGTCGCAAAGGAAGCGCATCGGCGGCCCGGCATAGGCACGGGCGCGGTGGGCCGCGGTGCGCCCGAGCTTCCCGGCGTTGGCCGAGAGCACGATCACGGGCGCCTGCCGGATGTAGTCGAGCGCCCGCTCATGGCTGCCCGCGAGCGCCGCGGCAGCCGGGTGGAGCGCTTGATTGCCGAACATGGCTTTCGCCTCGCGTTCGGCCTCGCCACGGGTCCAGGCGGTCGGAGTGCTGCTCATGCCACCCGCTCCTTCTGCGCCGACGCCCTGGCATCGAGCCGCGCGGCGAGCTGCGCGAGCGAGCCGACGGCGACCTCCCGGAACTTGGCGCCGTGCTCGTGCAGCACGTCCTCACGGGCGGCGGCGACGGCTTCCGGCGACGGGCGAGGGCGGGCCGGTTCGGCGTCGCCTCCCCGGTTCAGCCAGGACGCAGCCGCCGCCGCGACCTTCTCCCGGTCCTCGTCGGTGGGCGGGTCGTAGACCTCCGCCTCGAGGATCTGCCGGATGTGGACGAGGAGCGCCCGCTTCGGGATCAGACCCTCGCGGACCTCGGCGGCGAATTCGGCTGGCGACGGGCGCCAGCGTCGCGACCACGGCAGCAGGGTCGTGCCGCTCCGAAAGCGCTCGGCCGCCCCGTGGATGCCGGCGAGCGGGAGATCCTTCAGCGCCGCGATGTACTCCGAGACGAGAACCTCCTCCTCGTCCGCACCGCGCCCGCGCCCCTGCTCGAATCCGAGTAGAACCCGGCTGACCATCGCATCAACGTGGTCGCGCTGCTTGCTGGGGGCGAGTTCAGCCGTCACCCGCGCGGCGACTTCGGAGAGCGCGTGACGCTCCGCTGTCGTGGCCGCCATAGCCCGCGGCACGCAGAAGCGGGTCGGCTGGCCGTCCACCGGAGCCAGCCTGCCATGCAAGGCCGAGATCTTCGCCTCGGCTTGGCTCAGCGTCGGGAGAGTTCGCATCGACGGCAGGCGGCTCGACATCGTAGGGCCCTTCCAGGGAGCGCTCGTAGAGGCGGACGACACGGCCAGCGAGGCCGGTGGGGGCGGGGGAATTGCTCCGGTGTGGGGCGGGGAGCTGGCGACGGTCGGGTCGGTAGTGGTCGCACCACTTCGCCCAGGATTCGCGCCAGTCGAACGAGCAGAAGTTGCGCTCGCGGTTCCAAGCCCGGAACCGTTCCCCCTCACTGGCGATCACCGCCGCGGGCATGCCCTTGGCGAGCGCAATCGCCTCATCCTCGGCATCCGGGGTCCAGCGTTTCGAGAGCGGGGTCGCACGGGCGGGAGGGGGAGACTCTTCTTCTAATTCTTCTTCTCTATCTCCCAACGGACGTTCAACGTCCGTTGGCTCGCCTTGTTGATTTTGCTGAGGTTTTTCGGACGATTTAGCCGCGGCTAATTTCGCACGCGTTTTTCTTTTCTGCCGCTCCGTGCCGCTGATCCGGCCGGCGGCGGCAGCATCGAGGCTGCGCGCGCGCTGCCATTCCAGCTCCTCGTGCGTCGAGGTGCTGTCGATACGGTTGTCCCCCATGAGGGTGATCTTTCCGGCCTCGGCGAGACTCTCAATCGCGGCGCCGGCCCGCCGCTCCGTGATGCCCGTACGGCGGGCGAGGGTGCGGGCTGTGTCCGCGATCGGACCGCCGGACTCGTAGATCCGGAGGAGGACGGTCACGTAGATCAGACCCTCGTCCGGCTGGAGGCCGGACAGGGCGCCGAGGAGCCGGCTTGGCCCGCAGCGGAACCAGGGGAGGCGATCGGTGCTCATGACAGGAGACCCGCATCCCAGCAGGTTTCCGCCCAGCGATGGACCTCCACGGCGCAGCCGAGAGGGTCCCGGTAGAGTTCCGACCCGGTGAACCGGAAGACGCGGAAGCCCGCCTCCTGCAGACGCCGATCACGCGACCGGTCACGGGCGGCCTGCTCCTTGGTCCGCTCGTGGAAATCGTGCCCGTCGCACTCCACGACAGCGTAGTGCTTGACGCCGCTGAAGTCGGACACGCCGAGCAGGAAGTCGACGGGCCAGTCCAGCACCCTGACCTGCATCTCAGCCGAGATCGTGAGATACTCGAAGTCGGTGTCCTGCCACTTCTCGCGGTCGAGGAACGGCATGAGGTGCTCGCCGCGCGGGTGCACCGCATGGAAGCGCACGGCAGCCGTTAGCGAGGAGTAGAACAGCGCCTCGATGGGGCTCGGGAAACGGGAGAGGCGATGATCGTGCAAAGCCCTCATCTGGGCGGCGAGCCGATCCTGCGCCTGATCAATCAATCGGTCGATTCCGCCTTTGCTCATCGACATCACTCCGCTGCCATCGGGAGAGGGGCCGGCGCGCTCGGCGTCGGATCGAACTTGGTCGCTTGGTTGCCGAAGGTGTCCCAGCCCGGCCGCGAGGCGCGGGCGAACACCTCGAGGTACGGGCCGGGGATCCGGGCCTCGATCTCCTCGTGCAGGTTCGGCGGCTTGCGGGAGTGCTCCCGGCGCGGCGTCATCCAGACGCCCGAGAACGGGGTGCCCTTGATGCTGTGCGGGCGCCCAGCCTTCAGGATCACCACGTACTCGGCGTTCCCCATCACCTCGAAGCCGGTGCCGCGGGCGACCGACGAGGCGTAGACGAACAGGCCCGGCTCGGACGGCCAGAGCTTGATCCAGGGGATGGCCGACGAGTAGCGGAGCCGCCACGCGCGAGCGATCTCGGGGATGCGGTGGAGGAGGGGCGCCGTGATCCAGAGGAACACGCGCCCGCCCTCGGGCCGGAGCAGATCCCGCATCGGCAAGGCCTTCACCTCGGCGAGCGTCATCCGGTCGTAGTGCTGCGGGCGGCTCTTGGTGCCGCCGGAGAAGCGCCACGGCGGATCGATGACGACCGCCTCGTAATGGCGCTGCGGAAGGCCGACGAACGGGCTCATGCTGCGAGCCTCCCGGCCTGCGGGCGGACGATGCGCCACTGCTCCAGCACCGCGATCGGCTCATCCCGGCCGCGCGTCAGCACGCATGGAATGCCGAGGCGCTCGCATCGCTCCCGGAACGTGACCTGCGCGTCGCTCTCGACGCCGCGCACGGTCTTCAGTTCGATGAAGCCGACGCGGACGAGGCCGCCCAGCACCAAGAGGTCGGACAGTCCGGCGGTGAGGCCGGCTTGCCCGAGGGCGCCCGCGTTCGGGATCGCGGCGACGAGCGTGTCCGGCAGGCCGAGCGTCTTCCAATGCTCGATGACGGCGGACTGGATCGCGGATTCGCGGAGGACGGGGCGCCGTGTCATGCCGCCACCTCATCCGCTGCGGACGCCTGCCGGCCGAACAGAATGCGGTGCCCGGCCGGCAGGTAGGCGCGGAACTTGGCGACAGCCTCGTCGAGGTTCGGATGGCCGTTGAAAGCGCCGTCCCACACGTCCCGCTGATGGAAGCGCAGCAACAACCCGCGCGGACCGTTGGGGCGAATATCGAGGCGGATTCGCGCCTCGTGGCAGAGGAACACGAGGCAGGTCAGGCCGGGGCCGTCGAAGGTCGAGAAGATCGCCCAGCCCTTCACCGGCACAGCGATCCCGTGACCGTCGCCGCGCCACTGAACGGCGTCCCAGCAGATCGGGGCGTTGTGGATGCCGCCGAGCGACATGCCGAGGATGTCGAACACCTTCGACTGAAACTCGGTCAGCTTCTCAGGTGCGGCCGCCCACCCGCGAGTGTTGTCGCGGCGAGGCTTGCGGGCAGGGCGGGCATGCGGGATCTGCCGCTCCACCCAGCCCGCGTGATCGTGGCGCGCGTAGCTCATGGCTCAGCCCCGCGCCGCGATCGCGTCTTCGATATCGACCTGCGCGCCGTCCGCGCGCATCTGCTTTGCAGCCTCGCGCATGACGGTGCTCGCGCTGGCGCCGATGGTGACGGTGACGCCTTCCATGCCCGCGAAGGCTCGCGTCACCTTCTCCCCGACTTGCTGACGCAGACTGCGCTCGCTGCCGCCGCGGTTCCGGCCGGTCTCCCGCTCGATCGCAGCCTGCCCGAGCGGCGTATCTGCCAGCATGCCGAGCGCCTGCATGTAGAGTTCGAGGATCGCCTCCTCTTCCATGCGCTCGTCGTAATCGCGCTTGCGCATGGCGATGATCTTGCGAATGATCTTCGTGTCGAAGCCGTTCGCCTTGGCCTCCGCGTAGACATCCTTGATGTCGCCCGCGATGCCGGCCTTCTCATCTTCGAGCCGTTCAATACGCTCGATGATGGATTTCAGTTGATCCGCAGCGACCGAAGACGGATCGACTTGCGGCGCAGGCGCATTTCTGGCACTCATTTGTCTCACCTTGATCTCGGACATTGCAGCCGCCCGGCACCCGCTCCCCAGCAGGCCGGGCGGTTCGCGTTTCAGGGGTGGTAGCGACCGCCCGGCAGGCGGCTGCCGTCGAGCGGGCGCACCTCGCTGCCGTTGAAGAGCGACCGCCGCGGCACGCGGGGCTCGTCGACCACCGGCAGATCCGCGGCGGGCAGCGGCGTCGAGGGGCCCGCCCGCAGCCGCTCATCCGCCTGTGCGAGCGCGATCAGCACGTATCGCCGGCCCTGCACGAGGCTCTTCGCCGTCGGCGAAGCGTCGTCCCGCAGAAGGCCATTTCGGCGCACGATCTCGTCGCGCACCGTGTTGAGCACGTCCGCAAGGCCGGCATCGGACAGGTCGGCGAGGGCGCTCATCGTCAGGCGACCCGGCCGAGATCGTCGTGGGCGCGGTCGGCCGCCGGCATCTCGCGTAGGACGACGCACCAGTCCTCGGCGAGCATGTCGGACTGCGAGGCCAGCCACGGGACGAACGCACCCTGCGCGGTCCACATGTCGATGTGCGGCAGGTAGTCGAAGCGCGTTCCTACCGGCACACCGGCCTTCGCCAGCGGGCGCCCCTCATCGACGGTGAGGCCCTGGGAGCCCGGCACGAGCAGCAGGAACATGCCCTTGCCGTTCCAGCCGTCCCGGGCGACAGCGTCGCCGTCCTTCATCTGCTCCAGGGCTTGCCCGAAGGTGAGGCCGCGTCCGCCGCCCTCGTAGGACTTGCGATGCTGGGCGGGGATCAACGGCGCATAGCCCGCATCGAACACCGCGCGCGGCGAGTGCGAGAGGTAGCCGTGCGGCTCCTCTGCCGTCGGCGCGTACCGCACCAGCATGTCGCCCTCGCTCACGGCGCCGGGGCGGCGCAGGAAGCCGGCGGGCACCGGGACGACGATGTAGCCGTCCTCCGGATGGTTCACGCCGACCTTGCCCGAGCCGTCGGCCTCGAACTCGGCCGCCGCGATCGGATAGGCCTCCACCTGCTTGTGGCTGACGTGGGTCGGGTTGAAGGGGGACATGCTCGGCTCCTCTGGGGAAGCCGGGCGGCATCAGCGCCGCCCGGGAAGGGTGGCGTCAGCCGTGAGCCGACTCGATCATCTCGAAGGCGCGGGCGATGCGGTTCAGCGGGCTGTCGAAAGCCGTGATGCGGGGGTGCAGCCCATCGACGGCCGCGTTCAGCGCCTCGACGGTCGACATCGGCCCGCGCTCGCTCGATCCCACACGAGCGTCCTTGCCCGGCCCCTCGGTCGGGTAGGAGCCGCACAGGCGCGTCGCCAACTGCTCGGCGTACTCCGCCATGGCGTTCAGCCGCGCGCCCGTCTCGTCGAGACGTTCGTCGACACGGTGCGTGTTGGTGATCGCCCCATGGAGGGTTGGGCGAGACCGCTCGGCAACCCGTCCGGCCGGTGCTCCGCCCACAGCCTCGCCCATTCTGCTGGCGATGTTGGTCGCGCCTGATGCTCCAGCGGTTGCGTACTGTTCCATCGTTCTCTCCTCTCGCTCAGCGGCTACGGCCGCGGCTCCATCGCCCCGAACAGGGGCAGCTCGATCAGAGCGCCGGCCGTCTTCTTGCGGAGACGAGGCGCAGCAGACGGCGCCAGGGCAGGTGACGGTGCGGACGTGACTCGCTCACGGAGCGCAGGCCCTTCCGCAGCCGACGGCGCTCCGCCCACGCGCGCAGACGCCGGGCGATCTCCTCGAAGAGCCGCATCGAGTTCCCTCCGGAGCTTTTGGTTTTCGGCCTCGATGGCGTCGGTGCCGTCGGCGATGTGCTTGCAGAGCCGCTCGTAGACGGCGCGGATGTTGAGCGCGTCGTGCAGTCCGACCGTCACGTCCGGGGCGCGTCCGAGCACCTTCCGGATCCAGGTCGGCGAGCGCCCCAGCTTCGAGCCGAGGGACTCGTAGGCGCGCATCCGCGAGCCGAGCGTCCGCTCTTTCGCGGCGATGATCGAAGCGAGATCCGGACGGATCTGCTCCAGTGCTTGGTCGGCCGTCATCATTGCGCGGCCACTCCCCGACTTTGACCGCATTCGGTCAGCCCTCCGTGCGAGAAACCTCTCGTCAGGGATGGATTGGATTGATGCGGGAGGAAGATCAGGAACGCATACGCAAGTGCACACCCGCCCTGTGCTTGGCGGCGAAGGCGGCTGTGCTGGTAGAAGAGACGCCCCGAGGAAAGGACCGCCCTCGCGGGAACGGGAGCGGCCAAGTCCTTGGGAGGAACGCCCACGAGGGGCGTGTCGGTCGCGGGGCGACGGACCACGAGCGCGCCGCGGGAACGGCGCGAATGGGGACGCCCGGCGCTGTCGTCCAAAACAGTGACCTTGAGGGGGGTCGGCCGGGCGATCACGCGGGGCATTCCGCGCGATGGGGGAAGGGGGAGGGCGGTGCTCATGCGAACACCTTCGAGGCGACCCAACACAGGGCAGCTGCGGCCGCATCGACCACGCCGACGGCGAGCCAGAACGGCGAGCCGATGGCCGCGGCGCGGGTGAACCCGGCCAAGGCGGTGACGGCGAAGGTCGTTGCGGCGAGCGCGGCCATGTCAGGCTGCCTTCCCGGCTTCAGTCGGGGGCACCTCGACGGGAGCAGGTTCCTCAGGCTGACGCAGATCCCACCACGCCGCGGCGGCGCCGTGCTTCTCGACCCACATCTGCTCGCGCTGAAGCCACGACTTTTCAGCCTGGTCCTTCTCAATCCGCGCGTTGTGTTCGCGGATACGCTGCGAGGCCTCTTCCGTCGCGGCGCGAGCTTCGAACATCATGTCGAGCGTGATGTCGTGGCGCCCAGCGTCGATCAGCAGGAGCGACGTCGCGGACCAGTAGCGCTGCCTGATCAGGCCGGGGACGACCTCCCAATGTGGCTGGCGCAGCCTGCGACCCAGAGCTTCGGCACCGCCGATGATCGCAAGGATTTCGTCGTGCAGGCGCCGCTCTCTGCCATAGGCGTTGTCAGGATAGTTGCGGGTGCAGTTGCGCCGGATCGTCGGCAGCGGGAGATCCGTGAGGCCGAGATCGCCTTCCATTTCGGTCGTGTAGGAAAACCACTCGCCGCTCATCCGCCGCGTGGCGAACCGCTGATGGAGCGCAGCCTCCTCCGCACGGTCCCCCTCAAGCAGCCGGACCAGGCGCAACGTGATCGGCTGATTGGTCTGAAGCTGACGCAGCCGCTTAACTGCATCGTTGGCAACGCCGATCTTCACCGGCCCCGTAATGCCTTGGCGGATCAGGTAGACCGGCATCAGACCGCCTCCGCCAAAGGCGGATTGACCGCGGATTTCGCAGGCCGAACCACGTCCGCAGGCCACGAGGCGTCATGATCGGGCGGCCAGTTGTCCGAGAACCACTGGAGGGTGCGAGCAAGGCGCTTCACGCCGATGTCGCACTCGCCGGACCGAAGCTCGGCGAGTCGAGAGCTGTCCTGAAGCGCTCGCTTCGAGACCGTGGTCTGAGGCACGCCGCAGGCCGCGCCGTAGGCGTCGGCGATCGCCAGAAGTGAGGAGATGCCTGTCATGGGCTTAGAGGTAGGGTATTCATACCCCATCGGTCAAGGGGAGACATACCCCTCTGCACCGGCCATCGCGGGGGTAATAGTACCCCGCATGGAACGCCCCTTCGTCCACCGCATCAGAGAAAGGCTCGACGCGACCGGAAAATCGGTTCGCAAGGCGGCGCTTGATGCTGGGTTGAGCGAGACCGCGCTCAAGGACCTCCTCGCCAACGAAAAGCAGTGGCCGAAGCTCGACACGCTCCAGAAGCTCGCCGCTTCCCTAGAGACCGATCCGGCCTGGCTCGCGTTCGGTGGCGACGAGGACATTGAAGCGGCCAAGGCCGCGACCGCAGCGATGCCGCCCGCCTCTCTGCCCGTCGTCGGCGAAGTGGCGGCTGGACGGTGGCTTGAGGCCGACGATCACGTCGACATTCCGCCTTACGATCCGGTGCCCGTGCAGCCGGACACGCGCTGGCGTGTCGAGGATCAGTATGGCTTGATGGTTCGCGGCACATCCCTCAACAGGGTGGCGCTCGATGGAGATATTCTCGCCTGCGTGGACGCGATCGCGGCTCGCTACCGCCCGCGGGAAGATGACCTGATCATCGTGGAGATGCGGCGGAACGCAGGGCTACTGCGTCAAATGACAGCGAAGCGCTACATGCGACTGAGCACACACGTCGAGCTATGGCCCGACTCGGATGATCCACGCTGGCAGACGCCGATCATCATCCCGCACCCCGAAGACGGACTGTCCTCGACCTTGGAAGACGAGGACGGTCGGATTGAAGTGCGGATCAAGGCGATGGTGACCTGGATACATCGCCCGATGCAGCGGCGTGGCCGCTGATCTCGCCGTCAGAACGGCAGCTGGTCCGTTATTCCGGGCGGCACAGCACCGAATACCGCAAAGGTGATCGCCTCACCTTCATCGAACTCGCCACCTCCGCGTCGTAGGAAAGCCGCCGAGCCGGCCGCATAACCTTGGCTTACGCGAGCCTCAGCGTATCGCCGCGCCTCGTCGGCGTCCTTGCATTGTGTAAAACGCCCTTGAGCCAACTTTCCCTTTCGGTCTCGCACGAAAGTCTGCACGCCGTAGAGATCGCTCGCCATGAGTCGGTGGGCTCCTATTGGGGTAATCCATCCGAGCGCGCTCATTAGAACAAAGCAAGTACGAAAATCTGCCTCCTGTGGACGAGTGTGGAAGGATCGATGCCCTGATGCGGGGTAAATATCCTCCAATTGGCTTGACGGGGTAAGAATACCCGATCTATGATCCTCCATCGCCGCTCACCGAGCCGATGGAGCCGCCAAGTGCCCGCCCCCTACACCCACATCGTCCAGGACCTCGCCGGCCAGTTCTTCCAGGTCCGTGACGCGGGCTCGGCCGAACTCAGCCACGTCTTCCACGGCATGGCCGTGAAGCGCGCCGGCGGCGGGTTTGCCCCGAAAAAGGGCGCCCGCGAGATCCTCGTCCGCAAGCTCGGCTGCCGCGTCGTGGCCGACCTCGTTGCGAAGGCGGCCTGACCATGGCGCGCACTCGCTTCTTCAAGACGGGGCTCACCCTGTCGATCCACGATGGCGACGAGCGCGAGCTGTCCCTGATCGTCGGATACGAATTCACCGCCGCCTTCAGGGGCTCGCGAGACGAGCCGGCTCAAAGCGCCGATGCGGAGATCGTCTCCGTCCGGCTCTATCATCCATTTGGCGGCTCAGAGATCCCGGTGCCGATTTGGCTTCGGTCCTTTGTCGAGACGGATCGGGATCTCATTGAGAGCTTGGTCGCCGCGGCGGTCGAACAGGAGCGCAGCGACAAGGCAGAGGCAGAGGAGCGTCGGGCGGAAGAGCTCGCCGAACTCCTCCGTGAGGAGGCCTGACCATGGCCGCCTTCCTCGCCAACCTCGCGCCGTTCGCCTGCATCCTGATCGTCGGCGCCCTGTTCGCCGTCGGTCATCACCGGTGGGGGCGCGCGTGAACGCCCCGCTCCGCTCCGACGCGGTGAGCCTGCCGCTCGCCCCCGTGGTCGCGACCTTCCGCGTCCGTCAGCGCACCGCCGGCACGTGGGACGTCGTCCGCGAGATCTCCGGCCCCGACGTGCTCAGCGTCGAGGAATCGCCCCTCCGCATCGGCGATCTGCATCGCGATCCGGCCGACGCGAACGCTGCGGCCGCCGCTGCTGCGGAGGCGTGGAAGCTGACCGGACGCGAGGCCCTGGTGCGCCCGATCTCGACCGCCACCACCGGCCGGCGCCCTGGCCAAGCCTACGGCCTGTTCCCGTTGCGGCGCGAGCCCGACGCCGAGCACCGGCTCGGCTCCCAGGACCTCGGCATCATCGCGAGGGCATCATGAGCGCCGTCCCCACCGTCGCCGACACCGGCACGCCCCTCTCCGTCATCATCCAGGCCGAGCGCGACGCCGCTCGCACGTTCGGCCTCGCCGCCGGCCTCCTGATCGGCGGCGCCTCGCAGGCCGAGGGCGCGCTGCGCACGCTCGATACCGGCATCGGCCTGATCGAGCAGGCCGCCCGCGAAGGCGCCAGCCCGGCCTCCGTCACCGCCTACGCGACCCGCCTCGAGCGCGAGGCCGCCCACCTTCTCGCCCGGCTCGTCGCGGCCCGGGTGAACGCCGCCACCCCCGAACACCGAGATGCGGCCTAGCCGCGAACCCGAGGGCGCGTCCCTCATCTTGAAAGGCACCACCATGATCGAACTGTCGGAACTCTTGAGCGCCGCTGCGCGCCAGCGCGAAGCGCGTCCGGAGCCGCGCAAGAGCCCCCCGGACGTGCTGTGCACGACGCTGCGCGAAACGGCCGCTCGGTACACCGGTCCGTGCCCCTTCAAGCCCGGAGATCTCGTCACGCCGCGCGCTTCCTCGCCCTACACCGGCGCCGGCTCGCCGCACATCGTGCTTGAAGTGGCCGAGACCCCAATACGGAACACGCAGGGCCAGAAGGGGGACCTCGTCAGCCACCTTTTCGGGTCCCGGCTCGACGTGCGTGTCGCCTGCGAGGAGCAGGGCGCCATCGTCGCCTTCTGGCAGGAGAGCTGGAGCCTCGAACCCTACACCGGCCCCGGCTCCGAGCCGGAGCAGAAGGCCGCCTGACCCGTCCGCCGGGTCGGTCTCCGGCCCGGCGCCCGCCCTCCTGTCGCGGCGCCTCCCATGCTCGCCAACCTCCCCTGGATCCTGACGCTCGCCGGTATCGCCGGCCTCACCGCCTACGCGGCTTTCCGAGCCTACGACAACGCTTGCGCCCAGCAGGCGGCCGACGACGGGGAGGGGCGCGCCGATGGGTAGCTCGCTCCGCAGGCGGCGCTACAGCGCTGACCATGACGACCACTGCCTGATCACGGCACATGGCCTGAACTGGCGGATCACCGGCATGATTCGCGGGAGCGTGCTTGCGCTCAGCGAGCTTGATCGGCCCGAGAACGGCGCCCTTCTCGATATCTCGGCGGTCAATTTCGAGACCTATTGCGCCGAGGCCGCCGCATGGCTCGCGCCCGACCTCCTGATCAGCAACGCGGGAGGCGACCGTGTCTGACCGCACCCCCGACCAGCAGCAGCTCGCCGACGTCTTCCTCGCGCTCGGCGTCCGGCTCCCGCTGCGCGCCTGCGGTCTCCTCGGTCGCGAGATCCGCGACGCGGACAATCACATCCTCCTCGTGGTCCCGTCGAGCGGTAGCCAGTCCACCGACCGGGCTCGCGCGCTGGCCTTCGCCGCCGCGGTGAACGCGGCCACCGGCACGCCCGACCACGAGGCCGGGCCCTTCCCGGTCCTGCGGCCGATGACGCCCGGCACGATCCGGGACGCCGAGAACCCCTTCGACCCCGAGCACCTGATCGCCGTGGCGCGCGCCGCCCGGCTCAACCCTCGCGCCGACGCAGCGGAGTGACCCCCATGGAGATGATCGACAAGGCCGGCACCGCCCAGGCCGACCCCTTCGCGTGGTACCGCGCGAACCTCGCCGGGCAGATTGACCGCCTCGACCTCGGGCACGCCCCGTGCGGGTTCTTCCGCCTGCGTCGCCGCGATGGGACGCTGGAGCCGGTCGCGGTCTGGCAGGAGGCCGACGGCGTCCGCTGGGCGAAGGTCGGACGCGCCGATCCCGTCTCCCTCGCCGAGGGTGAACAGGAGTTCTGCGAGCGCGTCATCACCTTCTGCTGGCGCGCCCCGATCACGGAGGAGGTCTACTTCGCTGTCGTCGAAGAGGGCGCCGCGTGGCCTGACCTGCCGCCCGAGCGCGTCACCGATTACGCGAACATGCCGAGCGACCCGCTGGAGGCCCTGCGGATCGAGCTCGAAGGCGAGCGGATCGAGGCCGAGGCGTGGCTCGCCACGCCGATCACGGATCAGGCCGGTGCCGACCGGGCCGCGAATTGGGCGCTGCGCTTCGCCGAGATGGAGAAGCGCGCCCAGGAGGGCCGGCGCACCGAGAAGGTGCCGCACGAGAAGGCGGCGAAGGACGTCGATGCCCGCTGGCGCCCGGTGCAGGACACCGCCGCCACCCTCAAAGCCCGGCTGAAGGACGCGCAGACGCCCTTCCTCGTCGAGAAGCGCCGCCGCGAAGCCGAGGAGCGCGCTGCCGCAGCCCAGGCGGGCGAGGCGATCCGGCCCGCCGCCAACGCCGCCGCCGGCACTGCCGGCCGCAAGACGAGCCTTCGCAGCGTCCGCACCGCGCTCATTGAGGACTTCGACGCCGCCCTGATGGCGCTGAAGGACAACCCCGAGATCCGCGACCTCGTCCAGCGCCTCGCCAACCGCGTCGCCGCCTCCGGCGCGGCGCTGCCCGGCACCCGCATCGTCACCACCGACAAGGCCGCCTGAGGAGAGACCCCGTGAACGCACGCACCCAGCTTCCCGCCGTCGCCGACCACCGCCCGCCGCAGATCCTGGCCCCGGTCGGCATCTTCGCCAGCCCCGACAAGTTCGAGCACGCCCAGCGCGTCGCCCGCGTGTTCTCGGAGTCGGCTCTGGTGCCGCCCCACTTCCAGGGCAAGCTCCCCAACTGCCTGATCGCGCTGAACATCGCCGACCGGATGGGCGAAGACCCGCTCACGGTGATGCAGAACCTCGCCGTCGTGTCCGGCAAGCCGTGCTGGCAGACGCAGTACATGATCGCCCGGGCCAACAAGTCGGGCGTGTTCTCCAGCCGGATCACGTGGAAGTCGGCAGGGCAGGGCGCCGACCTCGCCGTCACCGCCTCCGCCGCGCTCGCGGACAGCGGCGAGGTCGTCTCCGTTGCCGTCTCGATGGCGATGGCGAAGGCCGACGGTTGGACCAAGAACGCCAAGTACACGACCATGCCGGAGCACATGCTCCGGTGGCGGTCGGCGGCGATGCTGATCCGCCTCTACGCGCCGGAGGTCATGCTCGGCATCCAGTCCGCCGAGGAGATCGAGGACGCGACCCAGAGCGCGCCCCGCGACGTCACCCCGCCGCGTCAGGTCGAAAGCAGCGCCCAGCCCGCCGGTCCCCGCCCGAGCGGCCCGCCGCGCCTCGCCGCCGCGAAGCCGGCGCCGGCGGCTGAGCAGCCCCCACCTGCGGAGAAGGGAGAGACCAGCCCGGCACCGGATGACGACACCGAATCCGTCGTTGCTCAGTTCGAGAGCGACGTGCAGCTCGCCCGCAGCGAGGAGGACATCGCCGACTGCGAGGCGGCGGTGACGCCCTACGCCGAGGCCGACCGTCTGTCTCGCGAGCAGCGCAACCGGGTCGAGAACGCGGCCGAGGCGGCGCGCGAGCGCATCAAGGCGAACGCCGCGACCGAGCAGGACCAGGAGCCCGACGAAGAGGCGGACGTCGATCCGAACGACCCCGATTTCAAGAAGGGCGTCGAGGCGGCGAAGACCGGTCAGAAGCGGTGCGTGATCACCGCCATCCGCGAGGACGAGGCCCGCTTCGCCAAGTGGAAGGCCGGGTTCGACTCCGTCGAGGCGGAGGGCTGATCCGTGGCCGAGCCTCGCACCGTCACCCTGACGCTGAGCGTCGAGGACGCTCGGCTCCTCTCCTCCGGCATGGCGGACCTGCTGTGCTGGTGCCGCGGCTTCATCGCCGGCCGGGCGGACGACCACGACAGCCATCCGATGGGCGTCGAGGAAACCCGCTCGCTTCGGTTGAAGCTCCTCGCCGCCATCGAGAACGCGGCCGGGAAGGGCGCCTGAGATGGCTCGCGCTCGCATCGACGCTGACGTGGTGCTGGCTCTTATCGTCATGGGAGCCTCGCACCGATCCGTGGCCCGGAAGCTCAACATCAGCTCCACATCTGTGGACCGGATCGTGAAGCAGCGCCTGGACGATCTGCCCCGCCTCCCGCGGAAGCCCCAAGCGCCGCGGCGGAAGCCGACCATAGAACCGGACAGACCACGCTTCGTCCGCGTGCCGGCCGAGTACCGCGCTGCCGGGCTCACCGAGGACTACCGCGACCTCGTGCGCGACTTCGGCGACGCCGAGGGAGAGCGCCGTTGCCGTCGGCTGCTGCTGGACCTTCGTCGCCAGGAGGCGCTCGACGCCTGTCTCGGGAGGGCAGCATGAGCGCCCTCGGCATCTACTGCGCCGATTGCGGCACCGAGTGCGAGCGGATCACCGGTCGCGAGGCCGGCGCCCGCGAGCCGGACCTGCTCGACGCCCAGGTCTGGGCCTGCACGGTCTGCCCCGAAGCGTGGGCCCCGTGCGCGGCCGACGGGTCGGCGATCGGGCTCCCGGCCGGTGCCGAGACCCGCAACGCCCGCGCCATGCTGCGCGAGCGCCAGGTCGAGCGCCTGATTGGCGAGGCCCTGCGCCATTGCCCGAACGGCCGGAAGATCGCCGAGGAGCGCGTCGCGTCCTTCCTCGCGCACGAACTGCGGCTGCCGGCCGACGAGGCCGCGATCGACCGCCTCAACCTCGAATGGTGCCGCCACGCGTGGCGGGCGCTCCAGGGCGCCTCCTACGCCGACGTCACGAAGCACGCTCAGACCTATCGCCCGAGGAAAGCCGCCTGATGGGTTCGCTGATCATCGACAGCTTCTCTGGCGATCTGAGGCCTCGCCGGAAGCGCAAGATGCTGGTGGCCGACCTGCTCTGCGGCGCTGGCGGCTCCTCGACGGGCTGCCAGCGCGCAATGGCCGAACTCGGCCTGGAGATGGAACTCGTCTGCGTGAACCACTGGCCGGTGGCGATCGCGACGCACGAGCGGAATCACCCGGCCGCTCGGCACTACGTGCAGGACATCGCGACTGTGCGGCCGCACCTCCTGGTGCCGGAAGGCTACCTCGACCTGCTGATGGCGTCGCCGACCTGCACGCACCATTCGGTCGCGCGCGGCGGCAAGCCGACCTCGGATCAGCAGCGCTCCGACCCCTGGCACATCATCACGTGGCTGACCGAGCTTCGGGTTAAGCGCGTCATCATCGAGAACGTCTGGGAGTTCATCGGCTGGGGGCCGGTAGACCACCGCACGGGTAAGCCGGTCGCCTCACGCAAGGGCGAGTATTTCCGCGCCTGGATCGACACCATCAAGCGCCTTGGCTTCGCGCCCGAGTGGCGGAGGCTGAACGCGGCCGACTATGGGGAAGCCACGACCCGCTCGCGGTTCATCCTGATGGCGCGGTCCGACCGGAAGCGTCTCGTCTGGCCGGTCGCGACGCACCGCCGCCGCGATGCCGCCGCGGACCTGTTCTCGGGCGCGAAGCCCTGGCGACCTGCCCGCGAGATCATCGACTGGTCGCTTGAGGGGCGGTCCATCTTCGACCGGAAGAAGCCGCTCGCACCAAAGACGCTCGCGCGCATCCACGCCGGCGCCGTCAAATTCGGTTGGCCCGAGCCGTTCCTCGTCGTCCTGCGCAACCACATGGCCGCGCAAGGCATGGACGTGCCACTGCCGGCGATCACAGCGGGCGGCCAGCACATTGGCCTCGCGCAGCCGGTTCTCATCAAGCAGAACTTTCGGCGCGACGTGCAGGGTGTCGACCAGCCCACTCCCACGGTCATGACGCAGGCGCGGCTCGGCCTCGCCGAGCCTGTCATCGTCAACATGAAGGGGCGCTCGACCGCGTCGGGATCGGACGAGCCGCTTCCGACCCAGACCGCGCACGCGCCGCACCTCTTCACGGCCGAGCCGATCATCCTCTCGCAGCACAACAGCGGGGCGCCGCGGCCCGCCGCCGATCCGCTTCCGACCGTCACGACGGGAGGCGCCGCGTCCGATCGGCCCGGTTGCGCCCGGCCGATGCTGATCGAGCCGTTCGTGCTGTCGGCCGCCCACGGCGTAGATGCAGACGAGGCCGATCCGCACCGTCGGCGCACGAAGAGCGTCGAGGAGCCGCTCGGCACCGTCCATGCCGGCGGCGGTAACTTCGGGATCGTCGAGCCCTTCGTCTTCTCCCGCCATGCCGAGGGCGCGCCGCGGTCGATCGACGAGCCCACGCCGACGCAGGTCGCGAAGCACTCTCACGTCCTGATCTCGCCCTATTACGGGTCCGGCAGCGGTGAGACCTGCACCGAGGCAGACGCCCCGCTTCCGACCGTCACGTCGAAGGGCCGGTTCGGCATGGTCGTGCCGGTCACGCAGTCGAACGGCGGTGCCGCTGCGCGCGACGTGGCCGACCCGGTGCCGACGATGACGACGGCCAAGGGCGGGGAGTTCGCCGTGGTGATGCCGCTGACGCATCACGACGGTAGCGACCGTGCCCGCGACGCCGCGGTTGACCCAATCCCGACTGTCACCACCGCGAACCGCGGCGAACTGGCCGTCGTCACCGGTCTGGGCGGAGGCGAGCGCTACGACATCCTGTTCCGGATGCTGGAGCCGCACGAACTCGCTGCGGCCATGGGCTTCAACACCGACGATGCCCGGTACGAGTTCACGGGCAACAAGACGCAGCAGATCAAGCAGATCGGCAACGCCGTCTCGGTCGCGAAGATGAAGGCCTGCGTCGCCGCCATCATGGCCGACGCCGCTGCTGATCGCGCAATCCCCTCCCCAACCCTCGCCGCCGCGGAGTGACGCCCATGGACCGTCCGATCATCTTCAGCGCGCCCATGATCCGAGCCATTCGGCGGGAGATCGCGGCGCCCGGCACCGGCAAGACGCAGACCCGGCGCATCCTGACCAAGCTGACGGGTTTCGGGGCCGTGGCCGAGTTCGGGCCGAGCGACACGCGCGGCTACGACTGGCACTTCCGCGACCGCCGCAAGCTCTGGAACGACCTTCGCGACGCCGAGATGCGGAAGTGCCTGCCCTACGCGGTCGGCGACCGGCTGTGGGTCCGCGAGAACTGCCAAGCGGTCGAGCAGCCCAGTGGCGACGACGGCGTGCAGTTCCCGGCTGACGAGGCATGGGAGCCGATCCAGGCCGGCAGCCGAGGAGCCGCCGACGACTGGCTGATGCTCTTCCACTACGGCAATCGGCGCGGCGCCGTGGTGCCCTCCATCCACATGCCGCGGTGGGCCTCGCGCCTGACGCTGCTCGTGACCGACGTTCGGGTCGAGCGGCTGGCGGAGATCTCCGAGGCGGATGCGGTCGCAGAGGGGCTGATCAAGCTGCCCGCATCGGGCCGCTACGTCGTCGAGAAGGGCGAGCAGTACTTCGGCCTCGCGCAACACACGGCCCGCGCTCGCTTCTCCAACCTCTGGGACAGCCTGCACGGCGAGGGCGCCTTCGCCACCTCCCCGTGGGTCGTGGCGGTCAGCTTCCAGCCCTTTGAGACCAACATCGACCGCATGCCCGAGCGGCAGGCGGCGCCCGTCCCCGCCGCAGCCGAGTGACCGCCATGGCCGAGCACAGCACCATCACGCATGAGACCGTCGTCGCCGGCCGCCTGCGCGACGCCGGACACCTGAACTACGGCCGGCGCGGCGGCGGCACGATCTGGCAGCACACCACGATCCCGCGCCTCTCCGCGATCGATCGCCCGACGCTGAACGACGAGGAGACCAAGCGCCTCGGCGTGTCGCGGCTCCGGGAGTGGAGCGTGGACGGCGGGAAGGCCGGCAGCCTCAAGGACGCGATCGCGGCGCTGAACGTGCCGCCCGTCTTCACCGACGAGGAGCGCGAGGTTCTGGAGCGCGTGCCGGCCGAGTGGGTCGAGCTTCACGGCTTCCGGACCGGCCTCGCCGAGGAGCTTGGTCGGCAGGTCGGCCTCACGATCATGACGCTCCGGCAGAAGGGCGCCATCGAGAACGAGATGCGCCCCGGCCCGGACCGTCGGCAGCCCTGGATCCGGCGCGCGTCCGTCGCGGCCCCGCAGCAGGAGGAAAGCGCCCGTGGCTGAGCACAGCACCATCGAATGGACCGACGCGACGTGGAACCCGATCACCGGGTGCTCCGTCGTCTCGCCCGGCTGCACCAACTGCTACGCGATGGGCCTCGCCGGCACTCGCCTGCAGCATCACCCGTCGCGCGCAGGGCTGACGCGGCCGAGCAAGGCCGGACCGGTCTGGAACGGCGTGGTGCGCTTCAACGAGGAGTGGCTGACGCAGCCGCTCCAGTGGAAGCGGCCGCGCATGATCTTCGTCTGCGCGCATGGCGATCTCTTCCACGAGAGCGTGCCCGACGCGTGGATCGACCGGGTGTTCGCCGTCATGGCGCTGGCGCCGCAGCACACGTTCCAGGTGCTGACGAAGCGGTCGGCGCGGATGCGTGCTTACTGCAATGATCCGGGTACACCTCATCGCGTCGCGAAGGCGATGGACGCGCTGACGCTGGCGGTCACGCCGGTCGCAGAGGAGCGTGTTGCCGCGATTAATGGGTTCCCGGGCTACTTCGTGACCGACCGCGGGCGGATCTTGAGCGATCGGGGGAGCGCCCAGTGCGTCCACTGCGGACAGCCGGTCGAACGCACGGCCCGGGCGCGGTATTGCAGCAAGCGCTGCAGGCAGAACGGGCAGTACCGGCTCCGCACCGGCAAGCCGATGCTCTTCCCAGCGAGCCTTGCGGAGATGTCGCCCGACGTTGGCGAGGACGGCCACCGGCGCGTGATGCTCTACCGTGACGGCCAGACCGTCCGCGAGCTCGTGCATCGGCTCGTTCTAGCGGCATTCGATCGGCCTGCCGTGGATGGCGAGCAGGGACGGCACCGCGACGGCGACCCATCGAACAACGCGCTCGGCAACCTGTCGTGGGGCGACCAGTCAGCGAACTGGGACGACCGCCGACGCCACGGCGCCTTCCGCTCCTACGCGAAGCTCACCCACGAGCAGGCCGCTGAGATCAAGCGACGGTTCGAGGCTGGCGAGACCGGCGCGGCCCTTGGGCGTGAGTTCGGAATCTCGGACACTCAAGCGCGGAACATCGGCGACGGGCAACAGTGGGCTGTAGCCGCGCCAATCCAATGGCCGCTGCTGAACTGCTGGAAAGGCGTCTCGGCCGAGGATCAGCGCCGCGCCGACGAGCGCGTGCCGGACCTGCTCGCGACGCCCGCGGCCGTCCGCTTCGTCAGCGCCGAGCCGCTGCTCGGGCCGATCGACTTCAGGCGGATCGAGGCGCGATCCACCGGCACGTTGATCAACGGCGATTTCGCCCACCCGAAGCGGATCGACGCGCTCACCGGCTGGGCTGGGCATTACCCGAGCCCGACCGTGTTCCATCCTCGGAGCCACCGCCTCGCGGCCCTCTCCTGGATCATCGTCGGCGGAGAGAGCGGCCCGAACGCCCGCCCGATGCACCCGGCATGGGCGCGCAGCATCCGCGATCAGTGCACGGCGGCCGGCGTAGCGTACCTGTTCAAGCAGCATGGCGCTTGGGCGGACGTGGGCCCGCATCCTCGCGGCGAGTGGGTCGCCAGTGATCCACGATCCGAGGATCCGATCCACGATATCGCGCCGGTCTTCATGGCGCCGGTCGGCAAGAAGGCCGCCGGCCGCCTTCTCGACGGCGTCGAGCACAACGGCATGCCCGAGGTGCGGCCGTGAGCGCGATCCTCTCCGACTGCGGTCTCTACCGCTACCGCCTCGAGCGGGATCTCGGCGGCATGCTCGCCGGGCCAACTGTCGCCTGGATCATGGTGAACCCGTCCACCGCGGACGCGGTCGAGGACGACCACACGATCCGCAAGGTGATCGGCTTTTCGGAGCGCCTCGGCGCCGGCCGGATCGTGGTCGGCAACCTGTTCGCCTTCCGAGCGAAGGACATCAAGGCGTTGCGCACGGCCGCCGATCCGGTCGGCCCGGAGGCTGATGACCACCTCCGCAAGATCCTCTTCGGCGCCGATCGCATCATCGTCGCGTGGGGGCCGCTCGCCAAGTTGCCCGGCCCGCTCCGCACGCGTTGGCAGCGGTTCGTCGAGATCGCCAGCGAGAACGTCCGACCCCTCCGGTGCCTCGGCACCGCGATGGACGGCCACCCGCTGCACCCGCTGACGCTCGGGTACGCCCGGCCCCTTGTGCCCTGGTCGCCGCCCGAAGCCGTCCCCGCATCCTCCACCGTAGCCGCGGAGTCCTGAGATGAATGACACGACACATGCCGCGCGCGAGGCGGAGCGGGCAGCGAAGGCGAAAGCTCTCATCCCGCCGGCCGGCAGCGAGGAGCGCGATTTCTGGCTCGAAGCCGCCGTTCAGCACGGGTTCGAGGAGACCGCCGGCGTCGAGCACCTGCCCGAGTACGACCCGCCGGCCTATTTCGCGACCGCGGACGAGGTGCTCGCCCTCATGGCCTCGGCACGCCAGCAGGGCAGGGACGATGTCACCACGCCCGCCCAGATCGCCGCCCATCCGGCTGGGCAGAGCGAGGACGACACCGAGCGCTGCGAGATCTGCGACGAGCCGCTGATTGCCGGCCAGCGCGTGATGCAGGACGTCGAACTCGGCACCGTGCACGCCAACTGCTGCGGTCCGGAGCGGGAAGCCTACGTCAAGGACGTGGACACGGATGAACCGCTAGGGCCGCACGATCCGATCCCGCAGGGCTACGTCTACGAACCCGAGCAAGGGATGAAGGAGCGCGGCCGATGAGCGCCACCATCGATCAGATCGTCTCTCAGATGAGGAAGACCATGTTCGTCGTGTTCGACTTGGACGGCACCCTGGCGCTCACCGATCACCGGACGCACTTCCTGAAGCGCCCGTCGAAGGAAAAGGACTGGCGCGGGTTCTACGCGGCCTGCGACCGGGACCAGCCCTGCCATCCGATCATCCGCACGCTGATGGCGCTCCACAGCACCGGCGCCGAGGTGGAGATCTGGTCCGGCCGGTCCGACGAGGTGAAGGACAAGACGACGGCTTGGCTCGCCGAGCACGGGCTGGGTCATATACCGATCCGGACGCGCCGCGCGGGCGACCACCGGCCCGACACCGTCCTCAAGGCCGAATGGCTCGACGAGGGACGCACGCCCGCGCTCGTGTTCGAGGACCGGGCTTCCATGGTGGCGATGTGGCGATCACGCGGCATCGTCTGCTGCCAAGTCGCGCCGGGGGACTTCTGATGCGTAGCGCCAGCACCGATCGCCGGGCGCCCGAGCCCTCTTCATCGATCAGGAGCAAGGTGATGCCGCAGACCGATCCGGCTCGGCACGTCGTCCGATTCCCCGACGTCGCCCGCGAACTCGGCCTTTCGGCCACCACGTTGCGCAAGCTCTGCAACGGCGGGGAGGGGCCGCCCCTAATCCGTCTCAGCGAGCGGTGCTTCGGGGTCCGCCGGGGCGAGCTTGATGCCTGGATCGAGAGTCGCAAGGTGGGCGGCCCATAGGTCGAGGGCCGCCCGCTTCTCCGGATTGTAGAGGGCGTAATTGTAGACGCCCGCGACGCCCGCTTTCGTGCCCGAGATGTGGTTCAGCACAGCCTCGACGACGTGCGGCAGCACCCCAAGGTTTCCCATGCCGGTGGCGGCGGTCCTGCGCAGGTCGTGCAGCCGCCAGCCGGTCACCCCAGACGCCTTGTCGAGCGCAGCCTTCGCCCGGGTGAAGCCCTGGAAGCCGCCGACCCCGCTCCCGAACACCAGATCCCGACCTTCGATCCGAGGCGCATCCGCCAGGATCGAGAGCGCCGCGTAGGACAGCGGCACGTCGTGCGGGAGGCTGTTCTTCGTCCGCTCCTCCGGCAGGTGCCAGATCCCGGCCGCCGGATCGACCTCCGCCCATGCCATCTCCGCGACCTCGTCCCGCCGCTGCGCGGTGAGCAGGAGCAGGCGGACGATGCGGCCGAAATCGCCCTCCGGTAGCGCCTTCAGGACGGCCTTGATCTCCTCCGGCCGGAGCACGCGCTGCCGGCGCTCTTCCTTGATCGGCTTGCGGGTGCCGACGACCGGGTTCGCCTCGGCCGCACCTTCCGCGATCAGCCACGTGAAGAAGGAGGAGAGCGTGGTGCGCGCCCGGTTCGCGGCGTGCGGTCCCGAGCCCTTCGCGATTTCGCCCAGCCGCTCGGCGACCTGCGCCCGCGTCACGCCGTCAACCGGCGTTTTGTGCAGCGGCGCCCAGGCCTTCTGCAGATAGTAGGTCGATTCCCCGAGCCCCTTCGCGCGGACCCGCGGCGCCAGCGCCTCGAGGTATGCCGGGATCTTCGTGGCCACGGTCACGGCGGCGCGCTTCCGCTCGGCCTCCCGCTCCGCGCTCGGATCCGCGCCGAGCCGCACGCGCGCGAGCCGTTCGGCCGCCGCGCGCCGCGCATCGGTCGCCGACAGCACACCGACCTTGCCGAGGGTTTCCCGCTTCGTCTGCCCGACAGCGTTCCGGTACTGGACGACCCAGACCCGCGAGCCGCCCGCGTTCGCCCGCATCCCGAACCCGGCCAGATCGTCGTCGAAGACGATGACGTAGGCCTTCCCATCCGGCACCTTCAGGGCTGCCGCCGACTGGTTCGTGAGGCGCATCGGCTGGTAAGCGTCCGGTAAGCAGGTAGTAAGCAGATGGGGCCAGCGCCGACGCGCACCCCGCGCGAGACGGAGATGGTATCAGTGAAAACGTGCACGTCCTCAAGCGGTTTGGGAGGCTGGTAAGCGCGAGCTGATCGCCGATTACTGGCGGACATCTGATTTACACGGAGAGGGTCGGGGGTTCGAGTCCCTCACCGCCCACCAATCGGATCAGGCACTTAGCGCGCGACTTCCTTCGGACTGCACGTTGAAACGGTCGCTTCTGAGTGCCGATGCCTGTCCGTTTTCTTAGCCGAGACGGGAGATGGGCCGAGCACCTCTCCTCCGAGGTGCGGCGCTTCCTCGCCACCGCGCGCGTCGCATGAGCTGATTGGACAGCTCAGCATCTCGGTGGCGGATTCCGAGGCGGGCGGCTCGACTGTTCTGTGCCGACGATCGGCTTCTTTGCCGAGCGTACAGCCCCTTCTCCATCGGACCCGATACAGAACTGAAACGGACGCGTTCGGTCGCGTTCCCCTTTCAGGCACGAGCGGAGGACGACATGGAAGGCGGACTGATCTGGCTCGGCATCATCGCCGGCATCCTGGGGGTGAGCGGCCTCGGTTATCTGTTCGCGTCTTGGGCGAAGGCGCGCAGGACGCCGCGCTGACAGGCCTTGCAGCGCGGTCGGTCAGACGGACCCCGTGCCCTGTTTGGTGGCGAGGGACGGTTCCCAGCCGTGCCGCTCGGGCAGGGTCGGGGCGGCCTGCCCGGCCGTGTTGTCGTTGTCACCGGGCTTCAGGATTGCGGCAGCCGTTCGGTCCGTCCTCGCTTGCGCGCGAAGCAGCAGCGGCACGAGGCGTGGCGAACGGCGATAGATCCAGGCCTCGTGCCGTCCGCGCAGAGGGCGGCCGAAACGGATGTTCTCTCTTCCGAAATTGCTCATCGTTCACGGGGCGGTTTGGCTAAATCCCCTGGGAGGCTAGCCGCAGACCGCTCGGATGACTTGACTGAGCGTCCCAAATTTCGTCGGCGCCGCGATTGCCCGTCAGGGCGCAGCCTTGGCGCAACGCCATGGGAGAAGTCTCGAACACACCATACTGTCGCCGGTGGCAACCAGGCGGCCGGCGAGCATCGATCCCGCTTTTTCGTGCCGCCGCAGCGCTGCCGCGGATGAATCGCCCTTCCTGAGCCGCTCAACCCGTGGGGTCATCGACGGCACGCGCCCGAGACGGCCGGTTGAGGCTGACTCGAGAGGAGGGGGCCGTAGCCCTGGAATGGCGGATTATCTGTTCGTTCATAACCACTTCCCGGGCTCGTTCGGATTTCTCGCCGAGGCGTTGCAGGAGCGGGGGCACCGGTGCGCAGCCATTGCCGGGGAGGGGGCTCCGGGTCTCGATGGCATGCCGATCCTTCGATGGCGACCCGGGCGGAAGGCGACGCCGGGGCTGTTCCCGCTTGCCCATCCCATGGAAACGGCGCTGATCAACGCCACTGCGGCCCTGCGATGCGCCATCGACCTGCGCAAGCACGGCTTCGATCCGGCGGTCGTCGTCTGCCATCCGGGGCGGGGGGAATCATTGCTGCTGAATCAGATCTTCCCTCGAGCGCGCCGGCTCGCCTATGCGCCGTACTACCGGGCGGACGGCGATGCGCTGGGTTTCGATCCGGAATGGACGCGACCGCCCAACCTCGAAGACCGTCTGCGCGATCGGGCGGGGAACGCGGCGCTGGCCATGGCCTATGCCGAGGCGGAACGGCTCGTCTGCCCCACCGAGTTCCAGCGCAGCCTCCTGCCGCCCGCCCTGCGGGCGCAGGCCAGCGTGATCCACGAGGGCATCGATACGGATGTGGTGCGCTACGATCCCGACGCCGCGCTGCGGCTGCCGAACGGGCGCATCCTCACCAAAGCGCGGCCCGTCGTCACCTTCATCGCCCGACAGCTGGAGCCGTTGCGCGGCTTCCCAACCTTCATGAGGGCTCTGCCACGCCTGCTCGAAGCGGTGCCCCAGGCCGAGATCCTGATCGTCGGAAGCGATGGCCGCCGCGACACCGCGGCGAAGGGCGCCTCGGCGCAGACGTGGAAAAATCGTCTGTTGGTCGAACTCGACGGCCGGCTCGATCACGAGCGCGTCCACTTCCTCAACCGTCTCTCGCACGACGAAATTCTGGCGGCCCTGTCCGTGGCGACGGCCCATGTCGCCTACACCTATCCGTTCTCGCTCTCGCGGGTCTTTCTGAAGGCGATGGCTTGCGAGTGCCTCGTGATCGCCTCCGACACCGCGCCCGTGCGAGAGGTGATGCGGGACCGCGTGAACGGACTCATCCGCGATTTCTTCGACGCCGATGCGCTGGCGGAAGCACTCATCAATGCCTGCCGTATGCCGGAACGGATGCGCCCCCTGCGCGAGGCGGCCCGGCGCACGGTCATCGAGCGCTACGATCGGCGTCGGCACTGCCTGCCGACCTGGCTCGCACTTCTCACCTTCCTCGCCGACACGCCGGTTCGGGCGTGAGAGATCGGGGACCGACGCGGCATCGTCTCGGCCGAACGCCGGTGAGCACGGCTGCGCGACAACGCCTTATCCTGCCCGGAACAGGTGCAGGCTGAAGCCGCTGTCGTCGTCGATCCAAAGGCGGATCGGCTCCCAGCCCTGCGCCGTTGCGAGGGCCCGGAAGGCCTCGGGCGCGTATTTGTGGGAGGTGTCGGTGCGGATGCTCTCGCCCGCCGCGAAGCGGATCGTCCGGCCCCCGAGCTGGTAGGCGGCCGGTCGGATGGCGACGAGGTGAGCCTCGACCCGGAACGGGTCGTCGGCGAGCCGCGCCTCGTGGCGGAAAGCATCGCGATCGAAGTCGCTGCCGAGTTCCCGGTTCATCCGGTCGATGAGGTTGAGGTGCAGGGCCGCCATGAGGCCGTCCGCCTCGCCGTAGGCCCGGCGCAGCCGGCCCGGATCGCGGGTCGGGTCGGCCCCCACCAGGAAGTGGCTCGGCCCCAGCGTCTCACGCGCGCGTGCGAGGAAGCCGCCCGCCTGCTCCGGCGTGAAGTTGCCGATGCTGGTGCCGGGAAAGAAGCCGAGGATCGGCGGCTCCGCCGCCCCCGGCGGCAGGCGGACCGGCTTCGAGTAGTCGGCAACGACCGGCGTCATCGCGACATCCGGATAGTCCGGTGCGAGCCGCCGGAGCGCCGCTTCGAGATAGGCACCGGAGATGTCGAGGCCGAGGAAGGCGGCGGGTGCCTCCAAGGCGTCGAGCAGGGTGCGGATCTTCCGGCTCGCGCCGCTGCCGAACTCCACGACGCTGACCCGGGGCCCGACGATTGCAGCGACCTCGGAGGCCACCTGGGGCAGGAGCGCCATCTCGCGCTTCGTCGGATAGTAGTCGGGATGCGCGCAGATCCGGTCGAACAGGTCGGAGCCGGTCTCATCCCAGAGATACTTCCCGGGCAGTGACTTTCCAGGTCCCGAAAGACCGGCGAGCGCGTCGCGCAGGAACTCGGCGCGCTCGTCCCGCCCGCTCTCTCCCGCGCTCTCCGCCGCACTCATCGCGCTTCGGCCCGGCGGGTCGCGGTGAGGATGACCAGCGCGATGCGCTCGGCCGCCGCGTAGCCCGGATCGTCGAGTTCCTCGCCGTACTCGTCCGGGTCGAACTCGCGGTAGGACCAGTCGAGCCCGGCATCCGCGCAGATCCCGCTGGCCTCGGTCCGAAAGCCGTCCTCGCCCTCGACGATGGCCGAGCCGGTGAACAGGACGAGAGACCCGCCGGGCGCCAGACGTTCGGCCGCCGCTTCGACCACGCGCAGAGAGAGTCCGGCACCGAGCGGCCCGCCTCCGTGGCGATAGGCCCGCCCGCCGGCATCCACCATGAAGGGCGGGTTGGAGACGATGAGGTCGAACGAGTCCTCCAGGCCGCTCAGCATGTCGCTGTGAACGGGACGAACGTTTTCGACGCCGGCGAGGCGGGCATTGATCGCCGCCGCGCGCAGCGCGGCGGGGTTGATGTCGACGAGGTTGACCTCGGCCTCCGGCACGCGCTTGGCAACGAGGATGCCCGCCGCACCGGAGCCGCAGCCGATATCGGCGACCCGCCGCGGGGCCGGTTGCCCGGTGCGGGCGCGCTCTTCGAGATGGGTGAGAACCGCTTCGGCAAAGCGCATCGTGTCGGGGCCGAAGAAGACCGAATCCGCCGCGAGCGGCGGATAGGCGGCGTGCAGGAAGAGTTCGTCGTCGAGACTCGACAGACGAATGCGCGCCTTCAGGAGGCCGCCTTCGGGACCCTCCATCCGGTCGAGCACGTCGGCCCGCCGCATCAGGTCGGTCAGTTCGGCCGGGATCAGACCCTCGCGGAAGGGGCGGCTCCAGCCCAGCACGTCGCGCAGGGACCGAGCGAGGGCGTTCCTGGGCCGGGCATTGACCCGGGCATGCGTGGCGGGGGTCACCGTGGTGAAGCGATAGCCGCTGTCGCGCACGGCGCGGGCCAGGGCGAGAAGCGCCTCGTCCGTCTTCTCATCGCGGGTGTCGGTCTCTGGCTGGCGCGCCGGGCGGGTCAGAACGTCGGCCATGGTCATCCTCAGCCCTCCATCTGTCCGGCGACGAAGGCACCCGAGCGGAGATCCGCCGCGACCTGCTGCGCATCCCACTGCGCCGCCCGCTCCCGACGTCGATACGGGCAGACCCAATCGTCGGGCACAGCCCGCCCGCTGAACTGACGGGCGGCGGAGCGCTCGCCGTGCTGGGCCAGCATCGGATTCACCGAGCCCGCCCAAGCCGCATCGCGCTCGACGATCGAGTCGCGCAGCCGCTCGTAACGTCCCTCCGCGCGCAGGCGCTCGAACTGGTCGTGCAGATTGAACACCAAGACGGGGTGTTCGAAGCGGCGCGCCTTGCGGCTCGCGCCGGGATGCAGTCCGACGATGAAGAATCCCTCGCCGCCGAGGCTCATCGAGAAATGCGGGTCGTCCGGGTCGGCCGAGACCCGCGGATCCTGGCTATGTCCGAGCCCGCTGTCACGGTCGGACAACGACTGCATCCGCCGCCAGAGGGCCGCCTCGAAGGCCTCTTCGGTGAGGGGGTGGGACTCCTCGAAGACCACCGCGAAGCTCTGGAACTGGTCGCGACGGGCGCGGTAGCGGCAGATGAAGGCGAGGATCGCCGGATAGATCCGCGCATCGTCCGCATCGGAGGCGATATCGCGGGCGACCAAGACCTTGAGCTGGCCGCGGGACAGCGCGGATTTGGCGCCGACGCAGGGGAAGGGCTGTTGGCGAATGAAGTGCCGGAAGCGCTCGGCGAGCGGATGACCGGTGTCGTCGGTGGGCAGCAGCATGACACCTCGTGTGGAGCGGGCAAGCGGACGTCGCGACCGGACCTGCCGGCCCGGTTCGGTGAAGAGCGCGATGGGAAAGCCGGCCGACGCGCGGTCCGCCGGACATCGGAGAAGGTGAACTGCGCGAGGAACCTCGCCTCCCCGCCATTGTTCCGCGAAGCTTGGGGATAACGGCGGTCTTAGGCCTTTATGATCACCTGCGGATTGTCTTGATCAGCCGCGGCATCGTGGCGCAGAGTTTGATCTGTGAGCGGAAACATCTTCCCGACGAGCCTCAAGACTCGATCTCGTAGTGAATCGGCTTGAAGGAGAAGTTGTTCGATTGCAGCGCCGAGCAGGCGGTCAGGCCGATCACGAGATCCGTCTCCGCCACGAAGCTCACCCGGTCGCCGGCTCGACTGAGTGGCGGGCGCACCGCGATCTCGCCGCTCTGCCCGTCGACGGTGACGTGCATGAAGACGTTGAAGGCGACCGGGATACGGTCCGGCACGATGCCGTAGGGGGCCAGCGCCGCGGCGAGGTTGCCGAAACAGCCCCGGTGGGGGTGTTCGTCCCCATAGATGATGCGGAAGGTATCGGCCGAGCAGGGCGTGAGCAGGAAGTCGTGGCGGCCCACCGTGTCCTCGACGATGCGCAGGAGCACGTTCGAGCGGTTGGAGTAGATCGGGTCTCCCGTCGTCAGGAAGATCCGCGAGGCGTAATCGATGGTGCGGCCCGAGGAGATGACCTCGTCGAGGTCGTCGCGGCGGAAGGCGACGAGGTCGGCCACCTGCTCCCCTTGCGGGTCGATCACCGTCAGGCGCTGGCCGCGATCGAGGGTGAAGGCCGCCCCCGACCGCGGTGGGATCTCGTGACGCACGGGTCGGCTCATCTGTCGTTCTCTTCTTCGAAGCGGGGGAGGCCCGCGGGTTCGCACCGGGCTATCACCGGACCAGGCTTGGCAGCAGCGATGGCGCGACAGGGGATCAGACGAGGGCCCTGTCGGGTTCCCGAACGGTGGCGACGTCCCGAGTCACGGGGCGACACCGGAGACGCCTGCCCGTGGATGCACGACTGGACGAACGCCCCTCACCGCCCGGCGAGGCCGGCCGGGACGGATCACGTCATATCGCCGAAATTACCCTGCGCGGGCTTCTGCTCGGCGCGGTGATCACGGTCGTGTTCATGACCGCCAACCTCTATATGGGACTGAAGACCGGGGTCACCTTCTCGACCTCGATCCCGGCGGCCATGCTCTCGATGGGCCTGCTGCGCCTGTTCGGCGGTGCCGGCATCCTCGAGAACAACATCGTCCAGACGCAAGGGTCGGCGGCGGGCACCCTGTGCAACGTCATCCTGGTGCTTCCGGGCCTCGTGCTGATCGGCCATTGGCACGGCTTTCCGTTCTGGCAGACCACGGCCGTCTGCCTCGTCGGCGGGTTGATCGGACTGGTCTACTCGATCCCCCTCCGGCGCGCGCTCGTGATGGGCGCCGGGCTTCCCTACCCTGAAGGCACCGCCGCGGCCGAGGTGCTGCATGCGGGCGAGGCGGGCGATCGCGGCGGCTTGCGAATCCTGCTCGGCGCAGCCGGGGCGGGCGGGTTGATCGGCCTCGCCACCACCGGCTTCCGGCTCATCGCCGAGGGGCTCCACACCACGCTGGCCGCGGGGCCGGCTCTGTTCCGGTTCGCCACCGGGTTCTCACCCGCGCTCGTTGGCGTCGGCTACCTCGTCGGGCTCGGCGCCTGTCTCGCCCTGCTCGCCGGGGTGGCCCTGGCCTGGGGCGTCGCGGTCCCGCTTCTCACCGCATTCGGTGATGGGGCCGGTACGAAGGGTGCGGAGGCAGCGGCGCGGGCGGTGTGGTCGGAGAAGGTTCGCCTCATCGGCGCGGGCATCATCGCCGTCGGCGCGGTCTGGACCGTCGCCTCCCTCGGCCGTTCGATCCTCGGCAGCATCCGCTCCGCCTTCATAGCCGCGCGGGGCGGTGGCCACGCCCTGCGCCAACTGCCCCGTCAGGAGCGCGACCTGCCGATTACCTGGGTCGCGGGTGCCTCGCTCCTGCTCGCGCTGCCGCTGGCCTGGCTCTTCGTCCATTTCAGCGCGGGGGCCGAACTCGGGGGGATGCGCTTCGCGCTGGTGGCGGTCGCGACGCTGTTTACCGTCGGCTTCGGCTTCCTGATGGCGGCGGCCTGCGGCTACCTCGCCGGGCTGCTCGGGTCGTCCTCCAGCCCGATCTCCGGCATCGGCATCCTGACGACCCTGCTCGCGGCCCTGCTCCTGCCGCTGCTGCTCGGCCGCGCCGCCGGGCCGGAAGGCGAACGCTTCGTCGTCGCCGCCGTCCTGCTGCTCTCGTCCATCGTCGTCACCACCGCCTCGATCGCCAACGACAACCTTCAGGACCTCAAGACCGGCCAACTCGTCGATGCCACACCGTGGCGGCAGCAGGTGGCTCTGGCGGCCGGCGTCGGCGTCGGCGCCCTCGTGATCGCCCCCCTGCTCGATCTCCTGTACAACGCCTACGGCTTCGTCGGCGCGCTGCCGCGGGAGGGGATGGACGAGGCTTCAGCCCTGCCGGCACCGCAGGCCGCCCTCATGACTCAGATCGCTGGCGGTATCGTGCACGGCGCGTTGCCCTGGTCGATGGTGGCGACGGGGGGCGGCGTCGGGGCGCTTCTCGTCGCCCTGGAGGCGCGTCTGCGTCGCGGCGGCCGCTCGTTCCCGGCGCTCACCGTCGGAATCGGCATGTACCTGCCGCTCGAGGTCGTCGTGACGATCGCGTTCGGCGGCCTCGTCGGCTGGCTGGCCTCGCGCCGTCTGCGTCGAGGCGACGAGGCCGAGCGGGCGGGCGGACGGCGGCGCGGTGTGCTGCTGGCGTCGGGATTCCTCGTCGGCGAGAGCGTCGTCGGCGTGCTGCTGGCCGCCGCCGACACGCTGAGCGGCCGCAGCGCCTCCCTGGCCTTCGCGGCGGATGCGCTCGGCGGAGCCGGGCCCTGGCTCGGGCTCGCCGTCTTCCTGATGGTGCTGGTTGCGTTCTACCGTATCGCGTCGCGGACGGATGAGGCGGGTCGTCGCGGCGCGGGCTGATCCCACCTCGATTTCGACGCGATTTCCGGCAACCCTACTTGCGCGACCGCCCCGTTGCGACGGATCTCATGAACGCCCAAGCCCCGTCTCTGCCTCATCGTCAGAGCTTTCTCGACGTCTATCTGCGCGTCCTCAGTGCCCTGATGTTGCGCGACATGCGCAGCCGTTTCGGCGGAACCTACTGGGGCTATCTGGTGCAGGTGCTGTGGCCCTGCGTCCATCTCGGCATCATTGTCGGCGCCATGACCTTTCGCGGCATCAGATCGCCGATGGGAGACGATCCGATGGTCTTCGTTGCGTCGGGCGCGCTTCCGGCGCTCGCCTTCCAGTACATCTCGCGCGAGGTGATGAAGGGCTACATGGTTCACAAGCCGCTGACGTATTTCCCGCAGGTGAAGCGCTTCGACACCGTCGTTGCGCGCATCCTGGTCGAGATCGTCAGCAGTTTTCTGGGCGTCTGTCTCGTCTGTGTCGTGCTTCTCTGTTTCGGTGCCGACCCTGTTCCTGTCGATCTGACGATGGCTATCGGCGGCTATCTGACGGCAATCGCGCTCGGCATCGGTGTCGGAACGATTAATGTGGGAATCTGTTCAGTCTTCCCAGGTTGGTCACTTGGGTACATACTAGTAACATTGACGCTATATCTATCGAGTGGCGTATATTTTATGGCCTGTTACATGCCGGATGAAATATACTATTATATGAAATGGAATCCGATTACGCAGATTATCGAATGGGTGCGTCTCGGCTACGATCCGACGATTCCTGTTCACGTCGATTATCTCTACCTTTTCGGCTGGGTGTTCGGCAGCCTCACCATCGGTCTGCTGATGGAGCGCTACGTGGTGCGGGCTCAGCAATAACGCAGTCAGCGCGGCGCCGCTCGAGTCAAAGATTCAGGCCGCTGGCCGCTTCGGCGGTCTGCGCCAGCGAGGGGGGATGGGCTGGATGGAGAGGCGGCTCAAAATTTCGGCCGAAGCTCGAAAAAGGGGTTGAGTCCCGCCAATCCTCTGCTTATAGAACCGCTCATCGCCGACGCACTCAGCACCGCCGGCGAGGCCAGAGGCCGAAACCGGTCGCGGCAGAAATGATGGGGCCTTAGCTCAGCTGGGAGAGCGCTTCCATGGCATGGAAGAGGTCATCGGTTCGATCCCGTTAGGCTCCACCATCATATCTCGTTCATCGCGTTAGCCGCAGCCCGGATGAGGGTGCTGGCCGCGTAGGGTTCAACGAGACAAAATCCTTCGACAAGCGTTCGCCTGGACTTGCCGCTTCCCCGCGTGCGTCGATGCTTCTTGGCATAGGCCGGCAGTCGCGCATCGAGCTGCGCGCGCCGGTCCGATCTGTCTCAGCAGTCCGAGAGCGCGCGTCCAGGCGCGCGTTTGTCCGAGCGTTAACGGGCGGTTTGCCACGGGCTGATGATGCGGGCCGGGGCCGGTTTCAGCTCGGCTTGGGCCTGCCGGTCGAGCGGCTCGATCGCATCCCGTGGCGCGAGGCGGCGTGCTTTGGCGAGCACCTTCCGAGCCTCATCGGCCGGCATGGCACCATGGGGCAGCATCATCGCCATCAGCTGACGACGGGTCTTCGCATCGACCGTGCGTGACTGCTTCACATCCTCGAAATCGCTCAACCGGTGGCGCGCGGCCTTCGCACCACGTCCGCGATCATGGCGCCCAATGAAAACTTTGGGACCGCTCGGCATCACGACGATGTCGCCCGGCCGCAGCGTCTCGTCGCGCAGGAGGGCCGCGGTCGGATTGGCGGCGATTGCCTTCGAGTCGACCGGCTGCTTGCCGCTGATCCCGTCGCCCCCGTCCTTGGGCAGGGCCGCCTTCGGCAGGGCCGCGTAGCGCACCTTCGGGCGGCTCCGTTCCGACGCGCTGCGGTGCCGCCGCCAGCGGTAACGCTCGTTCACCTCACCGCCGCCGTAAGCGGGCACGACCGGCGCCGGCGCCGGCGCCGCTTGCCGCGGAGCGAAGAGTTGCTGGAACAGGCCGCCGAGGCCCCCTTCCTGAGCGTGTACACCGGCAACGGTGGAAAGGATGAAGGCGGAGGAGGCCAGGACGAGCGCGAAGCGACGTCCGGAGCGGGGCGGGGTCGAGAGCATCGACGGCTCCTGAAGCGGGTGGTCGCGTTCGACCGATGCGCTGTCAACTGAAGCCGATCTTAACAGTTCCGGCGAAAACTTGGCGCATATGTGGTTTTTTTTGGGTGCCTGGCGTGAATACGCTTCTTCCCGGAGGCGCTCACGTCGGTGTGAACCCAAAGTCGGGCCTGAGGGTTGCAGATCAGCGCCGCCGTCGCAGCGGCGGACGGAGCCGATCTCTCGATGTCTACAAACAACCGAGCTGTTCCCCAGGCTGCCGAGGGTTCAGCCGGCGACCCTCGCCATTCAACTCTCTGGACGATGGCGCTGGCGGCGGCGCTCCTTGGAATGGTCGCGCTCCCGCGCCGGCCTGCCGCGGTCGCAGGGCGACCTCGGACGCGCGATGAGACCACGGGGGATTCGGCGCGGCAGGAATCGCCCTCGCACGAGGGTGCCGACGCCCACCGGGTCGCCCAGACCGAGCGCGACCGCGGCCGTTCCGCCGACCGGCCGACCGAGGTGCCGGCCGCGGGTTGGAAGGACGTCCTCAAGCGGACCTATCACGATATCGGCGAGAACCGCCTCACCCTGGTGTCGGCGGGTGTGACCTTCTTCGTGCTTCTGGCGATCTTTCCGGCCATCGCGGCCCTGGTCTCCGTCTACGGGCTCATCGCCGACGTCTCGACCATCAACCAACAGATCGACGCGCTGCGCGGCGTCCTGCCGTCCGGCGGCGTCGATATCGTCTCGGAGCAGGTCAAACGGCTGACCGAGAAGGGTGATACGACGCTCGGCCTCACCGCATTGGTCGGCATCGCGCTGTCGGTCTGGAGTGCCAATGGCGGCGTGAAACACGTCTTCGACGCGCTCAACCTCGTCTACAACGAGCGCGAGCGACGCGGCTTCTTCAAGCTCAATCTCGTCTCGCTCGCGTTCACCGCCGGTGCGCTGCTCTTCATCGTGCTCGCGCTTGCCGGCATCGTCGCGGTGCCGGTGGCGATCCAGTTCCTGGGGCTGTCCGGCGATGCGTGGTGGCTGGCGCTGCTGCGATGGCCGGTGCTGTTCGTCGTGGTGATCCTGATGCTCGCGGTGCTCTACCGCTACGGCCCGAGCCGAGACGCGCCGCGCTGGCGCTGGGTGACGCCGGGCGGCACGGCCGCCGCTTTCCTATGGCTTGCCGGCTCGCTGCTGTTCTCGTGGTACGTCTCGAATTTCGGGAGCTACGACAAGACCTACGGCTCGCTCGGCGCCGCCATCGGCTTCATGACCTGGATCTGGCTCTCGACCACGATCGTGCTGCTCGGCGCGCAGCTCAACGCCGAACTCGAGCATCAGACCGCCAAGGATACGACCGTCGGTGAGCCGAAGCCGCTCGGGACCCGCGACGCGCGCATGGCGGACACGGTGGGGGCCGCCGCCTGACGGCGGTCCACTCGCCTCGCTTCTTGGGCCGGCACGGGTCGTCGACGGGGTCGAGGTCGTCAACGCTGAAGGAGCCGCTATCGCTGGCGACGAGCGCGCCGGAATGGTTCCTCGTCCAGCACGCGCGCGCCGTTTTCTCGGGGCGGAGGACAAAGCCGCCCGCCCTTCAAAGAGGCGTTCTGCTCTTGCCCTTCTTGGCGCCGTGCTGGTGATGGGTGGGCTCAGGTAGGACGGTCAGCGTCCCGGCCTTCGGGTGGGGACGTGGGGCTAGCACCGGTTGCGGCAGCAAACCTCGTCCGGAGCATGGACGGACCCGGCCTTAACAGGCGCCCGCGAATGCTCGTCCCGGTGCCTTTCAGCAGGCCGGGTGGTCCCTTCGCCTACGCGTCGCTTCGCGGCAAGGCGGCAAGCAGGACGACGGCCCGAGATGTGTGGCGTGAACCGACTTTGCCGGCTCAAGCAGAGGAGCGAGGCCTCCTATAGGGCAATGCGCGAAGTGACGACTGGGCCTGTGCCCATCATCATTCTCATCGTCTCAGGAGGCGCTTCAACGCGCCGAAGACGGAGATTTCCCGGATGGATGATGACGAGGGCGCGGCGACGAACATCGTTTGGTGTCCGCCACTGCCTACCAATGGGAAAACACGCGAGAGGGAACGGCGAGGTCTCGCCGTTCCCCTGACGCTGTAGCCTCGCAGGATGCGCTCAATAGGCGGTGTATCCGGCCGGGCGGCGGACCGAGCCGGTCACGATGTCGTCCGCAGCGCCGACGGTGCCACCCACCACGTCGCCGGCTGCGCCGAGCGTACCGCCGACGAGAGTGCCTGCCGTGTTGGTCACGCCGCCGACCACGTTGCCGACGCCGCCGATGAGGCCGCCGCGCACACCCGCCGGATCGATATGCGCGCCCCAGACATTGAGGGTGCCGTCACGATTGTAGCTGGCGCTGTCGGACGGCAGGCTCTGCGCGAGGCCAGGGGTCGCGGCCAGGCCGAAAGCAAAGGCAAGAGCCGTGGCGATCTTGGTGCGGTTCGTCATGATCGTACCTCTATCTGTCACAATCGGCAGCACTGCGCGGAGCCTCGTCTGAAACTGGCTGAGGCGGGCCCGCCGCCGACTTCGATGGGCAAGATCTGTGTTCGTCTGATCTTTGGACAATACCCGATTTGTCGCACTGCATCATCGATATATTTCAAAGTGACTGATTTGGCATGGAAGTTTCATGCAGCGACATCGAGCGCCCACGAAAAAATCGTTTTCTGGCATAGGTTTCCCGCATGTGCGTCGTCGTAAGATTGCATTGTGCACGAACGCACATGGGTGATCCTTCCGAAATTCCTTTCCGGCTTGAGGCGGCGCGTCCGCCTCGGAGCTGCAGGACGTACCTCGCTGGCGAGGGGAGAAGCCGGGGATCTGCGGCATTTCCCGGCATCGGGGCGATGTCCCGAGCTGGCGAAAATGCTCTATGGATCGGCGCGGCCCGCCTCCGGGTCTCCGCTCGCCGATGGCTGTTCGACCGATGACCGCTGAGACCCAACCGCAACCGGACAAGCCCGTCGGCGCCGAGGACCGGGTGATCCTCGTCGACGGCTCGTCCTTCATCTTCCGAGCGTACTTCCAGTCGATCAATCAGGACCAAAAGTACAACACGCGGCCCTCCGACGGACTGCCGACGGGTGCGGTACGCCTGTTCTGCACCAAGATCGCCCAGTTCCTTCAGGACGGCGCGGCGGGGGTGAAGCCGACCCATCTCGGCATCGTCTTCGACAAGTCCGAGGGCTCGTTCCGTAAGGAGCTGTTCCCGGACTACAAGGGCCATCGGCCCGACGCGCCCGACGACCTCAAGCGCCAGATGCCGCTGATGCGCGACGCGGTGCGCGCCTTCGGACTGCACGCGGTGGAGCTGGAGCGCTACGAGGCCGACGACCTGATCGCGACCTACGCGCGCCAGGCCGAGGCGCGGGGTGCCGAGGTCATCATCGTGTCCTCCGACAAGGACCTGATGCAGCTCGTCTCGGACAAGATCCGGTTCTACGATTTCGAGTCCGGCGCCAAGGGCAAGCCCGGCTACCGGCCCGAGCGCAACCTCGACCGCGAGGCGATCATTGCCAAGTGGGAGGGGCTGACTCCGGAGCAGATCGGCGACGCGCTGGCGCTGATCGGCGACACCTCCGACAACGTGCCGGGTGTGCCCGGCATCGGCCTGAAGACGGCCGCCGCCCTGATCAAGGAGTACGGCAGCCTGGCCCAGCTTCTGGAGCGTGCCGCCGAAATCAAGCAGCCCAAGCGCCGGGAGACGCTGCTCGCCAACATCGATCAGGCGAAACTCTCGCGTCGCCTCGTCGCGCTTGAGGAGAAGGTACCGGTACCTGTGCCGCTCGACGAACTGGGCGTGCCGCAGCCCGATCCGGAGAAGCTCGTCGGCTTTCTCAAGGCCATGGAGTTCAATACGCTCACGCGGCGCATCGCGCAGATGCTGCACGTCGATCCGGAGGCCGTGAAGCCCGATCCGGCGCTGCTGCCGGGCGCACAGCCCCACGCCTACACCAACGCCGCCGGCGGCAGCGATGCCGTGCCGTTCTTCGGCGACGCCGTGCCGGTCGACCCCGAGACCGAGGCCGCCCCGGAGCGGACGGACGGCGCGGCCCCGCCCGAGGCCGGTGAAGCCGATCCCTTCGCCGATCTCGGCCTGCCGGATCAGGCGCCGGCGAGAAAGCGCGCGCCGACCGAGCCAACGCCGGCCACGCTCGTGGCGGCCCGCGCCGCGGAGGCGGTCAAGCCGTTCGACACGGCGGCCTACGAAACGATCTCCACGGTCGAGCAGTTGGAGGCCTGGATCGCCGAGAGCTACGAGGCCGGCGTAATCGCGGTCGATACCGAGACCGACGCGCTCGACGCGGCCAAGGCCGGGCTCGTCGGCGTCTCGCTCGCCACCGCGCCGGGGCGGGCCGCCTACATCCCGCTCGCCCATGTGAAGCCCGAGGTGAAGGGTGGTGACCTGTTCGGCGACGGCGGGGCGGGAGCGGATGCCTCCGACAAGCAGCCCGGCCAGATCGATTTCGACACCGCCCTCAAGCTGTTGAAGCCGCTTCTCGAAGATTCCGGCACGCTCAAGGTCGGGCAGAACCTGAAATACGACCTCTCGGTGCTGCACCGCTACGGCATCGACGTGGCACCCTTCGACGACACGATGCTGATCTCCTACGTGCTCGATGCCGGCAAGGGCGGGCACGGCATGGACGAACTGGCCCGCCGCCATCTCGGCCACCAGCCGATCACCTTCGCCGACGTCGCCGGCACCGGGCGCAACAAGGTCACCTTCGATCGCGTCGCGATCGACAAGGCGACGGCCTACGCGGCGGAGGATGCCGACGTGACCCTGCGCCTGTGGCGGATGATGAAGCCCCGCCTCGTCGCGGAGCACCGCGTGACCGTCTACGAGACCCTCGAGCGTCCCCTCGTGCCGGTCCTGGCGCGGATGGAGCGGGCCGGCATCGCCATCGACCGCAACATGCTGAGCCGCCTCTCCGGCGACTTCTCGCAGATCCTGGCGCGCCTCGAGGAGGAGATTCAGGAGGACGCGGGCGAGAAGTTCCAGGTCTCATCGCCGAAGCAGATCGGCGACGTGCTGTTCGGCAAGATGGGCCTGCCCGGCGCCAAGAAGACGCCTTCGGGCCAGTGGGCCACGCCCGCGACGCTGCTCGAAGAGCTGGCCCAGGCCGGACACGACCTGCCGAAGAAGATCCTGAACTGGCGCCAGCTCTCCAAGCTGAAATCGACCTACACCGACTCGCTGCAGGAGCATGCCGACCGCGGCACGAACCGCGTCCACACCTCCTTCGCGCTCGCCGCGACGACCACGGGCCGGCTCTCCTCCTCGGACCCGAACCTGCAGAACATCCCGATCCGCACCGAGGAAGGGCGGCGCATCCGCCGCGCCTTCGTGGCGCCGGCGGGCAAGAAGCTGATCTCGGCGGATTACAGCCAGATCGAGCTGCGCCTGCTCGCCCACATCGCCGACATCCCGCAACTGCGCGAAGCCTTCGAGCAGGGACTCGACATTCACGCGGCCACGGCCTCCGCGATGTTCGGCGTGCCCCTCGACCAGATGACCGGCGACCTCCGGCGGCGCGCCAAGACCATCAATTTCGGTATCATCTACGGCATCTCGGCCTTCGGACTGGCCGATCGCCTCGGCATCGGCCGCGAGGAGGCGTCCGCCTTCATCAAGCAGTATTTCGAGCGGTTTCCCGGCATTCGCGACTACATCGACACCACCAAGCGCTCTTGCCGCGAGAAGGGCTATGTCACGACCCTGTTCGGGCGCGTCTGCCACTATCCGCAGATCCGCTCGAACAATCCGTCCGAGCGGGCGAGCGTGGAACGCCAAGCCATCAACGCACCGATCCAGGGCACCGCCGCCGACATCATCCGCCGCGCCATGACGCGGATGGAGGACGCGCTCGACGCGCAGAAGCTCACCGCGCGGATGCTGCTGCAGGTGCACGACGAACTGGTGTTCGAGGTGCCCGACGATGAGGTGGAGGCGACGATCCCGGTGATCGCGCGCGTGATGGAGGAGGCGCCGGCGCCCGCCCTGTCACTCAGCGTGCCGCTGGTGGTCGAGGCGCGGGCGGCGGGGAACTGGGAAGAAGCGCACTGACCGCCGGTTCGGCTGCGCTGTCACGGCTGATACGGTCTCCGCTGGATCGCTTCGGTGTCTCTTCGTCATTGCGAGGCGAAGTCGTGGCAATCCAGGGCTCCGCATTTTCCGGAGATGTCGCGCCCTGGATCGCTTCGGCTTCGCCTCGCGATGACGGTGTCGGGCAAAAACTGAAGCGATCAACCGGAACCGGTATGACACGACAGTCCTCATGCTGAGGCGCTGCGTCAGCAGCCTCGAAGCACGCCGCGACGCTTCTCCCAGCAAAGGGGCGTCACGGACCCGACCGTTCCGGCGTGCTTCAAAGCCGAGCTTCCGCTCGGCGACTCAGCATGAGGAGCGTCGAGGTTACCAAAGTCGGTCGATCAAAAATCGCCGGCCGTCTTGTGCGCCAGCCTGATCGGCTCCGGCAGGCGGTATTTCGGCGAGCAGGCCAGCACCAGCTCGACCGCGCTCGGAATGTCGGCGAGGTGCCCCGGCGAGATGAAGAGTGGGTGCGTGGCCGTGCGCGTGCGGACCACGGCGCCGATGGTCTCGCCGCGGTCGATCAGAGGCACGTGCGCGCCCTTCTCCTCGGGAAGCGGCGCGTTGGTGCCGACGAGCCGGGTCTTGCCGACGCCGATGGTCGGGCGCTGCAGCCATAGGCCCATATGGCTGGCGATACCGATGCGGCGGGGATGGGCCGTACCCATGCCGTCGAACAGGAAGACGTCCGGCTCCGCCCGCAGGCGCCCGAAGGCCTCCTCCAGCACCGGTCCCTCGCGGAAGCTCAGAAGGCCGGGAATGTAGGGAAACGGCGTCGGCCGTTCGGCGACCGCCGCCTCCACCAGCAAAAAACCCGGAAACGTCACCACCACGATTGCCGCGCGGGAGCGCTCGTTCTTGACGCTGACATCGACCCCGGCGACCAGCCGCACCGACGCGAGATCGATCGGCCGGTCGGCCACGATCTCCGTGCGCAGCCGGCGCTGGAGCGCGACGGCCTCTGCCGGCGTCAGATCCCAGGCATGGCGCGGGTGAAGCTCCATGCCGTGAGTCCTCGTCAGTTGGCGAAGCGGAAATGCAGCACGTCGCCGTCCTGCACCACGTAGTCCTTGCCCTCCAGCCGCAGCTTGCCGGCGTCGCGGGCGCCCGCCTCTCCGTTCAGCGCCGTATAGTCCTTGAAGGCGATGGTCTCGGCGCGGATGAAGCCCTTCTCGAAGTCGGTGTGGATCACGCCGGCCGCCGCGGGCGCGCGGGTGCCCTTTGTGATGGTCCAGGCGCGGGCCTCCTTCGGGCCGACGGTGAAGTAGGTGACGAGGCCGAGCAGGTCGTAACCGGCGCGGATCACTCGATTGAGGCCGGGCTCGGTCAGGCCGACGGCCTCCAGGAACTCGGCTTGGTCGGCCGGCGGCATCACGGCGATCTCGCTCTCGATCTTGGCCGAGACGACGACGGCGACCGCGCCTTCGGCCTTGGCCCGGTCGAACACGGCCTGCGACTTCGCATTGCCCTTGTCGGCGTCGCCCTCGTCGACGTTGCAGACGTAGAGTACGGGCTTGGCCGTCATCAGGCCGAGCTGCTGGAACAGCCGCTCCTCCTCGGGCTTGCGCTCGACGAGCCGGGCCGGCTTGCCGTCGCGCAGCAGCGGCAGGGCGCGGTTGACGAGATCCAGGAATTCCTTGGCTTCCTTGTCGGAGCCCTTGGCGCGCTTCTCCAGGGCGACGACCCGCTTCTCAAGGCTGTCGAGATCGGCCAGCATCAGCTCGGTCTCGATCGTCTCGATATCGGCGATCGGATCAACCTTGCCCTCGACATGGGTGACGTCGCCGTCCTCGAAGCAGCGCACCACGTGGGCGATCGCATCGACCTCGCGGATGTTGGCGAGGAATTGGTTGCCGAGGCCCTCGCCTTTCGAGGCGCCGCGCACGAGGCCGGCGATGTCGACGAAGGTCAGCCGCGTCGGGATGATCTCCTTGGAGGAGGCGATCCGGGCGAGGTCGTCGAGGCGCGGATCGGGCACCGCGACCTCACCCACGTTCGGCTCGATGGTGCAGAACGGGTAGTTCGCGGCTTGGGCCGCGGCGGTCTGCGTCAGCGCGTTGAAGAGGGTCGACTTGCCGACGTTCGGCAGGCCGACGATGCCGCATTTGAAGCCCATGGCTGGTCCTAGAGGTCCGTTGTGATCGGTCGGGAGCCGCGCCCGGAAGCCCGCTCCATCGGGGTCCGGTGGGCTCGTGTCAATTCGCGTCGCGCGCTTTCGCCTTGCCGGCCTCGGCGGGCGTCTTCACCGCGTCCCAGCCGCGGCCGGCCATGGCGAGATGCACCTTGTTCTGGAAGCTCGCATCCTCGCCGGCGGCGAGCAGCGGCGCATGGTCCGCGGTGGCCCGGCAGAGATCCTCCACCCAAGGCTCCTCCGACTTGGCGAAGTCGTTGAGGACATAGGCATGCACCAGCGCCTTGTCGCCGGGATGGCCGATGCCGAGGCGGACGCGCCGGTAATCGTTGCCGCACAGGGCCGTGATCGAGCGCAGGCCGTTATGCCCGGCATTGCCGCCGCCCAGCTTCACCCGCAGCTTGGCCGGGGCGAGGTCGAGTTCGTCGTGCAGCACGATCACGTCGGCGAGCGGGATCTTGAAGAAGCGCTGCGCTTCCCCCACCGAGCGGCCGGATTCGTTCATGAAGGTCTGGGGCTTGAGCAGAATCGCGCGCTCGGAGCCCAGCATCACCTCGGCCGCCTCGCCCTGGAAGCGGCGGCGGAACGGCGCCGCCCGGTGGACGCGGGCGATCTCGTCCACGGCCATGAAGCCGATGTTGTGGCGGTTGCGCGCGTAGCGCTGGCCCGGATTTCCTAAGCCGACGATGAGCCGCATGCGCGCTCCCGGTTCTGTGCTCCGACAAACGGAAAATGCCCCGGCCGTGTGGGCCGGGGCATCGCTGAGGTCGCGGAGCGGGCGTCGGGGCCCGCTGCCGTCTTACTCCTCGGTCTCGTTCTTCTCGCTGGTGGCCTCGGCGTCGGCTTCCGCCTTCTCCTCGGCGGACTCGGCGGACTGCGCCTCGGCGATCGCGGCCTCCTCGGCCTCGACCTCGGCGCCGAGAACCGTCGGCGGCAGGATGTTGGCGATCGTGTCGGTGGACTCGCCCGTGTAGGTGCCGGCCGGCAGGCGCAGGTCGGAGGCGTGGATCACGTCGCCGATCTGGCGACCGGTCAGGTCGACCTCGATCGCGTCCGGGATCTGATCGGGGGCCACGTCGAGAGCGACCGTGTGCAGCGCGACGTTGAGCGTGCCGCCGCTCTTCTTGATGCCCGGCGCCTTGTCCTCGTTCACGAAGTGCACGGGAACGTCGACCGTGACGGTCTGGCCGGAGACGACGCGCAGGAAGTCGACGTGCAGCGGCACGCCGCTGACCGGATCGAGCTGGAAGTCACGCGGGATCGCGCGGGTCTTCTTGCCGCCGACGGTGATGTCGAACAGCGTGGTCTTGAAGCCGCCGGCATAGATCAGCGTGCGGGTGCGGATGAGGTCGACGGCGATGGCCTCCGGGGCCTGGTTGCCGCCGTAGATGACGGCGGGAATCTGGCCCTGGCGACGAACGGCCCGGGCGGCCCCCTTGCCGACCCGGTCGCGTGCCACGGCCTCAAGCGTCTTGGTGGCGCTCATGGCGTGATCCTTACTTCGAAAAATCGGAGCCGGGCCAACGACAAAGGCCGCCCGAAGCGGACGGCCCGACCGTTTCCCAGCGCGCCCGTGCCTCCAAGGGTGTCTCAAGGGCGCGGTCGGGCCATACACGCAACGCCGCCGCGTGGCAACGGCCGATCGGGCGTCGGGGGGCTACCGGTTCGCGGTCGCCATGCCGCGGCGGGCCTCGGCCTGCTTGCTGGTCTCGTCGAAGTACCTGGTGGCGTCGCCGAGCTGCACCGAGGGCTGGCAGTTCGGGGTGCAGGAATAGGATTCGCGGTCGAGGCCGCGCTGCACGGTGATGATCGAGGCCTGGGGCGCCTGTACGCTGATGGTCGATTCGGCGAGCATCGCGCCCTTGCCGTCGAGCGCGATCAGATTGGTGAGACCGAAGCTCTTGCCGGTGAGCACCACGACGCCGTTCTTCTGGAGGGTGATGTCGGCGATCATCGGATTGCCGACCACCACGGTCTGCGTCTTCTCCGGCAGGCGGATCACCTTCGCGTTGTCCACCTGCACCGAGACCGTGCCCTGCGGCACCGGCTCGTTCGCGCGGGCGGGGACCGTCAGCACGAGGAGTGCGAGGAGCGCCGACTGGGCGTGAAGCGGGAAAGGGCGCAGGCGGGTCATGGAGGATCGGTCCGATCGCGCGGAGTGCGGGACCTGCCACCGGATGCCGTGCCGTATCCGCGGCACAGGTCCGGAGCGGGCGCATCTCCCGTCGCGGCACGGAACAGGAAACTGATGAAGGAAGCGCTAACCGTACTCGACGCGGGGGCCTTCACAGGCCCGTGCCGCGCCCCGCACGACCCTGTGCGGATCATTCGAGCGATCTTTGCAATACGTCATTAACTGACCGCCGCAAACGCCGGATCAGGGGCTTGGTTGGAAGATCGATTTAACGCAAATGCAACGCGTCGGGACTACATCTCGACCTGTCGCCGATCGGGGCCTCTACAGACTTCCGACGGTCGTCCATCGGATTAAAACAAGTGGAGATCATCGTGAAGAACATTGCCAAGCGCTTCATCTCTGATGAGTCCGGCGCGACTGCCATCGAGTACGGCATGGTTGCCACCATGGTGGGTATTGCCATCGTCGGCATCTTCGCCAGCTTCGGCACCAAGCTGTCGGCTGCCTTCTCGACGCTCGGGGATGGCCTGAACACCCAGGCCGGCAAGCTGGCTAAGCAGAACTGATATTTCGGCGAGGCGACAAGAGTTCAAGGGACGTGTCGGGCATCTACCATCACGCCCTCCCGGCGGTATCCTGTTCCGACAGGGTACCGTCGCTCGGCGTCGGCCTCAGCCGAGATCGGCCCGCCAACGTCCGACCTCCGAGAGGATGCAAACATCCCATGACCGGGATTCCGGATTGGCGCGCATGAGCTGATTAGAGAGACGAACGGAACGCGAAGGAATTGTGACAGTGTTGGATATGACGTCCTACATCCTTCTCTGTGTCGTCTTTCCCTTTCTCATGGCCTATGCTGCTGCCAGTGATCTGCTGACGATGCGGATCTCGAACCGCCTCACGGGTCTCGTCTTCGCCGCGTTCGTTCTTTACGCCGCCGCCTCCGGTATGCCGTGGAACGACCTGTTATGGCATCTTGCCGCCGGTCTGGTGACCCTGGTCATCACCTTCGCCTTTTTTGCGCGGGGTTGGATCGGGGGTGGTGATGCCAAGCTCGCCGCGGCGACTGCCCTCTGGATCGGGCTCGCGCATCTACCGGAATATTTTGTCGTGGCCTCAGTCCTAGGAGGGCCTCTAACGCTCTCAATCGTGTCAGCTCGCAGGTATCCGCTGCCGAAGCTTGCGCAGAAAATCCCGTTCGCGGTTCATCTGCACGATACGAAGACCGGTGTTCCTTACGGAATTGCGCTGGCTGCAGCCGCGCTGATGGTCCTGCCGACTGCCGTCGGTCTAGAGCAGCTTGCGTGGCCGTGAGCGCCGGTGAAGGGTTCGATTGAGCAGGCCGCCTTCCAGGCGGCCTTTCTGATTTGGCAGGTTAGCTGCAAATGTCGGCCGGGACAGAACTGAAAAGGCCGCGGTGACGCTCGGTTAACCCTAACTTGACGAATCCCGGGCAAGTCTCGGAACAGGACGGCGACGGAGCCGTCGCCACGGTTCCAGGCCCCCATGAAACCAGCCCGTCTCGCCGTTCTGGGAATCGCACTCGTCGCGGGCTGCGGCGCTGCCCTGCTGATGCGGGGTGAGGAGAGGGCGCCCGAGCCTGCACCCGTCGCCAGGGCCGAGCCCGTCGCGCCCGTTCCGATGAGTGAGGTGTTGGTCGCCGCTGCCGAACTGCCGATGGGCCAGACCCTCAAGCCGGAGGATCTGCGCTGGATGCCCTGGCCGGAGCAGGCGATCTCGCCCAGCCTGATCGACCGCCGTGCCGCTCCCAAGGCGCTCGAGGACTCGGTCGGCGCGATCATTCGCACCGGCTTCTCGGCCAACGAGCCGATCCGGCCCGAACGCCTCGTCAAGGCCGGCAGCGGCTTCATGTCGGCCATCCTGCCGCCAGGCATGCGGGCGGTGGCGATCACGACCGACACCCGCGGGTCGAGCTCCGCCGGCGGCTTCATCTTGCCCAATGACCATGTCGACGTCATCAAGACCAGCAATGAGGGCAGCGACCAGTTCGCCGAGACCCTGCTGACCAATGTGCGCGTGCTCGCCGTCGGTCAGATCGTGCAGGAGAAGAACGGCGCCAACGTCGTCACGGCGGAAACCGCCACCCTGGCTCTCACGCCGGTCCAGGCCGAGACCGTCACGCTGGCGCAGAAGATCGGGCAGCTCTCGCTCGTCCTGCGCAGCATCCAGGATTCGGCCCGGACCGCCGCCATCTCCGAGGAGGCGGACATGCCGCCCGAAGGCCCGTTGACCGTGGTGCGATTCGGCGTCGCCAAGCAGCAGCGCCGGTGAGGGCAGGACCGATGACGACCCCCGCACGCTTCCGCGGCTTCACCCTCTCCCTGCTTGCCGGCGCCTGTCTCGTCTCAGCGCTCCTGTGCGGATCGGTTGCCGCCCAATCCGGCCCCGTCGGCACCTCTCCGGTCCTCACGATCGGGCCGAACGAGGCCGCGGTCTCCCGGCGCGTCGAGTTGAGCAAGGGCCGGTCGCTGATCGTCGACTTGCCCCGCGACGCCAAGGAGGTGTTCGTGGCCAATCCGGCGGTTGCGAACGCGGTCGTGCGCTCCAGCCGAAAGTTGTTCCTGATCGGCATCGACAACGGTGCCACCTCAATCTTCGTGATGGATGCCGAGGGACGCCAGATCGCGGCGCTCGACGTCACCATCGCCCGTGACATCAACGTGCTGCGCCAGTCGCTGCAGCAGAGCCTGCCCGGCGGCCGCTTCGACGTGAAGGCGGTCGGCGAATCGCTCGTTCTCTCGGGCAGCGTGAGTTCCGCCTCGGAGGCGCAGCAGGCGCTCGACATCGCCAACGCTTTCGTTGGTCTGGGGGCCGGCGCCGGGACGGGGGTGCGCGGCGCCGTCATCAACAACCTGACGATCCGCAACAAGGATCAGGTGATGATCCGCGTCACCGTGGTCGAGGTGGCGCGCACCGTTCTGAAGCAGTTCGGCATCAACGTCACCGGAAACTGGGCGGCGCTAAATCCCCTGGGTTCCTCTGGCAACATTCTGACGAACAACACGCTGTTTCCGATCACTGGTGCCTACACGCCGGACGGCAACGCCCTGTCGGCCTCGATCCGTTCCGGCGGCGCCTCGCTCCAGGCGACGCTGCGCGCCTTCGAACAGGCCGGCGTTTCCCGCATCCTCGCCGAGCCGACGCTGACGGCGATCTCCGGCGAGTCGGCCAAGTTCACGGCCGGCGGCGAGATACCCGTTCCCTCGAACTGCGCCGCGGGCGTGGCCGGCGCCGCCTGTACCGTCGCACTTGATTTCAAACCCTACGGCGTGAGTCTCGCCTTCACGCCGGTCGTGCTGGCTGAGAACCGTATCTCGATCCGCGTCGCGACCGACGTGACCGAACTCGACCGGCAGAACAGCTACAGCTTCAACTTCCCCGGCTCGAACCGGGTCACGCCGGTGCCGGCCACGACGCGGCGCAGCTCCGAGACGACGGTGGAACTCGCCTCCGGCGCCACGATGATGACCGCCGGCCTGATCCAGCAGAAGAACCGGGCGGCGATCGGCGGCCTGCCCGGGCTGATGAACCTCCCGATCCTTGGCGCCCTGTTTCGCTCGCGCGACTACCAGCGCGACGAGACCGAGCTGATGATCATGGTCACGCCCTTCATCGCGCAGCCGATGGAGGCGCGGCAGGTGCAGCGGCCCGACGACGGCTTCGTCGATGCGCCGGACGGACAGGCGGTGCTGCTCGGACGCCTGAACAAGATCTACGGCACGGTCGGCGGCGGCACCCTGGGGCCGGCCTATCGCGGCCGGGTTGGATTCATCGCCGACTGAAGCAGACTGGGGCCGATCGCGACCGCGCAGCGGGCGAGATCAGCCTCAGCACCGTGTTTGAACGCGCAGTTCCACGCCGGACCGCTGTCCATCCCGGCGATAGAGCGCTCCTGCAGGATCGAAGCCCGATGTCGTTCCCCGCTCGCAATCTCGTTTCCCGCACCCGGCCTATCGCCGCCGCCGTGCTGGTCGCCGCCCTGCTCGGCGCCTGCCGCGCCGATCGCGTCGCCACGACCGGCTCGACCTACCCGATCGATGTCCGCACCCGGCACCCGATCGTGCTGGCCGACGCCGACCGCAGCCTCGACATCTTCCCCACGGGAATCGGCCATGTCGATCCGCGCCAGCGCGCCGACCTCGAAGCCTTCTTCGTGGAGTATCGACGCTACGGGCGGGGTCTGCTCGTCGTCGAGGTACCGCGCGGCGTCGCGCCCGCGCTGGCCGGGCCCGTGGCGCAAACGGGCGAAGCGATCCGGCGCCTTGCGGCGGAGATGGGCGTCCCGCCCGGCGGCCTGCGCGTTGTCAGCTACCCGATCGCCAGCCCGACGCTCGCCTCGCCGCTGCGTCTGAGCTTCCAGCGCATGCAGGCGAAGGTCGCGGACAAGTGCGGGCTCTGGCCGCGCGACCTCGGCGTCAGCGATCTGCGGGCCGACTGGTCGAACGAGCCGACATGGAACCTCGGCTGCGCGATGCAGGCGAATGTCGCCGCCCAGGTCGCCGATCCGATCGACCTCGTGCGGGGCCGGCCCGAGGGCCGCATCGATACGATCCGGCGCACGCAGGATATCGGCCAGCTGCGCGAGGGCAAGGATCCGTCAACCCGTTGGCGTCAGGATGGAAAGGCGAATGTCAGCAGCGACGTGAAGAGCCAGTAGCGCCGCCGGCCCCCCGTCCGCTGCCCGCTCGAACCCTGTCGATCACCGGCCGCGCCCTCCTCGGCACAAGAACCGGAAACCACGCACCATGCCGGACACTCACGAGGCCTCAGAGCGAACCATCGCCCCGGTCCCTCGCATCACGATCCAGGCCTTCTGCGAGACGCCGGAGACCGCGGCGATGATCGAGGGCACCGCGTCCGATCGGCGGATGCAGAAGGCCCATGTCAAGGTGCAGATGGGCGGGGGCGCGGCGGCCCTCGAGGCCTACCGGCACGCGCCGACGCCCAATGTCATCGTGATCGAGTTCGTGGGACTGAAGTCGCGGCCGCTCGAATGCCTCGACCAGCTCGCCGAGGTCTGCGACGAGGGCACCAAGGTACTGGTCATCGGACACGTCAACGACGTGCTGCTCTACCGGCAGTTCATTCAGCGCGGGGTCAGCGAATATCTGATGGCGCCGGTCGAGCCGGTCGATCTGATGGCCGCGATCTCCGATCTGTTCGCGGCGCCGGGGGCCAAGCCGGTCGGGCGCACCATCGCCGTCTACGGCGCGCGCGGCGGCGTCGGAAGCTCGACCATCGCGCACAACCTCGCCTGGACGGTGGCGCGGGAGCACGGCACCGCAACCGTGATCGCCGATCTCGACGTGGCCTTCGGCACGGCGGGCCTCAACTTCAATCAGGACCCGCCGCAGGGCATCGCCGAGGTGGTGTTCGCGCCCGAGCGCCTGGACGCCAACCTCCTCGACCGGCTGCTGTCGAAATGCGCCGACAATCTCAGCCTGCTCTCGGCACCGGCCACCCTCGACCGCACGGTCGACCTGACCGAACCCGCCTTCGACGCGCTGACCGACCTGCTGCGGGCAACCGTGCCCTGCATCGTTCTGGACGTGCCGCATCAATGGAGCGCCTGGAACCGGCGTGTGCTGGTCGGCGCCGACGAGATCCTGATCGTGGCCGCGCCCGATCTGGCGGGGTTGCGCAACGTCAAGAACCTGCTCGCGCTGCTGCACCAGCAGCGTCCCAACGACGCGCGGGCCCGAGTCGTCCTCAACGGTGTGGGCATGCCGAAGCGACCGGAGATCGCCGCCGCCGAGTTCGCCAAGGCGCTCGACGTGCCGCTTCAAGCCGTCATCCCGTTCGAGCCGGCCCTGTTCGGAACTGCGGCCAATAACGGCCAGATGATCGCCGAGGTGCAGGCCGGCTCAAAGCCCGCCGAGATCTTCTCCGAACTGGCCGCGGCCGTGACCGGCCGTTCCGAGATCCGCCGCGCCAGGGCGAACCTTCTGGAACCGCTGCTCGCCCGCCTGACCCGCAAGAAGGCGTCCTGACGGTGGCTCGCCTTCTCTCCTCCCAACATCGCTGAGGGCGCGGCGCCATGTTCGGTCGACGCTCCAACGCCGCATCGGCTCCCACCCCGGCCGCCGCCGCAGCCGGGCCGACGACGGCTGCCCCGCCGGTTCTCCAGCAGGAGATCGTGCGCGCCCATCCCGAGCCGCCGCGCAATCCGGTGCCCCAGGCGCCGCTCCCGAAGTCGGAGGATTACTTCCGCACGAAGAGCATGATCTTCGGCGCGCTGATCGAGGCTATCGATCTCGCGCAACTCGCCCGACTCGAGGGCGAGGCCGCGCGGGAAGAGATCCGCGATATCGTCTCCGAGATCATCGGCCTCAAGAACATCGTGCTGTCGATCGCCGAGCAGGAAGAGCTGCTCGACGACATCTGCAACGACGTCCTCGGCTACGGTCCGCTGGAGCCGCTGCTGGCCCGCGACGACATCGCCGACGTGATGGTGAACGGCGCAGACCGGACCTTCATCGAGGTCGCCGGCAAGATTCAGCTCACCTCGGTGCGCTTCCGCGACAATCAGCAGCTGATGAACATCTGCCAGCGGATCGTCAGCCAGGTCGGCCGGCGCGTGGACGAGGCCTCGCCGATCTGCGACGCGCGCCTGCCCGACGGCTCCCGCGTCAACGTCATCGCTCCGCCGCTCGCCATCGACGGGCCGGCGCTGACGATCCGTAAATTCAAGAAGGACAAGCTCACCCTCGATCAGCTCGTGCGCTTCGGGGCGATCTCGCCCGAGGGCGCGAAGATCCTGCAGATCATCGGCAAGGTCCGCTGCAATGTGGTGATCTCGGGCGGCACCGGCTCGGGCAAGACGACGCTCCTCAACTGCCTCACCGCCTTCATCGAGCACGACGAGCGCGTGATCACCTGCGAGGATGCGGCCGAGCTCCAGCTCCAGCAGCCGCACGTGGTGCGCCTCGAGACCCGTCCGCCGAATCTGGAGGGGCAGGGTCAGGTCACCATGCGCGACCTCGTCAAGAACTGCCTGCGCATGCGCCCCGAACGCATCATCGTCGGCGAGGTACGCGGACCGGAAGCCTTCGACCTGCTGCAGGCGATGAACACCGGCCACGACGGCTCGATGGGCACGCTGCACGCCAACTCCCCGCGCGAGTGCCTGGCGCGTATCGAATCGATGATCACCATGGGCGGCTTCTCGCTGCCCTCGCGCACCCTGCGCGAGATGATCACCGGCTCGGTCGACGTCATCATCCAGGCCATGCGCATGCGCGACGGCTCCCGGCGCATCACCCACATCACCGAGGTGATGGGGATGGAGGGCGACGTCATCATCACACAGGACCTGTTCGTCTACGACGTGCTGGGCGAGGATGCGAACGGGCGCCTGATCGGCCGTCACCGTTCGACGGGGATCGGCCGGCCGCGCTTCTGGGAACGGGCGCGCTACTACGGCGAGGAGCGGGCGCTGGCCGCCGCCCTCGACGCCGCCGCCGACACCGTGGAGCAGCCCCTGTGAGCGCGCTCAACGCTCCCCTCGCGGCCGGCCTCGTCGCGGTGGCCGCCGGCGCGCTCGCCTACGTCTTCCTGATGCCGGCCCTCTCGGGGGAGCGGCGGGCCGAGCAGCGGCGCAAGGCGCTGGGTCAGCCGCGCACGGCGCTCGCCGAGCGCGGCGCCGCCGCCAACCGCCGCGAGCAGGTCGCCAAGAGCCTCAAGGAGCTGGAGGCCAAGAAGGACAAGACCAAGGTCACCCTGGAACTGCGCATCGCCCGCGCCGGCCTCGATTGGAGCCGGCAGAAATACTACGTCGTCTCCGGGATCATGGCGGCCGTGCTCGCGCTCGTCGCCGTCCTCGTCTCCCACAACGTGATCGTCGGTCTGCTCGCCCTCTTCGCGGGCGGGTTCGGCCTGCCCGCCTGGATGCTCAAATGGCGGCAGAAGCGGCGCGTCGCGGCCTTCGTCGAGGAATTGCCCAACGCCATGGACGTCGTGGTGCGCGGTCTGCGCTCCGGCATCCCGTTGGGCGATTGCCTGCGCATGATCTCGCGTGAAGCGAAGGAGCCGCTGCGCAGCGAGTTCCGGGTGGCGATCGAGGCACAGGCGCTCGGCCTGCCGATGGCGGACGCGATCCTGCGCATGTACGAGCGGGTGCCCGTGACCGAGGTGAACTTTTTCTCGATCGTGATCGGCATCCAGCAGAAGGCCGGCGGCAACCTTTCCGAGGCGCTCAGCAACCTGTCGCGGGTGCTGCGCGAGCGCAAGAAGATGGCCGGCAAGATCGATGCGATGAGTATGGAGGCCAAGGTCTCGGCGGGGATCATCGGTGCTCTGCCGTTCCTCATCGGCGGCGGCACCTATCTCTCGAGTCCGGACTACACGTCGCTGCTGTGGACGACCTCGGTCGGCAAGATCGCCCTGGTGATATCCGGTCTGTGGATGCTCGCGGGGGTCCTGGTGATGAAAAAGATGATCAGTTTCGACGTCTGATCCGGCTCTGCGATCGGGAGCCGAACGCCCCGCTCTGAGGGGAGATGTCGAGGGGAACGGGGCAGCGCGAGCCGCGCCGCGAGGGATGGGCTGGACCGGACTGACATGCTGGATGACTTCGTCAACACGGCGCTGGCCCCGCGCACCGTCGCCGCGGTGCTGACCGGCATCGCCGCGGCGGCCACGGTCTTCACCTTGGTCCAGCCTCTGCTCGAGGGGGACCAGCTCGCCAAGCGGATGAAGCTCGTCAGCGACGAGCGCGAGCAGATCCGGCAGCGCGAGCGCGAGCGGCTCAACAGCCGCGCAAGCCTGCGCGTCGAGCCGAAGGCCTACATGAAGCGGGTCGTCGAGCAGTTCAATCTCAACCGCTGGCTCGGCACGGAGACCGCCAAGGCGAAACTGGTTCAGGCCGGCTACCGGGGGGCCGGCGCCGAGACCGCCTTCCTCTTCTTCCGCCTGGTGATGCCGATCGTCCTCACGGCCGTCGCCCTGTTCTACCTGTTCGTGCTGCAGGTGCTCGACCAGCCCCTCGCCATCCGGGCCGGCCTCGTCCTGGCCGCCGGCTTCTTCGGCCTCAAACTGCCGGAAGTGTATCTGTCGAACGTCACCACCAAGCGCCAGGCCGAGATCCGCCGGGCTTGGCCCGATGCCCTCGACCTGTGCCTGATCTGCGTCGAATCCGGTATGTCGGTCGAGAACGCCTTCCGGCGCGTCAGCGTGGAGATCGCGACCCAATCGACGGTGCTCGCCGAGGAATTGGCGCTGTTGACCGCCGAGCTGTCCTTCCTCCCCGAGCGGCGCGTGGCCTACGAGAACCTCGCCCTGCGCACGGGTCTCGAGATCGTCAAGTCGCTCACCACGGCGCTGATGCAGGCCGAGCGCTACGGCACGCCGGTGGGTCAGGCGTTGCGCGTGCTGGCGCAGGAGAGCCGGGACTTCCGCATGACCGAGGCGGAGAAGAAGGCGGCCGCGCTGCCCCCGAAGCTCACCGTGCCGATGATCCTGTTCTTCCTGCCGGTGCTGTTCGTGGTGCTCCTGACGCCGGCCGGGATCCAGGCCTACGCGCTGATGAAGTGAGGCGGATCGCGGGGAACGGCCTTCGGGCTCATCCCCGGATGCGTTCGGCCGTTCGATGATGTAGCCACGCGCGGACTTCTCCCGCGATGCGGCATCCGATGGCTCTGCTTTCTCTCGACGACCTTGCTCCCGGCCAGGAGTTCACGGCCGGGCCGATCACGGTGAGCCGGGACGAGCTCGTCGCTTTCGCCCGGGTGTACGATCCCCAACCCTTCCATCTCGACGAGACCGCCGCGAAGGACACCTTCGTCGGCACCCTGATCGGCTCCGGTTGGCAGACGGCGGCCCTGGGCATGCGTCTGTTGGCGCAGGCGCTGATCTCGCACTCGACCTCGATGGGGTCCCCCGGCATCGCCAGCCTGCGCTGGATGAGGCCCGTCCTGCCGGGCGATGCCCTGAGCGCCGTCGTCCGCGTCGAGGAGGTTCGCCCGTCGTCCTCGAAGCCCGACCGCGGCATGGCGCGGCTCGCGATGACGCTCACGAATGGGCGCGGCGAGGCCGTGATGACGCAGGCCTTCGCGGTCCTGTTCGCGCGCACCGGCGCCGTTCCCGCACCGCGTCCGGTCGAACTCGCGGTGGTGACCGGCCCCGTACCGGAGCCGGACGACGCGTTGCCGCTCCCCTACCTCGCGCGAGCCGAGCTCGGCGCCACCCGTGACCTCGGTGCCCATCGCTTCGAGGCGGACGACATCATCACCTTCGCGCGCGCCTACGACCCGCAGGTCTTCCATCTCGATGCGGGGGCCGCGCGAGCCACGCATTTCGGCGCGCTCTGCGCTTCGGGCTGGCAGACCGCGGCCGTCTGGATGAAGCGGCTCAACGCGACCTTCGCCCGCGACATCGCGCTGACCGCACGCTCCGGCCCTGTGCCGCAGCTCGGCCCCTCGCCGGGCTTCAAGGACCTGAAATGGCTGCGGCCGGTCTATGCCGGCGACACGATCCGCTACAGAAGCACGCTCACGAACAAGCGCGCCTCCGCCTCGCGGCCCGGCTGGGGCATCGCCACGCACCACAACACCGCCGAGAACCAGCGCGGCGAGCCGGTCTTCGAGTTCACCGGCACGGTGTTCTGGCAGTGGGACTCTCCGGCCGCATGAGCGCTCCGTCCGCCCGCCGGATCCTGATCGCGAGCTTCGTCGGCACCGCGATCGAGTTCTACGACTTCTACATCTACGCCACCGCCGCGGCGCTGGTGATCGGGCCGATCTTCTTCCCGCAAGGCGAGCCCGGCGTTCAGACGCTGCAGGCGTTCGCGACCTTCGCCATCGCCTTCCTCGCCCGACCGGTCGGGGCGGCGGCCTTCGGCCATTTCGGTGACCGGATCGGACGCAAGGCGACCCTGGTCGCCTCGCTGATGATCATGGGCCTGTCCACGGTCCTGATCGGATGCCTGCCGGGCTATGCCAGCATCGGTTGGTGGGCGCCGGCCCTGCTCTGCCTGCTTCGCTTCGGACAGGGGGTCGGTTTCGGCGGTGAATGGGGCGGGGCGGCCCTGCTCGCGGTCGAGAACGCGCCGCCGGGGCGCCGCGCGCTCTACGGCATCTTCCCCCAGCTCGGCGCGCCGATCGGCTTCATCGCGGCCAATCTGCTCTTCCTCGGACTCAGCGTGGCCCTGACCCCGGCCGATTTCGAGGCCTGGGGCTGGCGGCTTCCGTTCCTGGCCTCGGCCGCCCTCGTCGGCGTCGGGCTCTATGTCCGCCTCAAGCTCACCGAGACACCGGCCTTCCGCGCCGCCCTTGAACAGGCGCCTCCGGAGCCCGTGCCGCTCGCCACGATCTTTTCCAGGCACCTGCGCGCGACGCTGCTCGGCACGCTCGCCATGGTGGCGGCCTACGCCGTCTTCTACCTCTCCACGGTGTTCGCCCTGAGCTACGGCACGGCCACGCTCGGCTACCCGCGAAAAAGCTTCCTGCTGTTCGAGTGCGTGGCGATCCTGTTCATGGCGCTGGCGATCCCCCTTTCGGGCTGGGCCGCCGACCGTTTCGGGCGCAAGCCGGTTCTCGTCTCGGGCCTCGCGGTGACGGGAGCGCTCGGCGCCGTTCTCGGGCCGATGCTCGGCAGCGACGAGCCCGCCCTGGTGCTCGGCTTCCTCTGCCTCGCGCTCTTCGCCATGGGCTGGATCTTCGGGCCGATGGGCGCGCTCCTGCCCGAACTGTTCCCGACCCGCGTGCGCTACACCGGTGCCTCC
>Ga0233425_10001156_pt1 | contig 61583 bp, 61 predicted proteins | sample Watercolumn_Towu_2_FD_181712 | JGI IMG/M metagenome (GOLD analysis project Ga0233425, IMG submission 181712) | Freshwater microbial communities from Lake Towuti, South Sulawesi, Indonesia - Watercolumn_Towuti2014_140_MG | ecosystem: Environmental > Aquatic > Freshwater > Lake | place...
ATTAAGTTGTGTTGTGATCATGGCGTTTAGGTGGACAATCCACAAAATCAACACCCCTTGAGTCTGAACGATATTTGGCATTGATTCCCTCAACAACACAACTATCACGTAACCTTGGGACAAACTCGAACTTTTATATGTCCTCTATTCCGGTAATTGAAATTGATGACTGTGTGGGGTGTGGAATCTGTGCGGAGATCTGCCCCGAGGTCTTTGTTTTGAATGAGAGCCTGGGTAAGGCCCAAATCATTAATCCGGACGGCTGCTCCCGCGAAGAAATCGACCAGGCCATGGCCGTCTGCCCGGTCCATTGTATTTATTGGGAAGAATAAATGAGCCTGATTCGGAAGGGCCTGGCCATTTTTCAAGTTACCCCGGAACAACAAAAAGGGCTTTTTCTGTATGCCCTTCTGATGTTTTGTTTCTTGGGGGTCCGATATGGACTGATTCAATACACCCCCGGCCCTGAACCGAAACAATCACTCACTCGTCAAGGATTGATCATTGAACTCAGAGGAGAAGTCAACCGACCGGGGTTATATTTCTACACCGAACCAGCGACGGCGTCACAGGTAGTGGCGGATGGAGGAGGCAGTTGTTTCCGACGCACCTTAGCCGGGCCGGAAGGGAATAAAGTCTTAACCGAAAACACTGGCTTGACGATTGAGCATAAAGAGGGAGGACTCCTTTTTCGAAAGGGACCGCTCTCCCCAAAGGCCCTCTGGATACTGGGACGACCGATTCCCCTCAATCGAGCCGGCGCAGAGGACTTGGAGCGTCTTCCAGGTATCGGCCCGATGCTGGCCCGGCGGATAGTCGAATATCGGGAGAGCAGAAGCGGGTTCACTGCCTTGGAAGAATTAAAAGAGGTTGACGGCCTAAAAGATAAAACCTTCGAAAAGATAAAGGACTATTTGTCCCTGTAGTTATCAAGGGTCACCAAAAAAACAAACATAAAGTCACTGGATGCCCCCGTATCAAGTAGGGGACAGGCTTATCGAGCCCGGCATGACGCTTCATATTTCGAACATATCCGTCATCAAGCCTGCCCCGGAATTTGTCACAATACCTCCGGCAAAGCCTGAGGCTTGGAAATATTAGCCCCTCGAAAGGGCTCACAAATATAACCTTAAACCCTTTTAGCCGTCACCCCGGTGAAAACCGGGGTTCAGAATTTTTGAACTTTTATAACCGTTGATGTCGATATAATTATTAGACTGTTAATAAACATTAGACACTCAAACATTTATCGATTCCCTGTGGACTGGGGGCATTGAATGTTGAACACATTTGAATATGGAGGACCTATGACGTCACCTAATATTAAAAGAATCGGGGTTATTACCAGCGGTGGGGATTGCGGCGGACTGAATGCCGTCATCAAAGGGATTGCCCGGGAAGCCTATTCCCTGGGAATTGAATCCGTAGTTATCCCCAACGGCTACGCCGGCCTGTATAATTTAATGGAATTAAAAAATGTTGTTCTCCTTGATGCCGACCGGGTCAGCCGCATCGAAGCCTCTTTAGCCGGATCGGAAGCCGGGCATTCCCGGGTCAAGATCAGCAAGATCAATGATCCAAACAAGTACGAACGTATCAAAGATGGCTTGAAAAAATTCGGAATTGATGCCTTGATTATCAGCGGCGGTGATGATACCGGTAGCGTGGTAGTTGATTTGAGTTCTCAAGGTATCCCCTGCATCCACGTCCCCAAGACCATGGATCTGGATCTTCAGCCTTACAGTGTGGGAGGGGACTCGGCTATTAACCGGATTGCCATATTTGCCCGGGACCTGAAGACCACGGGCTTAAGCCACAACCGCATTCTGGTTATTGAAGTCTTCGGACGCTATGTGGGCCACACGGCTTTCCGGGGAGGAATAGGAGCCGAGGCGGATTGTATCCTCATCCCGGAAGTCCCGGTAGATTTCGACATTGTCTATGAACACCTCTGGAAGACCTATACCGGCAGGGTGGAAAGAAGTGACGTTAAAGCCGGCACCTATATCATCTTAGTGGCCGAGGGAATCAAAGATGCCAGCGGACAAATGCTCTTTGATGAATCAGCGGGGGTGGATGCCTTTGGCCATAAAAAACTGGCCGGGGCCGGAAAATATGTGCGCCAGCAATTGGAAAAACGTCTGAAAGCTGATCCAGAGGTGCCTGCCTTCATGAAGCGGGTCGGGATGTATGCCCCGGGGGTTTACGAGATACCCGAAGTCCGGGAGGTCACTCCCGGCCATCTGGTGCGCTCCGGGCAGTCTTCGGCCTTCGATGTTAATTTTGGTCAAATGGCCGGGGCAGCGGCCGTTCTCCTGTTGGTGGAAGGCAAGACGGGAACAACTCTGGTCAATGTCAGCGGTAATATCATCAATCATATGCCCACCACGGAAGCCATCAAACGGCGGGAAGTGGATATCGACGAACTGTCCCTTTTCGAAAGTTTAGGAACCTGTTTCGGAAGAAAACCTCAGAAGTTTGCTTATAAATTTCTGGAAGAAAAACGACAAAAGGAAAGACACCTGTAGAAAAGGTGCAAGGCGAAAGGTTTTAGGTACAAGGTAAAACCCTTTTCCTCTTAAACCTTACACCTTGCACCTTACACCTTTAACCTGATGTTAATATTAGCCATCGAAACCTCCTGTGATGAAACGGCGGCGGCGGTTCTTAAAGACGGCCGGGAAATCCTTTCCAATGTGGTCTATTCCCAGATCGCCCTCCATCACCCCTATGGCGGGGTCGTCCCCGAACTCGCATCCCGACGACATCTGGATAAAATCGCTCCGGTCGTTGAGGAGGCCGTCGCCCGATCCGGAATACCTTTATCAGAGATCGAAGGGATTGCCGTCACCCGGGGTCCCGGGCTGGTCGGGGCCTTACTGGTTGGATTATCCTTTGCCAAATCCCTGAGCGTCATCACCCGGGCACCTTTGATAGGCGTCAACCATATCGAAGGTCATATCTGTTCCATCTTTCTGGAACGGGAGGTCCCCTTCCCTTTTCTGTCCCTGACGGTTTCCGGTGGACATACTTCTCAATTTCTGGTAAAGGGAATCGGATCGTACCAGATCTTGGGCCAGACCCGAGATGACGCCGCCGGCGAGGCCTTTGATAAGGTGGCAAAATTGTTGAACTTAGGATATCCCGGCGGCGGGATTATCGAATCCCTTGCCCAAAAGGGAGCGGCGAAGATACGCTTTCCCAGGGCCATGCCCACCGCTGATTCCCTCGATTTCAGTTTCAGTGGGATCAAAACGGCAGTGGTCAATTATGTCAAAGGATTTTCAGGAGACCTATCCGGAAAAGAATCTATTGCCGTCGAAGATATTGCCGCTTCATTTCAAGAGGCGGTGGTTGATATGCTGATTAAAAAAGTCGTTCAAGCCCGCCAACAATACGGAGTGGAGCGATTGGTCCTAGCGGGTGGGGTTGTTTCGAACGGGTATCTGCGACGCCGCTTTCAAGAGATGGCCCAAGAGGAAAGGATGGAGCTTTTTATTCCCTCCACTTATCTCTGTACGGATAACGCCGTCATGATCGCCTGGGTCGGAAATTATTACCTGGGAAAAGGAAGACGGGACGGCCTGGACATGGATGCCCTCTCCCGATGGCCGGTGGCGCTCCAGTAAGAGCCAACAAAAGACCCTTGGAGAACTTCAAGGAATTTAGCTCGAAAATACCCTCCCTCACCCAACCCCCCCTCGGAGGGGGAGGGAGAGGGAGGGGGGGGATTTTCACCCTTCGTGGTACTTCGTATCAGACGAGGCATGAGACCTTAAAATTAGAATTTAGTCACAAAACAGGAGGAAACCAACTATGGAACAACTAAGTGAATTAAAAACCCAATTAGAAGCAAAAGGAATCAAGTGGGAGGAGGCCGCTGAAGCAATCAAATTCGACGTTCGTTTACTCAATATGTATTTGGCCTCTCCGCCTGTCCCGAACAGTGTCATTAATCCGCTGAAAAAGTTGCTGGAAGTCGAATAAAAGAGTTCGGAATATTGAGTTCGGAGTTCGGAGGTCCAGGCTATTTATGCGAGTCAACCTGCTCCGAACTCCGAACTCGTCACTCCGAACTAAAAAACCGCTACCCGATTCCGTCCTTCGGCCTTGGCCCGGTAAAGAACCCGATCCGAGGCGGTGACCAATTGGGCCGGAGAGGTATCCACAGAAGGGATTAAAGAAGCTACCCCGAGGCTGATGGTCACCCATTGACTGACCGGCGAATTTTTATGGGGAATACCCAGTCCTTCGACCCTCGCCCTCAAGATTTCGGCGACCTTTAAGGCCCCCTCCAATTCCGTATCCGGCAGGACAATACCGAATTCCTCACCCCCATAGCGGGCCGCCAGGTCACCCGGACGATTCAAGGTCTCTTTCAAGGTCTTGGCCACCTCTTTCAAACAATCATCCCCGGCCTGATGTCCATAGACATCATTGAATAACTTAAAATGGTCAATATCCACCATAATCAGAGAGATGGGGGAGTGTTCCCGAAGACAGCGCCGCCATTCCTGTTCCAGGTCCTGATCAAAATACCGCCGATTGGAAATCCCGGTCAATCCGTCCATAAAAGAAAACTGTTCCAGCATCTTCTCAAATTGTTTTCTTTCTGAAATATCCCGGGCGATGGTCAGGATCGCTTCTTTACCTTGAAAATGATGAGATCGTTGGGTGACTAACACATCCACCCAGGACCCGTCTTTTTTCCGGAACTTCTTTTCCTGACCGTTTTGATCTTGGGAATCAACAAGGTCATTCACGGTCATATTTTTCAACTCTTCCTGGGAATATCCCAACCACTGGGCCATGATGGGATTTGCCGAGAGGATATGATTGTTTTTTGAATCCTGAATAAAAATGGCCTCCGGAGAATTTTCAAAAATTTCCCGGAACCGGTTCTCGGAAACCATAAGGGTGACGGATGATTCCACCGACCGTTGAAACCCGACGAAGCTGCCCAGGAGTAACAGGGAAAGGGAAAAAGTCAAAATAATCCCGATGAGGCGATAATTATAAACCCGGTGCAGCGAGGAGAACATCAGGATCGACCACCCCTCACCCCCAACCGGATAACGGTTTATTAAATATTCTTGGCCCTGAAAAAAAACAAATTCCCCGCCCCGGTATTCTTTTGAAAATATCGGTTGAAAACTGCGGTTGCCGAATTGGCGGGACTGAATAATCTTTCTCTCTTCTTCGGGCTTCAAGGGCCAGAAACTTTTAAAAAGCATTTCCGGCCTGCTGGATAAAAAGACAATCCCATGAGAGTCGATAAGGAAAGCCGGGTCATGCCTTTGCAACTCCTTTTCCAGATCATCGATTTGTTCTTTAATGACGACTACCCCGAGAATCGTCCCTTTGGGATCCCGTACGGGAAAAGCCGCATAAAATCCTCGTTCCTGTGAAGTGACTCCCAGGGCAAAATACTGGCCTAATCCCCCGCTGATAGCCTTCTGAAAATAAGGGCGAAAAGAATAAGACTTTCCCACAAAACTCCCGGCATTATAGCGATTGGAAGAGGCGATTGTTGTCCCCTTTGAATTTAATAGGTAGCAGACCCCAACCCCGAGGGCCTGTTTGTATCTATCCAAAACACTATTGGCCCGGTCAAGATCAACCGACGATCCGCTTTTGAGGACAGGATAAACCCAGGGAGAGCCGGACAGCACCATGACCGCATTAAGTGATTGGTGCAAGCGGGAGCCCAGATGGTTGGAGAGGGTCAGATGAGACCCGTCGCTCTCTTTTTTTAATTCATCCAGTGCGCGATTTCCTAAATATTGCGTCCCCATCCAACCGGCAAATAAAATAAAGATCAAGGAGAAGACCGTAATCCCAAAAATTAAACGAGACCTCTTCTTGAAAACCATCCATTCATTAGTCTCTTCTTTAATGATCAATAAAGAATAAATGGAAAGGCTTAACGCTACGATGGAAATCAAACCGCCTCGAATAATCTGAATCGGTATTCCCGACCAAACCAGAAAAGTATCGCTATTAAAAACCCGGACCGGAAAGAAAGAGCCCTGGGGCCCCCCTAACCCGGCCGCTAAGCCATATATTCCCAAACATACTCCGCCGATCTTCAGCCAAAGGGATTTAAGGGAGCTCTCGCTATGGAGGGCTAAGAAGAACACGTAACCCGCCCAAAGGCCGCCTAAAGGGCCGAGGGCATAACGGGTTGTTATCCGAAGGCCGTTCCACCCCCAAAAAACCCCTCCGGAAAGGGCGAGGATGAACAAGGGGATAAAGATCCAGTTTCCCCAATCTTTACCTTTAAGACGAGAAAGACCGTCTTTCCCGAACTTAATTAAAAAGCCAAAGGACATTATTAGAAAAACAGAACGCAAAAGCAGGAAGAAAGAATATTCACCGGCTGTTATTATTACGATATCCAACCATTCATTTAACCCATAGGTTATCCCAAAAAAGCCCAGCAGATGCCAGGGCAAGACTTTTCTCTCCGATTCTCTCAGGACGAAACAAGCCCCGGCCAAAACCAAAGAAGCCAGGCCATAGGAAAACAAAATAAAATCCATCTGGAGTTTAAGGAACTCACCCATCGGCTTTTAAGTCTTCGAAATGATGCAGTTGGAATAACCGTTCGCTGGACATCCCGATTGTTTTGATTCAGTGGGAGGTCTCCCGACCGGCCTTTTTCTCTAAATATATCATAAAAGACAACAAACAGACACAATTTATCTTCTCGGGTTTAAAGATAGGCTTAAAAGGGTTGAACCCATCAACTAAAAATGTTAAAAAATATAATTACGATTGAAACAGGAATATGTATGACTTACCCAGATCCATCCACTCAAATGTATCTCGGCCTCCCGGGCTATCTTTTGACCTGGGTCGTTTTAATTCTTGCTTTGGCCTTATTCGCTTATACGATTTACCAAAGAGTCACCCTGCTTCGTTCAGGGCAGCCGGATCCCCGCTTTAGTGAATTCGGCCGGAGGTTCCGTGATCTCATTACTTATGGTCTGATTCAGAAAAGACAGCCCCGTTATTTCTGGGCCGGCTTTCTCCATATCCTCATCTTCTGGGGATTTGTCGTCCTGGGCTTGCGCTCGCTCCAACTGGTTCTTCTGGGCCTGGGAGCGGAATTTCTCCTGCCCTTTATGAAGGGGCCCTTCAGGAACTTTTACGGAACCCTGAAGGATTGTTTTGAACTAGTCGTCCTGGCAGCCTGTTTGTCGGCTATCCTTCGTCGAGCCATCGCCCGTCCGGAACGTTATGAAGTACCCACCGGACCCAGTCATCATTTTGAGGCCTATTTTGTTCTGTCCCTGATTTCCTTTCTGATGATCACCGACATGGTTTTCGAAGGAAGCTCCCTCCTGCTGGGTCAGACCGACCCGTCCTGGCTGCCGGCGGCGGATTTAGCGGTTCTTTTTTTACCCCGGACCAGCCCCCGGTCCCTGCATACCCTTCACCTTCTGGCCTATTGGCTGCATCTTTTGACCTTTTTCTTCTTTCTCAATTTTCTTCCTCGGTCTAAACATTTTCATATCCTTACGGCCCTGCCCAATATCTTCTTCCGCAAATTGAATAAAGGGGCCATAAAGCCGGTCCGCTGGGGTGTGACCGATCTGGAGTCTCTGGAACGGTTAGGGGTTGAAAAATTGGAGGACTTCACCTGGAAGCACATCCTGGACTTTTATACCTGCACCGAATGCGGCCGCTGTTCCGATAACTGTCCGGCCAAAGCCGTGGGCCGTCCCCTCTCGCCGAAGATGATCACTTTTAAATTACGCGATCATGCTTACTCTGAAAACAGAGAGAAGGTCAAGATGGTCGGGGAAGTCATTTCAGCCGAAGAGATCTGGTCCTGCACCACCTGCGGGGCCTGTGAAGAAGAATGCCCGGTCTTTATCGAATACATCGACAAGATGATCGATATGCGCCGCCATCTGATCGAAACAGCTCAGAACCCTAAGACCTTTAATCAGGTTTTGATGCAGATTGAAAAAACCGGCAACCCATTCGGCAAACCCCCTAAAAAAAGGATCGACTGGACCAAAGAGATTGAGGGGGCTCCCGTCCCCATTTTAAAAGACGGCGCTGAAGTGGAGACCCTCTATTTTGTGGACAGCTACGCCTCTTATGACTTACGAGTCCAGGCCGTGGCCCAGGCCATCGTCAAAGGGCTTCAACACAGCGGAACCACTTTTGGCATCTTCGGCCCCAGAGAAAAGGATTCCGGTCACCAGGTCCGCCGTATGGGAGAGGAAGGGCTTTTTCAACTCCTCATGGAAGAAAATCTGGAGACCTTCCGGAGTGTGAAGTACGACCGGATCATCACCACCGATCCCCACGCCTTCAACACTTTGAAAAAGGATTACAACGGAAACTTACCGGTTGTGCACTACAGCCAGTTCTTTCTTGAACAAATAGAGTCCGGCCGACTGAAGCCGGTCAAGGCCGTGCCCGAAGGGGTTTATACTTATCATGATCCCTGTTACCTGGGACGGCACAACGAGATCTATCAGCCGCCCCGACGGATACTCGACCAATTACCGGGCATGAAGCGGGTGGAGATGCGGCGCTGTCGGGATAGAAGTTTTTGCTGCGGCGGCGGAGACATCAACCTCTGGCACGAAATCGAAGGAGAAGAAATCCGCATGGCTGTTAAACGGGTGCAGATGGCCCGGGAGGCCGGGGCCGATATTCTGGTCACCGCCTGTCCCTTCTGCCTGCTCAATTTTGAAGACGCCGTCAAGACCGCCGGACTGGAGAAGGAACTCCGGGTGGTGGATTTGATGGAGTTGGTGGTTGGGACAATATAAGAAAGGTATAAGGTATAAGGCACAAGGTTTGAAGAATTATGTTATTAGCTCTACTTTCTTCTTTCCCCGACCTTGAAACTTAAACCCTACACCTTGAACCGATATTTTTTTTAAGGAGGTTTTATTAGATGGACATCATCGTCTGTGTCAAACGAGTCCCCTTCACTCAGGAAGTGGACCTGGAAATCGATGCACAAAAAAAAGATGTGGATAAAGAATCCCTGGCCTTTGTCATGAACGACTGGGACAACTATGTTATTGAAGAGGCCGTCCGGATAAAGGAAGAATTAGGGGGCACGGTAACGGCCATCACCATCGGGACTGAGGAGGACGAAGAAATCCTGCGCCGCTGCCTGGCCATCGGGGCCGATAAGGCCATCCGTCTGGATGCCGGCACAACCGAACTGGACAGCTTTGGAATTTCCAAAGTTCTGGCCCAATTGATCAAAGGACAGCCCTTTGATCTCATCCTCACCGGCGTTCAAGCCGAAGACGACAACCAGGGTATGGTTGGGATTATGTTGGCCGAACACCTGGGTCTGGCCCATGCCGCCGTGGTTACCGGCGTAGAGGTAAAGGATAAGGAGGCGGAAATCCGCTGCGAACTGGAAGATGGGTTGGATGAAAAATCCCTGCTGCAACTCCCGGCTTTATTGACCATCCAGACCGGGATCAACGAACCCCGCTATGTCTCCATCATGGGCATAAAGAAAGCGGCCAAGAAGGGAATCGTCCTGATGGCCCTGGCCGATCTGAATTTAACTCCCGAGGACCTGGCCCCCCGAACGATGATCGAAGAGGCCTTTTTACCCCCGGAAACAGAAGGGGCGGAGATGATCAGCGGAGAACCGGCGCACATCGCCGAAGAGATCCTGCGCATACTGAAAGAAAAGGGGGTAAGGGCCTAATGAAAACGCTATTCGTCGTAGTGGAACATAGACAAGGTGCGATTAGGGACATCACCTTCGAAATGCTCGGTAAAGCCGGAGAGATTTGCAAAACCCACAATCTTCAGTTGACTGCTGTTGTCCTGGGATGGGAGGTCGAATCTTTATTAAATCCCCTCTCCGAACGGGCCGATACGGTCGTGGTTCTGAAAAGAGAAGAATTTAAACAATTCGATGCCGATTTATACAAAGAGGCCCTGGCCCAACTGATCGTCGAATACCAACCATGGGCCACCCTCATGGGACAGACCTCCTGGGGTCTTGATCTGGCCCCTTGTCTGGCCGTGAAAACCGGCTTTCCCCTGGCTACGGACTGTCTGGACCTTATCATAGAAAACGAGCGGTTGACGGCCCTTCGGCAGCGTTACGGCGGGAAAATCTTTACCAAGGTCTCCTTCAAAGAGTCGCTCGGAATTCTCCTGACCATACGGCCCGGGGCCTTTCCAGCAGATAAGCCGGGCACCTATTCCGGACAGATCATTCAGAAAGAACTGGCCGCTCCGCTGCCTCAACTACGAAAAAAATTTCTGGAATATCTGGACAGCGGGGCCGGCGAAATCGATATCGCCCAAGCCGATTTTCTGATCTCCGTGGGCCGGGGTGTGGGCGAAGAAGAGAACCTGACTGAAATAAAAGAATTCGTCCAAGCCATGGGCGGAACCCTCTCCTGCTCTCGGCCGATCGTCGACAAGAAATGGCTGCCCAAATATCACCAGGTCGGAACTTCCGGAAAATCGGTCAAACCAAAGGTCTACCTGGCCTTGGGCATCAGCGGGGCCTTTCAGCACGTAGCCGGGATCAGCGGTGCCGGTACGGTCATCGCCGTTAACCGGGACCCCAAGGCCCCGATCTTCCGGGTGGCCCAATACGGCGTGGTGGCCGATATGTTTAAGATCATACCGGCGTTGAGGGAGAAATTGGGGGCATAAAAATTAAAACAGTGAATGCGAGTTACGGGTTACGCGTTGCGCGTTAAAACATCAACTTCAAAAAAATAGCACACTAATAACTCACAACCCGCAACTCGAAACTCGCAACTTCATCCAGGAGAAAAATGATGGACTTTACCTTAACCAAAGAACAACAGGATATCATCAAGGCGGCCCGGGAATTCGCCCGAAAAGAATTCACCGATGTCGCTCAGGAATTCGACCGCCAAGAGACTTTTGATCTCAAAATTTGGAAAAAAGCCTGTGAGCTTGGTTTCGTCGGCACATTCATTGATGAAAAATATGATGGGGCCGGATACGGCTTTCTGGAACATTGTCTGATCACCGAAGAATTTTGGGCCGCAGATCCGGGGATCGGTCAGGCCATCCTCTCATGCACCTTCGGCTCGGAGATTCTGCTCCTCTTCGCCACAGAAGAACAAAAGCAGGAAATCCTTCCCCAGTTGGTCTCCGGCCAGGCCATCCTGGCCACGGCCATCACCGAACCCGATGCCGGTTCCGATGTCACCGGAGTCAGTACTACGGCCGTTAAGCAGGACAATTCCTGGGTCTTGAACGGATCAAAGATCTTTATCACCAACGGAGACCTGGCCAAGTATATCATCATTTATGCCCTCACCGATCCGGATCATCCTTCCAGACACCATCGGCACAGTTTTTTCCTCGTTCCCAGGGAAACTCCCGGGTTTCAATCCAACAAACTGAGGGGGAAATTGGGTATCCGGGCTTCGGATACGGCGGAATTATCCCTGGCTGATGTCAAAATTCCTTTGGAAAACCTGATCGGTAAGGAAGGAGAAGGGTTTCACCAATTGATGGCCTTTTTCAACCGCACCCGTCTGCACATCAGCGCCCAGGGTGTCGGTCTGGCCCGGGGCGCCTTGGAGGAAAGCATCAACTATACTAAAAAACGGCGTCAGTATGGAGCGCCCTTGGCCTCTTTTCAGGCCACCCAGTTTAAACTGGCCGAGATGGCCACGCGAATCCGGGCCTGCCGCAATCTGTATTATGAAGCGGCCTGGGCCCTGGATCATGGTCATATTGATCACGCCCTGATCGCCATGGCCAAATGGTTTTCCGGAGAAACCGCCGTCCGCTGCGCCGATGAGGCCCTGCAGATGCATGGAGGCTACGGCTTTATGGACGAATACAAGGTCCAACGCCTCTATCGGGATTGCAAGATACTCGAGCTTTATGAAGGGACCAAGGAAATCGAGAAATTGATCGTCGCCCGCTCGATTTTGGGCATGTAGAAGGTAATATAAGACCAAGACATCGGGGTTAAGGTTTAGGATTACAAGTCCAAGTTAGTCGGGTTGCTTCAATCCTGGAATCCTTAACCCCTTTTAACCAATGAATGGGGAACCCCAAAACGTTACATGTTTTTATAAAGCTGTAAAATTTTTTCCGGTGTTAAAATTGTTTTAAAATCCGGACCTAAGGCGCTTATTAAGTCTCGTTCCAGCATATAGGCTAAGTTAATCATTTTATCAAATTGTTCCGAGGTGACTTCACTAGTGACCCCGACGGGAATGGTAATGTTATGCCTTTTGATCATTTGACGAAATTTCAAAACGTCCTCTCCGTAAAATTCCTCCAAATGATTAAAGACGATACTGTTGGCGATGCCGTGTCTATAGCCTAAGATAAAGGCAATGCCATAGGAAAGGGCATGACAGATACCCACCGAGGAATTGGCAATCGAACAGCCGCCCAAAAATGAACTCACCATGAACTCGGCATAATTTTTTTCTCTCAAGAAAAAGTTTTCCACCCCCATTTTGGCCTGAAGTGCAAACGGCCTGCCCAGATCATTCATGGCGCTGCCATGCAGGGCTTCCACACAGTGGATGTAATTATCCATGCCCGTATAGAACTCCTGATCGCCGGGGACTGTCTTTATAAGGTCGGGGTCCAGTAGGGCGGCATCATAAATACTATAGTCGCTGTTAATACCCAGCTTTTTTATGGGACCGGTCAGGACGGCCGTCCGTGTGGCCTCGGCCCCGGTTCCGGAAAGAGTCGGGACGGCGATTTTAGGCACCGCTTTGTTTTGGACCAAGTCCCATCCCTGATAATCCGCCGCAGATCCCGGATTGGTCAGCATGACCGAAACCGCCTTAGCCACGTCCATCGTTGATCCCCCGCCAATGCCGATCACCACCCGGGGCAATTCCAGCCCTTTTTGAGAGACAATTTCCTGAACCATGATATCCACATCACTGGTCTTCGGCTCATGAGCCGAGGCATTGAATTCCTTTACCAAATCATGAGGGGCCGGGCGTAACCGTTCCAGCAGCCCGGTTTCCCGGTGGACGGAGTCAATGACATAAACGCAGTATTGTTTTTTATCCGGATAGCTTTTGTCGACAAAGGCATTTAAATCATCAAAACTCTTTTCCCCAAAGACGACAGAGGGAATAAACCTAGTTACTTTCATCTCAACGATTCTCCTTCTTAAGATGGCGGACAAGCGTTAACTTATCGTATTGTCGAAGCCCCATAAGGGCTGCCACAGGGTTAGACGCTGAGGATTTTCGAAAATCCGCAGAGAGCGTTAATTCAAATTCTCTTTGCAATTTAGGGTCTCCAGTTCCAATTGACAAAGAAAATATATCAAATCGTTTTTGTTTTTGGAAATAATACAATTAACATTCCCCTTTTGTTTCGATTAAAAGAGGGCTCCCCTTCAAGAGAGGAACTGCAAATCCAGGGGCGAATCGACCTCAAAAGAATCCTGGGCGCTTTCGACGACGTGAATGGAATATCCGTATTCCAAAGCCCGGAGTTGCTCCAATTTCTCCGCCGATTCTAATACGCCGGTAGGCAACTGGCTAAAGGTCTGCAAGAAGGACATGGGATAGGCATATATCCCCAGATGCTTATAATAGGCTTGCTCTTCTTCTCCGTCCCGGTAAAAAGGGATGGGGGAGCGGGAAAAATAGATGGCCCGTCCCTGAGCGTCAAAGACCGTTTTAACATGCTTGGGATCGGGAATTTCCGCCGGATTGGCGATACGGTAGACTAGCGTGCTCATGGGCCAATCCGGATGGATCTGATGGCGGGCGATCAAATCGCCCACGGCCTCAATCGGCAGAAGCGGTTGATCACCCTGGCAATTGATCACCAGGCTATCGGGGCTTAACTTCATCTGCCGGGCCGCTTCGGCCACCCGGTCGGTCCCGGAGCGGAGATCCCCCTGGGTCATGACGATCTCGGCCTTGAAGGCCAGGGCGGCCTCGGCAATACGCAGATCATCCGTAGCCACAGCCACCCGGGAAACACCGGGAACCTTGACGGCCCGCAGGATGACCTGACCGATCATGGGCAGGCCGTTGATCAAGGCCAGAGGTTTTCCCGGGAAACGGGAAGATTCATAACGGGCCGGAATAATGATAATGGGTTCCATGTTCGTAGAACGTATGTCGTCTAGCGCACTTCGTTGTTCGTCAGTCTTTTTATAGGACCTTCTGTGCCTCGGAAACCAACTCCTCCGCCTTGGTAAAAACACCCTCATCCATCTTGACATTAATAGCCATTACCAGCAGACGGGCCATACGCTCATCCGAGCGGGCGAGCAGGTTCTTCGGATAGGTCAGCTTGCGGCCGCCGTCATCCGTCTGAAAAGGCCAGCCGTTTTGACAAAAGGTTTTTTGCAGGAGTAGATGTTCCCAATTGCGGTAATAATGCCAATTGTTTTCATAAAAATAGATCAAGCCCAGGCCGATCTTCTTGGCCAGGTCCCTCAAGGTCCAGGTCTTTTCCTGATCGGGCATGGAGAAGGCCAGAAAGGTGGCCGTGTCCCCGTCGGGATCCACCAGTTCCCTGAATTGGAGTCCTTTGATGTCTTTAAAAATTCTTTTCAAACGACTCTTATGGGCCTTCTGTTGTTCAATCATGCCCTTCAACTTGGATAGCTGAGCCAGACCCAATGCGCCTTGCAACTCCATCATCCGATAATTAAATCCGATGAAACTCCGGCTTTCCAGACCCCGGTCAGGTCCGATATGATCGTGGCCGTGATCATGGTATTCAGAGGCCCGTCGATAGAGTTCCGGGTCATCCATGATCAGCATGCCCCCTTCACCGGTGGTCAGGGTCTTGACCGAATCAAAAGAAAACGTAGCGATGGCCCCAAATGAGCCCAAAAACTTATTGCCGATAAATCCGCCGCAAGCCTGGGCCGTATCTTCAATCACGGGAATGTTATGCTGATCGGCCACGGCCATAATCTCGGCTATGCGCGCTTGGGCGCCCAGCATGTGCACCGGGATAATAGCTTTGGTGCGGGAAGTGATTTTTTTGGTCAATTCTTTGGGGTCCAGATTCAAGGTATCATCGATACCGGAAAAAACCGGCACGGCTCCGCATTCCAAAATGGCCTCCCAGGTGGCCACAAAGGTAAATCCGCTGGTGATCACTTCATCACCGAAACCCACACCCAGAGCGGACAAGGCGACTTTTAAAGCCGCCGATCCGGAGGAAACCGCCAGGGCATATTTCCGGCCGGTGAATTCGGCGAACTTTTTTTCAAATTCCTCCACCTTATAGCGTCCCTTGCGCTGGGCCGGAAAACCATAGCGAAACAATACCCCTGTTTCCAGGACTTCTAGAATCTCTCTCTTTTCTTCTTCCCCCAACACTTCATAACCGGGCATAACTTACTCCTCTCGTTCGTCGTTTGTCGTTCGGCGTTCGTCGAATTAAACTTTAAAAAAAATAAAGGTTATTTTCATACTGGCCCTCACAACTTATGAGCTTCGCGAAAAACGAAAATGAGTTTTCGACGAACGCCGAACACTGAACGCCGAACGTTATTTTCATTCTTAGCCCTCACGCCCCATCACTCATGCCTATATTTTTACATCACCTTAAACCGCCTCGGTTCAATGGCATATTTTTCTATTTTATAATTGATGATCCGTTGGGTGATCCCCAGTTCCTCCGCCGCCCTGGTCCGGTTCCCGTTGGTCTTTTTCAGGGCTTCAATAATTAATTCTTTCTCCACGGCCTCCACGGCTTGATCAAAGGAAAGTTTGGTTTGCGTCTCGGAACTTTCGGCCGTCTGCAGAGTCGGCGGGAGATGATGGGCCTTGATGGCCTCCCCCTCGCATATGAGAATGGCCCGTTCCATACAATTCTGCAATTCCCGTACATTGCCCGGCCAGTGGTACTGCATCAGCATATCAATGGCCGGTGTGGAAATGCGACGGATATTCTTTTGATGCTCCTTGTTGAATTTCTCCAAAAAGTATTCCGCCAAAAGCAATATGTCCGTGCGCCGTTCGCGCAGAGGAGGAAGATAAATGGGAAAGACATTCAACCGGTAATATAAATCTTCACGAAAACGCTTTTCTTCCACAGCCCTCTCCAGGTTCTGGTGCGTGGCGGTGATAATCCGCACATCGGCTTGAATCGGTTGGCGGCCGCCCAGACGGTCGAACTCTTTTTCCTGAATGACCCTCAGCAGCTTTGTCTGAATGTTGAGGTTTAGGTCTCCGATCTCATCCAGAAAGAGCGTACCCCCTTGGGCCCGTTCAAAACGCCCCAGCTTTAGAGAGGTCGCTCCGGTAAAAGCCCCTTTCTCATAACCGAACAGTTCGCTCTCTAACAGGGTCTCCGGCAAAGCCGCGCAATTAATTTTAATAAAAGGCTTGCGGGCCCGGAAACTTTGATAATGAATGGCATTGGCCACCAATTCCTTCCCCGTTCCGCTCTCTCCTCGCAGCAGGACCGTGGCATTGCTCTTGGCCACCTTATAGATCATCTCATAAACTTCCCGCATGGGACGGCTGTTGCCGATGATATTCTCAATCTGATATTTTTCGGTCAACTCTTTCTTCAAACGGACATTTTCATCTAAAAGCAGTTCTTTCTCCCGATTCAGGTATTGGAGTTTCTTCACGGCCTCCGCCACCAAGGCGGCAATAATCGTCAAAAAACGCAGGTCTTCTTCCAGGGCCACCTCGTTGGAGAAAACCCGATCCACACTCAGGGCGCCGATGGTGTTTTTTCCGATTTTAATGGGGACGCAGATAAAAGAGATATCCTGCTTTTCAAGATCCTTTCGGGTCCGGGTCCGGTTTAAAAACATCGGTTCTTCACTGATCTTGGGAATTAGGGCCGGCTCGCCGGTCTGGACCACCCGGCCGGTAATGCCTTCGCCTAAGCGGTATTTGCCCCGTCGTTTGGCCTCGGGAGAGAGGTCATGGGCGACCTCGATGGAGATTTCCGAGGTAATCGGATTGAGGATAGTCAAAGTCGCCCGGCGCATGCCGAGCAGTTTAGAAATAATCTCCAGGATTTCCTGTAAAGATTTCGTCAGATCCACCGAGGCGTTTAAGGTCTTGGCGATTTCATATAGGCAATAAACCTCCCGCACATATAAGGAGTTGTCTTTCTCGATGATCTTAAGGAATTGGGCCTTCACCGCTCTCCTCCTCTCTAATTGGAAGCCACCTTAGCATAGGCCATTAGAGAAAACAACATTTTTGTAATAATAAGACCTGGCCCTGTTTACATTCCCATAGACCTCCGGTTTTTTTTTTGCTATATTTTAATAATGAAAAAATCGACTTCACCTCTCCCGACCCTCAGGAAAACCTGGAGAGACGCTGTAAATCCAAAGGGATCAGAAAGGCAGCAGAAAACAAAGAAACCTCGGGAATCAACGGGAACGGAAGACGTCACCGGCGTGCTGTTATTGGCCGGCCGCTCCAGCCGCATGGGCACTTCCAAACCCTTGCTGACTTTCGGAAATCAAACCCTAGTTTCTTTGATGCTCGGTCGGATGCTCGATTCCGATCTCACCCGGATCATTGTGATTCTGGGATATCAAGCCCGGGCGGTCAAAAAAGAAATCCTCAAGTCACCCCTTCCCGCCAAGGTGAAAATGGTCATCAATCAGGAATATAATAAAGGATTAAGCACTTCCATTATCACGGCCTTATCTCATCTGGAATCGAGAACCACCGGGATCATGTTCCTCCTGGGTGATCAACCTTTATTGACCACGGCGGTCATCAATAAGCTGATCAAATTTTTTCGATCCGCTGCCGCCCCTATTGTGGTACCTTTGTATGGAAAAAAACCGGGGAATCCGGTTATCTTTAGGACCTCCCTGATTCCTGAGCTGCAAAACCTGTCCGGGGACATGGGAGGACGGGAGCTTATCAAAAAATACTGGAATCAAGTCCGGACGGTTCCCATCCGCCCTCAACGTATCGGATGGGATATGGATACGCCTGAGGAATATGAAAAATTAAAGGAATGTGCGAAATGAAAAAAATCAGCGTACACAAGGCTGCCGGGTTGGTGCTGGGGCATGATATAACCCGGATCATCCCCGGCAGCTTCAAAGGCGTGGCCTTCAAAAAAGGCCATATCATTCAGCCGGAGGATGTCCCGGCCCTCCTGGATCTGGGGAAAGAACATATTTTCGTCTTGGATATCCCGGCCGGCCACCTGCATGAAAACGAAGCCGCCCAGCGTCTGGCCGAGGCCCTGCAGGGTGATCACATCATCCTGCAGGATCCGAGTGAAGGCAAAATCGGCCTATTAGCAGGAATTTTCGGCCTTCTGAAGATTCGGGTAGACAGCCTGGCCCGGATTAACCTAATCCCCAATATCATTGTCTCCACCTTGCATAATAATACCGTCTGCCAAGCCGGCGATACCGTAGCGGGCACCCGAATAATTCCTTTGACCATTGACGAGCAGAGTGTTGAACGGGCTGAAGCCATAGGAACCCAAAGGGGTCCGGTGATTTCCATCAAGCCTTTTTTGAAAAAAAAGGTCGGGGTTGTCGTCACCGGTTCGGAAATTTTTAAAGGCCGGGTACAGAACGGATTTGATGACTGGGTCGGCAAGAAATTACTCGCCTTCGACTGCGACATCTCTCTGATCGAGGTTGTACCCGATAAAACCATCCGTATCTCCCAGGCCATAAAAAAAGTCAGGGGGGCCGGTTGCGATCTGATCATTACCACCGGCGGTATGTCCATCGATCCGGACGACGTCACCCGCAAAGGGATCCGCCAGGCCGGGGCCAAAATCATCTTCTACGGCACCCCGGTCCTGCCGGGGGCCATGTTTCTTTATGCCCGCCTCGGAGAGATCCCTTTGCTGGGATTACCGGCTTGCGTCTTCTACCATCAGGTCACCCTCTTCGATTTGATTTTACCTTTGATCCTGGCCGGGGAGACCCCGACCCGGAAGCAGATCGCCGCTATGGGCCACGGGGGCCTTTGCCGAAATTGTCCGGAATGTCGTTTTCCAATATGTCCCTTCGGCAAAGGAGGAGCCTAGAATAAGTTAGGAGTTTAGGGTTCGAAGTTCGGAGAAACCCTTCTTATTAATCATTAACAGCGAAGGATGAACAAGAAAGGGCACTATCCGATATACGATATACGAACGCAGAGAAAGGAGCATAATATTTGACGAAATTATCAGACCTAACCATCCTGATTCGTGGGGCCGGGGAGATGGCCAGCGGAGTAGCTTGGCGGCTCTTTCAAACTCATTTCAGAGTGGTGCTGACGGAAATCCCCAACCCTATGGCGGTAAGACGTCAGGTATCTTTTTGCGAAGCCGTTTATGACGGGACAAAGAATGTTGAAGGAGTCGAGGCGGTTTTGATTTCTTCGATCAATCAAGCCAAAACCGTTTGGCAGTCCAACCGCATTCCCTTATTGATCGACCCCGAATTAAAACAAACCCTTTCTCTCAAACCGGATGTCCTGGTCGATGCCATACTGGCAAAAAAAAATCTAGGAACCCGGATCGATCTGGCCCCTCTGGTCATCGCCCTCGGCCCCGGTTTCCAAGCCGTTCGGGACGCCCATATAGTAGTTGAAACCAATCGAGGTCATAACCTGGGCCGACTCCTTACGGAAGGGATGGCCGAACCCGATACCGGTATCCCCGGGAATATCGGGGGGTACACCACCGAACGGGTCCTGCGGGCCCCGGCAGAAGGTCTCTTCCGGACTCATAAAAAAATTACCGACCCGGTTGAACCTGGTGAGACCGTGGCCGAAGTCAACGGTCAGCCGGTCCGAAGCCAAATTAAGGGCATCCTGCGGGGACTGATTCGGGATAAAACACCGGTCAATCTTGGCCTAAAAGTAGGGGACGTGGATCCGAGGGAAAAGGTTGACTATTGTTTCACTATATCTGAAAAGGCCCGGGCCATAGCCGGAGGCGTCCTGGAAGGAATCCTCCGGCATTATAACCAAAGGTTGTAACAATATTTTTTTCTTGACTGGAAATGGTTTTTATGATATAGTATCTTCCAAAATGATCTGAAAAAGGCAAACCAGCTGAAAGGCTGGGGCGCAAAGATCCAGACCCGACGTCAAGAAAATTGAAAGGGTGGCTGATCCGCCAAATCATGAAAACAAATCCGTCCTTCAAAAAATCAAGTCGAATCAAATCCCCCGAAAATTTTTCTTTTCAAAAACAAGGGAAAAGTCTTTTGAGATTCTCAAAGCGGAAAAACGGTGTTTTTCAGGTCGATTTAAACATGCCAAGGTCGGTCTTTTTTCTTGTCTTTTTATATGACAAGAAAGGGATGAAACGGAGCCGGTTTCCTAGCCCAAGGCGGAATCGCCATAATCTCTTGTCATGGCCGCGGGTTTCTCAACCGAATTGCAGGAGGAATTTCTTATGAAACGAAAAAAGAATGAAAAACGGCAGGCGATTTTGCTGGGGGGATCAATATTATTTCTCTTCAGCCTCTTAGTTGTTGTCGGGTTAATCTATCGTCCTACTATTTTGGATATTGGAGCGGAAGCCAGAGCATCCATAAACAAGATGGAGACTCCTCACGAGATCGGAGTTAATAGAATTCGCCAGATTGCCGATGGGGACCTAAACGAATTAAAACTATTTAATAAAAAAGACGCCTTTTGTCAGCTCAATATTGAGGGCAGGCCGGAGGATTATTCGGGGCACTGGGAGCACTTTTTTTCTCTCTTAGAAGAAAAAAAAGGGATCACTATTAGCAGCTGGCATTTTCAAAACGCCAATTCAACCAATTCCTCATTGAAAAAAAATATAATATTAGGCATATATTTGCGATTCACCCCCAAGGTCCCATCCTGATTAACGGCCGGGAGGTCGTCGGGGACCATGCCGAGTTCATTCCAGGTCCGTGCCAGTCAGCCGTAGGAGTGCCGAGTGAATGATATTTTAAGGGAGGACCCTGCGGATCAGCCTTGTCAATTCATTATAATTCCCTCGCCAACCCACTCCTTCACGCCAGAGTGTCTTGGGGAATGCGTTAGTTGTTCATCTTCGGATATCCTCCTGCTTTTTATATATAAACTCTCTCCGAGTAAAATGAATCGCCTTCATTTCTTATTGACATCCTTATAAAAAATATTTAGAGTTTTCAAATAATTATTTTTTCGAAGGTGACGTCCCTCCCCTTCGCCGGAGCCGGCGTTAACCGATAATAAACGGCCTGTCCGGAATAAATCCGGAATTCCGGCCTATTGTCCCATACCCCGGGTGTAAATTGAGCCGATCAGGAGGACCTCCCTAATGGACGAGCAACTTGGCAAGGCGAAATTTTATGTCTGGTTTGACACAGAATATTCAGATCTGGAGTTGGAAACGGCCTCTTTACTGCAAGTAGCTGTCCTGATTACCGATACATCTCTGAGACGAGTTCTTCCCCAGGAAGAAGACGTTTGTTTGGCGATCCGTTTGGCCGAAAGGCAAACCCTTAGTCCTTGGGTGGAAAAAAATCTGCCCGATCTGGCCCGGGCCTGCCGCTCTTCAAAGGCTGTTGATCTGGCTCAGGCGGACGAACGACTGGCCGCCTATGTGGACAAGATCGTCGGTTTGCCCAAGGAAAGAGAGAATCAACGGCCGGTTCTGGCCGGGAACAGCGTCCACTCCGACTGGTGGATGATCCGTCGATTTTTGCCTCTTTTCCGCCGCCGTCTTCATTACCGACACCTGGATGTAACGGCTTTTAAGCTGGAATGGCAATTAATCCATCCCGAAGATGAATTTGACAAGGAAAACCCGGAATTGATCAAAAGGTATTTTCCGGAAGCCCATATGGTTTCAGGAGGCCGCCATGATGCTTATTATGACATACAGGCCTCCATTGCCGAACTGGCCTTTTATCGTCAGGTATTCTTTTCCCCTAATCGATCATAGTTATCAGGAGGATAGCAGATGAAGAAATTATTTTTTACCGCCGCCCTACTCTCCTTTTTGATTCTATCCGTTTCCCTATCCTTAGCCAAAGAAACCGTCAGACTGGGATTGATATCCCCCCTCACCGGTGATGTCAAAACTTTCGGCGAATCATCGAAAAATGGCTTTCTCATGGCTATTGAAGAATATTCCAAATCAGGGAAATACCAGATTCAAACCTTTATTGCCGATGACCGTAACGATGCCACCGAGGGGACCAATGCCGCCCTCAAATTGATTACCCAAGACAAGATTAATGGCCTTATCGGCCCTCTGACCTCCAAAGTGGCCATTCCGGTCAGCGAGTTGGCCGACAAAAATAAAATTCCCATGATCACCGGTACGGCAACCAACCAAAAAGTCACCATCTTCAATAACAAAAGAAAACCCTACGTTTTCCGGGCCTGTTTTATCGACCCTTTTCAAGGAACAGTAGGGGCAAATTTTGCCCTGAAAGACCTCAAAGCCAAAACCGCCGCTGTTCTGTATGATGTCGGGAATGACTATTCCAAATTTCTGGCCGAATTCTTCAAAAGCACCTTTGAGAAAGGCAAAGGTCGGATCACCGGATTCGAATCCTATCAAAAAGACGATGTGGACTTTTCGGCATTAATTACTAAAATCGGCCAGGGGAAACCGGAGATCATCTACCTGCCGGATTATTATAATAAAGTGGCCCTCATCGCCAAGCAGATCAGAGAAAAAGGACTGAAAGGAGTGATGATCGGCGGTGACGGTTGGGATTCCCCGGAACTGATCAAAGTCGGGGGAACGGCGATCATGGGTAATTACTTTACCAACCATTATTCAACGGAGAGAAAAGATAAAATCGCCGAGACCTTCATTGAAAAATATCGCAAACGGCATGGCCTGGTTCCCGACTCCTTTGGGGCCCTGACCTATGACGCCACCATCATTTACCTCCAGTGTCTGGACAAGGCATCTAAGCCTACTTCCGAAGAACTGCTTAAGATTTTAAAGGGCGTTAAAAACTTCAAAGGTGTAACCGGGACCATCTCCTTTGATGCCAACGGCGATGCCGTTAAATCGGCGGTTATCCTGAAAGTCGAAAAGGAAAACCTTAAGTATATCACTACAGTCAATCCCTGACCCTCTATCTCTTAAAATTGGAGTATTAGTGTGTTGGAGTAGTGTCTTTTATTAATCTGCACTCCAATATTCCAATACCCCAGTACTCCAAACAAGATTAAGATGGAATTCCTCTCCTATTTTCTCCAACAAATAGTTAATGGTCTCCAACTGGGTGCGGTCTATGCTTTAATCGCCCTTGGGTATACCATGGTTTATGGGGTTATCCGACTGATCAACTTCGCCCATGGCGATGTTTTTATGGTCGGCGCCTTTACCGCCTACACTCTCATCTCCAAATGGCATTTACCCGTCTATTTGGTTTTCCCTTTGACTATGGCCGTCACGGCCTTGTTGGGATTTCTGATCGAAAAGATCGCTTATAAGCCTTTGCGGGCCGCACCTAAAAACTCCCTCCTGATCACGGCGGTCGGAGTTTCTCTCTTCCTCGAATATTTTTTAAGTATGAACAGTCTCCTAACCCCGAATTATATCGCCTTTCCCAGACCCTTCGAAGTTACCAGCTTTCATCTGGGGCTGTTGACCATCAACAACATCCAACTGAGCATCTTCTTCATTACGGCTTTCTCCTTATGGCTCCTCTACCTCCTGATTTACAAGACCAAGTACGGCCAAGCCATGCGGGCCCTTTCTCATGACCGTGAAGCCGCCTCCCTGATGGGCATTCCGGTGGACGGGATCATTTCATTTACCTTTATAGTCGGAGGGGCCCTGGCCGGCCTGGGGGGCATCCTGTACGGCTTCGCCTATCCCCAGATCAACGTCTTTATGGGGATTATGCCGGGCATCAAATCATTTATCGCCGCCGTCTTGGGCGGTATCGGCATTATTCACGGGGCCGTCTTGGGCGGGCTGATTATCGGTCTTTCCGAGGTCTTCGTTTCGGCCTTCCTATCTTCAACCCTCCGGGACGGGGTCATTTTCTTTATCCTCTTTCTCGTTTTATTCCTGAAGCCAAGCGGGATCTTCGGTAAAAGGATAGACAAGGTATGAATTTCCTGATCACCGCCAAACGGTTCCTGTTCTGCAGCCTGCTGATTTATCTGGTCCTTAAACTCCTTTTCTGCAGCGGTCTTCTGACCGAATATATTCAACAAATCATCCTTCTGGCCTTTATCGCTATTTTGACCTCACTGGGACTTAACGTCATTTACGGATATACCGGACAATTTTCCCTGGGCCATGCCGGTTTTTACGGGGTCGGGGCCTATACGGCCGCATATCTAGGTGCCGCCTTCGAGGTCGAAGGTCTCCTGGGCTTTCTCCCGATCTTGTTCCTCGGGGGAGCCGCCGCCGGCCTCCTCGGATATGTCATCGGGGTTCCCATCCTGAGACTGCGCGACGATTTCCTGGCCATCGCCACCCTGGGATTCGGTATTCTCATCCGGGTCCTCCTGGACAACTCCGATAAAGTCAGTGAGATCTTAGGCGGCTCCCGCGGATTTATCGGCATACCGAAACTCGTCAATCTGGAAATAGCCTTTGGGGCGATGGTCTTTTTGCTCCTGGTCACCCGGAACCTGATTTTTTCCCAGTTCGGCCTCTTCTGGCGGTGCATTAAAGATGATGAACTGGCCGCCGGAGTCTTCGGCATCAACACCTCCGGTTTAAAATTGACGGCCTTTACTTACGGCTGTTTTCTGGCCGGTATCGGCGGCGCCCTTTATGCCTATCTGTATTCTTTCCTTCACCCCTCGAATTTTGATTTTTTGAAATCCATCGATTTTCTGATTATCGTCATTGTCGGCGGCATGGGCAGCATCACCGGCACCATTTACGCCGGCTTCCTCTGGGTGGCGGTGATTGAGGGGTTACGCATCCTCTTGCCAACGCAGATGCTCGAACTGCGCTGGGTGTTCATCCCCATCCTCTTAATCGTCGTTATGATGTGGAAACCCTTCGGTCTCCTGGCCCGGAAGGAATCCGGATTCCTCGGGTTGCGAGGTGAACGATGAAAGCGCTGGAAGTTTCCGGATTACGGAAAAAATTCGGCGGAATTAATGCCGTCCTTGATTTCAGTTTTTCGGTTGAAGAATTCGAAACCCTCGGCATTATCGGCCCCAACGGCGCCGGCAAGACAACGGTTTTTAATCTAATCAGCGGCCTAACCCGGCCCGATGCCGGAAATATTAAATTCTTCAATCAGGACTTGGCCGGGATACCCCCTTATCGCCTGGCCCATCTCGGCCTCTCCAGAACCTTTCAAAATCTCAGGCTCTTCAACAGCCTTACGGTCAAGGAAAACATTTCAGCCCCCCTTCTGGCCGCCAAAGGTTATGGATTGACCTCGGCTATTTTCAGGACCGAGCGCTTTGGGCAAGCAGAAAAAGCGGCCGAACACCAAACCGATATTCTTTTAGATTTCTTTCAACTCACCGAAAAAAAAGAGTGGGCGGCGAACAGTCTTCCTTACGGAGAACAACGGAAACTAGAATTAGCCCGGGCTCTGGCCATGAAGCCCAAACTGCTTTTGATCGACGAACCGGGGGCGGGCATGAATCCTAGGGAGATTCAGGACCTGGTCCGGACCTTAAAAAACGTCAAAGAACGATTCTGCTTAACCATCATCGTCATTGAGCACCAGATGGGCTTGATTATGAAAGTCTCCGACCGTGTGATGGTTATGGACTTTGGCCAAAAAATAGCCGATGGACCTCCGGATGAAGTAAAAAAGGACCCTAAGGTTATCGAGGCCTATTTAGGGGAGGCCCCGGTTCAATGCTGATGAGCATCGCCAATCTGAAGGTCGCTTACGGCTCCATCAGGGCCCTGCACGGTATCAGTCTGGACGTCCGGGAAGGCGAGATCCTCTCCATTATCGGGGCCAATGGTGCAGGAAAATCTTCACTCCTTAAAACGATCACCGGACTTATCCGAACCGAATCCGGTGATATTCAGTATCAGGGCCGGAGCATCACCAGGGAAAAGCCTGAACGTCTAGTTAAAATGGGCATAGCCCTGGTCCCGGAGGGAAGACGGATTTTCCCTGACCTTACTGTTCGGGAGAATCTTGAAGTTGGGGCCTACACCGTAAGCCGTCGGCAACGTCAAGAATTTTTATCCTTGGTTCTCCAGACCTTTCCTCGACTCAAAGAACGGTTGGCCCAGCCGGCCGGGACCCTTTCCGGTGGAGAGCAACAGATGCTGGCCGTCGGCCGGGCCCTCATGAGCAATCCGCGCCTGCTTTTACTGGATGAACCTTCCATGGGACTATCCCCCATTATTACTCAGGAGATTTTCTCTTTGATCAAAAAAATAAACAGTGAAAAAGGCATTTCCATAATATTAGTTGAGCAGAATGCCCACCTGGCCCTGGAGCACAGCCACCGGGCTTATGTCCTGGAGACGGGACGGGTGACCATGGGAGGCCCTTCCAGTCAAATCAAATCCGATACCGCGGTCATTGAGGCCTACTTGGGATTGGAAGACCGATAGGAACGTCAGTCTTTAGGCTGAGTTGGTCATTTTTTCCTTTTTTCCTTGACCCCGATTCCTTTCCCATTCTATAATCTTTTCCTCTTCGGATCTAATTCAACCCTTACCTGTTGCGAAGACATACAGTACGAGAATGAACTTTCTGGAAAGGAAATTTAAAGGGGGTGTCAAAATGAAAAAATGGGTAGTTTTAGGGATGACCTTGATGTTTTTCCTAACGGTTGGGCCGGGTGTATTTGGAGAAACTAACAGCCCGGAAGGAAAACAGAGCGGACAGACCCTGATCGCCAAAGCCAAAAAGAAACTTTCCAAGAAAAAGAAAAAAAAGAAAAAAAAGAAAAAAAGACAGACCGTCAATACCCCTATAGCCTTTAATCGGCAGGTTGGCAATATAAACGCCTAACGGCAATCCTAGATTCCCGCGAAGAGGCAGGTCCTATGTGCAACCCCAAGACCTGCCTTTTCCTTTGTTTCAGGGCAGGATGAGGAATGAAAGAGATATGGATAGCATATTGAGGGCTCTTCAGCGAGGACAAAACGCTTTATCGGAATATGATTCAAAACAATTGTTGTCTGCCTATGGGATTCCCGTATCCCGGGAAGGTTTGGCTCGAAGTGTCGAGGAAGCCCTATCTCTGGCCGCTGATCTGGGCTTTCCGGTTGTCCTGAAGGCCTGTTCTGCGGACTTGCTTCATAAAAGCGATCTCGGAGGAGTTGAAATCGGCCTAAAAAATAGCCTTGATGTCCAAGAGGCCTATGAACGGATTGTTAACTCGATTCCTATGCCTTTGGAAGGGATTCTAGTCCAAGAGATGATTCGTGGTCCCCGGGAATTGGTTTTGGGACTCAGTCGGGATCCTCAATTCGGCCCCTGTGTCATGTTCGGCCTGGGCGGGGTTCTGACCGAGATTATCAATGATACGGTTTTTCGGGTGGCCCCTCTGGAAATGATCGATGCCCAGGAAATGCTCCTGGAACTAAGGGCCAGAGCCGTTTTGGACCCCTTCCGCGGCCAGGCGGCTGCGGACCGCGAAATGATTTGCCGATCCCTCATCGCCCTGGGCCGCTTGGGATTGGAGAATCAGCTGGTGGCCGAGGTCGACATAAATCCCATGATCATCGCCCCTGACGGACAGGTCAAGGCCGTGGACGCCCTGGTCATTTTAACGGATGCCAAACAGTGAACGAATCTCCGGAACTTCATCCCCTTCATCTGATCGCCTCGCCAAGAAGCATCGCCTTTTTCGGGGCCTCCAACCGGTTCACTTCCATGGGGACCAACCAGCTTCATTCTTTGATCTCTCTTGGATTTAAAGGGGCGGTCTACCCGATCCATCCCCAGGAAAGTCAGGTCCTGGGGTTAAAGGCCTATAAAGAGGTCAGCGAGTTGCCGGAGACTCCGGATCTAGCCGTGATGGTCCTGCCGACCAGCCTTGTCTTGGAAACGGTGGAGGCCTGCGGACGCCGGGGGATTCCCCGGGCGATCATCGTTTCCGGAGGATTTAAGGAAGTCGGGGCTGAAGGAAGAGACCTGGAGGAACAACTAAAAGCCCTGGCCTCCCATTACGGGATCCGCTTCCTGGGCCCCAACTGCCTGGGGGTGACCAATCCCCATCATAAACTGAATACGACCTTCTTGCCTTATACCGCCGATCCCGGATTCATCGGTTTCGCCTCCCAGAGCGGGAGCTTTCTCACTCAGATGTTCGATTATCTGGCCGCCTTAGGGTTAGGGTTTTCTACGGCCGTCAGTGTAGGCAACGAGGCCAATATCGACCTGGTTGATTGTCTGGAGTATCTGGCCTTATCTCCTCAGACCAAAGTAATAGGGCTTTACATTGAAGGACTGCGGCGAGGCCGGGACTTTATCGAGAGTGCCCGCAAGATCGTTCCCCACAAGCCGATTGTCGCCTATTATGTAGGCGGTTCTGAGGCCGGAAAAAAGGCCGGCCTTTCCCATACCGGGTCTTTGGCCGGGCCGGAAAGGCTTTATGACGGGGTCTTTCATCAAAGCGGGATCATTCGGGCCAATTCCATGACCGAGCTTTTTGATTTCTGCTGGGTTCTAGGTTCCTGCTTCCCACTCCGTGGAAAACGTCTGGCCATCCAAACCCATTCCGGAGGGCCGGGGGCGACTGCGGCTGATGCCTGCGGACGGGAAGGTTTGGATCTGGCTGAATTTGCCCCGGCTACACTTGAACACCTGGCCCCTTTTGTACCCCACACCGGCAGCCTTAATAATCCGGTAGATATCACCTTCAGTAAAAACCCCCTCGATTTTTTTCAGGAGATTCCCCGGACGCTTTTGGAAGATCCGAAAACAGACGGGCTTTTGATCTATTTGATGCTCCCGGAACAGCATGTCCGGCGGGGTTTATTACAAGGGGGCCTACCGGAAGATCAATTGGAGGACACCTTGGATCAAGTGATCAAAATGACCGCCCAGTCGATCATGTCTTTGCCTAAGAATTCGCAGAAACCGGTTATCGGATTCACTTATCGATCCCAAATCGACCGTTTGATTCAGTTGCTTCAAAAAAAAGGGTTTCCGGTCCTTCCCTCCCCGGAACGGGCTGCCCGGGCCATGGCCGCCTTGGTTCAATATCAAAGAATAAGAGAGGTCCGGGGCTCCAAGGATTAGACGCCTTTTATTTCACAACTCAAGCCTCGAGCCTCTCGCCTGATTCTCTTTTCACGGTTCAATTTTGACCGGAGTCCCTACCGGAATTTGATTGAACAACTCTTCCATATGGCCGTTATAGAGGGCGATGCAGCCTTGGGTCCAATCCATGCCCTTGCCAAAGCCATGAATCTCGATAAGGCCGCCGATGCCCTTCTCCTTGGAGACTCTGCCTTCCTTCACTGCCCTCTCAAAACGGAGTCGGTCTGTCTCATTGGGATAATTTAAGAGAAAGGCCAAATAATATTTCGTTTTCCCGCGGTCTTTTTTCCCAATGATGCGGTAGTCTCCTTCCGGGGTCTTCATGTCGCCCTGGTGGATTTTCGGGCCTTCGGGGTTCTCTCCTAAATCAATTGGGTAAATCTGCCGCAAGTCTCCTTTCTGGTATAGAAAGAGCTTTCGTTCATTTTTTTTTACGACAATTTTCCATGACGGCGGAGGTGGGGCCTTGAACTCCTCCACCTCCTCGAAGGGAAAGGGGATTGGTGGGAGAACGGGTACGGGAGGTGGAATATCCAAAACGACTTTAGCCGTTTTCTGCAGGTCCCCATCAGAAGGTTCATCGGCTTTCGATATCGATTCTAAAGGAACGGGTTTAAGAACAACCGGCGTGTGACGCGGAGCAATCGCTCCCCCACAGGAGATCAGGGACAGAAAAAGAAATGAGTTCAGCAGAAGAAGTGCTTTTCGTCGAAAACAAAGAAAAATTACAGGAGATCTTCCGTTCATCCTTTTAATGTGAGTGGAGAGTGTTTTAGAAAAATTCTGCACTGGAAACTCAGTGATGTCAAGAAGAAAAAACGTGAAGAAAACATATACATCAAGAAAAGAAAATGATAAACTGAGAGGACGAAAATAGGGCCAAAGGGATATTTAGTTCGAAAAAAATCAGGAGGGTTTCATGCCGGAATTACGTAAAGATCCAATTGTCGGTCGATGGGTGATTATTTCCACGGAAAGGGCCAAACGGCCCTTTGACTTCGCCCCTGAGGATGAGACCCCGAAGGGCGGATTTTGCCCTTTTGACCCGGGAAATGAGAAAACCACCCCTCCGGAAATCATAGCCTACCGGGCCGCCGGGACACTGCCGAACACATCTGGCTGGACCATGAGAGTGGTGGCCAATAAATTCCCGGCCTTGATCATTGAAGGTAACCTGTCCAAGGTCGGCGAAGGGCTTTATGATAAAATGAACGGAATCGGCGCCCATGAGGTCATTATTGAAACCCCCGATCATGAAGAGACCCTCTCCACCATGTCCCTCGACCGGTTTACGAATGTCCTCAGGGCCTATCGTGACCGGATAGTCGATTTATCTCGAGATCCCCGCTTCCAATATATCCTGGTCTTTAAAAACCAAGGCCGGGCAGCCGGGGCCTCCTTGGAACACAGTCATTCCCAGTTGATTGCCTTACCGGTAATTCCGGAAATCGCCTTGGAAGAGTTGAACGGCTCTAAAAAATATTATGGCTACAAAGACCGCTGCGTCTATTGCGACATTGTCCGGCAAGAGATGGAAAGCAAAGTACGGGTGGTAATTGAGGACGAGGATTTTCTGGTCTGCTGCCCTTTTGCCCCCCGGTCTCCCTTTGAAGTCTGGATTATCCCCAAAAAGCATGACTCTAATTATACCCATTTGGAGGAAGATAAATTCTTCTCTCTGGCTAAAATTTTTTCAGAGACCCTCAGGCGTCTAGACAAGGCCTTGAGCAACAGACCCTACAACTTCATGCTCCACACCTCACCCGTAAAAGAGGCCCATCAGGATTATTATCACTGGCATTTCGAAGTGGTCCCCAAACTGACCAGGATTGCCGGATTCGAATGGGGCTCGGGTTTCTATATCAACCCCTCCCCCCCCGAAGAAACCGCCAAATTCCTGAGAGAGGTCACTCTCGAGGAGGAAAAATGAAGGTCCTTTTTGTAACCTCGGAAATCAGCCCCTTTTCACAAGTCGGGGGGTTGGCCGAGGTCTCTCAGGCCTTGCCTGCGGCTTTAGCCCGAAGGGGTCACCAAGTGATGGTCATCACTCCCAAATACCGCCAATCCCGGGAGGTAAAACCCCACTTAAAAAACCTGAATGTGACTTTGGACGTTCCCATCTCCTGGATGAAAAAACCGGCTCAAGTCTACCAATCCGGGACTAAGGACAAAGTCACGGTATACCTGATCGGGAGGGATGATCTCTATGATCGTGAAGGGCTTTATGGAAGTGAATACGGGGACTATCAGGATAATGCCGAGCGGTTTATCTTTTTCTCCAGGGCGGTCTTGGAATGCTGCCTGGCTCTAGATCTTCGACCGGATATTATTCATTGTAATGACTGGCAGACCGGCCTAATCCCGGTTTATCTGAAAACACTTTACGCCCAGATTCCTTCCCTCCGAACCATGGCCAGTCTCTTTACCATTCACAACCTGGGGTACCAGGGGCTGTTCTGGCACTATGACCTTCATTTGACCGGATTAGGTTGGGAATATTTTACCCCCCAGTCTTTGGAATTTTTCGGCAAATTGAACCTGATGAAAGGCGGGATCGTCTATGCCGATATCCTAAACACCGTCAGCCCCACATACCGCCGAGAAATACTAACCAAGGCCAACGGCTTCGGATTGGATGGCGTTCTTAAAAGCCGGGAACAGGATCTTTACGCCGTTTTAAACGGCGTAGATTATTCTATTTGGGATCCGGACAAGGATCCTTTTCTTCCGGCCGCTTACACGGCCGAGACCTTAGAAAACAAACGGGTCTGTAAAATCCGCCTTCAGGAGATCTTCCATTTAAAGAAAAAAAGAGAGATTCCGGTGGTCGGTCTCATTTCACGGCTCTTGGACAGAAAAGGCCTCGATCTGGTCAGCCGGGTCTTACCCCGCTTGATGGAATCGGAGATCCAACTCATACTTATGGGGAAAGGACTGGACCAATATCAAAACTGGGCCCAAGAGATGGTGGGGAAGTATCCGGGTCTGGTGGGACTGGAAATGGGGCATAGCGCCGCCATGGCCCACCAAATTCAGGCCGGAGCCGATATACTGCTCATGCCTTCCCGCTATGAACCCTGTGGCCTGGACCAGCTTCATGCTTTAAAATACGGGACTATCCCGGTTGTTCGGGCGGTCGGGGGACTTGAGGACACGGTCGAGGATTATAACACCCAGCCCGAGCAGGGTACGGGGTTTAAATTCAAAGAGTATCAATCGGAAAAATTGCTCCAGACCATCCAGCTGGCCTTAACCGTATATCGGGACAAACCCCGCTGGAAACGATTGATTCAAAGAGCTATGCGTCAGGATTTTTCCTGGGAAAAATCCGCCCTTCAATATGAATCGCTTTATCAAAAGGCCCTGGAAACCAAAAAAAAGGGGGCGGGCTCTAAGATATGACCCAGGGGTTCGAACTGCTCAAAAAAACTATCCGGGTGGCCAATTCCGGAATCGGATATGAAGATCGTCTGCAAGGTATCCTTGATTTACTCATCCGCTTAGAAGGTATCGAACTGGCGGTCCTCTTTTTCCTTTCCCCCGAGCAGGACACGCTGGAAATCAAAAAAGTAAGCCCCCGCAGTATGTCCTGGGACGCCCAGAAACTCCCTTTGTCACGCAGCTCCTTTAAGGACCTTATTCAAAATCGGCAATCCCTTCTGATCACCCCTGCCAATCGCCGAGAACACAAAGCCCTTTTCAGAAATCCCCTCCTCAAAGGTTTTAATTTCCTGCTTTCCCTTCCGGTGGAGGATGATAACATACTCTATGGTTTTTTAGGGCTCTGCTCCCGGCAATCCATAAACCCAAGCACCAGGGTTCTGGAAGAGCTGGCCCTGATCAATTGTGAATTGGCCGGAATTATCCGCAATTCCAGGATCTATACCGAATCAAAAAAAAGAATCGCCGAACTCAGCGTCTTATATCAAGTCGGAAAGGTCATCGGATCTACTCTGGAATTGGACGATTTGATTCAAAAGACGGGCGCAATAATTGCTCAGGTGATCAATGCCACCGGTTCTGCCCTGCTGATAATGGATACCCATACCCAGGAGATGATCGTCGAATCCGAATTCGGCCGCGTGCCGGCCACGGCCAAGGCGATCATGCGCCAGGATATTATGGGACAGAAGAAAAATTATATCCGCAACCGGGCCATCCCGGAGCCAGCCGGAACAGCCGGGCCCTGGGAGGAGAGAAAAGTTCTTTCCCGGGAGAAGTCCCTTCCCCAGTCTTACTCCTCCCACATGGGCGTCAGTCTCCAATTCAAAGGGCCCTATCGCGGACGGCTCTGTGTCTTTGAAAAAATTGCCGTGAATGGAGAGGCCGATTCAAATTTTGGAGAGGATGATCTGTCTATCCTTTCGACCATCGGGAATATTATCGCCAGTGCTCTGGAAAACGCCCTGACCTTCCAAAAGATGGAGGCCTTGGCCAGAAAAAATGAAGAGATGGTTGAAAATTTATCCACCCTTCATCAAATCGATATTGCCCTGATGACCACAGCCTCCATCCAGGAACTCCCCCACATCATTTTAGATGCCATTACTTTGGAAGAAGGATTAGGATTTAACCGGGCGGTTCTCTTCTTAGCGGATGAAGAAAATAAGACCCTGGCCCCTTTAGCCTGGGCCATCCAGGAAAAGAGGCCCGCCAAGTTGACCGATCCCAAAATACCGTCCCTGTCCGGTCCGGAGTTGAGTCGCTTTTTAGTCGAACAGGCCGGTCGCTTGAAAAATACTCCGGACGGAAAAAACGCCAAGTTTAAAGAGTTACGAATACCCCTGACCCCCGATTCCGGGATCCTGGCCCGCTCCTTTCTGGAAGGCCAAAGCTTTATAATCGAAAATGCCCTGACCGATCCACGGACGAATAAGGAACTGGTCAACCTTTTAAACATGAAGTCCTTCGCCGCCATTCCAGTGGTCGGGAAAGATAAAGTTATCGGCGTTATTGAGGTTGATAATTTTATCGACAAGCACCCCATCACCCAGGGAGACCTTCATCTTTTATCCATGATGGCCCATCAGGCCGGCCAGGCCCTGGAAAACGCCCGGCTTTATGATTTCATAGAAAAAACCAACCAAGAACTAAAGGTAACCCGGGAACGGCTGATTGAATCGGAGAAAATGGTCGCCATCGGAGAAATGGCCTCCGGATTAGCCCATGAGATCCGCAACCCCCTGGTTTCCATCGGGGGCTTTGTGCGCCGGCTCAATAAACGATTTCAAGAGGACAGCCAGGTCCAAACTTATTTTCAAGTGATCATTAGTGAGGTGGAGCGGCTTGAAAAAATCTTGAACGAGATAATGGAGTTTTATCAGGATCCGCGGGGGAAATACAAGGAATGGGACCTGAATCGCATCATTGACGAGGCCCTGGGCCTTATGCAAAAAGAGATTGAGAAGAATAAGATCACCGTTCATAAAGACTGGGCCCCCCTCCCGGCTATTTTCGGAGACGACAGTCAATTACGCCACGTTTTTTACAATCTTTTTCAAAATTCCTGCCAGGCCATGTCTGATGGCGGGAAACTGTCCCTGCGCACCTTTTTAGATCAAGGTCCCGCCAGCCCCTGGGTCGTCTGTGAAATCAAAGACACCGGTGGGGGCATTCCCCTGGAGCTTCTGCATAATATCTTTAATCCCTTTTTTACCACTAAAACCCTGGGCTCCGGTCTGGGACTGTCCATCGTCCACAAGATCATTACCCGCCATCAGGGAGAGGTGGATATCGATAATCGCCCCGGGGAAGGGGTTTCCTTTTTTATCAAACTTCCCTTGGCCGATGAGACCAGGCCAATAAAAAAAAATAAAACGGATGGAGAGGAAAATCATGAACCGGATCTTAATCGCTGATGACGAAGAGGCTCTTCAAAAGCTTTATAAAGAAGAATTCGAAGAAGACGGCTATGAGGTATTCTTGGCCGGAAACGGTAAGGAGGTCCTTACTTTCCTGGAAGATCCGGCTGGCCACCCGGATTTGATCGTCATGGATATCCGGATGCCGGAAATGGACGGGATCAGCACTTTACGGGTTATTAAGGAAAAATATCCACAGATCCCGGTCATCCTCTGCTCGGCCTATAGCGAATTCAAGCAGGATTTTTCGACCTGGGCCTCCGATGAATATGTCGTTAAATCTTCCGATCTGACGGAACTGAAAGAAGCGGCTAAAAGGCTGATCAAAAAATAACCTTTGGGAAGTATTCTCCGGAACTTTAAAGGACAATGCCCTCTTTGGGGGATCACTCCCATGGCGGCTCGTTTCAATTTTTAAAAAACGTGCCGGGCGATTTTGAAAAAAGAAATGTATCTTATCCGTTTCTTTGAAAAAATATTACCGATCGGAATGATACTATTAATCATCAAGACAAATTGGCGGTGACCCGATTTTAGCCCAGTCCGTTAAGGAAATTCTGCCAGAAAGGCTTAACCAATGAAACAGCTCTCCCTCTCTGTCCAAGAAGGCCGCTTTCGTCTACAAGCATTGGTCAAGATTATCGGTCCGGATCTGCTGGCAGCTATTTGGGGAGGCACCCATCCCCACATCGGGGCAGTGGCTTTGGCCCTGCCGCGACCCAGTTTAAAAGATAAAAAAAAGACCAGTTCCACCTCTTCGGTGCTAACCGTCCTTGGTCACAAGGAGGATCAAACCGTCAAGGCGGTTGCCGAGAAGTTGTCTTCCTCTTTAAAAAAAAATTGCGTAGTCACCGCCGGCATCCATTGGGACAAATTGAAACCGGAAGAGATCAATTTGATTGTCGGGCTTACCGACAAATTGACTCAAAAAATAATCGATAAAATTAAAATCCATTCCGGGACGGAGACATGAAATCCAAAAACAGCAAACCGACCGTAGTCATCCTGGCCACTCTGGATACTAAAGGTGCGGAGGTGTCTTTTCTAAAAGAGTGTCTCTTGAAGGCCGGGGTTCAGGTTCTAATCATAGACGGCGGAATCATGGGCAAAAGCACGATCAAACCGGATATTCCAGCCCATTATCTGGCCCGCCAGGTAGGCAGTTCCTTGACAGCCTTGCGCCGGTTGAATCACGAGGGCCGGGCCATGGCCGTAATGATCCAAGGGGCTGTCCGGGTTGTTCAGGGTCTTTATGGCCAAGGGAAGGTCCAGGGACTGATCGGCTTGGGCGGCTCCATGGGAACCTCCTTAGGTACGGGGGCTATGCGGTCGCTACCTTTCGGGTTTCCCAAATTGATGATCTCGACCATGGCCTCACGGGACACACGTCCTTTCGTCGGCTCAAAAGATATTCTTATGTTTCATTCGGTGGTCGATCTGGTGGGATTAAATAGGATGACCCGACAGGTCCTCATACGGGCCGCCGGGGCCGTGTCCGGTATGGTTTTGGCCAAGACACCAAAATCCGACGGCAGGCAGCGCCCGTTAATAGCCGTCAGTACTCTGGGCACAACCGAGGCCTGCCTGCGTCATTTTCGTCCCGAACTGGAAGAATTGGGTTGGGAACTGGCCGTTTTTCATACCGTCGGCTCCGGAGGCTTGGCCCTGGAAGAACTGACCGAAGAGGGCGCCGTTCAGGCGGTCATTGAAATATCCCTCCATGAGATCATGGACAATTTATTCAAAGGTTCTTACGACGCCGGCCCCCATCGCCTGGAAACGGCCTTCAAAAAAGGTCTGCCCACCATCCTCCTTCCCGGCAATATTGATTTTATGGTTACCGGCCCACCGGAATCTCTTCCTGCCCATTACAAAAAACGGCTTATTCATATCCACAATCCGGCGATTTGTGTCGTCCGAACCAATGTCCAGGAAATGAAACTCATGGCCAAAGTCTTAGCCGAAAAACTTACTCTAGCCAAGGGTCCTGTGGCCCTGGTCCTGCCGACCAAAGGTTTTTCGGCCTTTGACAGTCCGGGAAAACCATTCTATGATCTAAAGACTGACTTAGTTTTTATTAAAACAATTAAAAATCTTCTTCCCCCGCATATCACCATAAAAGAAGTCTCCGCCCATATCAATGACCCCTTGGTCGCGGAAGAGGTCTTGAATGTTTTTAGGAAAATGACCGAATGAATCCTTCTTTCCGAATGTCGCCTCAGATAGAAACATATAATCTTTCAAGGAGTTCGGCATGAAAAAAGTAATCATCTCCATCCTGGTCCTGTTTGTCTGCTCTTCCATCTATTCTGCCAGCCGTTTTTCTGTTCAAGGGACCGTAAAAAATTCTTCTGGAAGCCCCGCCCCGGGACTTACGGTTCAACTCTTTCAAAGGCAACCCAAGGCCCAGGTACTTCTGGGTTCAGCCAAAACAAGTCAAAATGGTTTGTATCAGATCAATTATTCTCCTCAGGTCAATCTTAAGGGCACGACCATTCTCATCCGTCTCCTGGATAACCATGGCTCCCGGATTTACGAATCGCCTCCGATCATTCACCCTAAAACTTCAGAACTATTGAATGTTATGCTTCCTTAAAACCAAATCCCAAATTTGCCGACCCCGGCCTTTGCTCCCTCTTTTTCCCCTTGCTCCACTCGGTTATTTGACTTATATTCTTTATTAGAAATGCCGGAATTTCTATTCTAGATGACCGGACCATTATTAAACATACTTAGCGGAAGGGAAAAAGAGCTATGAACTTTCTACTTCAACCGAAAAAATTCAAGAGCCTGATGGCTGATGAGGGATCAAAGGCCATCATGGAAAAGACCATTGCCTTCTTTGAAAACATGGGTAAACAGAGGCTTCTTGATGAGTATAATAAAAAAATCTGGTACCGGGAGTTCATCGACTTTCTGGCCCGGGAACGGATTTTTTTTAAACTGCTCACCCCAAAGGCCTATGCCGGAGGAGACCCCGACGCCCGTTGGGACACGGCCCGCAATTCCGAGTTTTCCGAACTCCTGGCCTTCTACGGCCTGGGTTATTGGTACTGCTTCCAGGTGACCATCCTGGGCCTGGGACCCATCTGGATGAGCCCCAACGAGAAGGCCAAGCAAAAGGCCGCCAGGCTCTTGCTGGAAGGGGCCATCTTTGCTTTCGGCTTGTCTGAACGTAATCACGGCGCAGACCTTTACGCCACCGAGACCATCCTCAAACCCCAAGGGGACGGAACGTATATGGCCCAGGGAGAAAAATACTATATCGGCAACGGCAATGAAGCGGAGATGGTTTCCACCTTCGGAAAGGTCAAGGACGGGACGGACGACTATTGTTTTTTCGTAACCAATTACCGGCATAAGGCCTATGAGCTCAAGAAAAATGTCATCTCCCACCAGGAATATGTCTCCAACTTCGCCCTCCATGATTACCCTATTACGGAAGAAGATATCCTCTCCCGGGGATCACACGCCTGGGACTCGGCCCTTAATACGGTCAATATCGGTAAATTCAACATCGGCCCGGCCTCTATCGGCCTGGCCGAACATTGTCTTTACGAGGCCATCACCCATGCCTCCAACCGGGTCCTCTATGGAATGAAAGTCACCGATATGCCCCATGTGCGCAAGAACTTCATGGATGCCTGGCTGAGACTGGTGGCCATGAAACTCTACCAGCGCCGGGCCACCGACTACTTCCGAAAGGCCCACGAAAATGATCGCAGGTATTTATTATTCAACCCCACCAGCAAGATGAAGGTGACGTTGCAATCCGAAGACGTAGTCAATCTGCTCTGGGAAGTCATTGCCGCCAAAGGCTTCGAGAAAGACACCTATTTTCATATGGGTGCGGCCGATATGCGCGGACCGTCCAAGCTGGAAGGGACGGTGCACGTCAATGTCCAGCTCATTCGCAAGTTCATGAAAAATTATTTCTTTAACGCCGCCGAGTATGCACCGGTGCCGCCCGATTTCTCTTTCGAAGACGATGCTTTTCTTTTCAACCAGGGTCCGACAAAAAATTTGGGGGCGATACGCTTTCATGATTACCAGCCCATCTTCCAAGCCTTTAAGGAACTGCCTAATGTGGCCGCTTTCATGGAGCAGACGGCCTTCTTTAAGGAAATGCTCGAAAAATGCGGACCCGATAAAATGCAGGACATGGATCCTTCCTGGTCCTTGCCTCTGGGCGAGATGTTTTCCATCGTTGTCTACGGCCAGCTTATCCTGGAGCAGGCACAGATGGATCAGATAGACCTGGATATCATCAATCAGATCTTCGACTTTATGGTGCGGGACTTCGCTTCCTTTGCCCTGCAGATTTACGCCAACCCCACCACCAGGGAAGAGCAAGGGGTCATAGCCACCAGGATCATGCTCATCAAAGCGGTCCCGGAACCTCAGCAGTATGCCGGGGTATGGAATCGATACGTTGCCGTATTGAACGGCGAATACGCCATGAACGAGTAGGGCCGAGGGATTCGGATGTACGAGGGTTTGACTTTTTTCATTTCCTGTTCATCAGTCATATTTGTCTGGTACTTTTTTTCTTCCGTCAGATACTGGATGCTGGATACTAGACTTTCGATTTATCAAATATCCAGTATCGGCAGTTTTATCCAAATATCATCTAATCAGGGCTTATGAGAATGGCAGATAATAGAACTCAGGATCGAAGAGAGAGGACCACTTGCTTACCTTAACAGAACGCCAACGCTACGACCGGCAGATCATGATCCCGGAGATCGGTGAGGCCGGGCAGGAAAAACTTAAAAAGGCGAAAGTCCTCGTGGCCGGGGCCGGGGGCCTGGGTTCGCCCATCTGTATCTATTTGGCCGCAGCCGGGGTGGGGACCATTCGTCTGGTGGATCAGGATACGGTGGATCTCAGCAACCTGAATCGTCAGATCCTCCATGGACAGGGGGATATACACCGTCCCAAGGTGCAGTCGGCCCGGGACAGACTGGCCGGTCTTAATGAGGCGGTCACTATAGAAATCCATCAGCAAACCATCTCGGAAGAATCCATAGATAGTTTGGTGGAATCGTGCGACCTGATCGTCGATGCCCTGGATAACATCGCCACCCGTTATCTACTGAACAAGGCCGCCATAACCCACCAACTCCCTTTTTTTCATGGGGCAGTGCGGGGATTTGAGGGCAGGGCCATGACCATCATCCCAGGCCGAACACCCTGTCTGCGGTGCATGTATCACGGAGAGGTGCCCAAAGAAAAATTTCCGGTCATCGGGGTCGCCCCGGCGGTTATCGGCAGCATCCAGGCCACAGAAGTCATAAAATACCTCGTTGGTATGGGGGAGATGCTAACCGGCCGAATGTTGATCTATGATGGGATGAGTATGGAATTCAGGGAATTCAAAGTGCATAAAAATCCGCAATGCGATCATTGCGGTGAAAAATGAAGAGGTGAAGTATGGCTGTACAAATCAACCTTCATAAGACCCACCGGCAATTTACCGATGGTAAAGAATCCGTCGATGTTCAGGGCCGGACGGTCGGAGAGTGCCTGAAAGATTTGATTCGTCAATTTCCCCCGCTGGAAAAGGAGATATTCGGTAAGAACGGCAAACTGAGCGGAATCGTCGAGGTCTATCTTAACGGTGCCACCGCCTACCCGGATGAATTGGCCAAACCCGTCAAGGACGGAGATACCATTCAATTAGTCTATTTCCTGGCCGGCGGATGATCGGTGAAGGTTAAGATTTGCACGAAGTTCGTATTTTCTGTTAATATGGGTCAAATTCGAAAATCAAAAGCCATTTCCATATCATAATGGGATTGAAGATTAAGCCAGAAATTAACCTCCATATCGAAAAAGCGCCCAAGTCGGATGGCAGTGTCGGCGCTGATTGCCCGCCGGCCGTTTACGATCTCGTTAATTCGACGAGATGTTACGCCAATATCTTTGGCCAGGCGATACTGGCTGATTCCCAAGGGTATCAAGAATTCCTGCAAAAGGATTTCGCCGGGATGGATGGGGGGAAAATCACGTTTTTTCATGATGTCACCTTTCAATGGTAATCAACAATTTCTACATCAAAGGCATCACCGTTTTTCCAAACAAAACAAATACGCCATTGTTTATTTATCCGGATACTATATTGCCCCTTTCTTTCTCTCTGCAATACCTCCAGATTATTTGACGGAGGAATGCGCAGGGTTGCCAGCCGTGTCGCTGCATTGATCATTTTCAATATAATGGCCGCTGTTCGTTGAATCGGTCGTTCGCTCACCAACTCACGCAGCCAGGCCAGAGCGAGACGGAAATCCGCTCGCTATTCCTGTTCAACCAAAGAAAGATTGAATGGCCTCATGGATCTCCAAAGCGTGATCATCAAGATGCCTTGATACGACCAGGTAATCCGACGAATCACAATCCTTATCATCGATAAATTGTTTCTTGACCAGGGCTCGTATTTGTCGGACCTCCAGCGATTTCAGGGTTTGCAGAATATCAGCCACCGGCAAGCCTTTCATTTCGCTCCGCGCCTCTTTGCCCCTTAAAGCTTCGAAAAAACCTTTTAGGGTCGCTTTGAGGACAAACGGGTCAGCCCAGGTGCTCTCTCCCAACCCTTCCCATTTGTCGAGCCGCATCTTGGTCAGGGTTTCGAGGCAAAAGGTGCACAGTGATTCTAAAATAGTTTCTTCAGCAGAAGAGCGAATTGGCTCGTAGCCGCGGGCGGTAATCAGTTTCAAGTCAACACCGCTTTCCGATGTCCGGACGATGAAGTCGCCGGCGCCATGGTGCCAAGTCGTAATTCTCCTGGTTGATTCAACGTCGAAATAGTGAGTAAGGATTTCGGAAGCCTTAACGATTATTTCAAACGTCTGTTCTGCGGAAAGAAAACGATGCCCGCCTCCCATGTCCCAGAGAAAGGCACGGGTGGAATCTTCATAGGGCTTAAAATGCCACTCTTCATAACCGTCAAACCATTCCAGAAGGGCCAACAGCCAAGACTCCGTCTTTCCGGATTGGCCCGCATCAATCCAGCTCAATTTATAGGACTGAGGCAAATAACCGTAACCACCTTCATTACCAAGAAAAGCAAGAAGCTCAAATTCTCTTTGGAGAGTTTGCTGGGCGAATGCGGAAAAGGCCACATTCACGCACATCTTGACGACTGTCCCGGCCGCAGAGACGTCTAAGCTGCAAATCTGATAAAGGGTCCCATACTTTTCATAGCGGATGACCATTGTTTCGATTTCTTCAACCCTTACGACACGCCCCCACAAACGGCTTAGGATATCCTGAAGGCCTGACCCGTTTTCCCGGAGCAGAAAACGCTGCAAGGTGTCGAAGAAATCTCTCAGAGTCAAGAAGGGGTGGGTTTCCAACGGGCCGACGGCAAACTTTTTTTCAAGCATGCCGTCATCGACTTCAACGTCTCCTTGCGGAGATGAGAATCGGTAGGATATGTTCATCATATTATCTGAAAGCAACTCTTTAAAAACAAACAACCGCATCCAATGGATGCGGTTGTTTATATCGTTTCTTTATAAAAAAGACAAGTTCTTGTCAAATGATTAAGCACACCCGTTTCCGTTTCCTTCCATAGGGAAGGCCAATGTTTTTACCGTAACCGGAAATACCTGCCCACCCACCAATGGGGCTCCGATATCAATCCAGTCCCCGTCATTCAAGGACAGCTCATCTAGGGACAATAAATTCGTATTTAAAGTGGTTTCCCGCCGGATGACATTGCCCACACTGCAGGCGATGTCCTTTTCAAAGATCAAAATAACGGGTATTTTTTTTCGTATCGAATTGGGAAGGGCCGTTTCTATCGCCCTGGCAAACAGCTCCAAGGCCGGGTAGTTGACTCGGACCGGGTCTTTGAAAAACAGGGCCACGATCTCATCTCCCTCCACCAAATCGAACCTCCGATAGGCCGTGTTCACCCGGGAGACCATATGGTTTATGCTGAGTCGCGGTTCTTCCACATCGACCCTTAATACCGGAATATTTCTGAGGGGAAATTTGATATCGGCATCCATGAATCCGGATGAGCCCGAAATGGATAAGGAATAGGCCCCGGCGCCGATAACCGTTGCCCTGATTTTATGGAGGGGCTCCACAATGGGGCCGGGCAACCGCCGGGAGAGTGAAAGTATTTTTTCCGAAAGGACATCGCCGAGATCATTAAAACCGTTCGGACTACACCCATACATGAACTCGGCCACCCCCCCCGAGAACATGTATTCATCTATCGTGTTACGGAAATCCGGGTCCCCGGTGACCATCAATTGTTTGGCCAGAGGGGTTTTGGCCGGACCGGTCATAATCTCGATCAACACCTCCGCAAAGGCTGTAGCGATACTTTCTAAGTCCTCTCGGGAAATCTTGTCTCCGAGTTTATAATCCATTCCCAGATGGCGCATGACCTTGAGAGCCGGTTTGTTCAACCGGCAAATTTCCCCTTCGCTGTTAAAGGCCAGCAATCGGCCACCGACGGATACGCAGCTGGTCGAAAAAATTTCTCCGTTTTTGGAAATGGCTATATTCGAAGTCCCCCCGCCGACATCACAGGACATAATGGTTTTATTCTGATCTTTGGATCTGGCCGTAGCGCCGGAACCCAGAGCCGCCAAGAGGCTTTCGAAATTGGGACCGGCCGTGGCCGCAACGAATTTTCCGGCGTCACTGGATAAAGCCTGCGCGATTTGGGGGGCGTTGTGTTTCTTGGCGGTTTCCCCGGTGACGATCACCGCACCGGTTTGAATATCCTCAGAGGTAATGCCGGCCTGTTTACATTCTTCTTTAAAAAAGGCCGTCAGGGTGTCGATGTCAATAGTGTCATCTTCCAGCAAGGGGGTCTGAATGATCTTTCCCTCGTAGACGACTTTTCTATCTTGTATAAGGAACCGCTGTGTGGGAGATTCCTCATCCTTGACTAAAATCAGCTTGGAAAAGACCAGATGACTGGTCGAACTACCGACATCTATACCGACAGATAATAACTCGAGTCTCTTTATTTCCATTTCCGTTTGGTGAACGCATAGATATCGTCCGGCTTCCTTAAGAAAATGTACCGCTTTTGCTTTTTAAAATTACCAAAACCATTTTAGACAGGATTCACAGGATGATCTGATTTTTTGTGCCTTTCCGGAAGAAAGGCACAAACCAAACCGTCCTACGGACGAAACCCAAGTTTCCGCTGAAAGCGGATTGAGGTTGCTCAGGGTCTTCCGGAACCCGAGTAAAAATCATCTAAATCCTGTCAATGAAATTTTTTCTTAAATCTTATCTAAGTTCATGATTAAAAAAATTCCCGGGGTTTTGAGGCGCACCGTATGGTACGCCTCAAGGATAATCCCGGAGTTCGGCAAAGTATCGGGAAAGATGACCTTTCCCCAAAAACCTTACAGTTCAGCTACCAAGGCGCTGGCCTGCTTACCGGCTTTGGATAAACGGCCGGCAGCCTCGCGTTTTTTATCGATGCTCACATCATCCGGCGACATGAAATCCACGGCCTTCCGGTCACAGAAACGGACACATTGCGGATCGCCTTCACAGAGATCGCACTTGATTACCTTTCGGTCAATAGCATTAAAACTCATGGCCCCGAAGGGACAGACCGACACACAGGTCCGGCAGCCGATGCAGATATCGTAGTCGTGCACGACCCTACCCAACTCCTCATCCCGAGAGAGGGCCTTGACCGGACAGGCATTCATGCACGGGGCATCCTGGCATTGTTGGCAAGACATGGGAATATACAGTCCTTCCATCTCCCACTTCATGACTCTGATGCGGCTCCTGGTAGGGTTGGAGATGCCGTCATGTTTCACGGCGCAGACCAATTCGCACAATCTGCATCCGGTACATTTTTCATAGTTTATATATAGGGCTTTAGACATGGGTCCACTCTCCTCTCAAAATTAAATCTCTTACACCAGATGGGACGGCTCATTTTCAATCCCCAACTCTTTCAAGGTCTCGGCTTTGGGGAGGCCTTCCTTATCCAGGCCTTTATATTCATAAAACTCATCGATCATCTTGATGAACTTATCCTTTTCGATCACCCTCCCGACCACATCGGGGGCGCCTCTGCGGGTCGGTTCATCAAAGTAGCGATGATTGAGCATGTCACCTTTCTTAAGATCATTCCGGGTCAGCCCTTCCCGAAGGTTGAACAATCTTTCCATCATGTTGCAACGACGGGCCACCTCCCAGATCTCTTCAGGGGTCATCTCCAGGCCGGTATTCAAGTAGAGCACCTTGGGCCAGTGTTCGAAATTGGGCAGGGTCGCCCCCAGGAAGACGGTGTGATATTTGCAGATCCCCAGACAATCCACGGCCATATAGCAGTTTTCCTGCCAGAAGACCTGCCAGGGTTTTCCGATGTATTCCGTATGCTCGGAACTCAGTGGTCCGTCATAAGGGATGGGGGTGCTGTAGATCTTCCGCAGCACCGGTTCGGGCAAATGATAGAGGTCGATGGCCGGTCGGCTTCTTAAGTGATCCGACCCTCGTGATGCCAAGGCGATGTTAAGGGCCAGCCCCGGAGTAGCCCTCTCGTCCGAGTGGAGGTTGTTCATACCCTTCACCTGGATCAGGTAGTCAAAGGAATTCTTTCCGATGATTTCCGAGGCCTGAATGCCGCCCTTGGCCAGAGTATCACCGAGCCAGCCCTTGCGGAAACAGATTCGGTCGATCATTTCGATGACGGCATCGTCGTTACCGAAGGTAAGCTCCAGGCCATCCGTATCTTTTTTGGTTAAGATACCGAGTTCGTACAGCTCCATGGCCCAGGCGATCATACTGCCGGTTTCCAGGTTGTCCATGCCGTATTGATCCACCAAATGATTCCCCACCAGGACGGTCAGGGCCCGTGGGGTATCGGTTTCCCCGCCGAAAGCACCCTGGGAGGTATACTCCGGGCCTTCCTCATACCTTCCGGCATAAGGCCCGGAAGGGATTTTATGCTGAGCCCGACAGTGAACCTGACAGCCGAAGCAGCCGGCCATGTGATAAGGTCCCATGGTCTCTTCACAGATCTCATCAATCCGTTCCGGTTCCATGTCGTCGGCATATTCGCACTGGTTGTATTGGAAGTTCCGACAGCGGATCCCGCCCCAGGAATTGGTAGCCCCCCAGATAAAAGGCGTTCCCAGGGTCCCTTGGGTCTGATTGACTTTGGCGCTGGTGATGTGATCGATGAATCCCTTATTATATTCCAGGGCCTCAACCGGGTGGGCTATTTTAATGTCCATCGTTCCCCTGGCGGCAATGGCTTTGAGGTTCTTGGAACCCATAACGCATCCCATACCTGTTCGCCCGCCTGAGTTTTTAATACCCGTCATGACATTGGCCCAGGCGACCAGGTTTTCACCGGCCGGCCCGCAGACCATACTCTTGACTTCCTGATCCCCGAGTTCATCACGAATAGCCCATTGGGCATCGGTAACGGACTTCCCCCAGATGCCTCTGGCGTCGCGTATATTGATTTCGCCATTATGGATATAGAGATAGACGGGTTTTTCAGCCTTGCCCGTGATCACCAAATGGTGAAAACCGGCCCAGGCCATTTCGGGGGCAAAGAATCCGCCCATATTGGCACTGCCCAGTAAACCGGTCAGCGGCGATTTGGCCATAATATGGGTCCGAGCCGTAGCGGAAGCGCACGTGGCCGTCAGAATACCGCCGCTGACGATGAGGGCATTGTCCGGTCCATAAGGATCGCACCCTTTTTTAGTGTGATTATAAAGAAGATAGGCATCCAGTCCCCGGCCACCGAGGAATTTTTTGCGGACTTCAATGGGAATAGGTTTGGTTTCTATTTCACCTGTCGTCAGATTTATATAGGCGATTTTTCTTTTTAGAGGCATCTTACTTCCCCTCCTTTTCTTCTTTCTCTTTCATTTTTTTTACGAAGGCCGCCTCGGCAATTTTTTTATTGATATCCCAAACCGGCCCACGGATTCTAGGAAACCCATCCTTTACCCAGGCCACCCGGAACTCCATCCCGCAGGTTGGGCATTTAATGGTATTGTCACCCTTTTTAGGTTCAAGCCTTTCCATGCAGGTTGGATTATGGCATCTAAATTTGCCATAAGTTCTGGTTGCGCGAAGACTCTCAGCCCCGGTAACGCTCTCTTTTTCTACTCCCATAGGAAACTCCTTTCTTTAATCTGCTAACCTTTAAAGTTCTCCATAATGAACATATTTTAAAAATATCTGATTAATTTTCCTGTTTATTTCATCTTTTCTCAAAAGGGTTTATATATGTTAATTTTGACATATATAAACGATTTTCACTAGTTATCATTGTATCAGATAGTTTTTTTTTGTAAAGAAAAAATAAAAAATTGTTCGATGGGAAAAAATATTTTTCGTTCTTCATGCTGAACAATTGCAGGATTAATCAAAAAAATCCTTCGGGCCACCCTACCGATTAGGCGGAGATTATAATAATTAAAATACTGCTGGATGGATGTCGAGGCCATTGAGCCCCTGAGAATAGACGTTTTAGAGGTGACGATTTTTAATCAACCGGCTGATTTCTTGAGCTGCTTTCTTTATTTCCCGAATAACCATTTCCATCTTCTTATCACTAAAACTGGGACTGAAACCCACCACCCATATAGCCATGGGCGGAAGGGCGATGGTCGTAATCGGGGCGGCTACGGCCGTGACCCCCAGAATATATCTTTCCCGATCTATAGCATAACCATCCCGCCGGGCCTCTTCCACCTCTTCCAGAAATTGTTTGGGGTCGATGACCGAGTTGGCTGTATAACCCTTCAGGCCTTTTTTCTGTATGATCTCGGCCGCCCTATCTTTTCCCGTTTGAGCCAGAAAAACCCTTCCCAAAGCCCCGGCCAATAGAGGAACCCTAGTTCCAATTGGAGCGGTAATTTTTAACTCTTTGGAAGATTCAGCCGTTTTTAAAATGATGGTATGGTCTCCGTGCATGATACCCAGAAAAACGGTTTCTCCTACATCCTCCATTAGGGCCTCCATCGGCCTTTGTGCCACATCGGTCATCAGTTCAATCTTCTGATAGGCCTTTCGACCCAAATCCATTAAGGTATATCCAATGGTAAACTTTTTATGGGCCCGGTCACGGGCCAGGACACCTAATTCTTCCAGGGCCAGGGTGATCCCATGGACAGTGCTTTTACCTATCTTCAGCTTTTTTCCCAGATCGCTCACCCCGAGGCCGGAATCGGATTCGGCAATAGCCTCTAATATATTAAAGGCTTTTTTTACGGAAGGGGCGGAATATTTACTTTCCTTCATGGAGACACCTGTGGTTTTCAATCCTGGCCGGCCGTACAAACCCACATTTCACTAAAGCCGGGGGAGTCCTTTAAGGCACTATAAAATTTAAAAAAATTTCAAGAATCGAAGGGCAAGCCTTCCGGTGAAAGGCGTGGCAGATAAACAAGTTGAACTTAAAATCCTCCGATCCCAGATCTCTATTTTTTGAACCTGATCAAGAGTATAGAATGACAGAAAGAAGGTCAAGAGGAAAAACTTTCCCACCCCAAAACAATTCCCTCTGACTCCAAATTTTCGAATATCAAAGGCCAGGAAGTTGGTCAAGAAATCTATTTACTTTATACTTAATATTTTATAAAACAATAAGGAAAATTGAAGAAAGAAGCTCCTGCCCTTCTAATGCCCTTGGATACCCGAACAATTTTTCTGATCACCTTCGTTAATACCTTGATTATGGGCTTCGGATTGATCCTGGCGGCCCGTACTTACGAACGGTTGATCCGGCGGAGTATGACGAGCTGGGGCCGGGCCTGTATAATTACAATTACCGGATGGGGCTTAGTCGGCCTAAGGGACTTAATCCCCCCCCTTTTTTCCATCGTCATTGCCAATATACTGATCCATTTTGGAACGGCCGAATTTTATCAAAGCCTTCGTCTCTTTGATGGGCAGTCTCCCTACCGCCGGTACACCAATCTGCTGGTCTTGGCCACCACTCTGCTAATCATTATCTTTTTCTATCTCTATGAAAACCTGATTATCCGAATACTTATCTCCTCTGTGGTGCTCATGGCCTTATATGGTCTATCAGCCTGGAAGCTTAACCACTGCCCCTCGGAACCGCCCTCGACAATGCGCCGTATCGTCAGTCTGGGGTTCGGTCTTATGATGGCTATTTATCTGATCCGAACCATCTACATCCTGATCTCTCCGGAATCTTTTCCCATTATGCTGGCCAATACCCCTCTGCAATTTTTTGTTTTCGGAGGGACATCTCTTGGTTTTATGGGAGCGACTTTCGGTTACCTATTGATGTGCAATAGTCACTTTAATGATCAGCTCAAACAAATGGCGGACACCGACGTTTTAACGGGCCTTTATAATCGACGGGCCTTTATTGATCTGTCGCAGCGGGAAATTAACCGGGCCAGACGATCAGGACAAATGCCCGCCATGTTCCTGATCGATGTGGACGACTTCAAAACCATTAATGATCAATACGGCCACGGGGCCGGAGATGAGGCCCTTTGTTCCGTTTCCCGCCAATTGAGCCACGCTCTTCGCTCTCACGACATTGTCGGGCGGTTCGGTGGAGACGAATTTATCGCTCTTCTGCCGGGTACCGGGGATCAAGAAACGGAAAAGATCGCCGCCAGGCTTTCCCAGGCCATCACCGACACCCCCCTTGTCTTGAACAAAACGGAAATTCGCTTAAAAGTAAGTATCGGGCGGGCTGTGGCCCAGAAAGATCGGCTGGACTTTAATGATCTATTTCATCGGGCCGACCTGTCTCTTTATGAGGCTAAGCGTACCCGCCTGAAATAACCACAAGATGAATAAATTGAAAATTCCCCTCTATCAGGTCGATGCCTTTACTTCTACCCTATTCTCCGGTAATCCGGCGGCGGTCTGTCTTCTGGAGGCTTGGCTTGACGATCCGGAGCTTCAATCCATTGCTGCGGAGAACAATCTATCGGAAACGGCTTTTCTGGTACCGAACAAAGAGGGCTTCGACCTCCGCTGGTTTACCCCGGTCACCGAAGTAGCCCTCTGCGGACACGCCACTCTGGCCAGTGCTTTTGTTTTATTTGAAATAAAAAAATGGCCCGCTCAGACTATTGCCTTTCAAACGCGAAAAAGCGGCGTCTTATCAGTCACCAGGCGGGACAACCTCCTGGAAATGGATTTTCCCTCCAGGCCGGCTGTTCTCCGCACACCTCTCCCCGGACTCTTTCAGGCCTTACAGGTGACCTCAGGAGACGTGTATGGTTCGGCGGAAGACTTGATGATTGTTTTAGAAGATGAGAGCGTCGTGCGAAAGGTTCAACCTGATTTTTCATCCCTTTCGCAAGTGGACTGTCGCGGAACGATCATTACCGCGAAAGGGGAGCAGTGCGATTTTGTATCCCGCTTTTTTGCCCCCCGGGTCGGGATCCCGGAAGACCCGGTCACCGGCTCGGCCCATTGTGTTCTGACGCCGTACTGGGCGGCCGTTTTGGAAAAAACCGAACTCCACGCCCTTCAGGTCTCCCGGCGAGGCGGGGAATTGTTTTGTTCCTTGGCCGGTGAACGGGTTAAAATATCCGGAAGGGCTGTTCTCTATCTGGAAGGGGAGATCACGATTTGAGGACTAAAATGTATTGCGGATTATGAAATGGATTGGGGCGGCGCCAACGCTGGGCTTCATGCGCGCCCGCTTTTTAGGACGTCGTCTTGGAAGCGGATGTTCTGCCGGATTTAATTTGATGTGCTTCTTTGTAAGCCTTTAATAATGAGTTAATACGTGTTTGATAACCTGTCCCCTGTTTTTTAAACCAGGTCAAGATTTCTTCATCTATCCGCAATGTGACCTGGCTTTTCCGTGGCACAGGTTTTAATTTTTTCCTTATAAAGGCTCTTGCAAACATTTCGGGAGTAAGTTCAGAATTATCAGAAAAGTCTATCTCATTATTTTGCAGTTTATCAACCCGCGCCCAATCAGTCTGGGATTTGCGAGAAATATTCTTTTTCTTCATATTTTGTAGCCTTTCGTATTGAAATAATTCTTATTAATTTTTCGGATTCTGTGTGAGCAACGGCAACTACCCTGCCATCCAAAATCCCGAAAGTAACAAAGCGTTCTTCTCCGTAATCAAATCGGTCGTCTTCAATTGTAAGCGTATACCCGGTAAAAATTTTCGGAGTATCAACAAAATCAATTCCATGCTTCTTAATATTTGATTTCCGCTTTGCTTCACCCCATTCATACTTCATAGTCATTGTAGTTACATTTTGTCAATACGTCAAGGATTATTATGAGACATGTTTAAATAGTATTTCTGAGGTCGACGAGGTCACCGGGAGCCGGATTTATCGGCGATCCGGTGCACCGATTTGTTAAGCAAGGTTTTGCATTCTTCTTTTTTGTTCCAGCATCTTCTGAATTTCAGGTTGAAGAACCCATACAAAGACGCTGCCAAACCTATAAGGATAGATATACTGAAGAAGTTACCATCCTTGTTCCCTGCTGAATATTTTGGCTCAAATCTAAAGCCGATCTTGGCCCACAGAAAAAGCCCCATAATGAAAAGAGTGCGCCGCCCAATAGAAGAGCAAAACTGAAGATGTTGTAAAGAATTTTTTTCATTGGATGCCTAATGCGGGGTTGACCCGTGGCCCCCTGTGTGTGGGACCGAAAGCTCATGTACGCAAGGGACATCACGGTCCAATGGCCTGGTTGGTGCCGCCTAGGGCGGAGCAACCAGTATAATCCACACCCTTTGGATTCCATGTCGAACGGTTAAAGAGGCCAAAGGCCCCTTCGAGATTACGTTTTAAAAAATGTAGGCTAATTCTGATCTTAAATACAACAGGATTTCATGAATTGTCATTAATATATTATAGAAAATTTTAATATTACCGACAAAAGGATGGCCTGAAAATTGAACAAAACGTCAAAGGGAACCGCTCACTCCCCTACCAGCCGCTCCACCTTCCCAGTTTTAATCCAAGTAATGATGGCCCGGACGACCACCTCTTCACGTCCCCGATAGGAATGAAAGTGCAGCCCTTCGCAGGGATCACCTATAGGTGATCCGCCGCGCACCGACACCAGATTTTCTCCGGCATATTCTTTGACAAAGGCATACAGGGTTAATCCGCAGGCATCGTTCTCATGGTGGACATGGAGGACCGGGGCGGTGATGGACCCATAGGGAAAATTAATAAACGACGTCGCGAAACCGTTAGGCGTGGGCTTATTGATGGATGCCGAATGAATGCTGCCGCTGATCTCACTGCCGAGATTCTTGGCCAGCCACCGCGAACTGATCGTGCCCAAGCTGTGGCCCATGATGAAAATCTTGGAATAACCGTACTCATTCCTGAGCTTGGCCATAACGCTTCGCACATCATCGGCGTGTTCGTTCGATTTCCGGTAACCGTCGTAGCAGCCGGTTGGGTGCCGGCCGGGAGCTCCCCACTGATCGGTGGGACAGTCCATGACCACCAGGGCAATGCCTTCTTCCGCCAGGAGTTTCTGTTCTATTCTCAGGAAAGGAATTAAATTCCGCTCTTTATCGGCCACGGATTGGATCCGGGCAATGCCGGGATAGCCTCGAAAAAACAGGAGGACCGTATCGGTCGGTTTGGCCGGTTGGGACAGAATGGCCCGCTGGAACACCGGAGATTTTGTAAAAATTCCTTCCGTCCGTCCCCGTTCGATTTCGATCAGCACATCGGTCTGGGAATAAGCCGGGGAACCGCCCAACAACACCGCCACAGCTGCTAACAACCAGATCTTTTTCATATCTCCTCCAAGAAATATTCCGGACCGAATTTCGTATACTTTAATCCCGGTAAGATCTTCACCTTTTCATGGATTAAAAATTGATTTTAATTTTAACGCGCCAGCCTTCATCCTGGGCTTCAAAAAGAGCGCCTTCTTTACGCTGGACCATAATACCCCGGCCCAGCAGAATTTCCCCGTAGGGGGTTAGTTTGTAGCCCACCATGATATCCGCTTTGGTTTCATGGGAGGCGATCTTCTTAAAATCGACGACCTCAAAACTTTGTCTTTCGATCAGTTCGATATAGGCCTTCTCCCCTAAAATGCCGGAAGACTCAGCCAAGTAAGGAGTGGCTTTATTGGTGAACTGAAAGCCATAAGCTGTTTTCCCTTCCGGCTCAAGTCCTTTGAAGAAAAACGGTTTTTCCAACTCTGTAACGAGGATCAGGCCCTTTCTTTCCAGCTCTTTGTCTTTTCTATATTCCCGATCTGCAAACCTGATCCGGCGCAGCATTCCAACCTTCTGAGAATTTTTTGTCCATTTAATTAAATTTCGTCTTTCAAGGTATCTTTGCTGAATCCGTCTAACTTCCTCTTTGGATAATCCCTCGGCCTGTAGATACGAACCGCTGAGGAAGACCGCCGTAACGATCACTAAAAAGAAGACCGTCACCTTTGGCATCAGTTCTTCCAAAGGATCTTTGCCGAACCTACTCAATTGAGAGAATAGCCGATGACCTTCCACTGCCCATCCCTCTCCAATACCGATGTTACCGTCTCTATAGCCGATTGTTTGTATTCAAAAAAGGTATCGAATTCGATAACCACATATTCCCCATCCGGTAACCCCGGTAAAGAGGTTGTATAGGTTTTCGTCTTGACCCTGCGCAGAAACAATTTACCCAAGGGTTCACGCACCGTCTGAAGGGATTGCCGCCACTGTTCCGGGGTGACGGCCTTACGAAACGATTCGGCGGCCTTATCCCGGCTTTCCGTATAATTGCCGGCATCGATCAGGCCGAGCCATTTCCCGGTGGCAATTAGGGCGGCGCTTTCCCTGGACAAATTCGCCGCTTCCAACGGCACCGCCGTCAGAATGAGTATCATCAGAAAAAATGGGATGATCTTAGAAATTGCCACCATCGTTTTCCTTTCCCTCACGATAAACCCTATTCAAGAATCAATTTAAAACTTTTTTATCTTTAAAGTCAATCCGGCATTTTCTCCAAACCAATTCACATGCCCCGTGGAGCACCACGAAGCAAGAAAAAAAATTCTGAAACCGATGAATAGGCCAGCTTGCCGAGCCAGCGGTTCTGTCTATCAAAAAACCGACAACCTCTGCTCTTTATCAAGTTCTCTTCCCGAATCGGTTTTCCTTTAGGCTGGTCTCCAATACTTGGTAAAATCATCTTCTCATTTTTCCCCTTGTTTTTCAATTGGTTTCGGATTATTCTGTCCTCTAAATGAACGATAAAATCAAAATACAGCAATTGGACGACAACCGCTTCCTGATCCCCAGGGAAGGGAAGATGCGCACCGAGGGACGAATCTTTACCTCCAGGGAAATGCTGCCGGATTTGAGAAAGGACCAATGTCTGGAACAGGTGGCCAATGTGGCCTGGCTCCCTGGTATCGTCGGGCCCTCGCTGGCCATGCCGGACATCCATTGGGGTTACGGCTTCCCCATCGGCGGGGTAGCCGCCTTTGATCCGGACCAGGGGGTCGTCTCTCCCGGCGGAGTCGGCTACGACATCAATTGAGGAGTGCGCTTATTGCGCTCCGGGTTGAGCCGTCAGGACATCCAAGGCCGCATCAAAGACATCGTCGGGGCTTTATACCGCAACATCCCTTCCGGTGTCGGTTCTCATCGCAAGGATTTGCGTCTCTCTCCCCAAGAGCAGGAAAAAGTCCTATTGCAGGGGGCCCGTTGGGCTGTCCAACAGGGTTATGGTAGTCAAAACGATCTGGACTATATCGAAGAAAACGGCTGCCTACCCGGGGCCAGACCGGATTTGATTTCCCCAAGGGCCTTGGAACGGGGTAAGGACCAACTGGGCACCCTGGGTTCGGGAAATCACTTTGTGGAAATCGGTTACGTGGAAACCATCTATGATCAGGAGGCCGCCCGAGCCTTGGGTTTGGTTGATCAACAGGTCACCATCTTTATCCATACCGGCTCCCGCGGGCTGGGCCATCAGGTCTGTGATGACGCCATCAAAAAACTGATTTCAGCCACGGCCAAATACGGAATCGAGCTGCCCGATCGGCAGTTATGTTGTGCGCCGATCAATTCTCCCGAGGGTCGGGACTATCTGGCGTCCATGGCCGCAGCAGCCAACTTCGCCTTTGCCAACCGGCAGATTATTTCCCATTGGGTTCAGGAAACCCTGGAACAAATATTGCAAATCGGTCCCTCTTCCCTTAAAATGAATTTGATTTATGATGTCTGCCACAACATCGCCAAATTTGAAGAGCATGAATGGGAGGGCCGGAAAAGAAAACTCTGCATCCACCGCAAAGGGGCCACCCGGGCCTTTCCGCCCCATCATCCTCAGGTTCCCGAAGCTTTTCAAACCGTGGGGCAGCCGGTCTTGATCCCAGGCGATATGGGGCGGTACTCTTATGTGCTTCTGGGAACCGACCGGGCCATGGCCGAGACCTTCGGCAGTACTTGTCACGGGGCCGGACGGGTCATGAGCCGCCAGGCCGCCAAGAAGGCGGCAAAGGGCCGGGCCATCACCCGAGAACTGGAAGACCGAGGGATTACCGTTATGGGTGCGGGAATGGGGACTATCGTTGAAGAAATCTCCGAGGCCTATAAGGATGTGGCCCAAGTGGTCGAAGTGGTCCACCAGGCCGGCATTTCCAAAAAAGTGGCCCGCCTGAAACCCTTGGGCGTTTTAAAAGGATGATAAAAAGACTGCCCGGATGACACCAATGTCCAACATCGTTTTTCCCGTCAAACTTACTCCTCAGGGTACACGTTGGGGAAATCATTTTTTACCTCTCACCCCGCTGCAAGCCTCGATCGAGCAAACTTGGGAAGGTTTTTTGAATAAGACCTTAGGGCCGGAGATGGTTCCCGAAGAACTGGAAGCAATCGAAAGGGCCTTAAAAAAATTCAAGGGCGTCACCAGCCAAAAACTGGAAAACCCCTACTTCTGGGAAAGCTGGGCCCCCACCTGGGCGGAATATACGCGCCGGAATCTGAACAGAGAGCTCCTTTTACTGAACCGCTTGGGGTGTTTCGATTCCTGCCCTCGTCTGATCAGCTTGGGAGCCGGGTCCTGTTGGCAGGAAGTCTTTTTGGCCCAATACTGCTGTTATACCAGCCAAGTCTTTGCCGTAGACTTTTCGAGTCATATGATTTCCAGGGGCATTGTTCTGGCTCGGGACCGGAACATTTCCAATATCCATTTTTTACTCGGCAAAGTGGAGCACCTCCCTTTTGCGAAAAAAACCGGAGACTTGGTGATCAGCCTCAATGTCATGGACGTCCTTCCAGATATCCCCAGGGTCCTAGGCGAGATAAAAAGAATCTTAGCTGATCCGCCGAAAGGCCGTTATTTTTTTCTATTCCCTTTAAATCCGCGAGACCGCCTTCGTCAGACGGCCGAGGCCTGGAGGTCCATGGTCCTTGATGCCGGTCTGGATAATCCTTCCCTCTTTTGTATGTCCGGGAAAAACTACAAAGGCCAATCCCTTCGTCTGTTGGGCTTGACCAATATCAATCCGCTTAACAAGTTGATTTGATAGATACGCCTTCCCATCATAACGCACAATAAATTATTTTTCCCCCTTGACTTCAACTAGGCGCCCTCACATTCACATCTTCTAACTGCCAAGAACAACGTCCCAACAAAAATATTATGTAGCATAAAAAAAATTAAAGATTTTCATCCCCGGAGCCGATAGGAATATCAAGGAAAAATCAATATTTATCGGGAAAAAGGGAGAGGAACAATGAGAAAAACTTTATTGAAGGTGTTTTTATCGGTTGTTGTGCTTTGTATGGGAGCGAATTTCGCCATGGCCGTAGACGGAAAAATTATCATGGTGGCCAAGATGGAGCCGGTCAATGGTGGGCCCGTGAAAGGGGAAATCCGAGCCATTACCGTTTCCGACCATACTTCTTCCCTTGGTTTTTATAGCCCGACAGGCGGCAGTTATGAAGTCCCCGGAGAAAAAGTAATCATAATGAAAAAAGGAAAATTATAATTTCCCGCCTCCAGTGAATTTACGTAATAACCTTAGAGAGTGATTCGCCCCGATTCACGACATCCTATCTCCAATTCAAAATCCTGAATGACCTGTCGAGCTTCGCTTTCTCGAAATATACAAAACGTAGTTACGGCACAACCTCTCGATCCGGAATCCGGTGATTTTATGTATGTTCTATTTTTAGCAGTAAATAAGGACCGAGAATTTATCAAGAAGCAAAACTCCGTTCTTCCTAAAGGGGTATTCGGGGTGTTTTGACATAAAACGAAGGAGGCCCCAAATCCAAATCGTCTCCCCTCACTTTAACAGCAGGGCTTTAACGATATGGATTTGGGGCCGGAATTAACGAAGCATAATATTATTGAAACACACCACAACCGACGTAGACATCCGTTCCTTCAACGCGCTGCACCCAGGTCTTCTTCGGCTGCACTTTTTTTAAATCACCGAAAGAAGCTTTCGGTATTTTTTGTTATCTTTTAAAGTTTCCTGTCGTCCTTGACCACCATGAGCCTTGGCTCAAATCGGAAATTTAATCATCCTCCTCCATCCAGGTCTTCTCCGGCAGGGCCTTAAGGGGTGGTTTCTCCCCCCTGCCCGGAAGCCGCCGGGGTGAACTTTTGGTTGTGCCGCTGAGATTCGTCCGGAACATGGCCATGATGGAGGCCAGTTCCTCGGCACTGGCCGCATTTTGCTGCGTGACCCGGCTCATTTCAACTACCGCCTTATTGACCTGATCAATCCCTTGGGATTGTTCCTGAGAGGCGGCGGCAATCTCTTTGACCAAATCAACCACCTTTTCCGAACTGGAATTGACTTGCTTGAAAGCACTATTGGTCATCTCCACCAACCGCTCGCCGTCCTTAACCTTGACCACGATCTCCCCCATCAGGCTGGAGGTATTTCGGGCCGCCTCAGCCGCCCGCATAGCCAGGTTTCTGACCTCATCGGCCACAACGGCAAATCCCGCCCCCGCTTCACCGGCCCGGGCGGCTTCCACGGCGGCATTGAGAGCCAAGAGGTTGGTCTGAAAAGCAATCTCATCAATGGTTTTAACGATTTTCTGGGTTTTTTCACTGGCCTGGGCGATCTCGGCCATCGATTGTGTTAATTGATCCATCGAGCCGTTCGCTTTATTCGTAACCTCCTTGGCCTGGACCATTAACTCTCTGGCCTGAATCGTACTTTCAGCATTTTGTTTGGTCATGGCCGACATCTCTTCCAAGGACGAGGAGGTTTCCTCAATGGCGGCCGCCTGTTCCGAAGCCGCTGCGGATAATACCTGAGTGGTGGCTACCGACTGGCCGACGGCCTCCCCCATTTTTTCACACATTACATTGACCGAATGAGCCAGATCACCGATTTCATCGGAGGTCGCTACCTCGATTTCTTTTGTCAGATCCCCTTCGGCGATCTGACCCAATACTCCCACGGTTTCCCGCAAAGGCTTGGTGATCAATCGGGCCATCACCAGGTTGATCAGGAGAGAAAGCACGACGGCAATAACCGCTATAGCCAAGAAAAAGGTGGTCGTCGAATTGATACTGCTCAAGGATTCCTCGTACTTACCCTGACTCAGCTTTTTTTCAAACTCCATTAAATCCTGAAGACTTTTGTTCAAAACCTGGTAGCCGTCGTCAGCCTGTCCCATCAGGATCGCCGCCGTGGCCGTATCGCCGTTCAAAATGGATTCGATTACATCGCGGGCCGCTTTATCATATTTTGTGGCCTGGGGCAGGGCCTGTTTATAGAATCCCTTTTCCTTTTCCATCATCTTCGGGGAATCGGCGGAACTCTTGATTAGGGCAATAGCCCGTTCCAGCGCCTTGAGCTGTTCCTTGCCTAATTCGTCAATTCTGCTCTTTTCATAGTTGGCGTTGCCCCAGCCCATAAGCTTATAAATATTGGCGTGAATTCTAGTGAAATCGACAACAACTCCCGAACTTTCCTGGAAATTCTTAAATCGATTTTTAAATATATCTTCGAGGCTGCTTTTCTGATTAGAAAAACCATTAAAGGAGATCACAGACAAAACGACCAGGAAGATAATGACCACCAGCGGGGAAATTAGCAGCTTATAAAACATTTTTAATTTTCCCAGGAGCTTCTTCATGTTCAAAATCCTTTCAAACTATAAAATTGATAAAAATATATCCACTTGCCTAACTTCGTTGACCGATCTCACTTTTCCTCTCGGTTATTGCTCAATATTGTCTTTTATTAATTAGAACGCCTGGATTTTCCCTTTAACGGGTTTGAATGTCATATCGGTTTTTTTTCCAAGAAACTTTAGTGAAAATTAAAAAATTCAGTAACCATATTGTAACCTGGAAAACATATTAAAAAAATCTATAAAGGGGAAAATATTTTTAAAGATTATAAAAAAAAATAAAGATCTGAATCGGAAGAACTTTCCTTTTCCCTGGAAATGACGAACAAATATATAGTTTTTAGCTAATAAAGGAAAACAGGAAAATACCGGGGACTTCGACGGTATGTATAATGGCGTGCATTCAATTGGCCTTGAAAGGGTCTTTAGGCCTCGAGGTAAGCCAAAGCAACGGGGCGGCTAATGGACAAAGGTTTTATAGAAAGCAACATAAGTAATGCAACACCTGTGCATTTCTGCCGAATTGTCCACCCTTTAGTAAAGGAGGGCGAGGGGGGATTTTAATAACTTATTAATCGTCTCATTGTAATTTTGACATAGAGGAGCTATCTTTTCTTCCGTCTGTGTCTTTCGGGCTGGTCTTTTCTTCGGACTTATCCACGGGGGATGCTTTACCCCCTCCGCATTCTCGTCCACTACAAACCAGTGGCCGAGCTGCGGTTTCCCCCGTTAATAAGTCCGGAAAAGACAGCGCCCTTTCGCCAATGACTTCAGAAAAAACAGCTCCACTTTGCCGATTAACGTCGTTATTATAATGAAACTGTTAATAAGAGACGTTAGGGCCGTCCGCCGGCCTTTTCAAATTCATACCTGATTTTAAACCGGATTAAGGAAATATTGGAAGTTTCCTCGGCCGCCAGGATTATTTCCTGGTCGAACTTTTCAGCAACGATCAATCCTCTGATATTCTTTTCACCCAGTTCATCCTCGATTAAGGCTATCGATTTTACCATTTGATCAAAAGCGCTCTTGTCCGCACTCTCTTCTGCAATCTTGACCACAACGACCGCTTTATTTCTATCGATGGCCAAGAGGTCAATTTTCCCGGCCATGATCAGGATCTCAAGCTCCTCGTTCATAAAAGACTTGAGCCCGGGCTCCAGTTGATCCACGGCCCGGTTTAAATAAATCCGCATATTTTTTCTAAGGGTATGTTTGGCCTTGGCCGCCTTTTCCCCGGGTCCGAGGGGTTCCGAGGCAAATTGAATCTTCACCCCTCCGGACAGCTTTTTTTGTTCCTTCTCTTCTTCCGGATCAAGCAGTTTTATTTTACCCGGATCGGTGTTGAACAAAAATTTAGGGAAATTCGGATACCATTTGCTGGACTGATGATTAAGGCTGCAGCCGATCAAGTGGGTTCTAATCGTGATCGTCTTCCATTTGCCGGGATATTTTTTTTGAATCTGTTCTATGATCTGTTCTATGGTCAAAATGTGATCTTTTTCGACAAATAATTCCCGGATAGCTTGAGCACAGGTTATCATGGTTTGCTCTCCACTGGATCACCGCTTCATTCTTCCGATCATGAGCACTAAGGCCTTTCATGGTCGATCCGGTTCAGGCCGGTTATAATCTTACGGTCCCTTCTCTCTTATTTTTCTTTACAGGTGCTGATCCCGAGCACCGCATATAGTGGTCAAAAACTGATAAAAGCATTGAGCAACGTAATCCCGGCGACGATCCATACCCCCGTCCGCCATCCTGGGCTCATGGGGATAAACATTCCGTCCAGGATCAGGGCCAGGGCCGCAAAAATCCGTATCCCCTTATCCAAGGGACCTATGTTCTTTTTCATCTCACCCTACCCTCGCAGGATATATTTTTCCACCTACTGTCCATACGTTCCCTTCAGTCTATTTCGCTTCCGGAAAAGTAATATTAAAAGCCGTTCCCTGTTCCCTTTTCATGTCGATTGTCCCATCCAGCTGCCGTACAAGCCCCATCACCAATTGGAGGCCGAGGGAGGTGGTATTTTGATAATCGAGATGTTCAGGAAAGCCGATACCGTCATCTGCTACGGACAGGACCATGCGGTCGACGACTTTTTGGAGGTTCACCTGAAGACGGCCTTTCCGTCCTCCCGGAAAGGCATATTTTAATGAATTGGTGATCAGTTCGGTGAGCAGCAACCCTAAAGGCAAAGCGGCATTGATATCCAGTTCGATATCGTCAACATCAATTTCCAGGTCAATGGCCTCCGGATTGACTTGGTAGGACATAAATAGTTCACTTGACAATTCCCGAAGATATGATCCGAAGTCGATATGTGCCAAGTCCTTAGATTGATAAAGCTTGGTATGAATCTTTGACATGGTCCTGACCCGGTTTTCACATTCCCGGAAAATCTCCTGTGACTTCCTGTCTTCGAGATAAGGGGCCTGGAGGCTGAGGATGCTGACAATGGTCGTCAGATTGTTCCTGACCCGATGATGAATTTCTTTTAAAAGAACCTCCTTTTCTTTGAGGGAGGCTATGATCTTTTCTTCG